>Ga0181535_10002305_pt1 | contig 23585 bp, 11 predicted proteins | sample PEATcosm2014_Bin_44_FD_119774 | JGI IMG/M metagenome (GOLD analysis project Ga0181535, IMG submission 119774) | Peatland microbial communities from MTU Mesocosm Facility, Houghton, MI, USA - PEATcosm2014_Bin17_30_metaG | ecosystem: Environmental > Terrestrial > Soil > Wetlands > Peat | place...
CCGCCGACAGTGGCGATATCTGACGCTTTGCGGTTGGTAAAGACCAATTCAACTCGCTGGGTGCATCGCGAAAGTCGGCTTGCCCGCTTCGATTGGCAAACCGGCGACGGAGCATTCAGCGTCAGCCATTCGCTCGCGCCATCGGTGACGCGAAATATCGGTGACCAAGAGAAGCATCACCGCCGCATGACGTTCCAAGAGGAATTGATCGCCTTTCTAAAAAAGAACGGCATCCTTGAACGTTACATTGGGTCGTGATTTCTTTCGCCCCTAAAGGGGCTTGCGCGGAGTGGGGGGGGCCGATCGCCCCACGGCTTGCGCCGTGGGCTACGATCTTTCGCCCGCTTTGCGGGCTTACTGTACATACGATGAATCTACCAGGCTGGCGCACAGCGAAGCTGTGCGTTACGTGGAGCCGGAATGAACAGAGACCGCAGAGCTGCGCTCTGCGCCAGCCGCGTGGAAGGGGTGAAAACGCCGATTCCAGAGCAGCCGCGCAGCGAGCGAACAAGTGTGGCCAGGAGGAGGAAGGGTTTCAGGTACGCTTTTCACATGCCGGGTGGCGCAGACGTGTCGTTTGTGGCATGCCTGCGCTCTTGCGATTCAGAGGGGCACATACATCACGACAAAACGCGTCGTGCCGTATGCGCCACCGCCTCGTGATGCATCAGTGAGATCGTTCCCCACGCCTGCGGGTCCGCGTCGAATCACACCCATCGCCAATCGTGCAACCACTGGTAATTGGCGGGCAGGTTGTTCCACATTTGCGTGGTCAGATCCTGGTATTGCGCGGCTTCGGCGGTTTCAAATTCCCGGCGCTCTTTCACGGCCGCGGCGGCGTTCTTCACTTGGTCAACGGTGATGAGGCCGGGGATGGCGGCGCTCAGGACGTCACAGCAGAGCACGTAGCGAAGGGCCATGCGGGCGCGCTGGTCGTCCTCGGGCTTGCTGTCGGAATCCGGCGTGCCACGCGAAGCAAACAGGTTGCCGCTGGCGAACGGTTTGATGCCGATCATGCCCACATCGTGCTTGCGCAGGGCCTGGAACATACTCCCCACGGGTTTCTCCCTGCTGCCCGCGCTGTAGGGCGTCACGACCACTTCGAGTTGCGGATACTTCGCCACAGCTTCGGCGATCCAGGGGCGATGGTGTGTCGAGATGCCGGTGAATCGCGCTTTGCCCGTCTTCTTCCCCCATTCGAGCGCCGCCATCACGTTTTCGATTTCCCGCTCGGAGTTCTTCGTGGTTTGCTCCATCATGGTGAGCCGCCACAAGTCGACGTACTCTAGTCCCGATGCCTTCAGGCCGTCGTCCATGCCTTGCTTGAGCTTGTCGAGCGAACCGGCGATGGACGGACCGCGCGCCAGCGTCCAATCGAAGCCCATGTAGACTTCCTCGCGCCGGCCCTTCACGGCTTCGGCATACACCGCCACCTCCGGCTCGCAGCAGGCATCAATGTAGTTGATCCCGCAGTCGAGGCAGGCATTGATGACGTCCCTCCGGTTTTTCTTGAAATCCTCACTGCCGGGCTTGAACGGAATGCGCTTCCAGTGGCCGCCCATGCTGACGACGGAGATCATGAGGCCGGTGCGGCCCAGGCGGCGATAATCCATATTCTCATTGTAACTGCGCGTCTTGCGAGGGTCGGGCGCCGACGGGACATGCGTTTTCGCCCCCAGCGCCACGCCCGCCAACATCGCCGCGCCGGTCTCGATGAACTCGCGCCGTGTAACACTTCGGTGGTTTGTCATGGTTTCTCCTTGCGCGAAGGTGGTGTCCTGTTTAGGGAACAGGGAACAGTCACTGTTCCAATTCCCTATCCCCTGTTCCCTATCCCCTTAACTGGTTCGCCTTTGGCGTCACCTGGTCGATGTTGGCTGCAACGTCGGCATCGAATCGCCCCAGCACCCACTCGAGTCCTGCCTGTGTGATGGCCTGAAAAAACGGGTTGGTCCACATTTCCGCGCGATGACCCATGGACGTGTAGAACACGCGGCCCTGGCCATGTTTGCGCAGCCAGGTGCAAGGATAGTCCGGGCGCCGGTAAGCACGGCCCTTCAGGTAGTGGGTCTCCTGCACCAGCACCACGTGCAGATCTTTGGCGAAGTTCTTGAAGGTGCACCACTCGTCCGTAAAGGACAGCCCCTGGCCGGGCACGCCAATGCTTTTTCCGAGGAAGGGCGACCCGGCGAGCAACGAGGCCTCCTGCTCCGCACCATGCGCCAGGCACTCGCCGCCCAGCATGGCGATGTAGGGATCTACGTCCGTCTGGTTTTCGTCGTGCCGGCCCGGCGAATGGAACGTGTCAGCGGCGGAGTGAAATCCCATAAAGCCCTTGCCCTGCGCGATCGCCTCGAGCAATCGCTGCTTGCCCGCTGGGGACATGGGCGGCGAACCGTCTGGCGCGGGGCGCGTCAAATCACCCGAAGTATAGAAAGCGATGGCATCATAGCCGCCGAGGCCGCCTTCGAAAACGCGGCCGTCATTCGTACACTCCACGTCGAACCCGCGGAGCCGGCCCAGCTCGATCATGCACTTCTCGGAAACGCTGGGCTCAGTGCCGCGATGCTTCACCACGGCATGTTCGCCACCCGCGCTGCGCGTGAAGTAAAGCACCTTGCCTCCGTTCACTGCGCCAGCCACCCTTCGCCAGGGGAGAAAGGAAAGCCCCGCCGCCAGCTTCAAAATCTCTCTTCGCCTCACGGACTGCCTCCTTGCCAGCGATCTTCCGCCTTTGTCATCGCGCACGCTGAAAATGCCAGCCGCGACAGAATGCCCGCATGCGGCCCGGGCATGACCATCTACGTCGCTAGCGATGCGGGACAATCATCTTGGTGCCCTTCACGGGCTTGTTGGTCGTCCCCGGTCTCGTTCCCGGTTGAGGAGCCGGTTTCCTCTCCAGCGGCTGCTGGCCAAGACTCGAGCGCTCGCTTGCCGGACGAGCAAACCAGAGATGTATCTCGCGTCTCGCGGCACAAGTCTACACCCGAGGGGAGTGGGAATAAACCCCAAAATGCTCCCGGACGCCAGGTCACAAGAGCGGTTTGCCGAGCTAACCGCGTATGTGGCGGCCCGGAACTTTCTGTTCAGCAAGTCCCACGATTGCGGACAAGTCGTCACCCACCCGTCATCTTGTCCACCTTGGGCCGGTTCGGATTCCGGGAGGGAAGGGCGTTTATCGTTCCGAATCCAGATAAGAACCCGCCCAGTGTAGATTTGGAGTGCGCTCGGCAAGAACTTCGGATTGCTCCTGGAGATTCGTCATTAAGCACAAGCTTATCGACGTGCTCTTCAATTTTGTCGCGCAAAATCTCGGCTCCCCTTTCACTGGAGGCCGATCGCCTCATCAGCAGGAATTCGTTGAGGCGGTGCCCCCGAACCTGCGCGGCTGAAGATTGGCACGCAGGATTTCGATCTGGTGTTAAAGTGCTGTTTCGGATCGTCAAATGGAAAGGCCACTCCCTATGAGACTTTACCCGCTTGTTCTGATGATAATTCTGCAAGCCAGCCTGGCGTTGTGCCAAGGCGTTGAATGCGACCTCCACGAGTACAAGCCGCTCGACGGGTTGAAAGCGGCAGTAGTCGCGGGGGAATTGCAGGTGACCTGGCAGGGAGAAGGCGACCAGCAATTGCGCGCTGCCTTCGCTGTGGTGAAGAGTCAGCCCGTTGTACGGGAACTTGCAGTCCGCAAAGGCGCGGCCGGCTGGAAGGTGCTGGCGCGCAATCTTTCGCCCGAGTTCGATGTGGTCAGCGGCCGGCGGCGCCTCTCCGAGCAGCAGGCAGGGCCTCTCCGCGCCCTGGGAATCTCCATGACGCCCGACGTCATCGAAAGGGAAAAGTGGAATGCCTTTTGGGATGCGCCGCTTGAGGTTCCGGGGACTCCCGGCACCAATCTGGACTTGCCCCGGACGGCACAGGAAATTCGCCGAGCCACGGCCAGTTTCCAAGTCAAGAGCTGCCAAGCCAAGACCGATGGCGCACGCCTGGAAGTCACCTTCCCCGGCCTCTCTCTGGGAGTCTTTACGGGGGAATTGCGTTTCACGGTTTATCGCGGAACGAACCTCCTGCGCCAGGAAGCCATCGCCAAGACCGACGAGTCCTCCGTGGCCTACAAATACAATGCCGGGCTGAAGGGTTTTTCCCTTAGGACGGCGCAACGAGTAGTCTGGCAAGACGTGGCCCGCACCTGGCAGAAGTACGAGTTCGGTGGCAGCGTCAACACTGATCCGGTGGCCCTGCGCGCGCGCAACCGATTGGTGATGGTGGAAACTGCGGGCGGCGCTCTCGCCATCTTTCCTCCTTCCCACAAGTTCTTTTTCGCGCGCGAAATCGAGCTGAACCTCGGCTACGTTTGGTACCGCAAAGATGACGACCAGACGTTTTCTGCCGGCGTCCGGCAGGCCGAACGGGAAGAGGAGTACCGGCCGTTTGGAGTTTCCGACTCCGAGTGGCAGCGGCGTGTCTCGGAATCGCGTGGCAATCTGGGAAACTTTGCGCTTTATAACGCTCCGCCGGGAACCTGGCAGAAGATGCCGGTTTATTATTACTTGAGCGCTGACGATAGCCGCACTACGCAGGCCAAAGTCCTGGCCTTCACCCACAACGACACCTTTAAGCCGATGCCGGGCTACCAGGTTACGGTCAGCCATTTTCATACGCGCTTCACCGAGATGCTGGAGGACGCGGGCACCCTCGATCTCCAACCGGGCTTTGTGCCGGTGTTCCGCGGGCTGGGGATCAACATCGCGATGATGTCCGATTTCCACGGCGACGGGCACGTCAAGGACCCTGGGCCCATTCGATTCCGTGAACAGAAGGACTACTTTGACGGTTGCCGCCGCTTTTCCGATCGTACTTTCCTGATCATGCCGGGCGAGGAGCCTGACGGCGCACTGGGCGGGCATTACACGTTCGTGTTCCCCAAGCCCGTTTACTGGAGCCGTGTGCGGGAATCCGGCCAGCCTTTCACGGAGCAGGATCCCAAGTACGGCAAGGTGTACCACACGGGTTCGGCGGCGGACGAGTTGCAATTGCTTCAAGACGAGCAGGGTTTGATGTGGCAAACGCATCCCCGGACGAAAGGCTCCGCGGGTTACCCCGATGCGGTGCGTGATCGGGATCACTTCAAGAGCGACCGGTTCCTGGGCGCCTCCTTCCAGTCGTTGCCTGTTGATCAATCCGAGCCGCGAATTTGCGAGAAGCGCTGCTTCGGCGTGCTGGACGATATGAACAATTGGGCCGACCCGAAATACATGATCGCCGAGGGTGACACGTATTTGAAGTATCCCGACGATGAGACCTATCCCCAACTGATCGTGAACTACGTCAAGCTTGCGCGCCTTCCAAGCTTCGACGAGGACTGGAGTCCGATTCTCCGCGCCATGCGCGCGGGCGATTTCTATGTGAGCACCGGCGAAGTCCTCTTGCGGAATTACGCCATCGAGGGCGCGGGCGCGAAGAGGACCTTCACGGCAGACGCGGAATGGACCTTCCCCCTGGAATTTGTGGAGCTGGTCTGGAGCGACGGCACCACCGTCGTCCGGAAGATTGAAGCGGAAACAGGACTCGCGCCCTTCGGCAGTCATCGCTTTACGATTCCCTTCGATTCCACGGACAAGAAGTGGATTCGTTTTGCAATCTGGGATTCGGCCGGTAATGGGGCCTTTACCCAGCCGGTCCATCTACGGTAGGGCAGCGAATATGTCTGGCCTTGCGAGATGCATGCGACATGCGCAGAGCCTGTATCGTGCCTGCCTTCGCCAGCTATCCGCACATCCATTGCTGGCCCTCGGCAGAAAGCTAGCCGCTCCAAGGGTTAACCCCACTCTGGCCAACCGCACTTACTACTCCAAAGCGACAACAAACCTCTTGTACGACGATTCGCGCGGCGGTACTCTAGGCGCGCTATGAGCCCATGCAGTCTTATTCCCACCGTAGGGCTGCCCTACGGGTTGCCGGGTCGTCGACCAGTATTGATGCGACGTGTGGCGAGGTGGGTCCTGCTTTGCCTATTGCTTGCCCGGCCGCTACGCGCGGACACGATTTCGGGCACCGTCAAAGACCCTTCGGGTGGACTTGTGGCTGACGCACGAGTGGAAATCACGGGTGGCGCGCTGACCCAGCCGATAGTGCTTGCTTCGGACAACACCGGGCGGTTTACTGCTCTGCATCTAGACCCAGGTCACTACTCGATTCGCGTCATCAAGGCTGGATTCGAGGATCTGGTAACCTCAGTGGATTTGCACGGAGCGGCCGACCTCCAACTTACTCTGAAGATCGCTCCGCAGCAGACCAACGTCAGGGTCAGCGGAAAAGGGCGGGAACTGGCTAATTCCGACCCGGTGTACCGCCAACTTCGCGACACCGGATTAGGCCTCACGTACCGGTGTGAGAAATTCGCGGTGAATGTGGATGCGGGTTCGTTCACGTTCAACTCTGGCACCATGACCCTGCTCAACCCGGTGAACCGATTCATCACGGGAGCCGTTTTCATCGGCACAGGGCATTTTACGCTCAAGCCGGTCCTCGTGCTCGACCGTAGTGAGTTGAAACGGCGCGCCGGAGATGCCACCGTCGAGGAAGATTTTGCCGTCGCGGTCCTTCGCTTCAGTCCCAGCCGGTATCCGGCATTGGCTCACGGCCTGTCGGTTGAGACCGACACGCCCAGGGAAGCGGACTCCGCCTATCGCGCGTGGCAGGAAAAGGTCCGGCGCCGCCACGACGTTCCCGAGGGACTCACTCAGTCCATCCTTGAAAACGAGTCGATTGATAACGTGGATGCTGACGTTCTGGCCGCCGTTTACAATGTCCGCCATCCGACGTTCTTCAACGCCTACATGCGCGGAACACCCCACAAGGACCTGCGCTTTTTCGTGCGCGAGCGCGTCGGCGCAATACCGCAACTTGATTCTCCTGAGGAGGCGGCGCTGATCAATTGCAATAGCGGCGAGATGGACGACGGCATTTGGTATTCCCAGCACCTGGTCACGGAGCTGAACGCCAAGACCGCGAATTCGCGCGAGGACCGGCGGTTGTTTGCCACCCGTCGCTATAAAATCGAGACCGACATCGCCAAGAACGGCCACCTCTTCAGCCGTGCCAACATTACCTTTGCACCGCTGGTGCCTGGCGAGCGCGTGATGAAATTCGGGCTTCTCCCTTCTCTGCGCGTTTCGCGCGTTATCGATCAGGACGGCCACGACCTGTACTTTGTCCAGGAAGACAGAAAACAGGACGGCTCGTTCTATGCCATTCTGGACGTAGCGATCGAGGTGGGGCAGGAACATTCCATCACCGTCGAGTACGCGGGCGATAAGGTTCTGTTCAATGCGGGCAACGGAAGCTACTACTTCCGCGCCCGCACGTCCTGGTATCCGAACCTGAACGGTTTTGGGGAAAAAGCGCTTTACGACCTGACCTTTAAGGTCCCGCGCAAGAACGTCGTGATCAGCGTAGGCAAACTGCAAGGGGAATCCACTGAAGATGAATATGCCGTGTCCCACTGGGTTACGCCGGTGCCGGTGGCAGTGGCAGGATTCAATTACGGCCAGTACAAAACGATGGAGTGGCCCGACACCATCACCCACTACGACATCTCAGGGTTCTACTTGACCGAACTGCCGGACAGCCTCGAGCGGTTCCGACGGGGCGCACTGAGCGGCATGGCGCCGGCCTCGATGACCAAGTACGCGTTGGACCAGGCGCGCGCCCAGATGCAGCTCTGCACGTTTTACTTCGGCAGATCACCCCAGGATAATGTGGCCATTACCGAACAGCCAGACTTCAACTTTGGACAATCATGGCCCAGCCTGGTGTATCTGCCCATTTCTGCTTACATTGATTCCACCCAGCGTTGGATGCTGTTCGGCCACATTGATACGAACTTCAACGGCTTCGTCGAGGAAGTGACTCCCCACGAGGTGGCGCACCAATGGTTCGGCCATGCCGTCGGCTGGGCATCCTACCACGACCAGTGGCTTTCGGAAGGCTTCGCGGAGTTTGCGGCGGGATTGTTCCTGCAACAAGCCATGGGGCCGAAATGGCAAAAGGATTACCTGGAATTCTGGGAGCGCCAGCGGAAACGCATCCTGGACCGGAACAATTTCGGCGTGTCGCCGAACGATGCTGGTCCTGTCTGGCTGGGAATGCGGCTCATTTCTCCGCGCTCGCTCTCCGCTTATCAGGGTGACACCTACGCCAAAGGGGCGTACATTCTGCTGATGCTACGGTCACTGCTGTACGCCGATCGGGGCACGGGCAATCGCGACCAGGATTTTATCGACATGATGCACGACTATGTGGAGAGTCACCGCGACGTGCCGGCCTCCACTGAATCCTTCGAAGCCATCGTCGACAAACACATGCCGAAGCGGCTGGATCTTCAACAGAACGGCCGCCTCGACTGGTTCTTCCGCGAATGGGTCTACGGTACCGAGATCCCGCGCTATCGGTTCAAATATGACGTGCAGCGCCAGAGCGGAGGAAGCATCCGCGTGGCAGCGGAGATTACACAAAGCGAGGTGGACAGCAACTTCGCCATGTTCGTGCCGGTCTTCGCCGATTTTGGCAATGGCATGATGCGTTTGGGCCAGGTCGCAGTGATCGGGAATTCCTCCCGCAAGGTCGACTTTATTCTGGACCGCGAGCCCAAGAAGGTCGCCCTCAACGCTTTCAAGGATATTCTGGAACGCTGAGGAAGTGGGAGAGTGTTGCGTGGCTACGCCCAGCGGCCCACCCGTTGCCGGTATCCTCCTATTTCACAGACGAAGTGATTAATCCCTTCTCGGAATGAATCCTGCAGGCCGTAGTCGCGACGGCTACGCAGTCTGGGCTACGCTGAAACGCCTTTTGGAGCGCAAGCAGAGTGCGCTGACGCGCGCCCGAGCGCCCACGCTATTGGTGACTGGCCTACCATATTAGCCTATACTCAGACTACAGGCTGCCGGCCTTTGAGTCCACTACCAGATCAGTGACACCCTCATCCGCGAGCAATCGTCCGTGGGTCGCGCGCGCGCCCCGTACGACGGCGCCGGCTCCATTGTGAAACCATAGTGCCGGTGTTTCGCCGCCCGGCCCGCTGCCGGTGAATCCGTCGATGGTTGCGTTCCGAAAACCCGCCAGTTCGACGCCCGCGCGGAAGAACGTGGGCACAGTAGAAGGCCAATGCAAGCTGAAATTGCGCAGGTTCAGGTTATCCACGTTTTCTGCCTTAACGCCGGCCAGATCGTAGCTAACGATTCCGCGGTCCACCGGGGAAGTTGGCCTCAGGTCCAGATTGCCGCCATAGCGCGAACTCAAAGGGCCTGCTGAAATGTTCAGGTCAAAGTCATCGAACAGGACATCGCGAATCAACCCGGGGTGTTCGGCATAGAGGATTACGGGGCCCTGGCTGGTTGCCGTAACATTGACGAAGCGAAGATTGGCGACCGAGCCCAACTCTCCCTCGGATCGGTATGGCGTCACCGACACGTGCAGTGGTTCGCCCATACCCCACCAGGACCCGTCAATCAAGCGTGTTTCAATGATCACGTTCGACATCAGAACATTCTCGATCTTTTCTTTGCCGCGAACGAAGATCCCTATCCCGCGATTGCTGTCCCGAATGATGATGTTATTAAAGACAATGTTACGAATGTCGCGGGTAGACCAGCCTAGCCGAATTCCCGCCGAGCGGCTGACGATTACCGCGTTGGAAACGGTGATGTTCTCCGCCGTCTGCGAACAATACCCGTCGGCGCAGGGGCTGATCGCGATGCCGTCGTCTCCGGCTTCGAGGTAGACATCGGAAATGCGCACGTCCTGGCTGTTGGAAATATCGATGCCGTCCGCGTTAGGAACCAGCAAGCTGTTGCGGACATTCAGCCCGCTGATCACGGCATGCCGGCAGCAGGCGAGGTGAATGCACCAGTTGGGCGCGTCAACCACATTGAATTCCCGAAGTTCAACATTCTCACACTCGATGAAGAGGACCAGGACCCCTGGCCGCTCCTTCATTTCGACAGGACCCTCGCAGTTCTCCTCGTAGCGCGCAAACGCCTCCGCGCCCTGGCGCGTGCGCTTTGGATCGTAGAATGGCAAACCGCTGTGGGGCTTCTGGGTAGACATAAAGGCGCGCCCATGACCATCGATCAGGCCTGGACCGGTAATGCCGATGTTCCGAACCCCGATGGCCCATATTAGAGAGGTTGTTCGATTCTCTGCCGAGCGGCCGACCGGAGTGTAAAGGCCCACATCGCTACTGCCGAGCAGATCTGCGCCTTGTTCAAGCAACAGGGTGATATTGCTCTCCAGCCGGATCGAGCCGGAAAGATAGGTACCCTTGGGAAACAGGACGTTGCCGCCGCCTTGAGCCGCACATGCTTCTATGGCACGCTGAATGGCCGCGGTATCATTGTGGGTGCCGTCTCCCTTGGCCCCAAACCCCCGGACATCGCAAACGTTGGAATTTGCTCCCATCGCTGAAGTTGGCCGCACTTCCCTGACGCCGGAGGGTTTGGGCGCTGCGACTTGACCGAACCCCTGGAGTCCGATAAGAAGGACCGTGAAGAAGGTGAAGAAATTCGATTTCCCGCCGATCCGTACTATTCCGCTTTTCATTGCTGTACTCCACGATAGGGTTTTGCCGAGCAACGCCAACTAGGCCGAGATACTGCACGACTGAGCGACTTATTGTACTTGTTCTTTGTTTTCATAGACATTCTCGCTTTGTTCCCCCGATTTTGGTGTGGCGCGGACCGCCGTGTTTGCGGTCCGCGGCCTGCCCCAGCGGATCGTGGAAAAGCCGCAGACCGCAGAACCGGCGGTCTGCGCTACCAGACATTTTGTGCTTGTTCTTTGTTTTCATAGACATTCTCGCTTTGTTCCCTCAATTTTGGTCCAATTCCTCGACCACGGTCTGTTCACCTGCCTACCAGCCCTTGCTTTTGCACTCCTCGACTTCTCAACTGTACTTGGAGGCAGAAACCGCAGGCAGGAACTACGGATGAAAACAGAAGAGGACTTTCTGACATAGCGTATCCGGCAGGCGCTGAGCGCCTTGTGCGACCTTACCCAACAATTATAGCCTATAATACCACCTTTGTCAAGTGCCAACGGAGTTAACCACCCAGATGGCATCTCGGCCTGCGCAGATTCCGTTGCTTGGAGCCTGCGCCGGCCAGCCGTGCTGCATTGGAGTGCGGTAGCTTTGGAGTGCGGCAGCTTGCTGCCGCTTTCCCGCGTGAGCTTGCTCGCGGTCATTCAGTTTCCGAGGTAACCCCGGCCAGCAAGCTGGCCTGCAACAAAGCGGCAGCAAGCTGCCGCACTCCAAAGCTGCGCTATACGTAAATGCAGAATCAAGTTGTCACCTCGGCATCCCCGGAATGGACGCGCTGGCTCGAACGGATGAGTTCCTGGCCGGCGCTGTGCGAAGCTCTACGGTGCCCAGGAGTTCCTATTGACACGACCGCAGAGCTTCGCTCTGCGCCAGCCACGAAAGTCTAACAATTCCTCCCATCAATCTTCACCCTGCCAGTCTAGAGGATTTCCGTCGTATTCTCTTGCAGAATTACGCGCCAAAATACCAGGCGAGAGCCCTCAAAATTCGCGTGTGGTACATGATAGAATAACGCGGCGGGGCGAAAAAAGGCACGAAGCCTGATCGAACCTCTGCTGTCGCTGAAATTGGGAAAGTGGATCCGATGCAACGGCGCGAATTCTTGACCCTCTTGATGGCCGCGGGAGCGATACGCTCGAGTGGGGAAGCCCTAGCCTCACCCATCCACTTTACTTACCGTCCTATTGATTTCCAGCTCGATAGCTGCGAAACGCCGGAGCGTCACGCTCCGGAGACGATGGCGGGCGGCGTTGGCCTGTTTGATTACAACAACGACGGGCATCTCGACATTTTTTTCGCGAATGGGGCTGACATTCATTCCCTGATCAAAACTTCGCCCAGATATTCGAATCGACTCTTCGAAAACGATGGCAAGGGGAATTTCAGGGACGTTACCGAGAAATCAGGGCTCACCGGCGACGGCTTCTCGAACGGCGTCGCCGTTGGCGATTACGACAACGACGGGCATTTGGATCTCTTCGTCGGCGGCGTTCACGCGAACCATCTCTATCACAATAACGGTGACGGTACATTCACGGATGTCACGGAGAAAGCGGGCCTGGTGACCCACGATTCAGAGTTTGGTCCGCTATGGTCAGTGGGCGGAGCCTGGCTCGATGTCAACAACGACGGCTTGCTCGATTTGTTTGTCCTCAACTACGTGGCCTGGGATGTCAAGACCGAGCCTCCGTGCTATATCCAGCCCGGCGTCCGCGACTATTGCCATCCAAAGTTTTACAAGACCACACCCAACCAACTCTTCCTCAACAACGGCGACGGAACGTTCCGCGACGTTTCCGCGGAATGGGGACTTCGCGCGCATCCGGGAAAAGGCATGGGCGTGGGCGTTGCGGATTACGACCTCGATGGCTGGTTGGATTTGTTCGTGACGAACGACACGATGTGTAACTGGCTGTTCCATAACAAGGGCGGCGGAAAATTCGAGGAGGTGGCTTTCGAAAGGGGCGTCGCGCTGACGGAGAACGGGCAATTCATCTCGGGGATGGGCGTAGACTTCCGCGATATTGATAACGACGGCTTGCCGGATATCGCTTTCGTGGCACTCAATTTTCAGACTTTTCCGCTGTTTCGCAATTTAGGCGGCGGCGTGTTCGACGACGTGACGGTTTCGAGCGGCATGGCAAGCCTGAGCCAGCAGATGGCGGGCTATTCGCCGATGCTCGCCGACTTCGACAACGACGGTTGGAAGGACTTGTTCGTCACGCGAGGACACGTCGAGGGAGTCGCAAGGCCCGATATGCCAAGGGACCAGCACAATACTGTGTTCCAGAATCTGGGGGGATTCAAATTCCGGGCGCTCACTGCGGAAGCCGGCCTTGCCGCAGAGGCGCCCAAGCGGTACCGTGGATCGGCGGTGGGTGATCTCAACGGCGATGGAAAGCTCGACGTCGTGACCAGCGCGATCAGCGCGCCGGCGGAAATCTGGATCAACGACAGCCCCGGCGAGAATCACTGGCTGGCTTTCAAGCTTCAAGGAACCAAAAGCAATCGCGACGGCATCGGCGCAAGAATCAAAGTCGTGGCAGGCGAACTGACGCAGTATGATCATGTTGTTTTTACGAGGGGATACGCGTCATCGAGCGCTGGACCGACTCATTTCGGTTTGGGTCCCCACAAAACAGCAGATCGCGTGGAAATTCGCTGGCCTTCCGGGATTGTGCAGGAACTGAAGAATGTCGCCGCCGACCGTTACCTAACGATTGTCGAAGCAAGGTAGCGCGGACCGCCGAGTTTGCGGTCCGCGTCTTTTCGGTGTGCCCCGGTCAAATTCGGGTTCGCAGATCGGACGGTACTCTGATCCGGTCAATGATCAAACCACAACGCTCGATTTGCTCCGCCGGGCTTAGACCCGCATATTCGTTGAGACTCGACCAGCGCCAATCCTGGGGGCGACTCACCAATCCCGCCCGCACTGGATTCTGGTGAATGCATTCGACCTTTTCGTTATACTCCTCGACCGTGCGCAGGGCGCGGTCGAAGAAACGCGGCTGCCACAGTTCGCCCTCCGTTCCCCGGCTCTGATTGATTCCGCTCATAGAGCTTTGCTTGACGGACTTGATAACCCCTGAAATCGTCTCCGGAGATCGCAGCCCTGCGATGCAGTGCCAGTGATCGGGAAGGAAAACCCAAGCCGTCAAGTAGAATGGGTGCAAGACGCGAGTACGGTTGAACGCGCGCGCGAGCAGCGTGAAGTCAGGCTCGGTCAGTTTTGCACGGCGTGGGAGCAGGCGCACGCTGATAAAGAAATATCGGTCGGAAAGGAAAGGCCGCCGCAGCTTTGACACGGCGATACAATAACAGCACGGCGAGTCTTGCGGCCAGGGAAAGACGCGGACCGCAAAATCGGCGGTCCGCGCTACTCGGCTCCCGGCGGACGCACGGTGAACAAGAGACGCTCCATCGACGAGGTAGCCTGGTCGGGTCCGGAACTCTCGTTCGCGATGCGCATCATCTGAGTTGATTCTTCCGCAGCCTTGTCACTCTCTCCCATTTTGAGGTAGGCCGTGCGCAAGAGACCATGCGCGCCATAGAGTGTCGGCTGAAGCCGCACAGCGGCGAGGAGCTCGCGAACGGCGGCCTTGTAGTCTCCCTCATCCAGGAGAATCTGTCCGTCCAGCGCCCTACTTGCGGCATCTTCGGGGTTTAAGGTCACTGCCTGAGAGATGGCCTGCTGCGCCTCCGGCAGGTTGACCGGGGTCGTGTTGGTGATGGCTAAAGCTTCGTAATAATAAGCGTCCGCTTCCCGGCATCCGAGGGCAATCGCTAAATCGAGCATCTGCTTCGCTTGCCTCGACTTCAGTTCATCCTCGAAGATCATGCCGTTCACGAGGTAGGGGAGGTCCCACGCCGGCCAGCGGGACTCAATTTGCGCCAGCACCTTCATGGCTTCTTCGCTCCGCACCTCCTCGTCGTGGGATCTCCCATGCGCCATCCGCAACTCAAGAGCAATCGCCCGCGCCAGCCACAGGTTAGGCGCATCCGGGATCAGGCGGGTTGCATCTTCCAGCAATGCTGCCGCCTGCTTGAATTGACCGTGTTGAATCAGAAACGCAGCGGCCTCAAAATACATATCGGCACGCCGGGGGGCCGCGCCAATACCTCGATTCAACGAGTCCACCGCTTCTGCGGTCTTGCCCATAGCATCCAGGATCTGGGCGCGAAGTATAAAGTAGTCGCCGGCGCGCTCGCCGGCGGGCATTTCATCGAGTTGGGCCAGTCCGGCTTCGGGGCTGACGGAATGGAACACGGCGATTGCCAGGTCGAGCTTCGCCTTCGGCGCCTTTTGAAGAAATTCCGCAGCCAAACCATACTGCTCATGCTCCAGTAGGGCTTTCCCGCAATCGGCCAGCGTGGCGGCATCTGCCCCCGCCGCGAGCACCTCACGGAATACTGCGGCTGCGCGCTTGCTCTCTCCCTGGTCCAGCAGATACTCGGCAAGGCGGACTCTCGGAGCGACATCGTTCGAGTTCTGATTCACCGCGGCTTGTAATGCTTCGACATACCTCGCGTCCTGCTGCTCCGGGGAGAGAGCGAGAAAATCAAGCAGACCCGCGTGTGCGTGAGGCTGGCCGCCGCTCGCAGCGGCCTCCTTGAATGACGCTAACACCGCCTTGAGCTCCTCGGTGCGACCAAGTTTTCCGAGTGCCTGGCTCAAATGAATCAAAATGGCCCGATCGTGGGGAGCTAACTCGGCGGCCTGTTGTAAGAGTGGCGCTGCTTCCTCGGCCCGATCCTGCTGCAAGTAGATCCGCGCTTGCCGGTCCAGAATCTTTGGATTCTTAGGATCGATTTTGCGAAGCGCCTCGAAATCTGCCAGTGATTGGTCAAGCCTGTTATTCTGGAAATTGAGTACGGCACGCGTGTACCGGGCCTCAAACATCTTCGGATCGAGCTTTAGTGCCTCATCGAGATGAACCAGAGCCTTTTCCGGACTGTCCGATGCTTCACCTGCGCCGAGTTCATACTGGCCTCTTGCGTCCTTCGGGTGCCTGAGCACGAACTCGCGAAGTTTGGGAAGACCTTCTTCGAACTTGCCTTCGAGGATCAACGAGAAGCCCAGCTCACGCCGGGCAGCGTCGTCAGGACGCAATTTCAGGTACTTTTCCAAGGTGCGGGCGGTGTCCTCATAATACCCGAGCTCCTCCGTGGCATGGGCCAAAAGTAAAAGCACATCGGCGCGATCCGGGGCGAGTCGCGCCGCTCGGTCCAGGACAGCACTTGCCGTCAGAAAATCCTTAGTGGCAATCAACACGTCACCATAAGCGTAGAGGGCATCTACATCTTCCGGTTTTGACCGCAGAGCAGCCTCGAACACCTGTTGCGCTCGCTCGAGGTGCCCGGCACGGCGCGCGGCCACCCCAAGGTTGTACAGAACATCGAAATTCGAGGGATCGGATTTCAATGCCTCGCTGAAGGATTTCTCGGCCCGATCATATTGTTGACACTGGGCATAGGAGAGGCCAATGGAAAAACTGAAGTGTGGGTCTTGATCTGTTTTCTCTGCGAGCGCGCTGAGCACAGGCATCACCGACTTGCAGTTGCCCAAGAGAACGAGGGCCTGAACCTTCAGCAGTTGCGCAACAGGTTGGCCTTGATCAGTTGCTGCGAGACGGCTCAAGCACTCGAGAGCTTCCGCGCCGGCCTTCCGCTGCACACTCATGTCGGCGAGTTGCAGATTCGCGTTCGCATGATGCGGATCAACGGCCACAACGCGTCGAAAACTCTCTTCAGCTTTCTGGGGATTGCCCGTGGCAAGATAGTGGTTCCCGAGATTATTCAATAGAGCGGCAGACGTGGGTGCGATCTGGAGAGCGCGGCGGTAGAACTCCTCGGCCTGGGAATATTTCCGCTGGGAGTCGAGAATAACGGCCATGAGGCTCAATGCCGAAAGGTCGCGTGGATCAGCGCGCAACACGGATTCGAGCGCGCTCTCGGCATCGGCAACCCGGCCTTCTTCGAAATCCGTCGCCGCTTTTCGAACGATGGGACTCGACGCTTGAGGGAGAGCCAAACTCGTCCCGGCAAAAAGAAAGAGGACGGCACCGAACGCCGTCCTCTCAAAGGCTTGACTGCAACTTAAGCGAGACCGAATCACAGGACTCAATATTACACACCTACATGCCGGGTCTCAATGGGCGCGTAGACCTAAAAATACAACTTCAACGCCATTTGTATCTCGCGCGGCGAGTTGGCCTGGCTAAGCACCTGCCCGAACTGGGCGTTTCCGACGGCCGTATTGGGTGCGGCGAATTGCGTGTGATTGAGGGCGTTGAACCATTCCGTACGGAGTTCGAGGTGCGCGCCTTCGCGAAGCCGCTTCAGGGAAAACTCCTTGAACAGCGACAGGTTCGCATTCGACGTGCCAGGAACGTGGATCCACGGCAGGGCTCGCGGCGCATCTCCTATTGTGTAATCGGCAGGCACCTGGAACACGCCCGGATTGGCAAAGTACCCGCCGGGGAGGAACCACTGGGACTTCGGGTTGCGCTTTGGCGTTCCCACCATGTCCGGCACCTGACCGTAGCCAGGCATCGGAATACTAGATCCTGACGGAAGTGAGACCTGGAGAGGTTGGCCATCGTCAAATCGCCAGATGCCGGTGGTCTGCCAGCCTCCGACGATCGCGTCGAGCACTGGATTCATTGTTGAGCCAAAGTGCATCCCGCGCCCGAAGGGGAGTTGATAGACGTAAGTGAACTGGAAAACCTGCGGGATGTTGTATTGAGAGATCGCCCGCATCGACCTCCAGTTATTGGGATCGATAGTGCCGATGTTAGGGGCCCCGTTACCGGAATCCGAGGAATAGTCAATCGTTTTCGACCACACGTAGGTAGCCAGCAACTGCAGCCCGTTGGAAAAGCGCTTCTCAAACTTGAATTGCAATCCCTCATACTCCAGATTGGACCACGGCGCACCATTGTAGTCTAACCCCTGGAATTGAGGAAAAGGGAGATCGAGGGAGTACTGAGTAACCGACGGACTGAGGAGGTTACCCTGCTGTATAACGCCTTGGCTGGCGCCAGCGCCGTAAAAGGGATTCGGGACTTGTGTGTCCATCGCCTTGACCCACGCCCCGTTTCCGATTTCCTGCTCCTCTTGTGGGCCTAGATGATTCACGTTGAAATCGCCGCTTATGCCCAGGTACTCATGCGTTCCCTTCTTCCCGATATACTCCGTATCGAAGAGCATATTTCCCGGTAGCTCGCGCTCGATTCCGAAACTCCACGACTGCTCATACGGCGTTTGGTTCATCGTTCGCTCATAATCTACGGTTTGGCCGGCCTGAATATTCGTCAGCAGTCCTAACGAACTTCCGGTGATGGGGACGAGCCCAAACGGGAAGGGGTTGCTGAGCCCTGGCGGAGGTGTGGCAGGGTAGCCCGGAACCGACGTTTGCCAGGCGGTAGGGGCATAAAACCCCGGGGCATTAGGACTTATCGCATTGGCATTGGCGGCTGCGTTCGAAATCTCATAATAGATTCCGTATCCGGTCCTGATCACGGTCTTATCATCCAGTCTATACGCCATGCCGATGCGAGGCTGCAAAGACCGGTAATAAGTGTTCATGCTGGTGCGGTTATTGGAGTTGGCAAACTTCAGGCCGCCGACAAGATTGGGGTACCCGGCAACCTGCAAAGGATTAGGTGCATTGGGATCGATCCAGCTCAACCTGTTCCATCGCTCCGTCTGCGGCAGGGTCAAATCGTAGCGAAGCCCGACGTTGACCGTCAGCTTCCGGCTTGCGTGAAAGGAATCCTGCCCATAGCCGGCATAGGCGAAGTTTTGGGTGGCAAGAAAATCGGGTATTTCGTACTGCCCCCAATTGCCCCCGCTTCCGATCAGCATATCCGCCAGGGTGTCACCGCCACTCCCATCCCAATTACCGGTTTGCGATGTGCCGCTGGGACCGAAGGCAAAGAGTCCATTGGGCGTGCCAGGTTGCCCGGCGTTGAAACGGTGCATGCGAAATTCGCCGCCGAACTTCAACTCGTGGCGCCCGCGTATATGGGTGAGCGAAGCGAGCAAGTCGTGCGTTTCCTGGCCTTGACGGAAGAAAGCCCACGGGGCTCCCCCGATGGCGGTGGAGTTATCGCCGGAATTCGCGGCGAGTTCATTACCATAGGAAATAACGGTCGGAAAGGTCGTACTGCCCGATGTGTCGATGTAGGAGGGCATCTTCAGCACCTTGACCGGATCCGTTTGGCTTGACGGGTAGTCGATGGAAATGCCCTGATCGTTGTCCGCAGTGCGCGTAAGGCCATATGAGAAACTAAGCACCGTCGCCGGGCCGAAAGTGCGCACGAAGTTCAGGCTGAACAGATGGGCCGTATGAGGTCCGGAGAAGGCCGTGCAGGGATCGGCTACGTTGTGAAAGCAGTTCATCGGTACATTAGTCGACTTTTGTTGAGAATATCTCGCGCTCAGCCTGTTACGGTCATTAAAATTCTGATCGATTTTCAAGTCCCACTGGTCGTTGTTGTTTATATTGGCGCCGGAGCCTACCCAGTTATAGTAGGGGTTATAGCTCGACTGTCCGACGTTCCGGTTAGGAGCCGGAAAATACTGAAAGAGCAGCAGCATGGAGGGATCCAGCAGGTTGCCGGGTTGCGCGGGTAATGCGCGGCCCGTGCCCGCCAGGTTGGTGCCGGGGCTCTGGTACTTAGCCAGGTTGTTGAAGGGAATGAAGGCTGACCGCGGGGTTCCAACGCCCGGCACGTTGACGCCGGTGTACGGGTCCCACAGTTGGCCGGAGGCTGAAGAGCACTTGCCGGTACTGTCGTAGGTGCCGCCGTTTTCCCCGCAGAATTCGCCGAAGTCCCCCGTCTTCTCCGCCGCGCTGGGCACACCGGCAGTCGCCGGGCTCGCCAGCGCTTTCTGGCGCGTGCCCTCATAGTCGAAAAAGAAGAAGGTTTTATCCTTGCGTATGGGGCCGCCGACAGTGCCGCCGAAAACGTTTCGCTCTAAGTGAGGGAGGTTGTGAACGAGAGGCACATTACTTTGGTTGTTGAAGAAATTCTGGGAATCGAGGTCATTGTTGCGCAGGAAATCGTAGGCGCTGCCATGGTACTGGTTCGTGCCGGAACGCGTGATCAGGTTGGTGATGGTCGAGCCCGTGAATCCGTATTCGGCGCTGAAATTCGTTTGCTGGACCTTGTACTCCTGGACATCGTCCACAGAGGGAGTATAGGCGGGCTGGATCCAGAGACCCTGCGCCTCCATTTGCCCCACGGTAACACCATCAATGGTCAAATCGGAAGTCTGATCGCGGCTTCCATTAGAATTAAAGTTGTTGGCGCCGGTTGTCGCCCCATAGGCAGAATTGGGTGGCTGAACGACGCCGGGCGCGAGGAAGGCCAGGTCAAGCGCCGAACGGTTCAAAAGCGGCAAATCGTTCATGAACGTCCGGTTAATGATCTGGCCCGTCACCGCGTCGGCGGTATGAAGCAATGGCGCCACGGCCGTGACCTCGACGGTCTGCTTGGTGGTGCCAACCTTCAAATCGAAGGTTACCTGCACGCGCTCCGTCACATGCACGGTCACTCCCGATTGCTTCACCGCCTCGAATCCGGCAGCGCTGGCGGAGACATCGTAAACGCCTGGCTGAACGTAGGGAAAAACGTACAGGCCTTGGATGTCCGTCTTCGTCGTTGTGGTCACGCCCGTCGCCGTGTTGGATATGGTTACCGACGCGCCCGGTATCACTGCACCGCTCGTGTCGCTCACCACTCCCAATACGGCGCCCCCCTGGGCGAATGCAGGCGGGGCTAGCAGAACACAGAAAGCACAGAAAGCGCCCAGCGCGACCAGAACGCTCCTGAGTCTTACGTGCCAGAAAAAGCGGGAATTTTCGCGATCTCGATGTGAATTCATCTCAACTCCTTTTCCTCCGCGCATACCGCGGATGATTAATGCCCAAGATACCCGACGCTTCCAGGGAAATCTCCATTTTTAATTGCCGCTCGGTATTTATAAGCAGCGCCTGGGCGCGCTGAATGCGGCACTGGTTGAGTTATTTCAGGAACGGCGACCCCGTAACCTGCTTGAACTCTCTGCTCCTTGGACCCAACGCACCCAAGTTCTTCTTTGACGTACGAAACTACCCGACGCATGAGATGCTTCATGGAAAAAATGCTAAGCAGTACCTGCCTTGCACTACCCGCCGCACCGTATCTAAGAACCCGTCGCTGGCAAGATTGACTTGTTCTTGCGGACGGCATGTACGACGGAGCTGTAGCGATCACCACGGAAGAAGGAACGCGTGAGTTCAAGAGGGCGCCCGTCTTCCATATAGGAATTAACGCGCCAGCGCGAGCGCCAGGGCACGTTGTACATCGGCGCGCTTCGGGGCCAGCCGCGCGGCTTTGGTGAGTAAGGCAATGGCACCTTCGCCGTCGCCGGCGCGCCCTCGCAAGCGGCCAAGCTCCAGCAACACGTCAACATTGTCGGGTTGTTGCCGGAGCAGTGTCTGGAAGTCGACCTCGGCGCCCTGGTCGTGGCCGGCCCCCACCGCCGCCAGCCCCAGGTTGTACAGCACGTCAGGATCGCCCGGGGCTTTCGCCAAGGCGCGGGAAAAAGCCTTCTCGGAGCGCGCGAACTGCCCCATTCTACTTAGCGCCAGGCCCGCGGAAGAATGCACGCGCGGGTCCGCGTCATAGGTGTTCTCCAGGGCCGCAATGACGCCAAAACTCTCGTCCTTGCGGCCTGCCCAGTACAACGCTTCGGCGCGCAACAATTGCAGCGCGGGAGCGCGCAGGTCCGGCAGACGGCTGAGAAACTCGAGCGCTGCGGCACCCTCGTGGCGATCGACAGCGAGTCGCGCCAGTTGAAGATGGGCGTTCTGGTCTGACGGGTCGATGCTACAAGCCTTCTCAAACTCCAGACGCGCGCCTTCCGCGTCACCCTGCCGAAGCAGATGATTGCCGTAATTGTCCAACAGCAGGACCGAATCCGGGGTCCGGCGCAAGGCCTCTCGGTATAGCGTCTCGGCTTCACCGAGTTTTTGCTGGCCATCCAACGCCGCGCCCAACAGGCCGCTGGCTCGCACGTTGCCGGGGTGCTCGCGCAGAAACACACGCAAACCTGACTCGGCCTCGGCGAACTGCCCGTGCTCGACCTCGGAAGCTGCCCTGGCCAGTGCGTCATCGGCCTTGTCCACCGCGCGTCCCAGCCCAACCGCGCAGCAGAACAAACAAAGGATTCGCAGCAGCTTCACGGGAGTGCTCATTCGTCTCCGGAAAGTGCGACAACACATTTTGAACTCGCAGCAGGGTAGGGACCCAAATTCAGCACACTGGCAGCCTAAAACGCTGGCCAGCATAGGGAAGAAAGAGAAGTAACACAACGTTATAGCTGTTAGTACCGGCCGCTTTGCCGGTTACTTGGCTACCCTCTGCGTTTTCAGGTGAATGGTGAGTGTGTTCCGAACCGGTAACCGGTTACGGCTTGAGTTCGCTAACCTTTTGTGGTATGGTGCGCGTCCTGTCCGAAGGCGTCTCTGGTAGGTCCGCATGGAAACTACACACGGCCGCGAAAAGGAAGAAATAGAACGGGTTCTTGGCTCGGGAAACTTTCCCAGAGCCCCGTTACAGTGCAAACTGCTCAAGTACATCTGCGAGGAATACTTCGCGGGAAGGTCAGATCGAGTTAAGGAATATACCCTCGCCACTGAAGTCTTCGGAAGAGGCGCGGATTTCGATCAGAGCCAGGATGCCATTGTGCGCGTTGAGGCCCACCGGCTTAGAAAGAACTTGAAGGAGTATTACGAAGGGGTAGGCGCCAACAACCCGGTCCAGATTGTCCTCGAACCCGGGCATTACGTGCCGAAATTTGTCACCCGGACACGAACTTCCGCGACGGTTGCCAGCGCCGACACGGCCCAGCCTCAGAGCCAGGAAGAGCCTCCCGTGGGCGTTGTGCAGCTCCGCGGCGGGACTAGCGGACCGAATGTCAGTCGGCGCGACCGCCGGACGGCCACCTGGGTGCTCGCAGGGGTGGCTGTAGTGCTCACTCTCCTCTTTCTGCGCTGGAGGTCACATTCTGCCGAGTCTCGGGACCAGCCCTTGACGGCCAATGCGGCGGGCCTGGCGGGCGCTCCTGCGTCAACCGGACCGGACGACGCCGTACGTATCCTTGCCGGCTATACGCGCGGGGATTACATTGACCGGCAAGCAAAGAGGTGGACAAGCGACCGCTATTACTCAGGGGGGGAGATCTCCTCTCAGGCTCACCAGTTTATTGCCCGTACGACCGACAACACGATGTTCGAACAGTGGCGGCATGGCAACTTCTCTTACGATATTCCATTGAAGCCGGGTGATTATGAGCTTCACCTGTTCTTCGTCGAGCCGGAGTTTGGCCCTGACGCGCCGCATGGCGGGGGCGAAACCAGCCGCATGTTCGACGTGCTCCTGCGCGAAAAGCCCCTCCTGTCCCAATTTGACATCTTAGGTGACGTAGGTAGGAGCGAAACCGCGGATGAACGGGTATTCACTAACATCCATCCGTCCTCCGACGGGAAGCTGCATCTACGTTTCGTGGGACGGATCGATTATCCCTTGGTCAGCGCTATCGAGTTGGTGCCATGTTTAGAGGGGAAGATGCGCCCCGTCCGCATTATAGCCAGCGAGAACACCTACACCGACCGCAACGGGAATATCTGGCTTCCGGACCGCTATTTTGAAGGGGGAAGACTACTCTCGGACAAAGTGTCAATCAAAGGCTCTCCAGACCCGGACCTCTATTTGAGCCAACGCTTCGGTTATTTCAGTTATTCCATTCCTGTGGCCGCGGGTTCGAAATACTCGGCCACGCTCCACTTCACGGAGGCTTTCTTTGGCCCTGGCAATCAGGGCCGGGGCGGCGTGGACAGCCGCCTGTTCGATGTGTATTGCAATGGCACGGTGTTGCTCCGCAACTTTGACATCTTCAAAGAGGCCGGAGGGGAAAATCGAGCCCTGACGAAGACCTTCCA
>Ga0181535_10002307_pt1 | contig 23557 bp, 20 predicted proteins | sample PEATcosm2014_Bin_44_FD_119774 | JGI IMG/M metagenome (GOLD analysis project Ga0181535, IMG submission 119774) | Peatland microbial communities from MTU Mesocosm Facility, Houghton, MI, USA - PEATcosm2014_Bin17_30_metaG | ecosystem: Environmental > Terrestrial > Soil > Wetlands > Peat | place...
CAAAGTTTTCGGGGTGGCAACTAGGTCCGTCGTTTTGGTTTTGTCATGCAATTCGGCATCTTTCAGATAACTGATGAACGTCGCTTCCAGCGTGGGCAACCCGCGCTGGCGGACGAGTTCAGCGGGAACGCCAGTGACCAATACCTTGCCATCATTCATCAACGAAATGCGGTCACACCGCGCGCCTTCGTCCATGAAGTGGGTGGAAATAAAAATCGTCACCTGGTCGTTGCGCGAAAGATCCACCATCAATTGCCAGAGCATGTCGCGCGCAATGGGATCCACGCCGGAAGTTGGTTCGTCCAGAATCAGCAGTTCCGGTTTATGCACCATCGCCACAGCCAGCGACATCCGTTGGCGGATGCCCAGCGGCAGATTGTCGGGCATCGCGTCGAGCACGTCGGTGAGACTAAAATGTTTCACCATTTCATCCACCCGCGCCGGAATGTCTGCTGCGGGCACCTGATAAAGGCGTGCCGCCAGCACCAGGTTTTGACGCACCGACAATTCGGTATAAAGGGAGAATGACTGAGACATATAGCCCACCCGCCGGCGCGTGGCGATGTCCTTGGGATTGACGGGCTGTCCAAACAACGCGGCGCTGCCCTCGGTGGCCGGCAACAGGCCGGTCAGCATCTTCATCGTGGTGGATTTGCCGCAGCCGTTGGAACCGAGAAACCCGAAAATCTCGCCCTTGCGGATGCGAAAGCTGACGTGATCCACGGCGACAAATTTTCCAAAACGCATCGTCAACCCCTCGGCCTCAATCGCAATCTTGGCATCGGCACCTTCAACCAGCGGCGAAATCGTCACGTCATGGTGGCCGCGTCGCAACGCTTCCGGCAGCAGGGCAATGAAGGCTGCGTCTAGCGTTTTGCAATGCGTGTGCGCGAGCAGTTCCGTCGGCGAGCCGGTGGCCATCACCTGGCCGGCATTCATCGCCACGAGCCAATCGAAGTTCTGCGCCTCATCCATGATGGAGGTGGCCACGATCACGCTCATGCCGGTGCGTTCGGTGCGGATGTGTTTGATGAGATCCCAAAACTGTTCCCGCGCCAGCGGATCAACGCCGGTGGTGGGCTCATCCAAAATCAAAAAATCCGGGTCGTGAATCAGCGCACAGCACAACCCCAGCTTCTGTTTCATGCCGCCGGACAATTTGCCCACCGGACGCGTCAGAAACGGGGTAAGGCCCGTGCTGCGGCACAACTCGTCAATGCGACGACGGCGTTCGGCGGCATTATGGCCGAACAACCGGCCGAAGAATTGCAAGTTCTCCTCGACCGACAATGTTGGATAAAGATTTTTGCCAAGCCCCTGCGGCATGTAGGCGATGTGCGGACACACACTTTCGCGATGGCGGCTGCTGGCCATGTCGCCGCCCAAGGCTTCCACAGTGCCTTCCTGCACCGCACGCGAACCGGCGAGCAGCGACAACAAGCTGGACTTGCCAACAGCGTCCGGGCCGATCAGTCCAACCATTTTCGCAGCGGGAATTTCCAGTGTGATACCATTTAATGCTACCGTTTTTCCGTAACGCAAAGTCACGCCCACCAGTCGGGCCACCGGCACGGGACTGGATTTTTCCGGCGTCATTGCGGCACCTTGACTTCCAAGTTTGCTGGCCACTTGGCAGCGGCATCCAGTTTGATCCAGGCGACGCCCGGCAAACCGGTCTTGATCTGTTTCAAGTTTTTTTGCAACAACGCGCGGCTGATCTGCGCCTTGACCCGGAACATCAGTTTCTGTCGCTCATCAGCCGTTTCCACCGTCTTGGGTGTGAACTGTGCGACTGTAGCCACAAAAGAGACCGTTGCCGGAATTACTTCCTGCGGCGCGGCGTCGAGAACGAGATGCACTTCAGTGCCAATGGCCACTTTGCCCGCCACCGCATCCGAAAGAAAAAAAGTGAGATAAACGTCATTGAGGTCAACCAGATTGAGAACCGTGCCGCCGGCACCCAGCACTTCGCCGGGTTGCGCCACGCGATATTGCACCCGGCCTTCACACGATGACTTGAGCAGGCTATCGGTGATGTCGGCGTCAATCGTGGCGATGGTTGCCACGCTGGCGGTGACACCGGCATTAGCCCCGACCACCTGGGCTTGGGCTGCCTTGGCCGCAGCTTGCGCCGCAGTGACTTCGGCTTGGGCCGCCGTCACGGCAGCCTCTGTGCCATGCAAACTGGCGCGGTCGTCGTCCAATTCTTGCAAAGTGACCACACCATTGGTGGACAATATTTGGGCGCGCACGAACCGCCGCTGGGCGGCGTCCAATTCAGCCGCTCGTTGACTGACGGTGGCCTGCGCAGCGGCCGTGTCGCTCTGACGCGCCGCCACTTGTGCTTCCGCACTGGCGACGGCAGTGATGGCCTGCTGCGATTGAGCCTGCGCCTCGGCGCGTTGCGCGTCGAGCACGTCAGTCTGCATTTGCGCCAGTGGCTCACCGATCTGCACGAAGTCACCTTCGTTCACCGTGATGTTTTGCACCCGTCCGGCAAGTTTGGTTGCGACGTCAATTTCGGTGGCCTCAATGCGTCCGTTGCCACTGACAAAGCCTTTGCCCGGACCGGAAGGTTGCAAAACGAAATAAATCACCACCCCGATCACTGAGACAGCAGCGGCGATTGAAGCCATCATCAATTGTTTCCTTAGCTGTGGCGCAATTTTCGGCTTTGGCGATGAACTTACCGGGGCTGCAGACGGGGTAGTTGACGTGGGGTCAACCGCAGTCCGAGCAACCGTTGGAACGACCGCTATGGTGGTCATGGCCTTCGGCGCAGTTGGTGGGACGGGCACAGTCATTTGAGAGTTCGTTTGCTTCCTGGGTTAATACGTTTCTTGGTTTAGATGTTCACAAAAAGCCACTGTGAAAAGTGTCCGTTTTGGACACGGCAAACAATGGGGTGAACACCCCATCAGCTTGAAATACTTAAAATTCCGTTCCGCCCGATCCTTGTGATTTATGCGATTTTCAAGCGGGCGAAGACTGACACCTTCACCAAATCCAAAACGAAAACAAAAACCATGGCCCCAACCAGCACGCTGGCCAATACCCAGAACGGCAGCGGCGTCATGAGCCAGCCAAATCCGGCCAGGGTCGCGGCAATGAATACATCTATGACGGACGAGGAAACCAGCCAGCGGCAGGGATGCGGCGATGACCAGATTCGCCTGCGTGCGCGGACGGCATAGGTGGTTGCCTGATTTCCGCACACCAAGGTGAAGAACGTCAGCGTCTGCAACGCGGCGAGGCCCAACCCCAGTCGGAAGTGGCCGAACGCCAGAACGCCGACACAGAATGCCAGTTCGGAAAAACCCATGAAGATGGCCGCAGTCGTCAATTTGCCGATGCGCCAGCCATTGGGCAATGGGGATGGCTGGACATTGTCGGTAGTCAACGACATGCCGAGCAGGTCGCCCACCATCATCACAATGATCATCAACATCGGCGTCAGAATCGCGTGCCCCGTCATGATGAGACCAATGCCCAGCAATAATACCTGCACGATTTTCTTGGTGAGGGAATTTAACGTGTAAGTCAGAATACGCTGGAATGTGATGCGCCCTTCTTTTACCGCCGCGACCACGCCGATAAGGCCCGGCGAGGTCAGCACGATGCCCGCCGCAGACTTCGCGACATCGGTTGCCGTCGAAACTGCGATGCCCATTTGCGCTTGCCGCAACGCGGGCGCATCGTTGGCACCGTCGCCACACATGCCGACGATGTTGCCGGTCTTTTGAAATGCCTTAACCAATTTGAATTTATCTTCTGGCAGGACGCCGGCAAACACGGCGAAACTTTCTGGGCGAACATCGTTTGGGATTGGCCCGGGTGGACACACCGCTCCATCGAGACCGACCGTATGAGCAACAATCGCCGCGGTCGCCGGTGCGTCGCCGGTCACCATCACCATGCGCACGCCAAGGGTTTTTAATTGCGTGACCAATTCCACCGAGTCTTCGCGGGCCGGATCGCTGAGCGCAATCAATCCCATGAGTTGCATCGCCGTCGGCGGTCCTGCGGCCACTGCCAGCACCCGAAAACCTTTTCCTTCCAGTTCCGACGCAGCCGCCGCCGCTGTCGGTGACGGAATTGCCATCGCGCCGACGACGGTGAAAGCCCCTTTGACGATGCGCAGGGTTCCGAGATTTGCATCTGTCGCCGTCGCCTCGGACATTTTTGTCGCGGGATCGAACGGTTTGAAGTGAGATAGTTTGGGCGGGTTCGCCGAAATGTTCTGTGCAGCAGCAGAGCGAACGGCAGCGTCCACCGGGTCTTGGCCACCATCGGAACTGGCAAGCGCCGCCAGGGTCAAAACATGCGACTCATCAAAACCCGGCAGCGGATGAACCGAAGTAACCGAAAGTTGATTGCGGGTCAGCGTTCCGGTTTTGTCAGCGCACAGGACATCAATCGAGGCCGCTTCATCCACGGCCGAGAGCCGGGTTGGCAAGACGCCCTGACGTGCCAAGGCGCGTGCGCCCACGGCGCTCGCGAGCGTGAAAGTGGCCGGCAAGGCAACGGGAATCGAAGCCAGCACCGCAGTTAGGATCAATGGAATGATCTCGCCAACCGGCATCGCGTGGGAGTGGGCATAAGCGACCATGAGGACAATCAGAACTCCGTTGAATACCGCGAGATTGCGAACCACCCGCAGCACCGCCTTTTGCTGTGAGCTGACGACGTGTGCCGTGCGAACCAATTCCGCGGTGCGGCCAAACTTGGTGCGGACGCCGGTTGCCGTGACCTCCGCAACCGCCTCGCCCCGCCGAACCAGCGCTCCAGCAAAAGTCTGAAATCCCGGTCCAGCTTCAGAGCCGATGGATTCACCGGTTAGCATAGATTGATCGAGCAGAACATTTCCTTCGAGCAACTTCACGTCTGCTGCCACAATGCCGCCAAGCGATAGTTTTATGAGGTCGCCCGGCACCAAGTCGGTGGCAGGTAAATTTTTCCAAACTCCATCGCGACGCACCGAGGCCGTGAGCGCGAGACGTTTTTTCAACGCCGCGAGCGTTGCCTGCGCGCGACCTTCTTGCAAAAAACCCAGAGCGGCGTTGAACAACAGCAGCACCGCGATGATTCCCGCCTCGACATACTTGCCGAGCACCAGCTCCAAAATAGTCGCCGCTTCCAGCATCCATGGTATTGGGCTCCAGAACTTAGTCAGCGCCCGGCGCAGGGGATTCTCCGCCGTGTCCGGCATGGAGTTCGGACCAGACGTTGCCAATCGGCGACGCGCCTCGTCACTCGTTAGACCGTCAGTCAAACCCTTGGCCACAGCGGTTACGGCGACAGGGGCAGCAGCAATTGGAGCAAGTGACATATATGCGACTGCTCGAAATTCATGTTGCTAGTTCAAAATGTCCGGCATGGCCGTAAACATTGAACAATCCATACTTTCTTCGAGCATATTTCAAAGGGATCACCGGCTGAGTCTCAAGAAAGAGAGGCGAGCGCCTCTTTTGTAAAGCCGACCAGTTCGGAGGAACGCCCTTCATGAATTTTCCGCGCCCATCCCGCATCCGCAATTAATGCCCGACCCACCGCCACCAACTCAAAATCTCCCCGGTCGAAACGTCGCAGCAGTTCATCCAAAGAACTGGGTGTCGAAGCTACGCCCTTGAAGGCGGCTAAAAAATCTCCTGATAGCCCAACTGACCCAACCGTGATGCTCGTTTTGCCCGTCAGCTTTTTGGCCCAGCCGGCAAAATTCAAATCCGAACCGGTAAACTCGGGCTCCCAGAAGCGGCGTTGCGAGCAATGGAAGATATCAACGCCGGCTTCCGCCAACGGCATCATCCATTGCTCCATCGCTTGCGGGGTCGTCGCCAGTCGCGCCGTATAATCCTGGAGTTTCCATTGCGAAACGCGAAGACAGATCGCGAAGTCCGGCCCCACGGCCTGGCGCACGGCACTGATCAATTCCCTGGCGAAACGGGAGCGCTCCACCAAACTATTTCCGCCGTAACCATCGGTGCGCTGGTTGGTGGGATGCCAAAAGAACTGATCAATCAAATAGCCGTGCGCGCCGTGAATTTCGACGGCATCAAATCCTAAAGTCTTGGCAGCCGCGGCGGCTTGAGCGAACGCCCGGATCGTTGATGCGATGTCTTGTTCCGTCATCGCCACGCCGCCGATTTTCCCAGGAGCCACCAAGCCTGAAGGACCTTCAAACGGTGCGGTGGTCAGCCAACCGGAATCCTTGGGAGCTACCACGCCCATGTGCCACAGTTGCGGTGCCATAACGCCACCCACCGCATGCACTCTGGTAATCACTTCCTGCCACCCACCAAGTTCCGCCTTACCATGAAATCGAGGAATGTTTGGATCGTTGGATGAGGCGGGGCGATTAACCACGGTGCCTTCAGAGATGATGAATCCAACTTCGCCCACCGCCCGACGGGCATAATAGTCCGCCACCGCTGAAGTGGGCACGCCGCCGGGAGAAAAGGAGCGCGTCATTGGAGCCATGACAATCCGGTTCTTGAGTCTAAGCGACTTTAATCGGAATGGCTCAAAGAGTTGATGGGGCGGCATATTGATTAAAATCGGATTTTCAGCTTACATGAAAAATTTCGGTTGCCTGAGACAACGGGCGTTTCCGCGAATTGGGTTGGTTCACTTGGCTATGCCCTTATCCACGGCAAGTTTGATGATCACCGACCAGGGCAAGGCAAAATATTTGCCTGTGATTTTACTTTTAACAATGGGGTTGCGGCTGATTTCCCCCAAATATACCTCGTATGACTTTCCGTCAGCGTCAGAATCATCCCAAAGATATTCGAGCTCCTGCTTAAGCAGTTCCTTGTTAGCCGAGCAATGGGAGGCAGCGACATAGGCCGGACTCATTTGTTCCGGAGTTACCAATTGTTCAACGAGTTTTGTTTCAGACAGATCATTCTTGGCTTCCATATAAATTGGTAAAATAACCGAGCTTCTTCGGGAAAAGACTACGCCATTGATCTGCTCATACCCATGGGGTGTAACCCTACCACTCATCCACGCCGGCGAACGCAATCGGGCAAAAATCAAGGACAAAGAAGTAACCGTATCGCATGTGTTAAATCAACTGCCGCGATCATGAAAATTTCTCAAAGCAACACCTCCTTGTTTCGGCCCTGAATTTGATTGTCTTTCGGTTTTATTCTGACCTTGAGAATTTCTCATTCCTGGCCATTTTCAACGCGCTTCGACAGGTCCTTCTTTTCCGCAATCACAATTTCCGTAACAAAGGGCTGGCCTTGCTCAATCAAAGACCATTGGTGGCTGGGCAATGTCTTCAGCAGCGATAACTGCTTCCGCTGCATAATCGTCTCGATTCGCTCCAAGGAATCGCCGCGCACCGACACTTCGTGCGTGACGAAAATTAGACGTAGTTGCTGGTGCTCGCCATACGGCTTCAGATCGGCATAAACGAACTGGTCAAACGGCATCAATAAATGCTCGTCAGGTGCTAATATGATTTTGACCCCGGCCGCGTTGGCGTCGCTCTCCCAGCATTCTGGTGTTTTTGTGCTCATAATTTTGTTTTTGTTGATGATTTTTGCGTTGAGTCGTTTTTAGATGGCAGAACATATCCGCTGCCCGCTGCCCAAACCGAAGCAGGTAACCATGCAGGTGATCCCAAAGCACGTTGCTGCGACGCGGCACGAAATCACCCGCTAATTCCAATGCCAATGGCCGGTGACCCGAACGGCACACGTTTTCGCGGAGTTGGTCCTTGTCGGGGGTGAATATCCGGACGCCGCGCCGCCCGCGCGAGATGGTCACATACCACTGCTGCGCATTCGTCGCCGCCTTAATGGTGGAATCAGAAAAGAGGACATAGTCCACCGTCTTGCCCTGCGAGCCGTAGGACGTGACCGCGTAGCCGGGCAGGAACTCGCGGAAGCTTTTGTCCAATACGCGGCCATCGGTGAGTTCAATAGCGCCGTCAGACTTAACGGCCTTGACCGTGACCAGTTCGCCATTCGTCACCCGACCGCCCGACTTGAGCTTGCGATTGGCCTTGAGATGCAAACGGTCGCCGGACGCAAGGTTTACCTCGCGGGTCTGACAGAGTGTGATGCGGTCGAGCAATTTGTTCGGGACGGTGACAATTTTGCCGCCGACTTCGATCAGCACCCCCACCTTCACGATGCCGGCCAATTTTCCTTCGGCACCGGGTTGAGCAGCGCTGACTTTTTGATTGAAAACGACGACGGCATCCGGCGGGTAAAATCGTGAATCGCGTTTCTGGGCATTCGTCAGGTCCAGCTTGTCGAGCACCTTAACCACCGTGTCCGCTGCACCCAGTAATCCTTTTCCTTTCAACGCATCACGCACGCGCGAATTGACGCGATGCACTTCACCCCAGGTTTGTGAAACGACGACTGCCGCCTCGTTCTGTTCCGCGAGCCTGACGTATTCGTCGGCAAGTTTGTCGGCTTGTGTGCCCAAACCGCACTCGACAACCGCGCCCATTTTATCGAGGCGTTCAAATGACTCGCCCATTTTGCCCGCCGCCGCTGATTCAACCGCTTTGCGATAGTGTCTGATGAGGGTGCGTTCATCGTCATCCCGGCCCCGCGCCGGGTCTTGGCGACGAATTTTGTGCAACTCGACTGGTTTAACACCGGAATGTCGCTCGATGGCGAGCAGCCCGTCCGATGCTTCCACGGCCCCATGCTGTCGCGTATCACCGGCGAGGATCAGTCGGGCGTTGCGTTCGCGAACCAACCGGATCAGGTCGAGCATCTGCCGCCCGCCAATCTGCCCCGCCTCGTCCACCACCACGACCGCGCCAGTGACCAGTTCGGGTTTGATCAGAAAGCTTGCGAGCGTCATGGGTAATGGAAATCCGGCTTTCTCCATCTCGACGACTTGCTGTCGTTGCGGCGCGAGCATGACCACGCGCCGACCGGATTGCTGAACCTGTTCAACCAGTTCGTTCAGGACAAAACTTTTACCAGTCCCAGCCCCGCCGCGAAACACCGCCACCGTGTTCGTTGAGGCAAGCAGGGCTTTTATCGCGGTTCGTTGCTCGTCATCCAGTTTTGGATTAATTGGATGGGGATTTCTTACCAATGGATGAAGTGCCGCCACTCCCTGTCTGGCGGTTTCAACAATCTCCCATTCGCGCATCAAAACTTCGCGCAACGTCACCATATTGGGATGCGCCTTGTCCCGGACGTAGCCACGCTGCCGGGTGAAGTCCGTCAGTTCTGATATGGTGAAATGCTCACCCCGCGCCCGGCCTAATGCCTCCTGCCAAAGTTGGCATTCCAGCACGATTGAATTCCGGTCGAATAAATGTTCCTCCGCCCATGCAACCGCTTCCGCTACGCCAATGGGTTTATCATTCTTCACCGTGTTTTCCGGGGTTTTCAATAGGTGAAGGAGCGATTCACGCTCGCCTTTGGTCAATTGTGAATTCCAGAGCGTTTGCAATTCATCCCGACCCAAGTTTTTTTGTTTTCGCGTCCGTTCCGTGGTCGCCAGTTTTTCGCGCAAGTCCTGAAAATTTCCCGCGGCAAGCTCCGGTTTTTCATTGAGCAATTTTGCCAGCGCCTCGTCAACCTGTGTGTGGCGTTTGGAAAAACGGTCGCATAATTCTTCAGAAACACCTTCGACCTGGAAATCTCCGCGTGCCCGGTTGTGAAGTTGATAACCGAAACGGCGCAGTTCGCGGGCGAGTTCGTGGTAATAAACATTCTCGGCAAATTTTCTGGCGCGCAGAAGTTCATAGTTTTGGAGGGCTTTCCAACGATTCTCAACCGGGTCAAAGGTTGCATTTAAGACGATGCAGTGCGTGTGTAAATGAGGGTCAAGCGCACGGGAAGTATCGTGCGTGAAAAGTGCCGCTGCAAAGTTGCCCGTCAATCGGTCGTTCTGTGCGCCATTTTTCCGAATGCGCGTGGCTGCAAACGCCTCAAATTCTCGGAGGGCTGATTTGACGGCGTGCGAATGGGCTTCCAAAATCCGTCCGTCCTTGCCCACCAGTCCAGCAATGGAAACCGATTTCGGTGGGGAAAAGGTGAAGTCATAAAATATCCTGCGGTCCGCCACCGTCCGTCCATCCTTGATCCGCGTGGTTTTTAATTCCGGCGTCAACTTTTCACCAGTGGCCGGATGTTGGTTCTCACACAGCCGCAGAAAATCTTCGGCGCGGACTTTCCCGGCCAATCCAAGTCGTTCCGCGCCCAATCCAATCCATTCTCCGGCCACTCGTTGACCTTGATCGTAGTAATGGGGCATCAATGGTGGCAGATTGCCCGGTTTCAAGGTTGGAAAACCGCTCAACGTCGCCGTCGAAGCGATCTCGGATCTGATCTACGGTTGATTTGCTCATGGGTGAAGGTTTAACCAGCCATTCTGGCATTCATTTATTGGCGGGAAAAATAGTCGAAATCAGACATAAATGACACCAGCAAATAACCCCAAATAAGGGTGGATTTGTTGTTACTAGGTGTTGTTACTGACCCCTACTTTTTCAAGAAACCCAATAAAATCAAAGTGGCGGAGAGAGGGGGATTCGAACCCCCGATACGGCTTTTGACCGTATACCGGTTTAGCAAACCAGCGCCTTCAGCCACTCGGCCATCTCTCCGTCAACGACTTACGCAACATCATTAACACCCTGATTTGACACCCTTTCGGGCATCTGCTATCCTTTTGCCATGTCAACGTTCAAAAAGACGGGCGTCAGCAACCTTGAGTTGCACGTCGCTACCGGCACATATTACGCGAGAATCAAAACGGATGGCAATACCATTCGCAAGGCTCTCGGCACAAACCGAGCCGCCGCAATTACGGCCAAGGATAAATGGGTGGAGAGCATCCGAGGCAAAAAATCCAAAGTGGAAGGCACCTTGGGCAGTTGCGTCGAGCTTTATCACAAGTGGCTTGGCGAACAATTAAAGTTGAAGGAAATCAGCGAGCGCACGCACGAATACAAAATGTCATTGTTGCCCGCCATTCGCAAAACTTGGCAACCGTTCGACCTAGTGAGCATTGCAGACCTCACGAAAACATCAATTCGCGGTTTTCAGCTTGCTATGGTCACAGATTATGGGGCAACCCGTGTAAATGGCGCTATGACCGTATTGCGCGAAGTGTTTGACCGTGCAGTTGAGGCCAATATGCTTTCCAGAGCGCAACGTGACGAGCTACTTGAAGATTTGAAATTTGTGAAGGTGGATTTGGACTACAAACGCCGTTTGAGCAAGCTCCCCTGTCACGCTGATTTGTTGTTGCTTAAAGCCGAGGTTGAAAAAAGATGCAAAAACAAAGGAGAAGCAGGATTTTGGCTTTTCAATTTCCTGCTTTTAAGCGGATGCCGCGTTGATTCAGCCCGACATCTTTTGTGGACGGACGTTGATTTTACTCGGAATGAAATTTACTTCCGCACGGCCAAATATGGCCCGTATTCGATTCCGATGTTTCCAGAGTTAAAAGAGTTGCTTGAGCAGAGGAAAGCGTTGTTTGGGGGAAATTCAGAGGAACGTGTATTGCCCACAAAAACATTGCAATCGGTATTGACTGCCAGTTGCAAGCAGCTTGGTTTGCCACATCTCAGCCACCATGATTTACGGCACCTTTTTGCCACAAGGTGCATTGAAAGCGGAAAAGATTTTGTAACTGTCGCCGCATGGCTTGGGCACAAAGACAATGGCCGAACTGTCATGGCCGTCTATGGACATTTGCGGCGGGAACATAGCCAACGGGAAGCCGCCTCAATGACATTTTTACCCAAGATAGAACCTAAAAATGTGAACGAGCCGCAGAACGAACCGCAGAAAGCGACATCCTGAATTTTATGAAAGCGACCCGTAGCAATTTACTTTTCGCGTTCCTGATTGGTGCATTGATTGGCCTGTTTATCCGCCGCCACCGTGAGCGGAAACAGGCTTACGTTTCGACTTCTGGCACCACGCCACGCCGCGACCATGCGGAGCTAAATGCCCGATGGCAGGAAAAACGCCCCAACAGCATCGTTTGAACCAGCACCAACATGGTTACTTGCCAGCGGCACCAATGTGAGGGTGGAGCCGGTCGTTATGCGCGAAGGCCAAGGCCGAGCATCCCGGCGCATAGACCCGGAGAAATTCCATTGCCGCACGGCGGAGGATGCGAATTGCCGCACGACGCGAGGCGGGGTCTAAAGTATCTTCGCAGGATATGACAATGTGCTTGGATAGCTCCTTGCTCTTGCCGCCATGATGCAGGCGAAGCAGATTATCCCGTAGCTCGCCCATCTTGTCCATGTCCACACCACCGGCCATCCCGTAGGCATCAATCGCCGCCACTCGGCTTTGCCCATCGTCAATTTCCTTCGCGCTCCGCCCTTCGCTTACGCAGTGCTTGAGCAGGGCAAGAGTTTGTCCCCGGCCACGACCACGCTTTGCCTTTTTTATGTAGATGCACGCCTTCATGGTTCAGTCAGTTTTTTGAGCAGGGACACGCATTTGCCGAGCGTGATTTCATCCACACGCCGCCCATGCGAAGCCGCGAGACTTTGGTTAAGGAGCGTGCCAAGGTTGACCAGTTCCCTACGCATCTTGGCGAGTTCTGACAGGTCTATTTCACCCGCCGCATTCAACACCAGCGCGACCGCTTTTGCCCTCGATGATGGCGGGAGCGTCATCCATCTTTGGGCTTGGTTGCTAGGTAGCCGCACCCTGATTTGCGTTGAGTTTTTCATGGCTGTATCTCCTGTCTTAGAAGGTCATCCCCTATATCGGAATGCGTGCCAATTAGCCTTGTCGTCTCATCCCTTACGGGATTCGCGCAAGGCAATTGGCCAAAAGGGCTATGCGCCCCTTTGGAATCCCCAGCCCTGCCGCCCATAACGCATTCCGCAAAGACCCGCGCCAATGCCTTTGGCGCAGTCCGTTTGCCCACGGACTTAGCCAGTGCCGCCGCCATGTCACCAGACACGGCATCTATAATGGCAGTGACGACGGCGGGCGGGAGTTTCTTCAATCCTACGGCTTGAAGCTGGACTAGGACGGCCTTCTCGCTATGTGTTCTCATACTCCCTTACATTATATGCAGGGAGTAACTATCTGCTCAATCAAAGTGGATTGAATTAAGATTGCTTTCCAGACACACCAACTATTGACCAACCTAGCCCACGAACGACATAAGCAGTATTAGTAAGTCGAACCACATTTTCTTGAAACTAATTCTCTAGTGAATTCCGGCCACAGCACCAAGCGTTTTTTTACAGCCAACGACATTCAGGGCGAGCATTACGCAAAAGAAAATGTAAAAGATGAGAAAGGCATCTTTTTTCCGTATTCGGAATAAAATCACGGATAAGAAGATGTAGAGGCACCACCCTATTACGGACGGATACATAAGCATCCAGCCAGTAATCGCCTTGTTCTCACCACGAGGTAATAAAGCAAGTAACCCCACCGGAAAAAACGGGGCTAAAAGCAACTGTGATGGATATGGAATCATACTTGCCAGTGCAACGCCGACCCAAGCAACAAACCAAAGCCGAGCTTTGCTCGTCGTAGAAATCAGTTCGTTCTCTGCTTCCTTCATGGTTAATTTGATGGTTCCAAGTTTCGCGAACCGGTAGGATTCAGAACTGAATCAATCATGCAAAAATGCTGTCCGCCCGCAATCATGGAAAACGTCATTCTTCCAAATCGTCCATCAGCAAGACGGTAGAAGAATTTCAGGTCAACATCATCTTTCTAATCGGGGCGGTCAACTGGCATTGAAATTTCCAGTGAAGGTGTATAACCAGACACAGGTGCTTGATAAGCAAATTCGGCACTATTAGTTGCCGCTCCGCCGCCGGGAAAGCTGACAGTGCAACGCCAATCATATTTTTCGCCAGATTGCTTTCCTGCATCTTGCGTCCAACATCGCACTACAAAATTCCCGCTCGCGGCAGTTGCTGTCGCGCCCGTTGAAAGGTCAATTGAAACCGGCGTTCCATCGCGGGGTATTCCATAGTTCCGCTTCACGGCAATCAAAGTTTCGGGCGTGCCTTTTTTTTGAAGGCGGAAAATGACCGGATTAAAAGGATTCGGCGCAATAATGTCCGGCCCTAGTGCATAGTTGAATCCCATTTGCCCATTATGCGAAGAATAATAGCCATCCTTATTAAACCATACAGTCAAACTGCGCCCCTGCTTTCCGGTAAGTGAAAATAGACCGTCAGAATCGCTTTGTGTATCTGATGTTCTCATCCCATTTTCCGAGGGTTCTTCGCTCCAACGGAAATGGATGTTGACTCCGGCAACTGAATTACTGTTTTCGTCTATGACTTTTCCATAAAATTCAATTGGCTTTTGCCACGTCTCCAATTCCCTTTGTTGTAAGTTTGATACTTCCAAAAGTGATGGACGCGGGGGAACATAAGGAGTGTTCGGAACACTCGGAACCACAACACTTCGGCTGTCCACAATTTTAGAAGCCTTTGCTTGGTTCACCATTTGTTGATTTGTTATTTGCGACTGGACTTCGGGCGAACCAATTTTTATTGGTTCGCCTTTTTTTTGCAGTAAAAGCCAGATGCAAAACATCAAAGCTAGGGCGCAAATAATTACGACTGATTTTCTCATGGTGCGGGTTGAATTTGGCAACTTCTTAAAACTTGTTGAAAATATGGACGACTGGTTTGAATTGGACGAGTCCATTGAGCACTGTGCTCATCAGTCGCATCATTGAAATTGAATTGCGCATTAAGGTTTACTGCGGACGCTATCACCCCATGAGCCGATTCAGGGCCACTTTGTCCGATAGGTAGAGTTCTGGAACGTGAAACATCAGCCCTAGCTTCCTCTGAGTCAGTAACCAGATAGTTTGCTCCAATTACAGGGTCGTAATAGCTATTCACCCCGTCAAAGTAATAGTATGACGTGTCGAAATAAATAGATGGTTTGAGCAATTCTTGGTCAGTCACCCAAATTGCCAAAACCCCGTCTTGCGGGTTGTAGAAATTTACAATGCGCCCCGTAAAATTAGTATAAGCGCCACGATAACCCATTGGCTGTAATTCGGGAGTGCGCCGACTGCCTTCGTAAGAAGCCATATCACTATCAATCGGAGCATTCGCGTCATAAGCACTATCTGGCAGTGCGCCCTGGGTCAAAATATAAGTATCGAACGCCAAGCCTTTTTTAATTGCTTCGCTCACCACTGTATTGCCCTGACTATGCGCCAAGATGTTAAACCGATAGCCGGGGAACCTAATCCGCAACTGACTAAAATAGTTTGTCAGCGCAATGCTCGCTTTATATCCCTGCAATTCACTGTCGTTAAAATTAGCCGGAGAAAGAGGGCTTGGAATTGGCGTCAGTAGATTGCAAGGCCATTCCACTGTGGCGAATCTTCCGTTGAAGCCAGCCCAATATAAGCGTTTATAGACTGTTTCGCTGGCGTTAATCCAATGCCAATTATCCACGTTGATGCCATGAACCATGACAATGAGATTTGTGTCGTCGCCCGCACGGGGTATTTGCGGATTTACTACTGTTTCGACGGTGCTAGTCCAGTTACTTTTTGCGTTGCTCATGTTATTTGTGATAACTGCGGCCTCGTAAAAATCTTTGATTTCGTGCAAGTCCATCCATGCGCCCGTTTGAGCAATAATGTTGCCGTTTTGTGAAATAGTCATCACCAACTGGCCGGAGCCGACGCCCGCACCTTCAAATAGAAGGTATTTATTCCCATAATTGGTGAACCACGAAACTGGCAACGTGAGTGTCATATTTGCCGTGACGTGATACTTGGTGCTATAGGCACTAGAAATCTGTTGCCACGCTATGTTAGTGGCCGTCAAATAGCCTATGCCGCCATTTGTTTCGCAAGACCGAATTAAATTGACGGCGGGATTGCCACTGACATTTGACCAACTCATTGTAACTTGATAGCCCGCATTGGTCAAAGCAGGCACACCGCAAATCCACAACCGAGCATAATCTTCCAAATCCCGAATAGAGCGCGGCGCATAGTATTGGTAATCCCAATAAAACCCTGGATTTACAGGTTGAACCATTTTGTCGAAACCGGGGTCGTTTGCATAAGACGACCAGTCACAGTCATCATTTATCCAAAAATCCATTGGGCTGGCCTGCGAAGTGGTGTCAGGGCCGGTAAAGCTGGTGTCCATCGTTCCATCATGGTTTTTGTCCACGTTTAGCGAGACGCAATAAACGATGTTGGTGCCCCGTTGTCCTGTATCCACATCCGGCATCGTCACCAGCGCGGCGCGTCCCGCTTCTGTGGCAAAGAAATTTCCATACGGGGAAAGAACGCCAGTGCTGGTGGTTGTTACCACGCCGTTAGTGTCCACTTTGTAGGCTTGGTCAAAATACTGTCCGAGGTAGGCATAGACGCCGGAGTAACCATTTTGCAAAGTCATCTTCGCATATCCCGCAATGGAAACAGAAGTGCCGACCGGCACAATAAATTGCTGACTTTGACTTGCGGTCGAAAAGTTCTGACTACCGGGCAACCAGTTTTCGACATAACGTCCCAAGATAGGATTCCAAGCAGGTATTGGACTCCAAAAATCGTATTCTACCGTTTGCAACTGTGGTTGTGTAGTGCCCGCATAAAACATCGGCCCGGCGTCGAAAGAATATTGAGGGCTAGTGTTGCCTGGAGAAAGGTTATATGAAATTGAGCCGCTAGACCAATCATGCCCGGCAATTTTTTCTATTGAAAGCGCCAACCCGTAAAAATTCTTGGCACCAGATGCCAAAGAAAAACTGCCATCGCCGTTGTCGGAAATATCATTCTCGTAAAGTTGTGAATATGTCGTAAAGCCCCCGCTATCTGGGAGCGAACACAGCCAGCTTGTGGCGCTTGTATTCAGCAGTCCCGCGACGCTCGTCCAGTTTCCTGACGGCGCTTGAAACTTCCAAAGTGGCGTGCTCGACAACTGCATATCTGTATCATACCAACTTCCAACTCCTGTATCCAGCAAACCGTTGCCGTCCACGTTAGCCGAAGAAGCGGCAAAATTGTTAAACAGATAGTTTTCAAAAAAAGGATACTGCGGGTCAATCAGCGTGCCGTGGAATGCGTAATAATCGTAAGGGTTCAAATAATTCGTGTCATAAAGCGTATCGGTCACATGTAGGAGACTGGATTCGACATAATTCGTCGGCGGGGCGTAAAGCTCCTGGACATAATCGTAATATGCCGTCGAATCCGAATAATAAAACCGGAAAGGCTTATCCATGTCGGCAGCCCGCAATTTGAAAATTAGATTTTTCTTTAATTGCACCCGCCCGTCATAAAAAGGCTGTTTCCAGCCGTTTCCTTGGTAGAACCAAACATAGTCCGTAGCATTGCTGTTTGCATCAACAGTCTGCGCGAACACATCGTAGCCCCAATCTGCGTAACCATAAGTGTCTTGGGCGGGCGGTTGCAGGGAATCCGGCAACGCATATAGCCCGTTCGTGAACAACGAATAGGGGATGTCATTGCTGAAATTTATCGGGGTATTACCGAAGCTGTCCGCATCGTTATCGAAGTAAAAAAGCCGAATTTTTGACGTGTTCGCCGGAACACCGGAAACGGTAAGAAAAGCTTGCCCGTTTGCCCCATAGACCAGCGAGGCACTTAGGAAAGAAGTTTTTAACGGCGTTTTATCAGACCAAGCCGAGTATTGCCCGTTGTTATATTTGGCACGGACTTTGTAAAAATCATTGAAGGCTTGGAACGGGAAGTATTCGTCCGAGGTTTGTCCAGAAACATCATCATTCAACGACAACGTAGAGGCAGATACATTAAAATCGCTTGTCGAATAAACCGTGTCAAAATTACCGCCGTGTCCCTCATAGGTTTTTTCCACCTGATAACCTGTCACGTTTCCAGCCGCCGCCTGCCATTGCACATCGGCCTGATTAGCCGCTGGCACAAAGTTCACCGTCAAGTCACCCGGCGCAACAGGGGTATAAAACTGGTTCGGATTCATCCCGTTTTGGAATTTGTCCCAATTACTATATAACCGTCGCCCGCAGGATTGCCGTAAGGGTCAACACCTGTTGTTCCGAAGTATTGAAGTTGCCACCAATCAGGCAGTCCGCTTCCGTTGCTACTGGCCCACGAACGTAAGCGGAAAAAACAATTGTGGGTTAAACTCACAGGCATGAAGGGGAGCGGCGTCCAGTTTGTCGTGCCCGAACCGTAGATGAATAAGCCAGTGGAACCCCAATTTGTTGTGGTTAAGTCCACATTGGTTAAGATGTCATACGAGACATACGCAATTGTGTTGGACGCAATCCCCGTCACAGTGCCGGAAGCCATGTTCCATTGAGCAATCCAAAGATTTGTGCCGTAATCGGGAGCAACATAGCTATTGGTTATGGCATCGGGACTGTATAAGCCGCCGCCATCGCCGCCGCCCGGTGAAGGAACATCCATACCCATCGCACGCGCCATCGTGTGCATTTGCTGGTTTGCCGCCGTGGTTTGAACCTGAGTAATCAGAGCTACCAACGAAGTCGCCTGTGCTTCCAGCGCGGAAGAAACCGCCGCAACCGTGCTTGCAGATTGCAGGCTGGACAAGCGTGGATTTGCCGCGACCGCCACCTGACCGTAAGTTTGGTCAACCAAAAATTGTCCGTCCGCCATCTGATAAATTGGGGCGTTCAAATCTTGCGGCGGGCACGGTGCCGGGACATAAGCACCGCCCGGCAGAACCCACCAGAATGTGCCGTAGAACGGCACTTGGTCAGGCGTGAGCAAGGGCAACCCTTGCGCTTCCGCCGTCACTTGCACGATGGAATCAGGCACCGCCGTTTGAACCGGCGCGAGGTCATTATTGAAACTGCCAACCAAGGACGTTTGCACGACCGTTTGCGCGGGGAGCAGGTTAGGCGAGAAAACGATGCTCGCCGCCAAAAGAATTATGCCGATTGTTTTCATGTTGTTTCAGTTTTTGAACTGCCCGTAGTATGTTGTTAATTTTCGCCCTTCGCTCGAAATTGCCAAGATTATTCTGGCACCCATCCCACACATTTCTTGCCTTTGAAAAAACAAGAAAAGTGTATGCCCTGCTTGGCATTTCCGACGCGGCGGACAGGGGAGATTTCTACATAAACGAACACAGCGCAAGAACAAATTACGCAGTAAGGCTCGGAATGGAAAATGTGGCGACTGCTACGTTTAGTAGCATCAAGAAAAGCATCGCAAAACTAAACGTCATCGGCGCGCAAGTGCGAAGACTTCGTGAGCAGAAAGGATGGACGCAGGAACAGTTGGCCGTGAAACTGCAACTGGCAGGATGGGACACCAGTCAGGATTCAGTGTCCAGACTGGAAAACCATGACCGCCGCATCCCTGATTTAGAACTATTTGTGCTGGCCGATGTCCTAGATGCGAAACTGGACGATTTGTTTCCGAAAGATTTGCGCGGAAAAATTAAGGCCCTTTGGCCGCTCTACCGTATCAAACTTTCACGCGGCCAGCTTCCCCCTACGCCAAAGTAAGCTGGTGATGAAATTGGCAGGGGAACAGGCACCAGACGAACGCTACTATTATTCATTACGTTCGCTACATATGCTTGGTGAAGGGGAGGGAAGGCCACATTTACGCGCCAAACCCGTTCGCCCCTTTCAGCACCGCCTTGATGCTGTCTTTCCACCGAATCTTGCCCCGGCCTTTCATGTCGGCCACCAGTTGAAGAATTTCCCCGTCTGTCTGCCGTAAGCGGATTTTTTCCACTTCATCGGCAAAATTCGGAACGTGAGAATTTTGCTTCATGGGAATCCGTTGCATCTTGCCAATCCAGATGGATTCCGACGCAAACGGCTCGACAGCGGCCACCAGCTCGCAAATGCCCGCCCGGTCATCCAGCATTGGCTCGATGCTGACACTGGTTTGAAAGCCCCGTTCAAATGCGTGCCGCAACGCCGCGATGCGTTCCAGCGGCGACGGCGCACCCGGCTCCCAAAACGCGCATTGCTCCGGTTTTAGCGAGCCGATGGAAAAGCGGAACAGGATTTTGGCTTTGCTGTTCGCGAGTTCCTTGCACAGTGACTTGACCACCGACAAATGCGGCTTGGACACTATCAGCACTTCGTTTTTCAGCAGGAGGTTTTTTATCGTCGCCAATGACTGCGGCAAGAAACTCGGCGTGATGTCGTGGCTCGTTGGAAACATCACCACGCCCACCGGCTTAACCTCACGCCCAAATCCTGTCCGATTCGGATTCAGCTTTTGTTTCTGCCATTCGCCCGGTATGCGGAAGCGTGCGCCGGACTTGAACCGGCAGGCCTGGGCTTTTGCAAAGCAATACAAGCACCCATGTTCACAGCCCCGGCAAATGTTGTAGGATATGTCCGACCATTCTTTTGTTCCCTTGCCATCCCGGTTCACGGTGAATCTCGATTTCATAATTTTGTCGCGTCAAACAGCGTCATGTTGTCGCCAGCACCGCCACCAATTTTGACCGAAGATTTCTTTGCCGGAGCGGAGGTCGCACCTGCCGGACAAAGGTTCGTCACGCCAAGCCCCAGCTTGTAGAGCGATTTTGCGTAAATGCCATGCGTATTTATGATGCTTTGCCCGGCATTGAAAATGTCTTGTGCCGTGAAGACGGCCAGAGGAAAAGTTTCCTGTCTGGTAGGGAAAGGCCAACCGCAAAGCATCATCATCCGTGGCGGCGGAGCAATAGGCCGTGAGGTCAATATAGATTTCATCCAACGCCACGGGTTCGAGAATCGCTTGCGGCCCGGCGACGTTTGCCACGATTTGCCGGATGTTGTTTGAAATCGTTTCGTAGTGGCTCATGCGCGGCGCGATGAAGTGCCCATGCGGACATAGCTTCCGCGCCTGACTCATCGGCATTCCAGAATGGATGCCAAATTTCCGCGCCTCTCGGCTTGCGGTCGTGACAATGGAACGCGGAACGGAGTAGCCCACAATCACCGGTTGCCCTTGCAAAGCTGGATTGTCGCGTTGCTCGACGGAGGCGTAAAAGGCATCCATGTCGAGCAGAAGAATGACCCGGCAAGTTGAGATTGTTGGCAGAGTGGAAACAATGTTTGTGCTCATGGTATAATTTGAAACCCGCGAAGTATAAGCAAGAATTAAGCCACAAAACCAGCGGCGGTTTGCCTTATTTTCTTGAGATTCAAGAACACAGCCGCCGCCACTGGCTTTGTTCAGGACACCGGCAATAAATTTCCAAGACACGCCCTGTCGCCAAGACTCATTGTTTTTCACTTCCCCTTAAAAGACTACGCCGTGGAACCCAACGAGACTTGGCTCCCCCGAACGGCGCAGACTCGGCCGTTTGCAACCGTTCTACTCCGCTCCGCTTCGTTCCACGGCCACAAGCGGACGAGACTGCCGGAAGAACCCCCAACACGACGCGATTCAATTCCTGTAAAATCCTTGAATCGCTGAATTAGGCTCCGCTGTGGCCGTTTTAGATACGACGCGGCCACGTTGGCGGAGAATAGCCTCGCGCTCCTGTTTGAACCGGAGCAGCGCTTCTTTCGGCAAAGTGCCCGCCTGACGGAACGTGACAAAATAAGTTCCGCCTTCGCGCTTCAGATGCGGCAGCACCCCACGCGAATGCAATCCCGCAACCAGATGTTCTTTGTCAGGCATCACTCGTAGCGCAGGCGTCCCCGCCTGCGGGTTGCAGCGGCGTCTCGCCGCCAGTTCCAGAAACACGCACCGGGACGGTGCCCGAACCCGCCGCCGGGGACGGCTGCGCTACGTGAACCGGCGGCAGAACCGCAAAACGGCTCCACCAGCCGCGTGGTGCTGTTGGGCAGATATTGCTGGATCAACGGTGCCAGCGCCCGCTTGCTGCCTTGATATTAGAATGGCTGGGGAACGGTCATTCCTAAATCACAGGTAAAGTTTTTGATTCAATGACATTGTCCTGTTGAACCTGCTGAAAGAACGGCTGAAGCGAGCCAGTGAGTTCCTTGTCGACATTAGGCAACTCCCTCGGCAACCAATTTTCATTAAATGTTAGCAAGCGGCTTCTAGGGAAGCGCTGAATAAATCCAAGTTTTGGCTTTTCGATATTTGCCTGAGGCAATTTGCGCCGGGCGGAGCAAAAATTGCTCACGGCGCAGCCGACGGACACTTCATTCCATGACGATTCCAGCGGTTCGGCGGCGGTTTTTCGCCGCCGCGCAGGCCCAGCCACCTGTTTTTTACGTCGTGGCTCTGCGGCTCCCGATGACCACGTTGGCCAGTCCAAACAAGATGTAAAGTTGCTGCCCGTTCTTCGCCAGCCCCCGATACCGCACTTTCCGATGCCGGAATAAATTTTTCACAATGTGAAACGGATGTTCCACATACGCCCGCACCGATGCCTTGGCTTTCTCCACCGCCTGGGCCATCTCTTTCTCCACGCCTTCGGCCATGACTTTGAGGTTCCCTCGTTTGCACGCAATCTGCCAATCAATCTTCCGTTCCAACGCCACGATCTCCGCGCGTTTCTCCACGCCAGTGTAACCGGCGTCAGCGTGGACTTGCGTCTCCGCTCCGTGCAACAACTCTGCGGTCTGCGTGATGCCCGCTACGTTGGCCGCCGTTACCACGACGGTGTGCACCAGTTTGCCGGCGCGGTCCGCCCCGATGGGCGCTTTCATTCCGAAATACCACTGGTTGCCTTGCTTGGTCTGGTGCATTTCGGGGTCGCGTTGCTTTTCCTTGTTCTTGGTGGAGGCTGGCGCGGCGATGAGCGTGGCATCCACCAACGTGCCTTCCCGCAGCAGCAGGCCGCGGGCGGCAAGGTCGGCGTTGAGGGCGGTGAAGAGGCCTTTGCACAGGTCGTGTGTTTCCAGCAGGTGCCGGAAGTTCAACAGGGTGGTGGCATCGGGCACGCCTTCGGCGGCCAGATCAATCCGCGCAAAACTTTGGAGGGCGTGGCTGTCGTAGAGCGCGTCTTCGAGCGCCTCGTCGGCGAGGGCATACCATTGCTGGAGGAAATAGACGCGCAGCATCCGCTCCAAACCGATGGGCGGACGGCCGCGTTTGCCCTGCGGATAAAAGGGTTCGATGACGGCCAGCAGTTGTTTCCACGGGATGACTTCCGCCATGCGTGCGAGGAACTTTTCGCGGCGGGTGACTTTCTTTTTGGCGGCAAACTCGGCGTGGGCGAAGCTGGGCTGGTGCGTCATGCCGGAAGTTTAACCCGCCCGCTCCCCAGCGTCGCCTCTAAAGCCAAGCAAAATGATTAAATCAGTGTTTCCCTAGGCCTGAAATCAGGAAGTCTTTTTGGAAACAAATTTTTATAGGCGTCGGAAAACGATTGATATTCAGAGTCGGTGTGCGGGCAGATAATCAAAACACAGGTTGGTGGCACCATCTTGATTATCTGTTCGATTTCCCAGCCCAAGCTTGCAGAATCTGCAGCCTCTACCACAACAGCTATGCACTTGTTTAGCCAGTCAACCACTGAATTTTTCCAGTCCTCGTTTGAAACAAACTTTTTCGCCGCCCCTACTGATGTTCGCATAATATAGTGACATTTGGATCAAAACAATTCGGCCTGTTTCCAGAAGGATTCCACTAGCGCTGGCCGGCGACGCATCCGCCCCAGCGCCTTGCGTGCAGCCCAGCCCAG
>Ga0181535_10002308_pt1 | contig 23555 bp, 26 predicted proteins | sample PEATcosm2014_Bin_44_FD_119774 | JGI IMG/M metagenome (GOLD analysis project Ga0181535, IMG submission 119774) | Peatland microbial communities from MTU Mesocosm Facility, Houghton, MI, USA - PEATcosm2014_Bin17_30_metaG | ecosystem: Environmental > Terrestrial > Soil > Wetlands > Peat | place...
CACGCGACCAGTGGAGGTAAGTACCAACATGGCTACAGGAACCGTCAAGTGGTTCAGCGACGACAAGGGCTTCGGGTTCATCACACCCGACGACCAGTCGAAGGATCTGTTCGCCCATCATTCAGCGATCGTCGGCGACGGCTATCGCTCGCTCACCGAGGGCGCGAAGGTCTCATACGAGGCCGAGGCCGGGGACAAGGGTCCCAAGGCCGTCAACATCCAGGTGATCTAAAGCGTCATCTCGTCGCTTACGCGACGCAGATGACGGGCTTTGTGAAACGCCCGCTCCGTCAGGAGCGGGCGTTTCGCTTTCGTGGAGGGGATGGCGGCGCGTTGCCGCTAGGCTGGCGTCGCGTGTGGGGCACTCTGGGCAAACGGGGGTCGATGTGAGCGAGCTGCCGGACCTCGACGACTGCAGGGCGGCGGAGCGGACGCTCGCGGGACGCATCCACCACACGCCGATGTTCACGTCGCGCAGCCTGAGTGAGATCCTGGGCCGGGAGGCCCACCTCAAAGCCGAGCTGTTTCAGCGCACCGGCTCGTTCAAGCTGCGCGGAGCGATCAACCGCGTCGCGGCGCTGAGCGCCGAGGAGCGCGCGCGCGGCGCCGTCACCGTCTCCGCGGGCAACCAGGCGCAGGCGGCCGCGCTGGCGTGCGCGCAGGCCGGGGTCGACCTGGTCGTGTTCATGTGGCGCACCGCCAGCCCGGTCAAGATCGCCGCGACCCGCGGCTACGGCGCCACCGTGGACCTCGACGCGGAGGACGGGGCGGAGGCGTTCGCCCGCATGTACGCCTTCGCCGAGCGGACCGGGCGCGTCGTGCTGCACCCCTACGACGACCCGCGCGTGATCGCGGGGACGGGGACGGTCGGGCTCGAGATCTGCGCGGAGCTGCCCGATCCCGGGGTCGTGGTCGTGCCGGCCAGCGGCGGCGGACTGGTCTCCGGCGTCGCCACGGCGGTCAAAGCGCTCGCGCCGGGGACGCGGATCGTCGCGGTCCAGCCCGAGCAGACCCCCACGCTGCGGGTGTCGCGCGCGCCGGAGCGCGTGACGGCGGCCGGCCCGCGGGCGCCCGACGCCGCCACGATCGCCGATGCGCTGACCGCGCCGGCGATTGGCGAGCTCTGCCTGCGGGTCTGCGCCGAGCACGTCGACGAGGTCGTGCAGCTGAGCGAACAGGAGCTTCGCGACGGCATGCGCTTCGTCTACGCGCGGGCCAAACTCGCCTGCGAGGCGGGCGCCGCCGCCGGTGTCGCGGCGCTGCTGGCGGGGAAGGTCTCCGACCTCGGCACGGGGCCGGTGGTCGCGGTCATCTCCGGGGGCAACGTCACGCCCCAGGCCGCCGCCGCGGTGCTGGCGGACGGCTGAGCGCTGCGGGCGTGCCTGAAGCTCGTTGCGGCTTGCCCGCACCCCGGGGCGGCGCGGGAACCGGCGGCGGGCGTCGAGTTGTCATGCTTCGACCATGACGCAAAGGGAGATCCGCTCCTGGCTTATGGACATGGACGGCGTGCTCGTGCGCGGCGACAACGCGATCCAGGGCGCCGACCGTTTCCTCGCCCGCCTGCGCGAGCGCGGTACGCCGTTCATGGTCCTGACCAACAACTCGATCCACACGCGGCGCGACCTCTCTGCACGGCTGGGCGCGAGCGGCCTTGACGTCCCCGAGGAGGCGATCTGGACCTCGGCGCTGGCCACCGCCCGCTTCCTGGAGCGCCAGCGACCGCAGGGCACGGCATTCGTGATCGGCGAGGCGGGACTGACCACGGCGCTGCACGACGCCGGCTACACGCTGACCGAGCGTGAACCCGACTATGTGGTACTCGGCGAGACGCGGACCTACTCGTTCGAGCGGATCACGCTGGCGATCCGCCTGATCGTCGCGGGCGCGCGGTTCATCGCCACCAACCCGGACGCGACCGGCCCGAGCACCGAGGGCGAGGTGCCGGCGACCGGCTCGGTCGCGGCGCTGATCAGCCGCGCGACCGGCGTCGAGCCGTACTTCATCGGCAAGCCCAACCCGCTGATGATGCGCTCCGCGCTGAACGCGATCGACGCTCACTCGGAGACGGCGGCGATGATCGGCGACCGCATGGACACCGACATCGTGTCCGGCCTCGAGGCGGGCATGGAGACGATCCTCGTGCTGACCGGGATCACGAGCCGTGAGGACGCCGAGCAGCATCCCTACCGCGCGTCGCGGATCGTCGACTCGGTGGCGGACCTGATCGCGGAGCTCGACTGAGGATGACCGGGAGCGACGCGGCACCACAGCTGACTGACCGCTTCCTCGCGGCGATGGCGCTCGCCGCGCGCATCCACACCGGCCGGCGGCTCGGCACGGAGATCCCGTACATGGCGCACCTGCTCGTGGTCGCCGGGCTCGTGCTCGAGGACGGCGGCAGCGAGACCGAGGCGATCGCGGCGCTGCTGCACGACAGCGTCGAGGACGGCGGCGCTCGCCCGCTGCTCGCGCAGATCGACCGCGAGTTCGGGCCGCGCGTCGCGATGATCGTCGCCGCCTGCTCCGACACGCTCGACGCCGACGACCCGCGCCCATGGCGCGAACGCAAGGCGCGCTACCTCGCGCACCTGCCGATGATCACCGACGACGCCGTGCTGCGCGTGGTGCTCGCGGACAAGGTCCACAACGCACGCTCGATCGTCCGCATCTACCGCGACGAGGGGCACGCGCTGTGGGACCGCTTCACCAACAAGACCGCCGACGATCAGCTCTGGTACTACGGCGAGCTGCTGCGCTTCTTCAGCGCGCGTCACGCCGGCCCGCTCGTCGAGGACCTGTGGCGCGCCGTCGATGAGCTCGAGGAGCTCGTGATCGCCGACCCCGACCAGGACGCGCAGGCCGGCCGCCGCCGGGGGCGGCGCCCCGTGACGGCGGCGCGTTAGCCGCGGCGGCGCGCGCCGGCGACGGTGGTCCTCGGGCGGTGCCGCGCGCGGGCGGCGCGCCTCCAGCGTCCGGGCGGCGCGCAGGCCGCGGCTCGGCCGGGCCTCAGCTGGGCTTCGGTGTGAGCGCGATGATCGGGATGACCCGCTCGGTGTTCGCCTGGTACTCGGCGAACTGCGGCATCAGCTCCACCACGCGTGCGAAGAGCCGGTCACGGTCGGCGCCGGTGAGCTCCTCCGCCGTGACGTCGAGCAGCCTGTCGCCGACCTCGATGTGCAGGTCGGGGTGCGCCTTGAGGTTGTGGTACCAGCCCGGGTGGGTCGGCGCTCCCGCCTTCGAAGCGAAGATGATGTAGCGCCCGTCGTCGTCGAGGTAGACGACCGGCGTCGTGTAGTGGGCGCCCGATTTCGCGCCGTCGGTGTGCAGAAGGAGCAGTGTCGCCCCCTCGAACGGGCCGCCGACGCGTCCGGCGTTGGCGCGGAACTCCTCGATGATCCTGGTGTTGAAATCCGGCTCGGCCATGGGCGGTCTCCTCGCGTACGGGTGGCGTTCGAGCGTATCGAACCGCGAACGGCGGACGTGCGGGTCGACGGTCCGGCCGCCCGGGCGAGCAGGGACGTGCGCGTGGCACCGCTCGGGTCGCTCGAGCCAGTGCGCCTCTGACTCTCTGCGCCCATCTCTGAGCCGCCGGTGCCGCGACCCAACGTGTCAGCGGCGAAAAGCGCGTCCCGGACCGCGCCAGGCCTCGCAGATGAGGTCAGCTCGTTACGAGACACAAAGATCGTCACCGGCGTGCCGTCGATCGTCGATTGCGGCAGAGCACGGAACCCGGGCAGATAGGGCGGGGTCCCCACCACCGGTCCCCAGTACACATACGCGTCGATTCCGAGTCGCCGGATGTCCTGCGTCAGCTCCGCGGTGGTTTCGGTCGCGCCCGCTGCACCGTAGTACTGCCCGCCCGCCTCGAAGCTGAGGTAGAGCGTGAAGTACCAACCTGAGACCGAGACACTCGACGCGATCCGGGCACCGGCGAGCTCGGCGTGGTCCGCGACCGCAACTCCGTGGATGTCGGGACCTGTGGGGCCGACGAGCTGCGCCAGGTACTTCAGCGACGGTATCGCGGTGCTCCAGACCAGCGCGACCGCCATGCACACGAGCGCAGCGGGTCCGATGATGCCAGCCGTCGAGAGTCGCATCACCGCCACGCCGGCAAGAGCCAGCACCACCACCTCGGCGGTGTACACATAACGCTCCGAGATCGATTCCGGTGAGTAAGCGACGATCACCAGAACGGCAAACGACGCGACCAGATACGAGCGGGCTCCGACCCCTGGCAGCAGCAACGCAAGCAGCCCAAGGACGAGCCCCAGCCACATCGTGTTGCGAAGGCTTGTGAAGTAGGCGGTCAGCTGGCCCCACGCGTAGGTCGCCGCGTAGCTGATGTGCTCGATCGGTGTCCATGGCGGTACCGGGACCGCCTTCGGTGGGTCCTCCCAAGCGCTCGAGGCCACAGGAGACGGCGGTGGAATGAAGCCGTTCGTGAGCTCCGCCGAGATTCCGGTGAATGCCGGGTCGGGGACCGCGAGGTTGTATGAGCTCGAGGTGCCGAGGGTCAGGTGTCCCTCATGCGAGCTGATCGCCACCGCCCACGGCGCGACGATCGCGGCGCACGCGCCAACTGCCACCAGCCAGTGACGAAGGTGAGCCTCCGCAGCCGTGCGGCGCCTCCACGCGCGAGCCGCAAACCACACCGAAAGAAACAGAAGACAGGTTGGCAGGGTCGCGAGCTTCCCGAGATAGGCAAGCCCGATGACCATGCCAAGGACGATCGCGCGCCGGTATGACAGAGGAGCGCTGCCGGCTCGCACGAGGAGGTCCAGCCACACCACGAGAATCGCAGCCTCGAGGACGTCCGGCGTGACTTCGGAGAGCGCCCACTGCACAACCAGCCCAGCCAGCGCCAAGCCGACGGCGGCCCGAACCACCCCGCGGACGCCCAGTCCCCCGCACAACCGCAGCGCCGCCACAACGAGTGCCAGTCCGCACCCTGCCTGCAGCAGCTTCGCGCCGAATACCGGCTCGATGCCAAGCTTGTACAGGGGAACCAGCAACCATGAGAAGAGCGGGCTCCAATACGCATTGACGCGGTAGGAACCAGCCACGTAATGCTGGGCAATCGCCATGTAGGACACGCCGTCCGGATTGATGTCCCATCGGTGGTCGCCGAAGACGACGGCCGTCGTCACCACGAAGGCAATCGGGGGTACCACAAGCCACGGGTCTCGACGCAGCGGATCGATAATCCAGCCCGTGATCCGGCTCCAACGCGGCAAGATCGCGACAGCCTATCGACCGCCGAAGCGGCACCCGGCGGGCGCCGTCGAGCAATGCCGGCGGGCGCGCCTGCGTCGCGCGCGCGTCCAAGATGCCTCCAGATCCGTTCGCGAGGCCACCTGGGAGGCCATGGGAAGGTCGACGGACCTTGCCGGCCTCCCGCACTGGGCTGTTCGGAAGCGGAGAGGGCGGGATTCGAACCCGCGATGGAGATTTCGCCCCATACTCGCTTAGCAGGCGAGTGCCTTCAGCCGCTCGGCCACCTCTCCGCGGATCGCCCAGTGTAGAGCGCCGCACCGCCGTGCGATCATCCGGGACACCGGAGGGGTGGCAGAGCGGTTGAATGCGACGGTCTTGAAAACCGTTGTGCGGGCAACCCCCGCACCCAGGGTTCGAATCCCTGCCCCTCCGCTGGCGCCTCGGGGGCGCGCCGGAACCCGCGCGTGCGGCGTCCGGGAGCTGTCGTGCACGATGCACGCGGACCGTCTGCGCGGGCGGCGCCGCCCCGTGTCGCTGGAGGGCGGCGCCGCGTCACGCGTCACGCATGCGGGCTGCGGTGCCCGCGGTCAGCTGCGTCAACGGAACGAAGACAGCGCCAGCTCCGCGACGAGCCGCGGCCCGTCGGCGGTGCCGAGCCCACTCGCCATGTCGTAGCCGGGACCGGCGACGAAGCCGTTGACGGTGTAGGTCACGTTGTTGGAGTTGGTGAACGTGACCGTGTTGTTACCGCTCGTGATGTCGACGATCCCGCTCAGGGGTGACCTGTCGCCCAGGGCGTAGAGCGTCGGGTCGATCGGCCCGAGCCAGTGGTGCGCCGCCTGGTCGGCGATCGCGACGATGCCCGAGAAGAGCGGCGAGGCCTCGCTCGTGCCGCCGATGACGTACCAGCCGGGGGTGACCCCGGAGCCGTCCTCCGCGGTGAAGCCGAGGTACACGTCGGCGCCGCCGTCGACCGCGGCGCTCATGCTGACGTCCGGGGTGCCGCGTGCGCCGCCGACCACGTTGGCCACCGAGTTCTGGAAGACGGGCCGGCTGAACACCGTCGACTGTCCGCCGCCGCTTGCGGCCGCCGAGTCGAACAGGGCCTGGTCGTTCCAGACGTTGTCGGGCGCCGTGCGGAATCCGGCGGCGTTCAGATGCAGCTGCGTGCCTCCCACCGAGGTGACGAGCGGGTCGCTCGAGGGCCAGTCGATCGCCCGGTACGGGAAGTAATCCAGCCCGTTCAGCTCGCTGTCGGTGGCGCCGGCGTCACCCGACGCCGCCAGCACCGTCACATTGTTGGCCGCGGCGTTGATGTAAGCGCTGCGCAGCGCCAGGATCGAGGCGGCGTTGGGGAACGTCTGCTCGGTCGCCCCGAAACTCTGCGTGATCACGCCGGCGAGGTGGTGGGCGATGACGTAGTTCTCGGCCATCACGATCTGCGGAAAGCCTGTGACGCCCTCGGTCTCGTCAACCGGTGTCTCGACCAGCAGGATGTTCGCCCCCGGCGCCATCGCGTGGGCGTACTCGACGTCGAGCGACGTCTCCTCGGCCCAGCCGACGAAGTCCGAGTTGGTCGCGTCGAACGGCGGCACAGGGCCGGCGGGTTGGATGATGCTGAACGACGGTGGCGCCGGCAGACCGGTCTGCGCGTCGAAGGTGGCGAGGTCGCTCTGGATCGTCGGCGATCCGTACGCATCGACGATCGCGATCGTCTCGCCGGCCCCGGTCAGGCCGGCGCGGTAGAGCAGCGGCATGTTGTATGCCTGCTCGAGCTGGGCCGGGGTGTAGCACGCGTAGCCGTAGTTCAGCTCGCAGTACGCCGTCGTCGGCGGCGACGCGGAGACCTGGGGGAGCAGGTAGTGGAGCGGCTCCGCCGAGGCCGAGGCGCCAGCTCCCACCATCACCGCCGCGCTCGCAGCGACAGTTCCAACAAGCGCGGCGATAGCCCTGGCGTGCATCCCGACCTCCATGTCGATGAGCGAAACCTCCGTGACCTGCGTTTCATTCAACCACCGCGGATGCGGCGGGCGAAGCGTTCTAGACGTTTAGGCCATGGGACGGCCGGCCTCGTCACGGGCGGCTGCGATGGCGGTTCGGCGCCCGTGATCGAGAGCGTTGATCCGCGTCGCGTGGGTGCCGTCGCGCCGGTCCGCGCGTCGCGCCACCGCCGCCCGAGCGGGAACGGCGCCTGTCTCGGTGGCGCTCCGATCCGCCGCGGATCCTCGGCTCCCGCGCGCGCCATCTAGACTGCGTCGTTCACGCGCCCGTAGCTCAGCTGGATAGAGCGTCGGTCTACGGAACCGAAGGTCGGGAGTTCGAATCTCTCCGGGCGCGCTGGTGTGGGGTCGCGGCGGCTGGCGGGCCGCCCGGCTCGCGCGAGCCACGCGACCGCGTCGAGGTGGCTCGTCTCACGGGGCGGTCTCGATCAGGTGGACGAGTTCCGTCCGGGTGAGTCCGGATCGGCGCCCGAGCTGCACGAGTTCGGCGACCTTGTCCATGAGGGCGCTGCGTTCGGGCGTGCCGGTGACGCGGATGCCGTGACCCTGGCGCAGTTCGAGGAGGCCCTCGTCGCGCAGGAGGCGAACCGCGCGCAGGACGGTGTTGGTGTTGACGCCCATCACGGCCGCGAGATGGCGTGCCGGCGGGAGCCTGTCGCCGGGGTTGGCTTCGCCGGCCGCGATCGCCTGGCGGATCTGCGCGGCGACCTGCTCGTGCAGGAGGGCGGGGTCGTCGCGGTCGATCTTGACATCCAACATTGAGCTATCTAGAGTAGTACATTATCATGGCCGTCCAGACTCCTCCCGCCTGGCCGTCCACGCCGGATTTTGCACCAGACGCCGGCGTGATCGAGGACGCTCGCGCGCGTCAGCGACGCCACCGCCGTACAGGCGTCGTGCTCGTCGCCGCTGCGGTCGCTGCCGGGACGCTGATCGCGGTCATGGCGGGCGGCGGAGGTGGTGGCGGGACGGGCCGTCATACAAACGGGGAGCCGTCGGGCTCGGGACCTGGCGCCACCCACGCCAGCGCGAGCAGGGCGTTCCCGGGGGCTCCCTCGACACAGCCCAACGGTTACGGGGTCTCGACCGATGCATGCCCGCTCGCCCCGCCGAGCCGCTATTTGCCGGCTCGCTCGGGCTGTGTCACCGTCATGCGCGCCGACGTCAACGGGGATGGCCGGCCCGACCTGATACTCGTCTACTCGCGGCTGAGTCGCCGGCACCCATTCGGCTACCCGGGCATGCCCCCAAGCCTGCGGCGTGAGTTCGGCGCCAAGGCAGCGTTCCTCAAGGTCGTCCTCGCCGACGGCACGAGCGTGTCCACGCGAATCAGCGGGGCGAGCGCAGCCGCGATCGACGCCGTCGCCCACGTCAACGACGACCCGGGCCGCGAGATCTTTCTCGAGGTATCGAGGATCTCGAGCGGCGCGACCGGAGTCGCCTATGGCTACCACGACGGACAGCTCGTTCCCGCCGGGTTGATGCTCGCGTATGGCGGCGACTCCGCAGCCAGGGCCGACTTTGACTGCCTCCCCGGAAACCCGCCACGCCTCATCCAGCGCACCTACGAGCTCACGGGGGCGACCATCAACGGCCGGTGGCAGCAGACCAGCACCACATACACATGGCACGGGCCGAGGCTCGTGCAGACCGCTGAGCGCACGTTCAACCGTCGCGGCCCCGTGACCATCGGGAATCTGGGCATCGGCCATGGGTGCACCGCAGGCGTAGGCTAGACAGGCGATCGTCGAAACTCGCGCAACCCAGCGTCGGGAGCGCGAAGGGCGTCCCGCTCGCCTCAGCAGGCGAGCATCTTCTGGACCGCCTGACGACTGACGCCCAGTTCGCGTGCGATGTCCGCCTGGGAGACGCCCTCATTGATGAGCGCGAGCATCATCTCCCGACGCTCTGCGCCCAGCCGGCGCGCGATCCGTGTGTGCTCGATCGCCTGTGCTCGTACCTCCTTGATACGGCGGAATGCGTCTTCGTGCGTGGAAGCGGGCGTGGATGCCATGAGAGCAGCATGACAACCGGTGGTTGTCATGGCAATCGCGGGTTGTCGCGACGTGGTTCCGGTGCCCTTCGCGATACGGTCCGTCGCGGGCGCCAGCGTACGAGCGACGTGCTTCCCACGCGAGACCATGAGCCAGCACCGTCATTACAGCGAGAAGGAATTCGAGCAGCTCGTCAGTTCCGCGCTTGACGATCTGCCGTCCGAGTTCCAGGCGATGCTGGAGAACGTGGCCGTCGTCGTCTCGGACCGCGGCGCGGAGAACCACGCGTACGGGATGTATGTCGGCTACAGGCTGAACGGCATGCCCTTCCTCGGAGGCGGCGGCCTGCCGGACGAGATCATGATCTTCCGCGACACGCTGGTTCGCGACTTCGGCGACGACCCCGAGCGCCTCCGACAGCAGGTCATCACCACGGTCCGGCACGAGATCGGTCATCACTTCGGGTTCGACGAGGCAGGCGTTCGCAGACTCGGCTTGTGAGCACCGCGCCGGTCGCGACGCGGTCCTTCCTGTAGCCAGTTGCGTTCCGACAGCTCAGACTCAGATCGAACCGACGCCACTGGTGCTAGATTAGTACATACCATTTTCCCGAGCAGGATCGACCCCACGGAACCGACGCCGCTCTACCTCCAGGTGGCAGCTGAGATCCGTCGGGCGATCGCCGACGGCGAGGCCAGACCGGGCGAGCGCCTCCCGCTGGCGAAGGACATGGCCGCGGTGCTCGGCGTCAACACCAACACCGTGCTCCGCGCACTGCGTGCCCTGCGCGACGAGGGCCTGCTCGAGTTCCGCCGCGGCCGCGGCATCACGGTCGCCGGCACACCCCAGCGAGGCGCCGTTCTGGGCGCGGTCAACGAGCTCGTCCAGTACGCCCGTACCCAGGGCTACCGGCGCGACGAGCTCATCGCCATGATCGAAAACGCGCCCTGGCCGCGCGCCGGAACCGGCTAGCGCGCGAACCGCGCGCGATCGGTGTCTGGCCTCCCGGTCGACTGCTCAGCCGGGCAGGGGATGGCGGTGCCTACGCAGGTGCTCGCTCCCGGCGGCGGAAACCGCGACGAGCGCGTCGGGTCCCACCGCGTTGGGGCGCGAGATGAAGCCACGGTCATTGGCCTCTTCCCACACCGGCAGGCGCGGGCACGACGTCCGCCACGCCTCGAGCGTTTCGGCGTAGGGGCGAGGGTTGGGGCCGATCCACTCGAGGAGGTCGAGGATCAGCGAGTCGACGGTATCGGTCACTCGGGACTCCGTGACATCGCCTCGAGCCCGTCCAAGTTGAACCTGGGAGCTGCGGCCAAGCGCCTAGGGAAGGCGCCAGGTTCCGTCTTGGGCGAGGACCTCGACGTCGCGTCCGTCGCGCGTGCGCCCGCTGACACGCACCCCCGACCCGCCGATCATGAAGTCGGTGTGGATCGCGCTGACGTTGATGCGATCGGCCGACTTTGGGTTGTCGGCGAGGAACGCAAACCCGCGCCCGATCGCGACGTGGCTCGCCGCGTTCTCGTCTAGCAGGGTGTGATGGAACACGGTGTCGAGCGCCCCGATCCGGCCGGAACCGTCGACGAGCGCGACCTCGCCGAGGCGGACGGCGCCGTCGTCGTGTGAAACGAGTTCGCGCAGCAGTTCGACGCCGCTGTCGGCCTCGATCTCGACCGCCCGCCCTCCCTCGAAACGCATCCGCAGCCCGGTGACCGCCCGCCCGTTGACGAGCAGCGGCTTGGTCGACCGGACCACACCCTCGGTCCGCTCCGGGTCGGGGCTCGTGAACACCTCCTCGGTCGGGATGTTCGGGAGGTGCTCGCGGCCCCACACCGTGGTGAAGCCGCCGCCCATCCACCGTACGCCGGGCAGGAGCCCCACGTGCAGGTCCGTACCCTCGCCCTCGAAGTGCAACGAGTCGAGCTGCGCGAGGGTCAGCCGCTCGGCCGAGTTGGCGAGATCGGCTCCGCGCGCGCGCCACGCCGCGCCCGGGTCGGGCTCGTCAAGACGGCAGACATGCTCGATATCCGACCACAGCCGCTCGAGCGCCGCATCACCGTCGAGATCCGGGTGGATCAGACCGGCCCACTCGCGCGTCGGCGCGGGCACGATCGCCCAGTTGACGGTCCGCTCGGCGACCACCACGCCCCACTCGGGGATCGGCACGGTGTCGCGCCCGAGGCGCCCCGCATCGACGTCGTCGTACAGGCCCGGGGCCGGGTCGCCGGCCAGCATGATCGCCGCACCCTGCAACTCCGCGAGCTGCGTCGGGCGCTCGTGCGCCCACTGCGGGACCGACCCGAGTGCCTCGTCGACCGCCTCCTCGAGACGGATCTTCCGCACGATCGGGTCGTTCCACTCGACCTCCACCTGATGGGCGCCCCGGCGGTAGGCGGTGCGGGCGATCGCGCGCACCAGCGCGGCGTCTGCGAGGTGCGCCCGGACGATCACCGTCTGCCCGTCGGCCACGTTCGCCGAGACCTCGACGGCGAGCGCTCCCAGGGCCTCGGTGCGCGCCGCGTGATCGTCAGCCATGGCCGAAGCCTATCCACTGCTCAACGACCTCGTCTACACCCGGTGGCAGCCGCACCCGTCGAAGGGCAGCCACCCCGCGGCGGCGAAACAGACGGCTCCGCGGGCGTTATCACGCCCGTAACCCTTGCCGTCGCGGCGACGGCCGTGCCATCCTCCGTCGATGGTGGACGGCGACGGCGCGGCGGTCGAGCTGCCGCTGGCATGCACGCTCGGCCCCGACGATGGGGCGGCGCGCCTGCGCCGCTGGCGCGCACTGGCCGCGAGGTTCCCGCCTCACGCTGTGCGCGCGCCCGGCCGGCTCGAGCTTCGCTGGCGCCTCGACCCAGAGGCCGCGAGGGAGCTCCACGCGCTCGCCGGCGCGGAGCGCGAGTGCTGCGCCTTCGCGTCCTGGACGGTGATCCGTGATGGCGCCGACACGATCCTGAGGGTCACGGCAGACCCGGAACGGCCCGACGACCTTGCCGCGGTCGAGCACCTCTTCGACGCGGTCCTGCACCCGTAGCGGATCCAAGGGCGCCGGGGATCCCGCGCCCGTGCGCGGCCACCCACGCTCAGGGGATGACGGCTCCGCCGGCGGGGGAGATGACGCTGATGCCGATCGCCGTCGAGCTCGAACCATTCCCCTTGTGGCAGTGAGCGGTCGGGATGCCCGTGAGCGGCGCGACCGTGCCGGAGTACACGGTCTTGCCGGCGGCGTCGCGGAGTGTGACCGTGGCGGGCGTCCGGTCGACAATCGCGTAGAGCAGCGGGCCGGCCACGTGGAACGCGCTCGGCACCGTGGCGGTCGGCATTCGCCTGAGGCCCGCCGGCGTGCGCAGCCAGGCGGTGAGTCCGGAGCGAATGACGACGCCGCTGATCACCTGGAAGTGCTTCGACGTGCACACCCCCACGTAGGTGGTCCACCACACGGGCGCCCTGCCGAGGCCCAGGTCGCTCTTCGGTCCGAGCGGATAGGTCGCGCACGACTGCCCGCTGGCGCCACCGTCGGACTCGCTCATGCAGAGCGACACCTTGCCGAGGTAGCGGATGCGGTGCAGCGTCACCGCCACCGTTCCCTGCGGCGTCTTGACGCGCGCGAGTGTGACGTGGCCCGGGGGAAGCTGCTCGACGGGCGCCCGCTCGCGCGCGAGGCGCGGCCTGGCCGTGGTCGCACCGCTAGGTGCGCCCGTCGCGAGCGACATCGCGGCGATCGCCGTCAGCGTGAGCGCGGCGACATCCCACCGGCCCCGACCGCGAGGCGCCCGCCCGGCCGACCCCGATCCGCGTTTCATCCAGCGCACGGTAGCGCCAGGTGGTGACGCGATCGTGACGCGACCGCGACGGCGCTTCGCTCGCCGGGCGCTACGACCCAGGGGGTGCGGGGAGCTCCGCTGCGAGCAGCGTGCGTGCCGCCCGCGCTCCCGGAGCGGACTCGTCGCTCAGCCGGGCGAGCAGCTCCGCCCAGCCGGCGTGCCGGGCGATCGCCTCGCGCAGCTGCGCGGCACCAAGCTCGAGCTGGCCGCTGTGCACGGCGCCGAGCCCCGACCAGAAGAGCAGCTCGTCGTTGTCCGGAGCCAGCTCGCTCGCCCGCCGGTATTGCGTCGCGGCCGCGTCGAGCTCACCGTCGCCCAGCAGCCGATCGCCCTCGGCGGCAACGACGTAGGCGGTGTGCACCCCCACCAGCCGGCGCAGCTCGACGAGCGGCTCCGGATGATCCTCCACTCTCAGCGAGACGCTCGTCTCCCAAGCTTGCGCGCCCGCGCCGACGACGAGGATCGCAGCGGACTGGCGGCCGCGGATGTCGCCGCCGGCGGCCTCAGCAGCATCGAGCGCGGCGAGCAGCCGCCCGGTGAACGAGCCCCCCGTGGATTCGAAGGCCGCGAGCATCGCCGGCCACACCTCGGAGCTGCGCATCAGGTTGGCCTGGCAGCCGATGCCGTCTGCGACGGCGTGACCGGCGAACGGGATGCACCGCTCCCCCGTGTGCACAGCGACCGCGCCGCGGGCGTCGAGCACGGCGACCTGGCGGGTCGCCGCGGCGGAGTCCTCGGCGAGGAGGGCGGCCAGCGCGTCGGCGGCGCTCGCACCACCCTCGAGCAGCGCGAGCGCCCGTGGGCCGTATGCCACCTCCGCGTTCGCCTGGGTCGCCACCGCGCCGACGCCCGGGCGCGCCCACGGCACCACCGACCCGACCGAGAACCAGTGCGACTGCACCGCCACACCGAGGTCGCCGCTGTCGCGGTCGCGCGCGACGATCGAGTAGGTCATGACGACAATCTCGCATGTTGGCGAACGGGCGGCGCGGCGGCGGCGCGCTACATTTGACGGCACCGAAAGGAGGGCACCATGGCGAGACGGAGGACCTTGACCTCGACGCTGTTTCGCGCCGCCCGCCTGAGCGCGGACGGGCGGGCGATCCGCACCGGCCACGCCGGCCGGCGCGCCAAGAACGTCGTGATCGGTCGCGCACTCGGCCGCGCCGGCGTCTGGCGCCGTCTGTGGCGCTAGTCGCGCGCACCGGCCACTGACGCGAACGGCTCAGGCGCGGGGCCTGCGATGCTGTCGCGAGCGTGGAGCGCCCGTCGATACCCGACCACGAGCTGGCGTCGCGGCCCGCGGCGCTGGGGCACGCGCTGGCGCAGGCGGGGTTCGACGGCTGGCTCGCGTTCGGCGACGACCGGGCTGTGGCGGGGCCGGACCACGTTCGCTTCCTCACGGACTTCGAGCCGCACTTCGAGCCGGTGCTGCTCGCCGCACGGGACGGCGACCCCGGCGCCGTGTTCCTCACCGGGCCCGAATCGGTCGGCTACGCGTCGGTCGTCACGGCGCGGGCGGCGGTCGAGGAGATCGTCGCGATCGAGGAGTTCGCGCACCCCGACGAGGAATACCCGACGATCGCGATCGCCAGCGGGCTGGAGCGCTTGCTGGACCGCTTTGCGGGGGCGCGACGCATCGCTGTGCTGGGCGGCTCGGTCCCGCATCCCGTCTGGCGTCGCGCGATCGAGCCGCTCGCCGACGCGGGGCTCGAGCTCGGCTCCGGTGACGACGTCGCCTACGCGCTGCGCGCGGTCAAGACCGATGCCGAGCAGGCGGTCATCGGCGAGGCCTACCAAATCGCCCGTGTCGGTCTCGAAGCGGTCGCGAACGCACTGCGCCCCGGTGTCACGGAGCGCGAGGTCGCGGCGGAGGCGGAGGCCGTCATGCGCCGGGCCGGCGCCGAGGGTTTCGGCATCGATACGATGGTGGCATCGGGGGTCGCCAACACGGCGCCGATCCTCGCGCGATCGACGTTTCGCACGATCGGGGCCGGCGACATGGTGACGGTGACGCTCGCTCCCCGCTACGAGGGCTACCACGCGGCGCTGGCGCGCGCGTTCCTGTTCCGCCCCAACCCGCAGCTGGAGGCGGCGATCGATGTGGCCCGGCGCGGCCAGCGCGCGGCGCTGGAGCAGCTCGTCGCCGGACGTGAGGGCCGCGACGCGGCCGGCGCGCTGCGCGAGACGCTCGACGCCGCCCGGACCGGGGCGGAGATGCCCTACGTGCCGGTGCACAGCATCGGCGTGATCGAGTTCGAGCCGCCGATCTTCCTCTCGTCCTCGCCGGCGCAGATCCAGGCCGGCATGGCGCTGTCGATCGACTCGCCGCTGTTTCACGCACCGTGGGGGGGACTGCGGTTGGAGGATGGGTTCGCGATCGCGGGCAGCGGCCTCGCGGAGCCGCGGTTCAGCGATTACGAGGACATCGTTCCGGTCCTGCTTTAGCGCACGGCAGCCGCGGCCGCAGAGCGTCGCCGCGCGAATCGCACCGCCGCGCGTCCCGCACCGCCGCCCGCCCCGCACCGCCGCCCGCCCCGCACCGCCGCGCGCCCCGCACCCCACAACCCGCCCTCACTTTGCCCAAAAAGCGCGCAGGACGCTTCGCGTGACGCCTGCCGATACGCGCGCGTGACGCCTGCCACCACGCGCGCGCGACGCCTGCCACCACGCGCGCGCGACGCCTGCCACCACGCGCGCGCGACGCCTGCCACCACGCGCGCGCGACGCCTGCCACAAAAGCGCGCGCAGTTACGCCGGGCCGCGCCACGTCTCACCGAAAAGAACGCGCAATTCCGTACGCGCGCGCGCCGTGGCGGATTGTGCTTGACAACGAAAGCGACCGCCCGCAGAATGCGAAAACGCGGTCGGCGTCGCCTTCCGTCGAGGAGATTTCAGTCAATCGGAGGAGGGTCCGAGATGAGTGAGGAGCGGGACAACAGGCTCGCGCGAGACGGGCATGCTGCGTTTGGGGAGACGCTCGACCGGCGGACGTTGATCAGGCGGGCCGGTGCGGCGAGCGCCGCCTTCGGCCTCGCGCCGTGGATCGCGACGAGCAGCGCTTTCGCATCGGCCAGGCCGGTCAAGATCGGCTACGTCACGCCGCGCACCGGTGCGCTCGCGGACTTCGGGCAGTGCGACACCTTCACGATCGCGCAGATGCAGAAGCTGTTCGCCAACGGCATCAAGGTCGGCAGCAGCACGCACCCGGTGCAGATCTTTGCGCAGGACGCGCAGTCGAGCTCGAGCGTCGCCGGGATGGTCGCGCAGAACCTGATCAGCAGCCACAAGATCGACCTGATGCTGGTGGAGGGAACGCCCGACATCACGAACCCGGTGTGTGACATCTGCGAGGCCGCGAGCGTGCCGTGCATCTCGTCGGTGGCGCCGTGGCAGGCATGGTTCTTCGGACGCAACGGCAACCCCAAGGTGCCGTTCAAGTGGACCTACCACTTCTTCTGGGGTCTCGGCGACATCATCAACGTGTTCCTCGACATCTGGGCGCAGGTTCCGAACAACAAGGTGGTCGGGGCGCTGTGGCCAAACGACGCGGACGGCAACGCCTGGGCCAGCCCGACGACCGGATTCCCGCCGGCCGACAAGGCCGCCGGCTACACGATCGTCGATCCGGGGCGCTACGCCGACGGCACGATGGACTTCACCACGCAGTTGACCCAGTTCAAGTCCGCGAGTGCCGAGATCGTCACCGGCGTCCCGATCCCGCCTGACTTCACCACGTTCTGGGAGCAGGCGCTGCAGCAGGGCTTCCAGCCGAAGATCGCCTCCGTCGGCAAGGCTCTGCTGTTCCCCGCCGCCGTCGACGCGCTCGGGAGTCACGGCAACGGCATGTCCACGGAGCTGTGGTGGAGCCCGTGGCATCCGTACCGTTCGTCGCTCACCGGCCAGACCTGTGCGCAGCTGTCGAACGTGTGGGAGAAGCACAACGGCGAGTGGACGCAGCCGCTCGGCTTTACGCACGCGATGTTCGAGATCGCGGCGAACGTGCTCGCGCGCACCAAGAACCTCGACAGCAACACCGACATCGTCAACGCGATCAAGACGACCAACCTCAACACGATCGTCGGCCACATCAACTGGGCGAAGGGGCCGCTGCCGAACGTCGCCACGACCCTGCTGGCGGGGGCGCAATGGCGACCCGGCAAGACCTACAAGTACGAGCTCGAGGTCGTCACGAGCAAGATGGTGCCGGGGCTCAAGACGACGGCGAAGGTGATCCCAATCCCCTACAGCTAGCCGCACACGAGCGGCTGCCGGACGACGATCGAGTGCGCCCGCAGCATCCGGAGCGCGTTGGCGCGGTCGCCGATTTCGCCTACGACGCGCTGCCCGGCCGGGTCGTCTTCGGCTCGGGCAGCGCGCGTTCGCGCCTGGCCGCGGAGCTCGCACGCCTCGGCGCGCGGCGGATCGCGCTGATCGCGGCGGAGAGCGAGCTCGAGCTCGCCCGGGAGCTGGTCGCCCCGATCCGCGAACGCGTCGTCGCCACCTTCACCGGTGTGCGCCCACACGTGCCGGTCGCGGTCGCCGAGGAGGCGCGCGCGGTCGCGGCGGCGGCCGGCGCCGACACCCTGCTGAGCATCGGCGGCGGCTCGACGACCGGGACCGCCAAGGCGATCGCACTCACGCTCACGCTGCCAATCGTCGCCGTCCCGACGACCTACGCGGGATCGGAGATGACGCCGGTCTGGGGCCTGACCGAGGAGCGGCAGAAGACCACCGGGCGCTCGCTCGCGGTGCTCCCCACGCTGGTGATCTACGACCCCGAGCTGACGCTCACGCTGCCGGCCGCGGTGACGGGACCGAGCGCGATGAACGCGATCGCCCACTGTGTCGAGGCGCTCTACGTGCCCGCCGCCAACCCGGTCACCTCGCTGCTCGCAGTGCAGGGGATCGGCGCGCTGGCCGAGGGGTCTCCCGTCGCCGTGGAGAGCCCGCAGGACATCGACGGGCGCACGCTGACGCTGTTCGGCGCCTACCTGGCCGGCTGCGCCTTCGCCGCCGTCGGCGGTGGCCTGCACCACCGGATCTGCCACATCCTCGGCGGCGCCCTGGACCTCCCCCACGCCGAGACCCACAGCGTCGTGCTGCCGCACGTGGTCGCCTTCTTCGAGCCGGCGATCCCCGCCACGATGACGCGTATCGCGACCGCGCTCGCCGCCGGCGAGGGCGACGGCGACGGTGCGCGGGCCGACGACGTCGCCGGCGCGCTGCAAGACCTCGGCCGGCGCCTGGGCGCGCCGGCGTCGCTGCGCGAGCTCGGCATGAAAGACTCCGATCTTGAGCCGATGATCGAGCTGGTCCTCAACGGCGCGGCCACGGCCGAGCACCCGCGGCCGATCGACGAGCCGGGCATTCGCACGATCCTGACCGGCGCCTTCGAGGGCACGCGGCCGGTCGCCGCCACGATCGGGAGGGACGCGTGAGCACGCCGCCGCCCCCCGCAGGCCCCACGCGCAACCTCAGCGACGACGCACTCACCAGGGCCGTCCTCGCCAGCTTCGACGGCGCTCCGTCGCCGCGCTTCCGCACGGTCGCGCAGAGCCTCGTGCGTCACCTGCACGCCTTCGTCGCCGAGATCGAGCCGACCGAGGAGGAGTGGGCGACGGCGGTCGACTTCCTCACCCGCACCGGCCACATCACCGACGAGCGCCGCCAGGAGTTCATCCTGCTCTCCGACGTGCTCGGTGTTTCGATGCTCGTGATCGGTATCAATCACCGCGTCCCCGACGGGGCGACCGAGTCCACGGTGTTCGGGCCCTTCTTCGTCGCCGGCGCGCCCGTCGTGCGAAACGGCGACGACATCGCGAACGGCGCGCCCGGCGCGCCGTGCCTGATGGCGGGGCGCGTGCTCTCGGTCGACGGCACGCCGCTCGGCGGCGCCCTGATCGACGTCTGGCAGGCCGACGAGGCCGGCTTCTACGACGTCCAGTACGCCGATCTCGGCGCCGCCCGCGGCCGCGCCCAGCTGCGCACCGATCCGGACGGCGGCTTCTCGTTCTGGTCGGTGCTGCCGACCGCCTACCCGATCCCCGCGGACGGCCCGGTCGGGGAGCTGCTCGCCGCCGCCGGCCGCGGTCCGATGCGACCGGCCCACGTCCACTTCATGGTCTCCGCCCCCGGCCACGCGACGCTGATCACGCACGTCTTCGTGGCGGGCGACGAGCACCTCGACGGCGACGCGGTGTTCGGCGTGAAGGCGTCGCTGATCGCGCCGTTCGAGCGCCACCAGCCCGGCACGGCGCCGGACGGGCGCACGCTCGCCGAGCCCTACTACACGATGCGCTACGACCTGGTGCTGGCCCCCGAGGCCGCGCCTCCAGACACACGCCCGTGAGCGCCCCGATCGAAACCGAGGTCCTGATCGTCGGCACCGGCCCGGCCGGCGGCTCCGCGGCGGTGATGCTCAGCACCTACGGGATCTCGAACGTCGTCGTCACCAAGTACGGCTGGACGGCGAACACGCCGCGGGCCCACATCACCAACCAGCGCGCGCTCGAGATCATGCGCGACCTCGGCCTGCAGGAGCAGTGCGAGCGCGACGGGACGCCGAACGAGCTGATGGGCGACACGGTCTTCTGCACGAGCCTCGCCGGCGACGAGCTCGCCCGCCTGCACACCTGGGGCACCCATCCCCAGCGGCTCGCCGACTACACGCTGGCCAGCCCGTGCCTGCACATCGACCTGCCGCAGACCTACTTCGAGCCGATCCTCGTGCGCGCCGCCGCCGAGCGCGGCTCGCGCCTTCGCTTCAACACCGAGTTCCTCTCCTTCGTGCAGGACGACGACGGCGTGACCGCGACCGTCCAGGACCGCCTCTCCGGATCGACCTACGAGATCCGCGCGAAGTACCTGCTGGCGGGCGACGGCGGCCGCAGCGTGATCGCCGAGCAGCTGGGGCTGCCGTTCGGCGGCCAGGCCGACGTCGCCGGCAGCATGAACATCGTCTTCAAGGCGGACCTCTCGACGCTTGTCGCGCACCGGCCGAGCGTCCTCTACTGGATCATGTCGCCGGGAGCGCGGATGGGGGGGATCGGCATGGGCCTCGTGCGCATGGTGCGCCCGTGGTACGAGTGGCTGATCGTCTGGGGCTACGACATCGCCGGACCGGCGCCCGAGGTCGATGAGGCGCGCGCGACCGAGATCGCGCACAAGCTGATCGGCACCGACGAGATCGACGTCGAGATCGTCTCGACCTCGCTGTGGACCAACAACAAGCTGTGGGCGGAGCGCTACTCGGAGGGCCGTGTGTTCTGCATGGGCGACGCCGTGCACCGCCACCCGCCGTCGAACGGGCTGGGCTCGAACACCTCGGTCGCCGACGCCTACAACATCTGCTGGAAGCTCGCCCACGTCCTGCGCGGCCAGGCCGGCCCGTCGCTGCTGCGCACCTACGACGACGAGCGCGCACCCGTTGGCGAGCAGATCGTCAAGCGCGCGAACAAGAGCATCGAGGAGTTCGGGCCGATCTTCGAGGCGCTCGGCCTGCTCGACACCGAGGATCCCGCGCAGATGGAGCGCAACATGGCCGCCCGCACGCAGGACACGCCGGCCGCCAGGGAGCAGCGCGCGAAGCTCCGTGCCGCGATCGAGCTGAAGAACTACGAGTTCAACGCGCACGGCGTCGAGCTGGGCCAGCGCTACCGCTCCGACGCGGTGGTCCCCGACGGCACGCCGGAGCCGGCCTTCGACCGCGACCCCGAGCTCTACTACCACGCGACGACCTGGCCGGGGGCCCGCCTGCCGCACTGCTGGCTCGAGCACCACGGGCGCCGCATCAGCACGCTCGACCTCGCCGGCCACGGGCGTTTCGCGCTGCTGACCGGCATCGGCGGAGAGCCCTGGGTGGCGGCCGCGCAGGCGCTCAGCGAGCGCACCGGTCTCGCGATCGCGGCCTACGTGATCGGGCCTGGCCGCGAGGTGCTCGACACCTACGACGACTGGGCGAGGCTCTCGGAGGTGGAGGAGGACGGCTGCGTGCTCGTTCGCCCCGACGCCCACGTCGGCTGGCGCGCCGGCACGCTCGCGCCCGACCCCGCCGGCGCGCTGGAGCAGGCGCTCGCGCAGATCCTCGGACTGGCTGACAGGGCGCCCACCTGAGCGTCCCGCATCCCTACAATCGCGCGATCGACGAGAAGCGACACGCTCAGATCGCGCTGCTCGACGACCTGCTCGGGCGCGTGCAGGAGACCAACACGTTCCAGCGGGCACGGCTGCGCGGCGCCCGCGTCGGCACGCCCGACGATCTGCGCGCGCTGCCGTTCACGACCAAGGACGAGCTGCTCGACGACCAGGCCGCGGCCCCGCCGTACGGCACGAACCTGACCTTCCCGCTCGAGCGCTACACGCACCTGCACCTGACGAGCGGCACCGTCGGCGAGCAGCTGCGCGTGCTGCAGACCGCGGAGGACTGGCAGACGACGCGGCGCTGCTTCGCGCGCGTGCTGCGCGAGGCGGGCATCACCGCCGCCGACCGGGTCGCGCTGCCGTTCCCGTTCGGCGCCTACCTGCAGTTCTGGGCGGCCGCCGCCGGCGTCGAGGACGTCGGTGCGCTGGCGCTGCCGCTGGGCGGGCTCGAGGGGCGCGAGCGCCTGCGGGCGATCGCCGAGTTCGAGGCGACCGCGATCGTCTGCACGCCGACCTACGCCCTCGGGCTGATCGACGTCGCGCTCGAGCACGGGCTCGAGGACGCGTTCGGCTCGGTGCGCGCGCTGATCTGCCAGGGCGAGCCGGGGGCGTCGATCCCGGCGGCCCGCGAGCGGATCGAGAGCGCCTGGGGGGCCCGCGTGTTCGACCACGCCGGATCGACCGAGGTGGGCGTCTTCTCCTACCCGTGCGCCGCGGGCGGCGGCCTGCACGTCAACGGGCAGGAGTTCCTCTGCGAGATCCTCGACCCGGCGAGCGGCGAGGAGGCCGAGGTGGGCACCCAGGGGGAGCTGGTGCTGACCGCGCTCTCGCGCGTCGGCTTCCCCGCGATCCGCTTCCGCAGCGGCGACGTCGTGGACGTCGGCGACGTCTGCCCGGCGGGCCACGACGACGTCTGGCTGCCCAACGGGATCGTCGGGCGCACCGACGACATGGTGGTGATCCGCGGCCGCAACGTCTTCCCCTCGGCGATCGAGCAGACGCTGCGCGAAGCCGGCCTGCTGGGGGAGTACCGCATCCGCTTCTACACCGAGGCGACCGAACGCGACGAGATCAGGGTGCTCGTCGAGGCAACCGACCCGGCGCTCGTGCGCACGATCGAGGAGCGCATCTTCGGCCGCCTCGCGCTGCGCGTCCGCGTCGTCCCGGTGATGCCGGGCGTGCTGACCGCGGAGCGCCTGAAGGCCCGTCGCGTGGAGGACATGCGCCGCCGATAGGTCTTTGGGGAGCGGCGCATGCGCCGCTCCCGCGGGCGGCGCATGCGCCGCCCGCCGGGTGGGTGCATGCACCCACCCGCACAGCAGAGCTAGATCAGCGTCAGCAGGTCGCCGACGCCGTCCACCACGTAATCCGCGCGGCTCGCGTCCCCGCCCATGCCGCCGCGGACCAGCACCGTCCGCCCTCCCGCCAGGCGCCCGAGCGCGATGTCCATGCCGACGTCATCGCCGACGAACGCCACCCGGCGAGGGTCCAGCGCGAGCCGCTCGGCGACCGCGAGCACCGCCGCGCGCGACGGCTTGCCGACCACCGTCGGGCGCCGCCCCGCCGCCTTCGCGATCGCCGCCGCCGCCATCGCGCCGCGGCTGAGGATCGGGCCGTGCAGGCCGGCGTAGGCGCGCGCGTAGTTGGCGGTCAGGAACGGGGCGCCGGCCAGCACCGCCCGGGCGGCCGCCTCGAGCGTGTCGAGGCTGACGTCCGCCACGTGCAGCGTCAGCACCACCTCGGCGTGCTCGGCCTGCGCCTCCTCGACCAGGGTCACGCCGGCCGCGTCAAAGCGCCGCCGCGCCGCCTCGGTGCCCAGCACCAGCACGCGCGCTGTCGCGTGGCGGCGCCGCACGTGCGCGAGCGCGGAGCACGCCGCGGTCAGCACCTCCTCGTCGGCGAGCGCCAGGCCGCCCGCGCGCACGCCGGCCGCGATCGTCGCCGGGTCGGCGTGGCTGGCGTTGGTGAAGACGACCAGCGGGCGTCCCGAGGCGCGGATCGCCGCGAGCACCTCGGCGGCTCCCGGCAGCGCGACGACCCCCTCGGGCGAGCGCTCGACCAGCGTGCCGTCGAGGTCGAACATGAAGCCGGCAGCCTCAGCGAGCGCCACGACGCCACCGCACGAGGTCCTCGGATGTGCGCAGCTCGAGCGCGGTGACCGCCGGCCGCCGTTCCAGCTCGCGCAGCAGCGTCACGATCGGCGAGCGCCCCGCTCGCGCACCGGGCGCCGGCGCCGGCGGCCCGTCCTCGCCGCGGGCGGCGAGCATCGCGTCCACCTGCTCGGCCGGCATCGTCAGGCGCAGCAGCAGCTCCTCGTCGCTGATCGCGGCGCCGAAGCGCTCGCGCGCGCCCTGCAGCGAGAGCGGCTCGACGTCGCG
>Ga0181535_10002310_pt1 | contig 23543 bp, 18 predicted proteins | sample PEATcosm2014_Bin_44_FD_119774 | JGI IMG/M metagenome (GOLD analysis project Ga0181535, IMG submission 119774) | Peatland microbial communities from MTU Mesocosm Facility, Houghton, MI, USA - PEATcosm2014_Bin17_30_metaG | ecosystem: Environmental > Terrestrial > Soil > Wetlands > Peat | place...
GAAGCCGAGATGCTCAAGACCAAAAACTTCGGCCGCAAGAGCCTCAACGAGATCAAGGAAATCCTCGCGCAGATGGGCCTCTCGCTCGGCATGAAGATCGACGAAGCCGGCAACGCCGTTCCGGGCCCGACCAGCATTCCGCCCGCCACTGCGCTCGCCGCCAACTACAGCCACTACGACGAAGAAGATGAGCCGCTGGATTCAGTCGACCTCCAACTGCCCACCGAAACCGAGAATTTTTAAGAGCAGGCACTAGGGACTAAGGGACTGAGGGACTAGGTCGCGCCACAGAAGTGACTAAGTCCCTAGTCCCTAGTCCCTAAGTCCCTAGAAAGAACTTCACCATGCGCCATCGCAATGCAGGATTCAAGCTCGGACGCAACACCAGCCATCGCCGCGCCCTCTTGCGCAACCTGGTCACCTCCGTCCTCGTCGAAGACCGCGTCGAGACCACCGTGGCCAAGGCCAAGGCTGTTCGTCCGCACGTCGAAAAAATGATCACCCTCGGCAAAAGGGGCGATCTGCAGGCGCGCCGTCAGGCGCTCAGCTTCCTTATGACCGACAAGGCCGTCACGCGCCTGTTCGAAACGGTTGCCCCGCGTTACGGCGATCGCCAGGGCGGCTATCTCCGCATCGTCCGCACCGGTTTCCGCAAAGGCGACGGCGGCGAAACAGCCTTCATCGAACTGCTCGGCGCCGAGAAGCAGCTAGAAGTCAAGCGCCAGAAGCGCGCCGACATCAAGGCCAAGAAGCGCGCAGAGCTCGAGAAGCAACTCGAAGAGAGCAAGAAGGAAGAAGAAAAGGGCGGCGAAGAAGCCGCCTAGGGGACTCGCCGACCAGGCAATCCCTCTTTCTTTCGCAAGCACCAACGGGTGCGTCCCCCGAGGGAGATGCACCCGTTTCTTCATCCAAACTGCTCCAGCCTATCGAAGAATCTCCGCTTCTTCATTCCTCGTGCAACAGGATAATCGGATTCACACCAAGCGCTTTCTGAGCCGGCATCCATGCAGCCGCCAGCCCCAGCGCGAGCATCGTGACGATCACGCCGCCCAGCACCAGCGGATCGTCCGGCGATGCCTGGTAGACGATGAACGACAAAACCTTCGTTGCCAGAAGCCCCAGCGCGAGTCCCGCCACCGAGCCCGCCGAGAGCACGATAAACGCCCGACCCAGTGCCGAGCGCAGCATCTGCTTCCGGCTCGCTCCGAGCGCCATGCGAATCCCCAACTCGCGCAGGCGTTTGCTCACTGTGTAGGACGCCATGCCAAAGATTCCCGTCACCGCAAGCATCGCGCCCAGCAGCCCGAGCACACCCAGCGCCACCGTCGCCACTCGCGCCGGAAACAGTGCGGAACTCATTGCCTGGCTCCACGGCCTCACCACTAAAGGCAGAGCTCCATCGAGCCCATGCAGGGTGGTCGCCAAGGCCTTCGCAATCTCTTCCGGATCGCGCTTCGACCGCACCACCAGCCAGGTGTCACTGCGCAGCTCCTGCTGAAACGAGAAGAACATCGCCGGTTGCTGATCTTCTGTCAACGTGCGATATTTGCCGTCCTCCACAACGCCCACCACTTCCGCACGTTTTCCGCCGTCGGATTTGAAATGCCCGCCGATCGCCTTGTTCACCGAACCGAAAAGTTTGATGGCAAACTGGCGGTTCACCAGCGCTACCCTAGGCGCTTTGATGTCGTCCCGCATTGTCAGGTCTCTGCCCGCCAGCAGCCTGGTGCCCGCAGCCTCGATATATCCCGGCGAGATCTGGTAGTTCATCGCATCCGCAGCCATATTGGTTGGCCGGTAATCGGTAGTAGTGTCGTTATAGACAAACGAGTCGCCGCCGGCAATCCCCAGAGGCAAATGATCCACGCAGCCTACCGCCGTCACGCCCGGAATCGCTGCCGCCACATCCATCATGCGCCGCTGCATCTGCGGCAGCTGTTGGTCGTCGTAGCCGGCCATGTGCAACGAGGCTCCTGCCAGCATCACGTTTTGCGGCACAAATCCAAAATTGCTGCGCAGCGATCGCACCAGCCCGCGCACCGCGACCAGCGAAGAAGTCACCAGCACCGCGCAAATTGCAATCTGCACCGCCAGCAAAATATCCCGTAGCGTGAACCGCCGCTTTCCGGTGCCGATACTCATGCCCGTGCGAATCACCTGCCACGGATCGGCGCGCAGCACTTGCCGCACAGGCACCATGCCGAACAGCAGGCCGCTCCCGAGCGACAGCAGCAGCGCCACAGCATAGGTCCCCGCGTCCGGATTCACCGGCACGTTAATCGGAATATCAGGCATCGGCTGCCACATGCTCAGCCAGTGAAGAACCAACACGCCTCCGGCGAGTCCCAGCGCCCCGCCCAACAGCGAAACCAACACCGCCTCGGTGAGCATCTGCCGCAGAATGATCCCACGCCGCGAACCCAGCGCCAGGCGCAACGCCGTCTCCTTCGCGCGATCCGCCGAACGTGCCGCAAACAGACTTCCCAGGTTCGCGCACGCCGCCAGCAGAATCAACCCAGCCAGCAGCATCAGCCCGGCCATGAAGGCCCGCGCCGGTCCGCCCAGCATGTCGCCAATCAATCCCGGCCGCGCCAGCGTGAACTTTATGCCGTCATCGTCAGCCGGGTAAGTCTTTGAGAGCCACGCACCAATCGAGTTCAGGTCTGCCGAGGCCTGCTCCGGCGTCACTCCCGTCTTCAGCTGTCCCACCACAAACGAAGAGTGATTGCCGCGCTGCGTCAGCGAGTCGTAGCCCCCGAGCATGGGCTGCTCCACCATCGGGATCCACATCGCCGGCGCAAAGAATAGCTCGGTCCCGCGAAATTCCGGCGGCGCGACGCCAATGATTGTGAGCGGATGTTTGTTCAACAGCACCTTACGTCCCACCACACCCGGGTCGCCGCGAAAATGACCGTGCCAGTACGCGTAGCTCAGTACCACATAAGGAGCGCTGTTGGCCCCGCGCTCATCGGAGGCGTGAAAGAACCGTCCCAGGTACGGCTGAATCCCAAGTCCGTCAAAGTAGTTTCCACTCGTCAAGTAAGGCCACGCCGTCAACGGCGCCCCCCACCCTCATCCACTCCCAACGGCCCCATGATGTTCGACAATACAAGGCTCTCAAACGTGCGATTCCGGTCGCGCAGATCCAGATAATCGGGGTACGAATGCGATGGATACTGGAAATGCTGCACCATGTAGAGACTCTGCGCATGTGGCACCTTCACCGGGTGCAGCACCACAGCGTTCAACACGCCAAACACCACCGCGTTGGCCCCAATCCCCAGCGCCAGCGTCAAAATCGCCGTAACCGCAAATCCCGGCGACTTCCTCAATTGCCGAAACGCAAGTCTCACATCGCTTGTCATCTTGGGTATCCTTGTCCAGAACTACGACTGCGCCGGGCACATTGTTCCGCGTGAATCGCGAACTGTCGCTGTTCTCTGTCACACTCTTCATGCACCGTGCTAGGCCTTGGGTGAGAAGAAGGATCATTCGCTTCTCACGTGGACTCCATCAAAGCACTTGACGCCTGAATTAGATGACATGAAAACGGCGCCAACCAAGTCACCAAGCAATTGATTGCGTAGGATTAGGCGGCAATAGCGCAACCCACGACAAGCATGAGCCTGTCAGTCGATGAGATAATGATCGCCCCGGCAAAAAGGGAGAGCTATCAGCGCGCCGTCAGGCGCTCAGATTCCTCATGACCGACAAGGCGGTAACGCGCCTGTTCGAAACGGTCTCCCCGCGTACGGCGACCGCCAGCGCGGTCCTCTGCGAATCGTCTGGACTGGATTTCGATAGGGCGACGGCGGCGAAACAGCCTTCATCGAACTGCTCGGCGCCGAAAAGCAGCTTGAAGTCAAGCGCCAGAAGCGCGCCGACATCAAGGCCAAAAAGCGCGCAGAGCTAGAGAAGCAGCTCGAAGAGAGCAAGAAGGAAGAAGAAAAAGGCGGCGAAGAAGCTGCCTAGGGCTAGCCGTCCAGGCAATCCTTTTCTTCATTCGCAAACACCAACGGGAGCATCCCGCGAGGGATGCGCCCGTTTTTCTGGCGCGAGCGTGCCTTTTCACTCTTGAACCCGAGCGCTATATTGACGAAAACCCGCACTGATTAGCTACTTGATCACCGAGGCAGATTCCAGCTTGGATTAGGTTCTCCGGGTCTACAATCGTTAAGGGCCGACAGACATGGCAGATCTGACATCTGAGCAACTCATCGCGTTATCTCGGCTATTTTCCTCTGGCGTGGTTCAGGAAATGGCGCGGTGGAAAAGATCACCGCTTTTCGCTCTGCTGGCGAGCCAATCGGGTTTACCAGAGATACTGCCGGTCTCGACTCCCGTTCGAAACCTTTTTGAGCTTGCATTCACATTGCTCCGGCGCGAGGGTTTTAGGCACGAATACATTTACAAGGCAGCTCTGACGCAAAAGGTCCTTCTGGGAAAGCATTCCCTCCGTACGGCAGCGATGCTCACTGAGTTTCGCGTAGGTGGTTGCAAAGCTGACCTCGCCATTCTGAACGGGACGTCAACGGTCTATGAGGTTAAGTCTGAGCGCGACTCGTTGAACAGACTCGAGAAGCAAATCGCTGCCTACGCGGAGGTTTTTGCAAAAATCTATGTGATCGCAGCGGAGACCCATGTCGACGCGATTGCCCGCTCACTGCCAAAGGACGTCGGCATTTTGCGTCTGAACCGCCGTCATCAGATTTCTAGTCTGAGAGAAGCTGTTGAACAGCCAGAGCGCACATCGCCAGTATCGATTTTCGATTCGATTCGCACGCACGAGGCACGGCTAGTGCTTGAATTGCACGGGTTCCGCATTCCCACCGTGCCGAATACACTCTTGAATTCCGTGCTGAGGCCGATGTTCGTCAAACTGAGCCCGCGCAAAGCACATGACGGAATGGTCGAAGTTTTGCGCACGACCCGTAGTCTCATGCCGCTGTCTGATCTAGTCGATCAACTTCCAACTTCGCTTCAGGCAGCGGCATTATCGATTCCGCTGCGGAAAGCGGATCACAGTCGGCTTGTTGCTGCGGTCAACACGCCCTTGGATGCTGCAATGGCTTGGGGGTAGAGGCATGTACCATCCCTACTTTCGCGGAAAGCAGTACGAACTGATAACAATCAGGGAGAGCACCTCGCTCTTCAAGAAGGCAGACTTTCGACCGATCATTGATCCAGTGAAGCAGGACTTAAGCGGCCTGCAGAAGGCACTTGACGCAATTATTCAGGCGGACGCGCGAGCGACCGTAATCGTCAACCCTCAAGAGGGAGACCTATCCGGTAAGGGCAAAGGCAAAGAACTCACGGATCTACTGAAGGATCGATTTTCCGCTTCAACGAATATCTCGGCTGGGATTCTTCTGAAACAAGAGATGGCTTTGGGCCAGATCACTGCGCTTTGTGAGAGTTATGCCGGGCAGAGTCCTGTCTTGATCCATGCGGGCTTCAGTGCTGCAAGCCCGCTTGCCCACGAACTGGGCAAACTAACCAAAGAACAGACTCACGTATTTTTGGATGGATTTAGCGGAAAGCTATACCAAAGACACTTTAAGGACGCTTGTAGAGTGCTGGTAAAGGACGGTTTTAAGCGTCAGCAAAACAACAAGAACTATCCGGATGTGGAACCGTTTTCTGATCTTCACGTGACATTTTCGGATGAGGGAATGGACGGGTTCGGCGACTTTCTCATCGTCGGCGCAGAATACATCGACAGCGGTGGAATCCCATATATGCTCGCAATCCACCTCACCTTCATCGATCACGATCAAGACGACACGATGCAGATATACCATTTCAAATCCAAGCCGCACCTTACACAGAAGGATCCAGCTGGCAAATTCGCCGAAGCGCTCGGGGTGATGATGGCGGTTTTGGATGCCCCTGGATCAAAGGTACTTGAAACGGGGGCAGTCAGGGAGTTTCGTGACCTTCACAGGCGCAAGCACTTCCCTGGTCTTGGCTATATAAAGAAGCTTTCGATGAGCCATCATATTGAGACGTTGGCTAGATATTTTGAAACCTAGGATAGCCCGAATGTACTGCTGCGCAGAGTGTTTTGGGGACCGTAGCCTAACTAGAGATATCATTCCCATGCGCTCGACAGGACTCGGAGACTGCTTTTACTGCGGTACAGAGAATACCGCCGTTGTTGTTCCGGCACAAATTTCCGAGTTTTTTGAACTTCTGGTCAGTGCTTACAAAAGGGACGATCAGGGCAACGTGCTCGTGGAATGGTTCAGAGAAGATTGGGGACTATTCAGACATCCTCGCATGGACAATAACCGTGCTAGTGACTTGCTCGCTGAAATTCTCAGCGACTCGGAGCTGGTAGCGCAAACTTTTTCACCTGCATACGAGGTTGACGGAAGTCCGCTAGACGAGTGGGAAAAACTTCGCGACGAGTTGATGTTCCATAATCGCTTCTTCCCCGACGCGAGGATCGATCTGATATGGCTAGAGAGGCTTCTGGTCTCTCTTAGCGTAGATTCCAGCGAAGTGCCGAGCGTCTGGTACCGGGCTCGAATTCAGAGCGAAGAGGCACCTTACTCCCTGGCTCAGATGGGCGCCCCGCCGAGCAAATTTGCCTCATATGGCCGGGCGAATCCAGCTGGAATTCCATACCTCTATCTTGGGTCGACTGAATCTACAGCGATATCCGAAATACGGCCGCATACAGGTGAGATCGCCTGCGTTGTCGATTTCAGGATTCCGGTTGACCTGGAGCTTATTGATCTGCGAAGGCCGAGGAGGCCAATTTCTCCATTCTTCTTGGAGGACGGGGCAGACATCTGCAAATTGAGAGGATACCTGCCACTCCTGGATCGACTAGGCGAGGAGCTAACGCGGCCTGTCTTGCCTAGATCGGCAGCAATTGACTACACGCCTAGCCAGTACCTCTGCGAGTTCATCAAGAAGAGCGGATATCAAGGCGTTCTCTATTCGAGTTCAGTTGGCGCTGGGATGAATTTAGCCCTCTTTGATCCAAGGTGCGCGAACGCCGGCGTCGTAACTCAGTACCGCGTTGTCCGCGTGTCCGTCGAGATCGAGTCTAAAGGCGCATGGCAAAGAGCGGTTCAGCTCAGCCACCGGAAAAGTCTGTCGCTTGTGGCGAGCGACAACGCACGTTGAGGAATGCCGGAACAGAATTCTAGAAAATGACAGACGGTAGCCAAGCCCCTGCCGGCTCGTTGTACAGGCCCGTGCTCATCAGCGTCATCGGTTGCACGACGCGCAAGCCGTTCTCCATGCACCAGCGCAACAGAACACTGTTGCGCGATGGAACAAGGATTCCGGGGCCGGCCAACGAATCGGCTGAAGCAATCAGCGCTTGAAGATCCACGTTTGTCTCGGCGGTCGTGTGGCCGAAGAATCCGAGATGACTGGTGTACCCGGTAATGCGTCCTCCCCGCTCCACTACGCGCGCGTTGCCGTGCGCAACCGCCTGCGCGAGTTCAACCACCCGGGCAAAGCCATGAACTTGCCGCGATAGCGCATTGCAGCCTTCCTCGTCAGCGGCTGTAGCCAGGCGTACTTCGCATCCGGGAACGCTGCGCTCGCGCGTCGTTCCCTGCAGACAAGCCAGGGGCTCTCGCACGTCAAAGCCGAGCGAGGTATAAAGCGAGAAAGAACGGTTGTGAAACGCCGCCTGCACCAGCCGCACTCCTGCTGCGCCTCGTCCTACGGCGCGATCCATCGCAACCTCCATCAGCCTGCGGCCCACTCCCCGGTTTTGCGTGCCGGGCTGAATCGTGATGGGTCCGACGCCGCAAATCGGAGAGCCCTCCACGAGGCAGTTGCTGCCAACAATACGGCCATCGATCTCCGCTACTACGCAATAGCAAGACGGGCTCGAAAACATCGCGGAGAGAGCGCCGATGGCTGCCTCCGGCGCCGGAAAATCGCAGGGGAAACCGTGAGAAGAACTGATGGCGAAAAAAGCGTCGTAGCAGATCTGCCCGCAAACCGCCGCATCCTCTGGTACGGCCGTTCGCACAACTATGTCTGGCACAGCTTTCGACGACATCCGGGAAGACCTCTCGTGTTCTAAGGAGTGTACCAACCCATCATCCGCAGGAATTAAAGCTCGCCTCAAAGGCCCGAAGAATCTGCTCTTCTGGATTGTTAAGCGAAAGGCTGCTGAATTTGAGAAGCGAGTCGAAGAGAGCAAGAAGGAAGAAGAATTAGGCGGCGAAGCTCTGGTTTCGAAACCTGCGTTGACTTTTGACCGGCCAATTCTTACAGTCAAGTAACCAGCGCAGCGCAGTCGATGCACGAAACCACCTTAACCGAATTCTTGAAAAGGGGTTTGACTATGAGACGCACGTTGATTGGCGCGAAGTGTCCTAAATCGGTGGAAGGCCAGGCCGATACAAAATTCCGCAAAACCCTACTCCTCCTTTTCCTCTGCGTTCTCACCCTCATCCTCTCTCCGGCCATGCATGGCCAAGCCACGGGAAGTTTCTCCGGCAATGTCCTCGATAAATCAGGATCGGCTATCCCTGGAGCGACCGTCGTCGCGACCTCCCAGGCAACTGGTCTGGCTCGGGACACGAAGACTGACACCACCGGACACTATCTGATCCCCCTGCTTCCCGATGCCACCTATACCGTGCGCGTCGATGTGACTGGCTTTCAAAGCGCTGAATCCAAGGATCTGCATCTCCAGGTGGATGAAGCCCGCGAACTCGATTTTTCGCTCGTGCCCGCCACCGTCGTCACTACGGTGGCAGTTTCCGGTGAAGCGGTAGCAGTCGAGACAGCCAATCCATCGCTCGGCCAGGTCATCACTTCGCAGCAGGTAACGCAGCTGCCCTTGAACGGCCGCGATTTCGTTCAGCTCGCCACACTGACCGCCGGCGCGACTGCAGAGACCAACCCCAACAGTTTTTTCACCCAGGGCAGTGACAGCGAGGTGGCCGCGCGCGGTTCGTTCTCGCTCTCGGTGGGCGGCTCGCGCCCCAATAGCACAGACTGGTTGTTGGACGGCGTCGACAATAACGAGCTGACCGCGGGTGGCATCGGCGTCTTTTCCTCGATCGACGACATTCAGGAATTCAAAGTCCTCACCTACACCTACTCAGCTGAGTTCGGCACCCGCGCCGGACCCACCGTGCTTGTCACGACAAGATCAGGATCGAACGACTGGCATGGGTCGCTCTTCGAATTCGTTCGCAACACCGACCTCGATGCGAAGGGCGACTTTGACACTACAACCCCAAAATTCAATCTGAACCAGTTCGGCGGCTCGGTCGGCGGCCCAATCCTCCACAACAAGACATTTTTCTTCGTGGATGGCGAGCAGAAGTACCAGCGCGAGGGAATTACCTTCACCGGCCTTGTGCCTTCGCTGGCCATGCGCTCAGGCGACTTTTCGCTCGACCCATTTGGCAATGCCACCGCCGGCCTTGCCATCGCCAACCCGAACATGGTCGGTGCGGCGGATGCCTACTTCCAGTGCGATGCAACGGGAAATCCCATTCCCGCGGCAGCCGATGGAAGCCAGCCGATGGGAACAGACTGCGCCAAGATCCCCGCCAACCTGATCGACAAAGTCGGTCAGGCCCTGATGAGCATCTATCCCGCGCCCAATGCCAACGCGGGAAACCCTAACGCGAGCTATAACTACGTCAACGAGCCAGTTCGCGTTCTGAACGAAACCAAGTTCGACGCTCGTGTGGATGAGACGCTCACGACTAGAGACAACCTGTTTGCCCGGTACAGCTACGACCAGGCATTCTCTTTCGTTCCCGGCGGCGCGCCGGGACTCGCCGAGTCCAACCCATTCGGCAGCAATGAGAACCTCATCAACCACGGGCGTAACATCGGCGTCGGCTGGAGCCACGTGTTCTCGCCCACCGTGCTCAACCAAGCCACCGTGGGCTACGACCGCATCTTCGACTACATTGCCTCGCTGGGTAATTTCACTTGCGGGGCGGCCATCCTGGGAATTCCCAACGCCGATCTGGGCTGCTCATCCACCGGCACCCCGATTTCCGGTAACTCCTACAGTGAAGGCCTGCCTTCCGTCCAACTCCAGGGCGGCTATTGGTCCCTCGGCGATCGCGGCTACTCTCCATTTCAGGGTGGAACCAATATCTACTCCTTCAAAGACGATCTGGATCTGATCCGCGGCAAGCATGAAATCCACGCCGGCATCGATTTCCGCGGCAATCAGATGAACGTCGGCTCAGAAGCTTTTTCGGATGGTTACTGGCTCGTCGGGACCTTCGGCAACTTCACCGGTGCAGGCGTCGCCCCCGGCAATCCCGAGGCGGACCTCCTGATGGGAATTGTCGGAGGAGCCATCCACGACCAGACATACAGCGGCGCCATCACCGGCCGCCGCTGGAAGATCTACCGGCCCTTCGTCGAGGACGATTGGCGCATTCTTCCGTCGCTCACCCTCAACCTCGGCCTTGCATGGGATATGACCACTCCCATCACCGAAGAGCATAACCGGATGGCGGACTACATTCCTTCAACGGGACAGCTCCTCATCGCCGGCCAGGGCGGAGTCAGCAAATCGGCGGGCATCAACATGTTCTGGGGCGCATACGAACCCCGCGTCGGCCTCACCTGGAAAGTTCTTGGCAGCGACAAGACCGTGCTCCGCCTCGGCTTTGGCATCTATCACGATTCGTCCTGGAACCAGGGCGCGCAGGGTCTCTGGCAAAATCCGCCCAACCTTGGCGAGGGCGATATATTCCCGGCTACGTTTTCAGCGGGCTGCGCCTTTTCCACTTCATACTGCGCGTCCCTACCGGGCGCGACAGCCGAAAATCCCCCTACTGCTTCTGGCGGCTTTCTAGCCCTTCCCACGCCGCAAAATGTGGCCAGCTTCGTAGGCAGCTTCAGCTACGAGCCAACGAACATCCAGCCCGGCAGAGTTCACCAATATAACGCGAACGTCGAACGTGAGTTGCCAGGCGATGTCCTGCTCACCGCAGGCTATGCCGGGTCGGTTGGCGGCCATCTGCTGGTCATCGGCAATGACCTCAACACCAGCAGTCCCTCGGGCTGCGGAACCATCCCCGGCTATACGCTCGGCTGCCTCCCTGGCGGCGCTCCCTACATCTATCCGTACACTCCTCCGAACTTCAACGCGATCCTGCTGCTCGGCGACGTGGGCCAGACAACCTACAACTCGCTCCAGGTGAAGGCAGAGACTAAGACGCCAAAGCACGGCCTTTACGCTCTGGTTGCCTACACCTACTCTCATACCTATGACAATGGGTTGTCGGACGGCCTGGGTTCGGAACTGAGCGCTCCCTATTTCCCGCTGCCTAACTGGCAAAAACTAGATTGGTCCCTGTCGCAGATCAATCTCAATAACAGCTTCACCGGCAGCGTGATCTACGACCTGCCTTTCGGCAAGGGCAGGGCGTTCGGCGACAACTGGAATCCCGTGACCGACACGTTTCTCGGCGGCTGGCAGGCTACGCTCATCGAAAGAATCTCTTCCGGGTTCCCCGTTCCACTGATCGATAGCGACAACGCATCGGGTACCACCTTCAATACCGGCGGCAACGACTACGACTACAACCGGCCTAACCAGGTCGCCGGCTGCAACCCCTACGCAGCCAGCCACGGTCAGTACCAGTGGATCAACCAGGCCTGCTTCGTTGGGGCGCCTGCTGGCGAACTCGGCAACGCCCCACGCGTCCCGGTCACCGGACCCGATTTCGTCAACACCGACTTCTCCGTCATCAAGCAATTTGCGTTGCCGTGGCGCGAAACAGGTTTGAACTTCCGCGCGGAGTTTTTCAACCTGGGGAATCACCCCCAATACGGCGCGCCGATTGCCGACATCAACGAGGGATCGTTATTCGGCAAGGTGAATTCCACCGTAAACAATCCACGTCTTGTGCAACTGGCGCTCAAGTTATCGTTCTGAGGATGGACGATGCGTATCCGCAAATGCACCGTGCCCCATCCATTCGTCTTTTCTCGAGGGGCCCCCACGGACAGGTCTTCGTCTGTGGGGCGGTAGCGAATGGGTGGGATAGCACAACCTTCGATAGTCCATTCGTTAGGAGACTGGAGGATACGTATCCGAAAGTGCCCATCAGCAAATGCGCGCCGCTTCAGAGATCGATCCACGCCCTTCGGATCTTAGATTGAGATCCGTGAAGACGACGGAATTACTCCGATACGATGGCGGGGTCCTGCGGGATCCCGCCATTGATGCGTGGATGAGAGAGCATGCCGGGGAATTGGGAGCCATCGCGCATCATTGGTTTGAGGTGATGCGAAACTGCGGGGACGAAGTCCGGGAACTGTTGCATGACGGCTGTCCGGTTGCATGTTTGGGAGATGTACCCTTCGGCTATGTCAATGTGTTCACCGCGCACGTCAACGTGGGATTCTTTCAAGGCGCATCGCTGCCGGACTCGGCTCGCTTGTTGCAAGGCAATGGCAAGTACATGCGCCATGTGAAGCTGACACCGGGAACGGCCGTGAACGCCGCAGCCCTAAGCAGGCTTATTGATACGGCGTACTCGGATATAAAGGCGCGCATCGAAAACGGCTAGCTCAGAGAAAAGCGATATGCCGGGCAAGATCTTTCTTGCGCCGAAGAATTGTTTCAGGATATATTACAGGATATAGATCGAGGGAGAGCCGCCCGTGACCCAGACATCGCAAAAACGAGCAATCCAGAACTATCGCAGCCGACTAAAAAAGCGGGGCGTAGCGCGCTTTGAAGTCCTCGGCCTCAATGCGGACCGCGAATTGATTCGTTCCGTTGCCCGACGGCTTGCGCAAGACGATTCGGGAGGCCTGCGCATTCGCGCTGAACTGCGGCGCACGATCTCCGAAAAACCGGGAGAGAGAGGCGGGATACTTGCTGCTCTGCGGCGGTCCCCCTTAGTCGGCGCAGACTTAAATCTCGTTCGTACGCCCGAAGGCGGACGAGACATCGATCTGTGACACGCTATCTTCTCGATACCAACACCCTGAGCAATATCACGAAACCCGCGCCGTCTCAGACCTTGATGGCGTGGTTGGCCGATCAGCCGGATGATTCCTTGTTCATCTCTTCGTTGGCGGTGGCCGAAATATGGCGTGGCATCCTCGAACTGCCGCGTGGGAAGAAACGCAAGCAACTCGAAGATTGGTACGCCGGTTCCGAAGGCCCGCAGGCATTGTTCCCCGGACGCGTGCTGCCCTTCGACGAAAAAGCTGCACTTGCATGGGCCCGATTGATGTATGAAGGAACTGCCAAAGGAAAGCCGCGCAGCGGACTGGACATGATTGTCGCTGCGGTCGCGGAAGCCAACAACTGCGTCCTCGTCACGGACAATGAAAAGCACTTCCAGGGCATCAAGCTCCTCAACCCCCTCCGCGAATCGTAACGTACGATCACCATGTAGAGGATCCCTCAAGCGGAGAAGCGGCAATGACGCGAGACGAGGCCTGGAATCTGGCCAACCATTGGGTAGAGGCATGGAACAGCCATGATCTCGACCGGATCATGACGCATTATGAGGATGCGGTCGAGTTGACCTCGCCGGCTGCCGCCCAGCTGTTCGGCACCTCCGATGGCAAGGTCGTCGGAAAGACAAACCTGAGAGCCTACTTTCAGCGCGGGCTCGAAGCTTATCCAGAACTCCGCTTTCGCCTTGAAGATGTGCTCTGGGGCGTCAACAGCGTGATCCTCTACTTCACCAATCAAAAAGGAACCCACACCGGCGAGTTCATGGAGCTATCGGCGACGGGAAGAGTGGCTCGAGTGGTAGCGAACTACAGCGCATAGAACTAGTCGCATCTACCCTGATATCAGCCAGACTGATATCTGAAAGTACTTCCAGAGCTTTGTAACAGGACACGACTTCGATCACACCGCAAACCAGGTGCGGGCTCTAGCCCCTGCGTGATCTTTCGTGAATAGCTCGCAACCGCACTGCGATGCCACGGGAAGCCATTGCCTGGACGGTCAGTCCTCCTCATCGACGGAATTCATCCCATTTTCACGATGTACCCTATCCTCTCTCGCTGTATAAACACAATGACCCTCAAAGGCAGAATTGCGCGGCCCCCTCCGGCGCAAATTCCGCGAAATTTGTTCGACCAGGATTTGCTCGCAGTCAAGGTCTTCTCCAACGAGCGTCGCTCGGATTCGCAGGCGGCAGCCAAAGAGCCGCACGCGCAACTTGGCGGCCTGACGCGCGCCCCACAATTCTCAAGGATGGTGAGAGCAATGAATTCAAATCACAGAATGGTTGGCACGGCGTATGCGGTCCTTGCCGTGGGAATGATGATGTTCGCGGTTGGCTGCGGCCATTACGGAGAAGAGGGCAAGCCGGAGGACTATAAGTCAACAGGGTCAGGTACCCGCTGGGTCGCAGGTTCCGGAAGCACATCCATCGATCCCCTGATGGATCGATGGAGTAGCGACTATGAGAAGTCCCACCCGGTCCATATCAACTACCGGCCCATTGGGAGCGGTGGGGGAATCGAAGACCTTAAAAGAGGATTCGGATCCTTCGTGGCGAGCGATGCTCCATTGACCGACGAACAGCTTCAGGGGCTACCCGCCGTTGTGCAGATTCCTGTGACGGCTGGTCCCGTTTGCGTCATCTACAACCTGCCGGGCCTGAAGTCCCCGCTTAAGCTGAGCGGGAAAACTCTTGCCGGTATCTATTCGAGTGACATCATCGGCTGGCAGGACCCAGCGATTGCCCATGATAATCCAGGCGCCGCGCTTCCTCACATTGCCATTATTGTTACGCATCGCTCGGACGGAAGCGGTACAACGAGCATCCTCACGAGCTATTTGAGCAAGGTGAACCCGGCCTGGGCTACCAAATTTGGCCAGGGTCTCAACGTCAAGTGGCCGGCGGGAATTGGCGAAAGCGGAAGCAAAGCGGTTCTGAATGCCGTGAAAGAAACGCCCGGAACCATTGGATATCTCGAACTCTCCTATGCGAAGAAGTCCGGGCTGCCCGTAGCCTTGATTCAAAACCGGGCGGGGGAATATGTAGAGCCGAGTCCGGCTAGTGCGTCGCTTGCGCTGAGCGCATCAATTGATGCACTTGCCAAGGACCTCCGTACCCCCATCGTCGATCCTCCAGCTATCGCCAAAGGCGCCTACCCGATCACGGGCATCACCTTTATCCTGGTCCCAAAGGACAGCCAGGGCAGCGATGGAGACCAGGCGCTCGTAAGAGACTACTTAGCCTACGGCCTCTCGACGGGGCAGGATGTTGCGGAAGAACTGTCCTACGTCAAGCTGCCGGCGCCGGTTCAACAACAAGGCCAAGCTCTTTTGTCGCAGCTAACCCAGAACGGGCAGCGGCTCAACTAGCTCTGGAAGTCTCGACAAGCCGCTCCCGCGCGCCGAGAGCCCGACGGATGCCCAAATTTGTTCCACTTGGAACAATTTGGGCTGGCGCGGCGAGGCTATGCGGCTCTCGCCAGCCGCTTTGGCTTCACGATGCGCATGAAGACATACACGATCAGCTGCAGCGTGATCGCGCCGGTGCAGTCGAGCAGCACGTCGAATGGGGTGCCTGTGCGATTGGGAAGATACGACTGGTGCCACTCATCGCAACTGGCAATCAGAGCGGTTCCTAAAAGTGCGAGGAACGCGTCGTGCAAGAAGCGTGAATGCGGCAGCGTAAACCACCAGGCGCGCAGCCATGCCAGCCCGATGAACCCATAGCCGAAAAAGTGGCCGGCCTTGCGAATGTAGTGATGCACCAGTTCCCAGCGATCGTTGCCGATGGGGCCGAAGATCGCCTCGAAAAGCCGATGGAGCGGCATGCTGGTATGATCCGCACCCATGAACTCCTGCGACTCAATGGCAACGATGCAAATTCCCAGAAGCACAGGAGACCACACGTAGAGCCAGAACCCGAGGCCGCGGCGGCTACTCGACATGGTAGTTCGGTGCTTCGCGAGTAATAATCACGTCGTGCACGTGGCTTTCGCGCAGGCCAGCGCCGGAGATGCGCACGAATTGAGCTTTTTGCTGCAACTCAGCAACCGTGCCGCAACCCAGATAGCCCATGCCGGAGCGCAAGCCGCCAACTAACTGATAGATCATTGACTCCAGCGGTCCGCGGTACGGCACGCGACCCTCGATTCCCTCGGGTACAAACTTTGCCAGGCGATTTTGCCCGTTGCGCTCGCGCTGCACCACGCCCTCGGTGCTTGCATCGCTGCTCGTCAGGTCGGAACTCGATTGAAAATAGCGCTCGCCCGATCCCTGGCTCATCGCCGTGAGCGAACCCATGCCGCGATAGCTCTTGAAGCTGCGGCCTTGATAAAGGATGGTCTCGCCGGGGCTCTCATCCACGCCGGCGAAGAGCGACCCAATCATCACGGAACTGGCGCCCGCTGCGATTGCCTTGGTGATCTCACCGGAATACTTGATTCCGCCGTCGGCGATTACTGGCACGCCGCGCTCGTGCGCAGCGCGCGCAGCTTCGGAAATGGCCGTGATTTGCGGCATGCCGGCGCCGGTAACCATGCGCGTGGTGCAGATAGAACCTGGCCCAATGCCAACCTTAATCGCGTCCGCACCTGCGTCAATCAGCGCGAGCGCGCCCTCGTACGTTGCCACGTTGCCTGCGAGCAGGCCCACTTGCGGAAATGCCTTCTTCACCGCGCTGACAGCTTCAAGCACGCGCGAGGAGTGACCATGCGCTGAGTCAACCGCGAGCACGTCGGCACGCGCGGATACAAGCTCCGCAGCGCGCTCAAGAAAATCGCCGGTCGCGCCAATCGCGCCGCCGACACGCAGCCGACCCTGTTCGTCCTTGCTCGCGTAGGGATATTTGAGTTTCTTCTGGATGTCTTTGACCGTGATCAGTCCCATCAGCTCGTATTGGTCGTTGACCACGAGCAGCTTCTCCACGCGATGCTTGTGCAGGATCAGCTCGGCCTCTTCGAGAGTGGTGCCCACAGGAACTGTGATGAGATGTTCCTTGGTCATTACGTCGCCGATGGGGATGTCTGTGCGTGTTTCAAAACGCAGATCGCGATTGGTGAGGATTCCGACCAGCCGTTTGCCTTGCGTGACGGGCACGCCGGAGATTTTGTAGCGCCGCATGACTTCGAGCGCGTCGCCGATCATCTGATCGGGCCCGATGGTGACGGGGTCGACGATCATACCGCTCTCGGAGCGCTTCACCTTGTCAATTTCGCCAGCCTGACTATCAATGGATAAATTGCGATGCACAATGCCGATGCCGCCCAATTGTGCCATGGCGATGGCCATGCGCGACTCCGTGACAGTGTCCATGGCGGCGGAGAGCAGCGGCGTATTCAGGGTGATGTCGCGGGTCAACTGGGTTTGCGTGCTCACGTGTGCGGGCACCACATCGCTGTAGGAGGGCACCAGCAACACATCATCAAAGGTCAGGGCTTCCGGCAAATTTTTCGTTAGCATAATGCGATGATGCGCCTGGCGGCCCAGGGATTCGACTCCCGGGTGCGGCAGGCGCTTTAACTATTGTAATTGAGGGCGGCTGGGTATCGCGGATCGCGGAAGGCCAACGCGCATGGGTGTCGGTGGAGCGATCTCAAGCTGCGGGCGCAGCTTTCCTTGCGGCCTTGAGCAGCACGCGCAACGCCTCGTTTACTGCATCGGCATCCGGAAAGGCGACAGCTACATCGGGAGCGATGGGTACCATCACTACATCGCCTTTCAATCGCCCTGCATATTTCCCGCGAACACCGCCAGTCATGGTGTACTCCGTGCGCATGGTGTCCTTTAGCTTGGCGGGTTCAGTCTTCTTCGTAGGCATATTGTTCACTCCGCGTGGGCAGCCTTGCGCTAATGATGCGTATCTCGTCCGGATCGTCGGTGTGTGCCACCAAAACCAGCCGATGATTGCATGATAGCCCAAGAGTAAGAAATCTGTTCTCGTCAAGGGAATGGTCGGGGTCCCTCTTGGTTATTGAGAGGCTATCCTCTAGCGTCGTAGCTGCCTCCTCAAACGAGACCTTATGCTTGCGAAGATTGGCTGCGGCTTTGCGTGAGTCCCATCGAATTTGCGGCCGATGGCTTGAACCTTGCATAGCCGATCCTCAAATACCCACTGGGAATGGCTTGGGGCTCGTCGGTGGCTGCTCCACCCGTCGGCCAGCGTTCAAGGCGGCCTTGCAGCAATCCCGTAATCCCGCACCGGAAGGATTGGTGCAATCTAACGCAACCACTCCCGGATGCCCGCGCCTATAAAGACTACACAAATTGCGCTAATCCCGATTGCAATCCAGACGCTCGCTTTTTGGCGTTCTTCTTTCCTGAAGTAGCAATCCAAGTCAGGGCAAGAACTGCAAAACCGACGATCAGGTCGAACCCTGGACCGCTGTGTCCACCATGTGCGCGTTGCCAACAAGCCCATCCTGTATCATTTCTTACCGCCATGCACGCTGCGTTGGGATTTACAACTGGGGCCTCGGGCGGCCTTTGCCTTACACACCGACCGGAAATGGCTTCGGGCTGGACTCGTCGGTATTCGCACCACCGGTGCGCCAGCGTTCGAAGCGCCCTTGCAGCAGGCTCATCAGGCCTGTGTACCAATAGCCGACGACAAAGAGAATCAGAAACGGCGCGGTGAAGTAGTTGTGATTCGAGAAGGTGTAAAGAATCGCCAGGAAGAAGTAGGCGCCAAACGCAAGCTCGATCCAGGGAGCCAGCACGAGGCGTTTGCGATACTTTGCAGCCTGTGACTTTTCACCCTTCTTGGCCACTCGATACTTCGGCGTGCGCACAAAAGCGCTCTTAATACCGAAGAGGGCTTCCATTACCGCCTTTGTGTTTGTGACCGTAAGGCCGATTCCCAGAGCCATCAAAAATGGAAGATAGAGAAATGTCTTCATCCAGGTCTTGGGAAAGAGAACGCGCTGGCTCGCCACATAGAAGACTGCGATGGAGAACGACGATGCTGTGAAAAGCGGTACGTCGATCAGCAACATCTGAAACCATCCTTGATAGAAGCGGCAGATCATGGCCGGCATCAGCAAAGCGGACATGACGACCATCAGCGGATAGCTCATGTTGGCGGTCAGATGGTAGACAGATTCGATTTTGATGCGCCGCGGTTCTTTCGATCGAAAGATGATGGGCAGCAGCTTGATGCTGGTCTGGATGAGACCCTTGGCCCATCGTGCCTGCTGCGTTTTGAAGGCCGTCATCTCGATGGGAAGTTCGGAGGGGCATTCAACTTCCGGGAGATATTTAAATTTCCAACCGGCCATCTGCGAGCGATAACTCAGGTCCGTATCTTCAGTGAGAGTGTCATGTTGCCAGCCGCCGCCATCGAAAATGGCCTGGCGCCGCCAAATACCGGCCGTGCCGTTGAAGTTGAAGAAGTCTCCGGAGCGCGAGCGCGCACCGTGCTCCAGGATGAAGTGGCCGTCGAGCAGGATGGCTTCAATCTGGGTCAACATGCTGTAGTCGCGATTCAGGTAGGTCCAGCGCGTTTGCACCATGCCGATCTTCGGATCGGAAAAGTGATGAATCACCTTCATGAGCCAGTCGGGCGGTGGAACAAAATCTGCGTCGAAGATGGCGACATATTCGCCTTTGGCCACCTTCAGTCCCGCGTCCAGTGCCCCGGCTTTGAAGCCATAGCGATTGGTCCGGTGAATGTAGACAATTGGATGACCGAGCGCCGCATAGCGATCGACGAGGGCCGAAGCCACCTGTGTCGTCTCGTCGGTCGAATCGTCGAGCACCTGGATCTCCAGCTTTTCGCGCGGATATTCCATGGCGCAGATGGCCTCAAGCAACCGATCGATGACGAATTGCTCATTAAAGATGGGTAACTGCACAGTGACCCGAGGCAGTTCGGCAAACTGCTTCGGGGGATGCGGATCATAATTCTTGCGGTATTTGCGGTAGAGATAGACGAGGGTATAACGGTGTACTCCGTAGATCGACAACACGATCATCACCGCGAAATAGGGAATGAGCAGAGCCAGGTCAAACCAGTTCCAGTGGTAGGTCACTGTTGAGAACGGGTCAGTGAACAACATCTTCAGTTGATGACGCAGGGGGCTCTGCGGGGCAAATGCCAGGTAGACGGCCGCACGTTGCGACAGCTCGCCAAGCGGGCCGGACAGGCAATCTATGCAGTCAGCAAGCGAGGCGAACAGGGTAAAACCTCCATATATGGATCAAAGTCTATTGTAAGCGACGGGTAGAAAGACTGAGCGGCGCGTGGGGCAGTTGCGGGGCTCTCCGCCCTTGGCGTAAGGTGGGCTCAGTCAGGAGAATCAAGCCTTCATGTCGACCGTCGCGAGTTTGCCTATCGTAGCCGCTGCAGGTGGGAGTTTCCTGATCGAGTCTCGGACGCCCGCGGAGACCTTTACGCCCGAGGATTTGAACGAAGAGCAGCGCCAGTTTGCCTCGACGGCCGCACAGTTTGCACGCGAGGAGATTCTGCCCGCTTCGGCGGAGATTGAAGCGAAGAAAACGGGCGTGCTGCCGGCACTGATGAGGAAGGCAGGAGACCTCGGATTTACGGGGATCGAGATCCCCGAAGAATACGGTGGGATGGGGCTGGACAAGATCAGTTCGACCGTCATCACCGACCACCTATCGGTGCTCGCCAGTTTCTCCACGGCGTTCGGCGCCCAGGTCGGCATCGGCACTTTGCCGCTGGTTTGGTACGGGACCGGAGAGCAAAAGCGACGCTATCTGCCCAAGTTGGCGACAGCGGAATGGATCAGCGCCTATTGTTTGTCCGAATCCACGTCGGGCTCAGACGCGATGAATATCCGCACGCGGGCGACTCTCTCCGCCGATGGGGAAACCTTCACGTTGAACGGCGAAAAAATGTGGACCACGAATGGCGGCATCGCGGACCTTTACACGGTGTTTGCAAAGATAGACGGCGAGAAGTTCTCTGCGTTTCTCGTCGAGCGGACTTCGCCTGGATTGAAGATCGGCGCCGAGGAGCACAAGCTCGGAATTCGCGGCTCCTCCACGTGTCCCGTGATTTTGGATAACTGCACGATCCCGGCAACGAATTTGCTGGGCGAGGCTGGCAAAGGACACCACATTGCGTTCAACGTTCTCAATGTCGGGCGATTCAAGCTGGGAGTGGCATGCGTCGGCGGAGCGCGGCACGCGCTGGCTCACATGATTCGCTATGCCAAAGAGCGCAAGGCATTCGGCAAGTCGATCTCCGAGTTCGGACTGATCCAGCGGAAGATTTCCGCCTGCGCGACGCAGCTCTATGCGGCCGAAAGCATGGTGTATCGCACCGCGGGCCTGATGGATGCGGGTCTGGAAGCGCTGGGTGAGAAACGGCACGAGCCCCGCGAGATTCAGAAGCGCATCGAGGAATATGCCGTCGAGTGCTCCATTCTGAAGGTTTACGGGTCGGAAATGCTCACGCTTGTAGCGGACGAACTGGTTGCAACCATGGGCGGTTATGGCTATGTTGAGGAATATCCTGCGGAGCGCACGTATCGCGATGCGCGCATCAACCGCATCTTTGAAGGGACGAACGAAATCAACCGGCTGATTATCACGGGCTGGTTGATGAAGCGTGCGCTCAAGGGCGAGTTGCCGCTGTTGGGCGCGATCAAGAAAGTTATGGACGAAGTGATGCAGCCGCCTTCGTTCGACTCTGGCGATGTTGCAGGCGATGTGCTGTCGCGTGAAACTGAAGTGCTTGGCGCGCTAAAGAAGGTGGCGCTTTTTGCCGCGGGTGTGGCCAGCCAGCGATACATGAACGCATTGCAGGATCAGCAGGAAGTGATGGCCGATTTAGCGGACATCATCGGACAGGTCTACGCGTTCGAATCGGCATTATTGCGAGCACGCAAATTGGCGGTGGCACGAAAAAACTCCGCCGATGTGGCTGCTGCCATGACCGCATTGCTCGCCGACGACAGCATGGGTCTGGCCGAACAGGCGGCGCGGCGCATACTTGCTGCCTGCGCCGACGGCGACATGCTTCGCACGCAGCTGGCAATTCTTCGCAGGCTCGCGAAGTTTAATCCTGCGAACGTGGTCGGTGTGAGCCGGACGATCGCTCAGCACTGTATTCAGGCGGAGCGCTATCCGATGTAGTCAGGGTTTGAGCCGCTTGAGGTTCTTGCAGCCTTCGTCATAGCCGCCTTCGCATGCCTTGTGAAAAAGCTCCTCGGCCTGGTGCAGGTCTTTGGCGACGCCGGTTCCGCTCTCGTAGAGTAAGCCAAGATTGGAGCACCCTCTTGCGATGCCGCCATCGCATGCCTTGCGCGCCAGAAGCGCCGATTGCGCGGCATCTTTCGAGACACCTGAGCCATTGAAATAGAGAACTGCGAGATAGTTGCATCCATCGACGTTGCCGCCGTCGCAACCTTTTCGATAGAGCGCCGCTGCTTCGGTATCGTTTCTGGCAATACCGAGACCTCTGCCGTAAGCGACTCCGAGGTTGGTGCAGCCGGATGGATTTCCGGCGTCGCAGGATTTCTTAAACAGCGCGAGGGCCCGCACATCGTCTTTGGGCAATGCGCTGCCTTCCTGGTAAAAGCGGCCTAATGCATCGCAGGCGGCAGCATAGCCGGCATCGCAGGATTTTTGGATGAATGTGGCCGCCTGCACCGCGTCTTTGGCCAAGCCCATTCCGGCGAGATACATGTTGCCAATGTAAAAGCAACCCTGAGCGTCCGCGCCGTCGCAAGCCTTGCGCAACAAGGTGGCAGCCTGGCTCAGATCTTTTGCGATTCCCTTGCCGCTTGCATATGCCAGGCCGAGACTTGTGCAACCAGACGCAAGTCCTCCTTCACATGCTTTGCGATAGAAGGAGGCAGCCTGGCGAGAGTCCATTCCAACACCCTTGCCGTTCTCGTACATGTTGGCAAGGTTTTCGCAGCCCAGCGGTTCAGAGCCCTCGCAGGCCTTGCTGTACAGCTCGACCGCTTCCTGCTCATCCTTGCCGACACCAATACCGTTCTCATGCATCAAGCCGAGATCGCTGCATCCGTGCATGTTGCCGCCATCGCAAGCCTTGCGGAACAGGGCGACTGCCTCGCGATCGTCTCGGGCTATGCCGAAGCCGTTCCGGTAGAGCAAGCCAAGGGTGGTGCAGGCGGCTGCGACACCGCCCTCACAGGCGAAGTGGAGCAGAGGAGTGGCGTCGCCATACCGATGCTGCTTGACCAGGTCGTCTCCGCGGCCGAATGCGAAGGCGGGGCTCATCGCGCTGGTGTCGACGGTCGCATCGGAAGAAGACGAGGCATTGCGCGGAGAGCTGGGAGGCGCGGAGGCGCCGCGTGGGTTCGAGGCAACTGAAGCGGGCGCAAATGCAGGCGCGGGCGGTGCAGGCGCAACTAGGCGCGCGAAGACGAAATCGCCCTCGTCGTGGTCGGAGTTGCGGATGATGGAGTATTGCGGAAGCTGCTCGGAGCGTCCGGCCACCTGCTGCCGGACGTAACCGTAGAACAGATCGCTGGCCGTGAACATGGGTTGGTCGGCGGTTTCAAGGGCGCGCAAAACGGCGTAGGCGAAGACGGAATGACCGTTGCTGCCGCTGTCGGAAACAGGTTCGTCGCCGCCGCTGGCCATCAGGGTGCGCGAGCGGGAGCGC
>Ga0181535_10002311_pt1 | contig 23543 bp, 24 predicted proteins | sample PEATcosm2014_Bin_44_FD_119774 | JGI IMG/M metagenome (GOLD analysis project Ga0181535, IMG submission 119774) | Peatland microbial communities from MTU Mesocosm Facility, Houghton, MI, USA - PEATcosm2014_Bin17_30_metaG | ecosystem: Environmental > Terrestrial > Soil > Wetlands > Peat | place...
CATCTCCTCGCGCGCGATTTCCACCCGCACCACCTCGCCATGGAAGCGCACGCGGAATTGCCGGAAGCCGAGCGCCTTGATCTGCTCCTCGCCGGCTTCGACCGTCTTCACCGTCTCCACCGTCACCGGCGTTCCATAAGGAATGCGCGAACTCAGGCATGCCGATGCTGGCCGGTCCCACGTCGGCAGGCCCGCCGCGCGCGAGAGTTCGCGGATCTCCGACTTGGACAATCCCGCATCGGCCAGCGGCGCCGCTACGCGGTGCTGCTCGGCGGCGCTTTGCCCCGGGCGATAGTCGCCCAGGTCATCCACATTCACACCGTAAATGATGTGCTCGAAGCCGCGTTCGCGCCCCACCTGTTCCAGCCGCGTAAACAGCTCGTCTTTGCAGTGAAAGCAGCGGTCGGGATTGTTGCGCGTGTAGTCCGGGTTGTCGAACTCGTGCGTCTCGATATATTCGTGGGCAATGCCGAACTGAGCCACGAACGCCTCGGCGTCGCGCTTATGAGATTCCGGGATGGAAGCCGAATCGGCCGTAACCGCCAGTGCTCCGCTGCCCACCGCGCGGTGCGCCGCCCATGCCAGGTAGGCCGAGTCCGTGCCGCCGGAAAAGGCGACCAGCATGCGGCCCATCCCACGCAGAATTTCGAAGAGCCGCTCTTCTTTTTCCGGGAGGCGTGCCGTGTTTGTGAGCTCCACCAGAGCGGGCATAGGACTTCAGGCGTCGGCAGGTCGGGGACCTGCCCCACTTCAGTCTACTGTACGGGCAGCATCTCCTGCGAGCCGCCGTTGCCGTTCTCTGTGTCGGGGATGACGCTCGCCGCCGCCACCTTGTCGCCATCCTCCAGGCTCACCAGCCTAACGCCCTGCGTTGACCGGCCCACCTGGCGGATCGTGGAGGACTCGATGCGAATGATCTTACCGTTCTGGCTGACGATCATCAGGTCGGTATCTTCCCTCACCGAAAGGACCGCGACCACTTTGCCGGTCTTGGACGTGGTCTTCATGTTGATCACGCCCTTGCCGCCGCGCCCGGTCAGGCGATAGTCGGTGAGCTTGGTGCGTTTGCCGAAGCCGTTCTCGGCGATGGAGAGAATGAGACCCTCCTTTTCGACAATCTCCATGCCCACCAGGAAATCGCCTTCCGGCAGGTCCATGGCCCGTACGCCGCGCGCCTGGCGGCCCATGGCGCGCACCTGGCTTTCGGCGAACCGGATGGCCTGCCCCTCGTGCGATCCCAGGAAAATGTAGTTGGCGCCGTTGGTGATCCTGGCGCCGATCAGTTCATCGCCCTCGTCGAGCGACACCGCGATAATGCCCCGCGCCATCGGATTGTCGAACTCCGTCAGCTCCGATTTCTTAATCACGCCGTGGCGCGTCACCATCACGATGAACTGGTCGGGCACGAAGTCCGCCACCGACAGAAACGCCTTTACCGTTTCGTCCGGCTGCAGGTTGATCAGGTTGGAAATGTGTTTGCCCTTCCCCGTGGTGGTGGCGTCGGGAATTTCGTAGGCCTTCAGCCAGTACACGCGTCCGCGCGTGGTGAAGATCAGCAGGTAGGCGTGCGTGGAGGCGATAATCAGGTGCTCCACGAAGTCCTCCGTGCGCGTTCCCATGCCGATGCGCCCCTTGCCGCCGCGCGTCTGGCGGCGGTAGGTATCGACGGACGTGCGCTTCAGGTAGCCGCCCCGCGTGACCGTCACCGCCGTGTCTTCCACGGCCACCAGGTCCTCCAGGCGGATTTCGCCAGCGTCGTCGATGATCTGCGTCCGCCGTTCGTCGCCGTACTCTTTCTGGACTTCCTTCAACTCCTTGACGATCAAGTCGCGCAACACTTTATCGGAGCCCAGTATCTCGAGGTATTCCGCAATGCGGCGTTGGATGTCGGTCAGCTCATCGAGGATCTTCTGCCGTTCCATGCCGGTCAGCCGCTGCAACTGCATCTCGATGATGGCCTGCGCCTGCCGCTCGGTGAATGCGAAGCGTCCGATCAGCGAATCGCGCGCCTCGCGCGGCGCTTTGGCGGCGCGGATCAACCGGATGACTTCGTCCAGGTTGTCCAGCGCCTTTTGGAAGCCCAGCAAAATATGTTCGCGCTCGCGGGCCTTGCGCAGTTCGTATTCGGTGCGCCGCCGCACCACGTCCACCCGGTGCTCGATGAAGCACTTGATGATCTCCACCAGGCCCAGCTCGCGCGGCTGCCCGTTGATGATCGAGAGCAGGATGATGCCGAAGCCGGTCTGCAGTTGGGTGTGTTTGTAGAGGTTGTTGAGCACCACCTCGGCCTGCTCCCCGCGCTTCAGCTCGATGGTGATGCGCATCCCGTCGCGGTCGCTGTGGTCCAGCACGTCCGCCACGCCTTCAATGCGCTTCTCGTTCACCAGCGAGGCGATCTGCTCCAGCAGCTTCGACTTGTTCACCTGGTAGGGAATCTCGGTGACCACGATCTGCTCTTTGTCCTTGCCCACCCGCTCGATGGCGGCTTTGGCGCGCAGCTTGAGCTGGCCGCGGCCCCGCGTATACGCGTCGATGATCCCCTGCCGGCCGAGGATGAACCCGCCCGTTGGAAAGTCGGGCCCCGGCACCATCTCGAGGATCTTGGCGAGCGGCGTGCTCGGATGCTGCACCAGCTGCACCGTGGCGTTGATGATCTCGGTGAGATTGTGCGGCGGAATGTTGGTTGCCATTCCGACAGCGATACCGGACGAACCATTCACAAGCAGGTTCGGCACCCGAGTCGGCAGCACCTCCGGTTCCTGTTCGCTGCCGTCGTAGTTGGGTTTGAAGTCGACCGTTTCTTTGTCGATGTCCTCCAGCACCGCCGTGGCCACCCACGACAGGCGCGCTTCGGTGTACCGGTCGGCCGCCGGCGGATCCCCATCCACCGACCCGAAGTTGCCCTGCCCGTCCACCAGCGGATAGCGCATCGAGAAATCCTGCGCCAGCCGGACCAATGCATCATAGATGGCCAGGTTGCCGTGAGGATGATATTTGCCCATGCAGTCGCCCACGATGCGCGCGCACTTCCGCGTCGCGCGGTTGGGCGCCAGGCCCATCTGCTGCATCGTGTAAAGAATGCGCCGGTGCACGGGCTTCAATCCGTCGCGAATGTCCGGCAGCGCGCGGCCCACGATCACGCTCATCGCGTAATCCAGATAGCTGCGCCGCATCTCCTCTTCGATGTTGATGGGGACGAGGTTTTTGTTGCCGTCGCCGCCCGGCGTTCCTGGCAAAGGCAGCGTGCCGCCGGAGGGCGGCGCAGGTGGTCCCTGTGGTGGTAGTTCCGAGTCTGACAAGTTGGCTCCTGTTACGGGGTAAGTCCTATTTTAGCAAATGTTTAGTTCGTGGGACAAACATCCGGATCTTCGTCATATGTTCGCCTGGAAGCCGCCGTGGGGCAGACCCCCTGGTCTGCGCGGGACGCCCCCGTTCCGCTCCTGGCTCGACGAGCCGGTACAAAGCTAAACCGCCGGGAGGGATCTTGCCAGCGCGTCAATCGCCTGGAGGCCGCGCCAGAATGCCGGCAACAGGTCCAGTCGCAGGGCGTTCGGGCCGTCAGACAGCGCTTTCTCCGGCGCGTCATGCACTTCGACGAATACGCCGCTGACTCCCACCGCTACGGCGGCCCGCGCCAGGGGCTCGATGAACTGCGGCTGCCCGCCGGAAACGCCGCCGGCGCCGCTGGGCAGTTGCACGCTGTGAGTGGCATCAAACACCACCGGCCATCCCGCGTCGCGCATGATCTTGAGCCCGCGCATGTCCACCACCAGGTTGTTATAGCCGAATGAGGAGCCGCGCTCCGTGATGACCACCTGGGAGTTGCCGGTGGAGGCGACCTTTTCCGCGGCGCGGTGGATATCGTGCGGCGCCAAGAACTGCCCCTTCTTGATGTTGACGATGCGCCCGGTGCGGCCCGCCGCCAACAGCAGATCGGTTTGCCGGCATAAAAAAGCGGGAATCTGCAGGATGTCGGCCACGCCGGCCGCGGCTTCGGCCTGCCCCGGCTCATGGATATCCGTCAGGATCGGAAAGCCCTCCGCCTTCAGCTCGCCCAGAATGCGCAAACCTTCGGCGACACCCGGCCCGCGGTAGGCATCCAGGCTGGTCCGGTTGGCCTTATCGAACGAGGCCTTGAAGACGAAATCGCCCACGGCATCGCGAATGCCCCGCGCCATCCGGTGCACGTGCTCTTCGCTTTCAATGACGCAGGGACCCGCGATCAGCACCAGCGGCCGGCCGGCGCCGAACGCGCTGAACTCAATCGCCATTGGTGAGCATCGTCTCCGCCCGGTCCCGGCTCGCGGCGCGCGGCCGCAGCCGCTGCCGGTTTTCGTAGGCAGCGCCGATGAACGACTTGAATAGCGGATGCGGTTCCATCGGCTTCGACTTAAACTCCGGATGGAACTGGCAGCCCAGGTACCAGGGGTGATCGGCGATCTCGCAGATCTCGACGTAGGTGTTGTCGGGCGTCTCGCCGGTGATGCGCAGGCCGGCGGCTTTCAGCCGGTCCTCATACTCGCGGTTGAACTCATAGCGGTGCCGGTGGCGCTCGTGAATTTCGCGCGTGCCATAAGCTCCATAGGCGAAGCTCGGTTCCGCTAGCCGGCAGGGCCAGCTTCCCAGCCGCATCGTGCCGCCCAGCTCGTCCACGCCCTTCAACTCGCGCAGCTTGAAAATCACGCGGTGCGGTGTGCCGGGGTTGAACTCGGTGGAATCCGCTCCCTCCAGCCCGCACACGTTGCGCGCGTATTCGATCACCATTGTCTGCATGCCCAGGCAGATGCCGAAGTAAGGCACCTTCCGCTCGCGCGCGTAGCGGATGGCGTTGATCATGCCCTCGATGCCGCGCTTGCCGAACCCGCCGGGCACCAGAATGCCGTCATAGCCCTCGAGCTGTCTTTCCCAGTCCGGGCCGTGCACGCCTTCGGCTTCGATCCAGTGGATGTTCACCTTCAACTGGTGCGCCAGGCCGCCATGCAGCAGCGCTTCCTTGAGGCTTTTGTAGGAATCCTCGTACTCTACGTACTTTCCAACCAGGCCGATCGTTACCTCGTCACGCGGATTCTGCATGCGCTCCAGCATGGCGGTCCAGCGGTCCAGGTTGCGCTCCGCGGTGTTCAGGTGTAGCAGCCGGCATACGATGTCGTCGACACCTTCACCGGCGAACATCAGCGGTACTTCGTAAACGCTCTTGACGTCGCGCGCCGTCACGACGGCTTCCACATCCACGTCGCAGAACAGCGCGATCTTCTCCTTCATCTCCTGCCCGATGAACCGCTCCGAGCGGCAGATCAGGATATCCGGCTGGATACCGATAGCGCGCAGCTCTTTGACGCTGTGCTGCGTCGGCTTGGTTTTGAGTTCCTGAGCGGCGGCGATCCACGGCACCAGCGTCACGTGCACGTACAGGCAGTTGCCGCGGCCCTGTTCGTGGCGCATCTGGCGGATGGCTTCCAGAAACGGCAGCGATTCGATATCGCCCACGGTGCCGCCGATCTCGGCGATCACCACGTCCACGTCCTGCGCCACCCGCTTCAGGCCGGCCTTGATCTCGTTGGTCACGTGCGGGATCACCTGCACAGTCTTGCCCAGGTAATCGCCTCGCCGTTCGCGGGCGATGATCTGCTCATAGATGCGGCCCGAGGTGAGGTTATTGCTCTGCGTCAGTTTGGCGTGCGTGAAGCGCTCGTAATGGCCCAGGTCGAGGTCGGTCTCAGCGCCGTCGTCGGTGACGAAGACCTCGCCGTGCTGGAACGGGCTCATGGTGCCCGGATCTACGTTCAGATAGGGATCGAATTTCTGGCAGGTGACTTTCAGGCCGCGGCTTTCCAGCAGGCACCCTATGGAAGCTGCGGCAATTCCTTTGCCCAGCGACGAAACCACGCCGCCCGTTACGAAAATGTACTTTGCCATCTCACTTCACCCCCGGCATCATGGAAGCTTCAAAGAGGCGCGAGACCCGTGCCAGGTCCTCCGGCGTGTCCACGCCCAGCGACTCATAATCGGTTTCGACGACTCGTATCGAGTAGCCGTTCTCCAGCGCGCGCAGTTGCTCCAGGCATTCGGCGCGCTCCAGCGGGCCTGCCGCGAGGCGCGAATACCCCAGCAGGAAATCGCGCCGGTACACGTACAACCCAATATGCTTGAACCACGCGCCGCCTGCGGACCGCATATAGGGAATCGGGCAGCGCGAAAAGTAGATAGCATCCCCCGCGTGGCTGGCGACCACTTTGACCACGTTGGGGTCCGTGATTTCGCGGGGGTCCTCAATCTTTTTCTTCAGCGTTGCCATCACCACCCCGTCGTCGTGGACCACCGGCAGAATGGCGGCGTCGATGGCGGCAGGATCGATCAGTGGCTCATCGCCTTGAATGTTGACCACCACCGAGGCGTCTTCGCCGGAGGCGACTTCCGCCACACGGTCGGTGCCGGAGGCGTGATCGCGGCTCGTCATGCGAACCGGCGCTCCGAAACTCCGTGCGGCCTCGTAAACCCGCTCATCGTCCGTGGCGATGATCGTCGTGCTCAGATAACGGGACTGGCACGCGCGTTCGTAAACATGCTGCAGGATGGTTTTGGAGGAGAGGAGTGCCAGGACCTTGCCGGGAAAACGTGAAGAGGCAAACCGCGCTGGTATTACGCCCAGAATTTTACGGGGCACAGGCGATCATACCATAAAACCCCTGTGATAGACTTGGGGTAGAAATGCTGGCCTGACAGCTATGCTCCTGTCCCGGTGTAAGCTGCCCGTTGTCCTCGCCGCCTTCCTGTGGTTGTCTTTTGGGGCGCAAGCTCAGGAGCCCGGCGGCTCACCCGCCACCATCGTGCCCCGGCCCAAGCCGCCCGAAAAAGAGCAGGTTCTTCCTAAGTCAAATATCCGCGTGGACACCACGCTGGTGCTGATCCCGGTTACCGTTACCGACCCCATGAACCGCTTCGTCACCGGCCTGGAAAAAGAGAATTTCAAGGTGTATGAAGACAGAAAAGAACAGGACATCACCCAATTCTCCAGCGAGGATGCGCCTCTTTCGGCAGGGGTCATCTTCGATTGCAGCGGCAGCATGGGCCACAAGCTCGAGAAATCCCGGCTGGCCGTTTCACAGTTCTTCAAGACCGCCAACCCGGAGGACGAATTCTTCCTGATCCAGTTCAACGACACCGCTAACCTGGTGCAGCCATTCACCCAGAACCTGGAGGAGATTCAGAACCGCCTTACCTTCACTTTCTCCAAGGGCCGGACCGCGCTGCTCGATGCCGTCTATCTTGGTTTGCATACCATGAGACAGGCGAAGAACCCGCGAAAAGCCCTCTTGATCATTTCCGACGGCGGCGACAACAACAGCCGTTATACGGAGGCAGAAATCAAGAACCTGGTGAAAGAAGCAGACGTCCAAATCTATGCGATCGGAATTTATGAGGAAGGGCCTGCCCGCGCGCGCACCCCGGAGGAGAATGCCGGACCCGCGCTGCTCACCACGATCGCAGAGCAGACCGGCGGGCGGCAATACGAAGTGGACAACTTAAACGAGCTTCCGGACGTGGCGGCCAAAATCGGCGTCGAATTGCGGAATCAGTACGTGCTGGGTTACAGCCCGCTGAATCAGGACCGGGACGGCAAATACCGCCATGTGGTGGTGAAGGTGATTCCGCCGCGCGGGCTGCCGCTGCTGCGGCCCTTCTGGAGACTGGGGTACTATGCTCCTGCACAGTAACTGGCCGCTGGCGCTGATCTTCGCGCTGGCCGCCTTCGGCCAGGACAAACCCGTCGCTCCGCCGCCCCCCGAGGACACCGGCGTAGTGTTCCGCGCCGACACCCGCCTGGTGGTGTGCCATACCACCGTCGTCGATAAGACCGGCCACCTCGTCACCGACCTGCCCGAATCGGCATTTTCGATCACCGAAAATGGCGCTCCGCAGGCGATTAAAGTGTTCCGCCGCGAGGACGTGCCGGTTTCGATGGGGCTGATCGTGGACAATAGCGGCAGCATGCGCGACAAACGCGCCAAGGTGGCGGCGGCAGCGCTCGGGCTGGTCAAGGCGTCCAATAAGGACGACGAGGTCTTCGTGGTCAACTTCAATGACGACGCCTACCTCGATCTGCCCCACGGCAAGGATTTCACCAACGACATCACCGAAATGGAAGAGGCGCTTTCGCGCATCGATTCGCGCGGCGGCACCGCCATGCGCGACGCCATTCGCATGTCGATCGACCATATCAAGCAGAAGGGCAGCCGCGACAAGAAGGTCCTGGTGGTGGTCACCGACGGCAACGATAATTCCAGCGTGATCAGCCTGGAGAATCTGGTGAAAGCCGCGCAGCAGAGCGAGGTGCTGATTTACGCGGTGGGCCTGTTGAGCGAAGAAGAGCGGCGCGAGGCCGTGCGCGCTAAGCGCGCGCTGGAGGAACTGGCGACGGCAACGGGCGGCGAAACCTACTTCCCCAAGGACCTGAGCGACGTCGACCGGATTGCCACCGACGTGGCGCGGGATATCCGCAGCCAGTACACCATCGAGTACTCCCCGAGCAACGCCGCCATGGACGGCTCTTACCGGACGATCAAAATCGCCGTGAATGCCCCCGGCCACCCATCGGTGCGGACGCGCACTGGCTACTTCGCCACCCCGGATCAGGGAGCGCCGCCCCCGCAGGGATCCAATTCCCTGAAATCGAAATAATGCTGGCGATTCTCTGGCGCCTGACCCGCGGTTACCGCCTCTGCCCGTGGCGCAGCCCGTACCTGCGATGGCGTATGGAAACTTACTGGGGAATTCACGCCGAAACCATCACCTTCGCTGAGTTCTGGCGCTTTTCCTGGCGCCAGCGCCGCGAACTGGCCGGCTACTTGCGTTGGGCCCAAAAAATGACCCGCAAAACCCGCGCCGCATAACCCCGTGGCGCAGGCCGTTCAGCCTGCTGTGTCGGGAGTCGTCTCGACATTTCTTTGTCCCCTCTGATCCGCCCCCGTCTTCGGTAGCGCCGGTGGTCTCTGCCACCGGTGCTTTTTCGGTCCCCTCGCGTCTCTCACCGTACTCACACAAAAGCCCCGCCGTCCTCCGAGGACACGGCGGGGCTTTCAGAATGACGGGCCGGTTAGTTCTTCACCGGGCTGGAGGGCGCGGCGCTGGCAACCTTGGAAGTGCCCGAAGCCTTCGAAGAGCCAGTGGTCTTCTTCGAGCTCTTCGTGCCTTTCTTCGTGCTCTTCGGTTTTGCAGCGCTTTTGGCGGTCTTGGTGGTTTGCCCGGCGGGCGCGGCTGCCGGCGTTTGCGCGGCGAACGACAGGGTAGCGAACGCGAGGGCGATGGCGAACAGTGTCTTTTTCATTTTCTCTTCTCCTCTGCGGGCCTCATCGCCCGCTTACAGTTCTATGTTGGGCCAACCCCGGAAAAAGCACGATAGCCGCCGCAGGCTACTCCAGGCCCCGAATTCAGGGTGGGTGTGGTTAAGATTTCTTAGTGTGAATTGGGTGTCGCGCATAGCCCGAACCGGCGATTCAAGCCGGGGCCGCGAGTTGCGATACTGAGAACGCCATGCAACCCAAGCCGATTACCCACGGCAACATCTTCCGCGTGCTCACGGCCGGGTTCGGGCTGGTGATGATTTTGCTGCTGGCGGCGGCGCTGGTGGCCGTCCGCAATATCCACGCCATCCAGCAGAGCGCCGCCAGCCTGATCGGCGGGCAGGAAGTGGCGCGCCGCCTGATCGGCGAGTTGCACGGCCAGCAAACGAGTTTGACCGAGGTATTCTCGGTGCTGGCGCGTGATCCAGATTCGGTCGACGAAGGCGCCATCCTCAAGCAGCTCGATACCGCCGATGCCGACACCGCGCGCATCGCCGCCGAGGGCGCCCGTACCCCGGACCGTGATCTTTGGGCGCGGCTCCAGGCAGCATCGCTCGCATTCTCGGGCGAAGCGCGGCACATCCTGGCGGAGGACGAACCGGAGACATTCGCCCCGGTGGAACTTTTCCGCGACCATGAAGACTTCATGACCGTGGTAGCGCGGCTGGTGGAGCGGGAATACCAGCAGGCGGGCGCGGCCCAGGCGCAGCTCAACCAGCGGACCTCCGATCTGCTCCATACCACGGTGATTTTTGCCGGTTCCAGCTTGCTGCTGGCGCTGTTGTTCGCCATCATCACCGTCCGCATGGTTTCGCGGCTGATTCGCGGCATGGAATGGCAGACGGCGGAGCTTGGCCGCGTTTCCTGGCACATGTTGGAGGATCAGGAAGCCACCGCGCGGCGGTTTTCTCACGAGCTGCACGATGAGCTGGGCCAGGCGCTTACCGCCATCAAGACCAACCTCGGCGCGCTGGCGGCGGGCGGGCAGTCGAACCGGGAGCGCCTGCAGGACTGCTTGAGCCTGGTCGATGAGGCCATCGGCAACGTGCGCCAGATGTCGCAGCTCCTGCGCCCCACCATCCTCGACGATTTCGGGCTGGCCGCCAGTCTGCGCTGGCAGGTGGAAGGATTTGCGGCGCGCACCGGCATTGAAGCGCGCTTCGAATCCAACTTCGAGGGCAGGCTGCCGGGCGAAACCGAAACACACCTCTTCCGCATCGCCCAGGAGGCCTTGACCAATGTGGCACGCCACGCGCAGGCCGGGCGCGTGACGGTTAGGCTGATGGCCGGTAAGCAGCAGCTCCGGCTCAGCGTGGAAGACAACGGCCGCGGGCTCGCCGGCGCGCCGGCCGAAGGCCGCGGCATGGGCTTGATCGGCATGCGCGCGCGCGCCCGCATTGCCGGCGGCGAACTGACCGAGCGCTCTCAACCCGGCCAGGGTGTTTTAATTGAGGTGCGGCTCCCCTTACCCGATGAAACGAATTCGCATTCTGCTGGCTGACGATCACGCCGTCGTCAGGCGCGGCTTCCAGATGATCCTCGCTGAGCAGGCCGACATGGAGATCGTCGGCGAGGCCGGCAACGGCCGCGAGGCGTTGGAGCAGGCCGCGAAGCTCAAGCCGGACGTGGTGGTGATGGACGTCGCCATGCCGGAGTTGAACGGCATCGAGGCCACCCGCCGCATGGCGGAGAACGCGCCACACGCCCGCGTCCTCGCGCTCAGCATGCACAAGGACTCTGTCTACGTGCGCGAGATTCTGCGCGCCGGCGCCCGCGGTTACCTGTTGAAGGATTCGGTGGCCGCGGACCTGGTGAGCGCGGTGCGCGCTGTGGCCTCCGGCGAAGGTTACCTCAGCCCGGCCGTCTCCGACGCGGTGTTGGACGATTACCGCCGCCACGTCACCAATCCCATAGACTTGCTCACCAGCCGCGAGCGCGAAGTCCTGCAGATGCTCGCCGAAGGCAAGACCAACAAGGAAATCGCCGTCGTTCTCAACCTGAGCGTCTACACCGTGGACGCGCACCGCGGCCGCATTATGGAAAAGCTCAATCTGCACAGCATCAACGAGCTGGTGCGCTTCGCGGTACGAAACGGATTGATCGATTGAGGTTCTTCTGTGGGGCACCGGGACCAACCGCTCCCTCTGGTGGCGGCTCGGAGCGCCTCGGAGCCGCGACCGTCAGGGAGCGGTGACCGGAATACGCAGGCATGCGAACGCCCGGACTCACGCTTGTTCTGCTTCGATACCGGCGCCGGAAAGGGCCGCTTCCACCTCGGCGGGGCGCAGGCGGGTCGCGTCGTACTCCACCATTAGGCTGTCCATCGCGGGCGACAACTGCACCCGTTGGATGCCGTAGAGCGTGTGCGCATCGGCGATGGTCTGCAGCAGGGTATCGCGGAGCGGCTGGCGGAGGCGAAAGCGGATCTGCACCTTAGTCATGCTTATTTACAGAATACCAGCGTGAAGATTGAGAGGCCCTGCGCCGCGGCCCAGACCGGGATTGGTGCGAATGGCCTCCGTGACCCAGCGTTTGGCGCGCGCGGCGGCTTCGGGAAGAGCCATTCCCAGCGCCAGGCAGGCGGTGATGGCCGCTGAATACGCGCAGCCGGTGCCGTGGGTGTGCGGCGTCGGGATCCGCTCAGCGGTGAACTCATGCCAGGCGGACCCCACCAGCAGCAGGTCCACCGCATCGCCCGGCAGGTGGCCTCCCTTGAGGAGTACGGCGCGCGCGCCCATTTCGCGTAAGCGTATGGCGACGCGTCGCGCGTCGTCCAATCCCTCGATGGCGATGCCCGTGAGCGCCGCTGCCTCGGGAATGTTGGGAGTCACCAGGGCCGCCAACGGCAGCAATTCTTCCGCCAGCAAGCGCGCCGCATCCGGCGCCAGCAGCGGCTGGCCCTGCGTGCTGAAAAGCACCGGATCCACCACTAGCGGGAATTCGAAATACCGCGCGGCCTGGGCTACCGCGTGCACAATCGCGGCGGAACCGAGCGCGCCCGTCTTGGCAGCGCCCGGCGGCATGTCTTCCACAACGGCCTCGATCTGCTGGCATACCAGTTCGGCCGCCAGTACCTCCACACGGGAAACACGCACGCTGTTCTGCACCGTGATCAGCGTGGCCACGGCCTCGCCATACACGCCGAACTGGTGAAACGTCTTCAGGTCGGCCTGCAGACCGGCGCCGCCGCTCGGATCGGAGCCGGCGATGGTGAGCGCGATAGCCGTCATGCTGTACCAAGAATAGCTCGCCCGGCTCTTAGGGCACGATCTCTTCCATCGACGCGGGCCGGCCGCGCGTTAAACTCGTGCATGAGGGGGAAGACCCATGAAAGTCGGAGTAATTGGATCGGGCGGCGTGGCGAAGGCGCTGGCTACGGGCTTCCTGAAGCATGGCCACCAGGCAATGATGGGCACCAGGACTGCCGGCAAACTGGCGGAGTGGGCCGCAGCCAACCCCAAGGGTTCGGTTGGCAGCTTCGCGGACGCAGCCGCGTTCGGCGAAATCGTGGTTCTGGCAGTCAAGGGCAAGGTGGCAGCGGGAGCGCTGCAACTGGCCGGCGCCGGCAACCTGGCCGGGAAACTCGTCATCGACGCGACCAACCCGATTGAGGATGCCCCGCCGGAGAAGGGCGTATTGAAATTGTTTACCCGCTTCGATGCTTCCCTCATGGAACAGCTGCAAAACGAGTTCGCCGGCGCCAACTTCGTCAAGGCATTCAATTCGGTGGGCAGCGCCATGATGGTCGATCCCCAATTCAGGGGCGGCCGGCCAACCATGTTCATCTGCGGCAACAGCGAGGCCGCCAAGCAGTCCACCGCCCGCATCCTGGACGACTTCGGCTGGGAAGTGGCGGATATGGGCGGCGTAGAAGCGGCCCGCGCCATCGAGCCTCTCTGCATGCTCTGGTGCCTCCCTGGCTTCCTCCACAACCAGTGGACCCACGCCTTCAAATTGCTCGTGTAAAGGCACCGATTTCCGCGCCCGCGGAGCTTCCGTCCCGGCCCCGGGAATCCCAGACCGTTCTTGACAGACCGCGCCCGGAGCGCCGGTGCCCTCGCGCCGCCATCCCCCATTCCATTTCGGACAAGGAAGTGTTATTTTTGGGCCATGGAAGCATTCATCGACCAGGTGATTGCGAGCCGCAGCGGCCGTCCTGGCGCTTTGCTGGCCATCCTGGAAGCCGTCCAGAACCGCCATCCGCAGAAGTATCTCCCCGAGGCCACCCTGCGCTACATCGCCGCGGCGATGAAGATCCCGTTTGCCCAGATCTATAGCGTGGCGACGTTCTATGCGCTGTTCAACCTGCAGCCCCAAGGCGAGCACACCATCTGCATCTGCCGCGGGACGGCCTGCCACACGCGCGGCTCGCGCAGCCTGCTGGAGAGTGTCCGGCTGGATCTTGGGATCCATGGCGGCGAAGACGACTCGCCCACCTCGCCGGACGGCAAGTTCACCGTTCGCACCGTGGCCTGCTTCGGACAATGCGCACTGGCGCCCGTCGTGGAAGTCGACCATCGCATCTGCGGCCACGTCAATGAGCGAACGCTCACGCGCGAAGTGGCGGCTGTCGCTGGGGGCCATGACCAATGACGCGGATTCTGGATATCAACGCCTTTAGTGAAGTTCGCGAGCGGGGGTTGGCAAAGCTGCTGCCGCCGCGGACTCGCATCGCGGTCGGCATGGGAACCTGCGGCCGCGGCAACGGCGCCGAGGGCCTCTACCACGCCTTCGCCGAGCAGATTGACCGAACCGGCGCGGACGTGGCGCTCGCCAGCGTGGGCTGTCTTGGTCCCTGCTCCGAGGAGCCGCTGGTCTCCATCCGCTTGCCGGGGCGCCCGCTGGTGATTCTCCACCGCGTGCAGTCCAGCGATGTCACGCGCATCCTCCACGACGCGGCCACCGGCAGCGTCACTCCGGACCTGGTCTACTGCAAGATCGAGGAATGGGATCACATCACCTCGCACATCAAGTACGGAAGTGCCTGGCCGGAGCTGCGCAACTGGGACGAGGTCCCCTTCTTTCGCGGGCAGAAGAAGATCGTCACGCGAAACTGCGGCTTCATCGATCCCGACGACCTGGAAGAGTACATGGCCGTCGGCGGCTACCAGGCCTTATATAAGGTCCTCATCGAAGGGCACCCGGAGGCGGTGATCGAGCAGGTCAAGGCGTCGAAGCTCCGCGGCCGGGGCGGCGCCGGATATCTCACCGGGAACAAGTGGGAATTCCTCGCCAAGACCAAGGTCAGCCAGAAATACATCATCTGCAACGCGGATGAAGGCGATCCCGGCGCTTACATGAACCGCAACGAAATCGAGAGCGACCCCCATTCGATGATCGAGGGCATGATCATCGGCGCTTACGTGATGGGCGCCCCCGAAGGCATCGTATATGTCCGCGCCGAATATCCTCTGGCCGTCCACCGCCTCGAGCGCGCCATCGAGCAGGCCCGCGAATACGGCCTGCTGGGCGAAAACATCCTCGGCCGCGGGTTTCAGTTCGACCTTTCGCTGGTGGAAGGCGCCGGAGCCTTTGTCTGCGGCGAGGAGACCGCCTTGATCGCCTCGCTCGAAGGCATGGCGGGGCGTCCGCGCCCGCGTCCTCCGTTCCCGGCCCAGAAAGGCTTGTGGGGCAGGCCAACCAGCATCAACAACGTCGAGACCTGGTACAACGTCGCCCCCATCGTCACCAAAGGCGCCGCCTGGTTCACCGAGACCGGCAGCACCAAGAGCGCCGGCACCAAGGTTTTCTCGCTCGTGGGCAAGGTCACCAACTCCGGGCTGGTGGAGCTGCCGCTGGGCACGCCACTCAAGACGCTGGTCTACGACATTGGCGAGGGCGGCATCGCCGGAAAAACGATCAAGGCCGTGCAGACCGGCGGGCCCTCGGGCGGCTGCATCCCCCATGAAATGTTCGACACCGCGGTGGATTACGAAAGCCTCGCCCAGATCGGTTCCATCATGGGGTCCGGCGGCATGGTCGTGATGGATGAAGACAACTGCATGGTGGATGTGGCCCGCTTCTTCATCGAGTTCACTCACTCCGAATCCTGCGGCAAGTGCGTCCCCTGCCGCGTCGGTCTCGACAAAGCGCTGAAGACCCTCGACGCGTTCACCCGCGGCGTTGCCACCCAGGACCAGTTCGAGGTGCTCGAAGAACTGGGCCGCATGATCCGCGACTGCTCTCTGTGCGGCCTCGGCCAGTCCGCGCCCAACCCCGTGCTCACCGCGCTGCGCCACTTCCGCCACGAGTTTGAGGACCACATCGTGGCGCGCCGCTGCCGGGCCGGCGTCTGCCAGGAGCTGGTGCTTTCCCCTTGCGAAAACAGCTGCCCGCTCCACATGAACATCCCGCGGTTCCTCCAGCTCTTCAAGGAAGGCAGGCTGGAGGACGCCTACCAGTCCGTCGTGATCGACAATCCGCTGCCGGCTTCCACCGGCCGTGTCTGCCAGCACCCCTGCGACAACCGCTGCCGCCGCCAGACGCTGGACGAAGCGGTCAACATGCGCGATGTCCACCGGCTCATCGCCGACACCGTTTTCGCTTCCCCCCGCTATGACGACCTGATGGCGCAGGTGGTGGCGCGGCGTTTCCCGCCCAGCGGCCGCAAGATCGCCGTCGCCGGCGCGGGGCCTGCCGGCCTCACCGCTGCCTACTATCTGGCCATGCTCGGTCATGACGTCACCGTCTATGAGAGCAAAGCGGAAGCGGGCGGCATGCTGCGTTACGTGCTCCCTGAGTACCGCCTGCCGAAGGACGTGCTGCGCAAAGAGCTGCAGCTCATCGAGCGCATGGGCGTCCGGTTCGTGTTCGATACCCGAGTCGGCTTTGACCTTCCCCTGCATGAGCTCGACGATCGCTTCGACGCCGTGTTCCTCTCCTTTGGAACCTGGAAGGAGTCGTGGGTGTATCTGCCCGGCACCGAGCTCAAAGGCGTCTGGCCGGCCCTGCCGTTCCTCGAGGCCGTCGCCCGCCAGGAGGAAATCGAGCTCGGCGGCAAGGTGGCCGTCATCGGAGGCGGAAACGCCGCCATCGATTCGGCGCGCACCGCGCTTCGCATGGGGGCCGAAGCCCTCATCCTCTATCGCCGCGAGCGGAAAGACATGCCCGCCATCGAAGAAGAGACGCGCGCCGCTGAGGAGGAAGGCGCCAAGATTCTCTTCCTGGCCGCCCCTCACCGCATCATCGGCACACCCGACGGCCGCGTGAAGGCTCTGGAAGTCGTCAAGACCAAGCTCGGCGAGTACGATGCCTCGGGCCGCCGCAAGCCGGTTCCCACCGGAGAAATCCAGCGCTATGAGTGCGACAGCGTCATCCTGGCGGTCGGCGAATCCGTCGACATGGACCTGCTGCAGGCCTCCGGCCTCAAGATCAGCGCCCATAACACCATCGACGTCGACCGCTATTCCATGGAGACCAGCCGGCCGCGCTTCTTCGCCGGCGGCGACGTCGTCAGCGGCGCTTCCAACCTCTCCAACGCCATGGGCTACGGCAAGAAAGCCGCGCGCAACATCGATGAGCGGCTGATGGGCGTGCGCCGCTGGGCCCGCCTCTTTCCCGAATTCGAGTACGACCAGGAGGCGCCCCTGCAGCCCAGCGAGAGCCGCCGCCACCATCCCCGCGAACTCCCGGCTCATCTGCGGGCGAAAAGCGTCGAGGAAGTCGTAACCGGCTTGACGTCGGCGGAAGCCTCCGAAGAGGCGTGCCGCTGCCTGCGCTGTGACGTGAAGGCGGTCAGTGGGAGATAACCATGCCGCAAAAGAAAATCTCGATCCGCATTGACGGCGAGTTGGTCAGCGCCGCCGAGGGCATGACCATCCTCGAAGCGGCCAGCGCGGCCGGGAAGTACATCCCCACGCTCTGCTATATGGCGGGGCTCACCGCGGTGGGCGCCTGCCGTTTGTGCGTGGTGGAAGTCGCCGGCGTCGGGCGCCTACTCCCCGCCTGCACCACGCCCGCGCAGGACGGCATGTCGGTCACCACCGCCTCGCCGCAGCTCACGCGTTACCGGCGCATGGTCATCGAACTCCTCCTGGTGGAACGCAACCACGTCTGCGCCGTCTGCGTCTCCAACGGCCATTGCGAGCTCCAATCGCTCGCCACGTCGCTCGGCGTCAGCAGCGTGCGCTATCCGTACAACTATCCGCGGCTGCCGGTCGACCTCTCCCACAGCCGCTTCGTGCTCGATCACAACCGCTGCGTGCTGTGCACCCGCTGCGTCCGCGTCTGCGCGGAAGTGGAAGGGGCGCACGTTTGGGACCTGGCCAACCGCGGCATCAAGACCCGCGTCACCAGCGAGCTGAACCAGCCATGGGGATCGGCGGCCAGCTGCACCAACTGCGGCAAGTGCGTGCAGGCTTGCCCGACCGGCGCGTTGATCGAGAAAGGCTATGCGGTGGAAGAGATGACCAAGCGCCACGATCACATCAGCGCCCTGGCGCTGCTGAAAGGAGCCCGCCCGTGAACCGTTTGAAACTGGCAACCGTCTGGTTGGACGGCTGCTCCGGCTGCCACATGTCGCTGCTCGATATCGATGCCGCAATCATCGATGTGGCCGGCAAGGCAGACCTGGTGTACGGCCCGCTGGTGGATGCTCAGGAGTTTCCCGAGGGCGTGGACGTCACTCTCGTGGAAGGCGCGGTCAGCAGCCAGGAAGACTTGAAGAAGCTGCAGAAAATCCGCAGCCGGACGCACACCTTGGTGGCGCTGGGTGATTGCGCCGTAACCAGCAACGTTTCCGCCATGCGCAACGGCCTGCCGGTGCAGAAAATTCTCCAATCCATTTACGTCGATGGCGTCCAGGAGGCAAAGGGCGTTCCCACCGATGGCGTGCCGGCCCTGCTGCCCCAAGCCCGGCCGCTGCGCGAATTTGTGAAGGTGGATCTGTACGTGCCGGGATGTCCGCCCGCCGCCAAGGCCATTCTCGGCGTTCTCGGCGATCTGCTGGCGGGCCGCAAGCCCGACGCTGCTGCGAAGGTAAAGTTCGGCTAGGAGACTTCGCCATGAAACGCATCATCATCGATCCCGTCACCCGCATTGAGGGGCATGCCAGGATCACCATCCACCTCGGAGACGACGGCAAGGTCGCCCGCACCCAGTTCCACGTCACGCAGATCCGCGGCTTCGAAAAGTTCACCGAGGGCCGCCCGTTCTATGAGATGCCCGGCATCACCTCGCGCGTCTGCGGCATCTGCCCCATCAGCCATCTGCTGGCGTCCTCCAAGGCTTGCGACGCCATCCTCGCCGTGCGCATTCCCAAAGCGGGCGCCCTGCTCCGCGAGCTGGCGCACTGCGCCCAGTTCGTGCAGTCTCACGCGCTCAGCTTCTTCCACCTGTCATCGCCGGACCTGCTGCTCGGTTTCGACGCGGACGTGGCGCATCGCAACGTGATGGGTGTCATCGAGAAACACCCGGAACTGGCCCGTGACGGCATTGAGCTGCGCAAGTTCGGGCAGCATGCCATCGAGATCCTCTGCAAAGAGCGCGTGCATCCGTCCTGGATCGTGCCCGGTGGAATGAAGGAGCCGCTCACCGCCGCGGGCCGGGGCGAGATGCTCGCCGGCCTGCCCCAGGCCAGGGAGATTGCCCGCCGGGCGCTCGCGCTGTTCAAGAGCGTGCTGGACCGGTTCGACGAAGAGATCCGCAACTTCGGCACCGCGCCCATGATGAGCGCAGGTATGGTAGACCGCTCCGGAGCCATGCAGCTCTACGACGGCGGTCTACGTTTCCGCGATGCCGACGGCGGCGTCGTCGAAGACCAGGTTCCGGCCGAGGATTACGCGTCGTACATCGCGGAAGCCTCCGCCAAAGACTCCTACATGAAGGCCCCGTTCTTCCGGCCAAAGGGCTTTCCGGGCGGCATTTATCGCGTCGGCCCCCTGGCGCGCTTGAGCGTCGCGGACCGGTGCGGCACGCCCGAGGCCGACAAAGAACTGGCGGAATTCCGCGAGCGTTTCGGACAGGCCCCATGCAGTTCGTTCCTCTATCACTACGCGCGCCTGATTGAGGCGCTCTACGCGCTGGAGCGAATGGAAACGCTCCTGCACGATCCGCGCATCCTCGACACGCACGTGCGGGCGCGCGCCGGCGTGAACGCCCTCGAAGGCATCGGGATGATCGAAGCCCCCCGCGGAACGCTCATCCATCACTACAAAGTCAACGAAGACGGCGGCATCGTTTGGGCCAACCTGATCGTCGCCACCGGCCACAACGCCCTGGCCATCGCCGGCAGCGTCGAGGAAACGGCCAGGCACTTCGTCGATGGCGGCAAGCTGCAGGAAGGCATGCTGAACCGCGTGTCGGCGGTTGTCCGCGCCTATGACCCGTGCCTCAGCTGTTCCACCCACGCCGGCGGCGCCACCCCGGTCGCTGTGGAACTGCGCGCACCCGATGGAGCTCTCCTCGATGAGGCCCGCACGTAATACCGATAGCCCACAGCCGTGGCATCGAGACTCGTCTCGACGCTTTTTCCAACGGCAGCAAGACCCCTCGGCGCGAAGGTGGGGCATGCTTCAGCTTGCCAACGCCCGCTTGCGGGCGAGATTACGTCGCAGCCGGGGAACATCAACAACACTCTCCGCGCAGCAAGCAGGACCCGGCGCGCCAAGCCGCCCGCCGCTGATCCTCGGCTATGGCAACTCCCTGCGCGGTGACGACGCCATCGGCCCGCGCCTCGCCGCCATGCTGGGAGGCGTCGCTGTCCAACAATTAGTGCCCGAGCTGGCTGAGCGCCTGGCGGCCGAGGACCGCGTCGTATTCATCGATGCCCGTACCGACTTGCCGCCTGGCCAGGTGCGCATGATGCCCGTGGATGGCGAGAGCGCGTCCACCCACTGGTGCTCGCCGGGATGTCTGCTGCGCCTGGCCTTGCAGGTCTATGGCCGGGCGCCCGAAGCCTTGCTGGTCGGCATCGGCGCCCAATCCTTCGACCTCGGCGCCCCCCTCTCAGCCGCCGCGCGCCAGGGAATGAAGAAAGCTCTGGCGCAAATCCGTGCCATAACTTAGGCCGCGCGCCTGCCTGCCCCGTCTTACCAGCCGCCTGCGTCGTTCCAGTTCTTGTTCTTGAAGATCCCGCGCATCATCCAGAACAGGCCCAGCCTGGCCTCCTGTTTCTGAGGGAGGGCCGGGCTTGATCGAGGCGGGCAGTTGAGTCTAAGGGCTTGCCGGACAGAGGTGAGTTCTACTGACGGGCCTGCCGGGGTGGCTGGCTCTCCATCACAACGCGCAGAATGCGGTTAATGCGCGTCTGATAGCCCTTGCCATGGCCCTTGAGCCAATCGAGCACATCTGCATCGAGCCGGATCGTCAACTGCTTCTTCGTCGGCGGCCAGGCGGCGACCGACTTCTTGAGAAACGCTTTGTCCAACGGCGGAATGTCCGAATAGTCAATATCGGCGTCCCGCGTGCGGTCAATTCGGGCCAAGTCGCTTTTGATAGATTTCTTGTTCACGCCGGTTTCCCTTCCTCATCGAAATGATGCGCGTTCCGTCATCGCGAGGTGAATGGGCTATGACGACCAGACGCCCAGCCAGCAAGCCCAAAGTGATCAGCCGTTCCTCCCCGTAGTCCAAGCGGTCATCCTGAAACGTGACTCAAGGCCCGGCAAAGACCTGGTCAGCGTCCTCGAAGCTGAGGCCATGCTTGACGATATTCCTCCGATTCTTCGCATCGTCCCATTCGTACCTCATTTTCCAATGTAGCTCTTTTTGTAGTTACGTGCAACGCGCGAACCCGAAGCGCACCGCTCCTGACAGGCGCCTGCCTCGCCTTACCAGCCGCCTGCGTCGTTCCAGTTCTTGTTCTTAAAAATCCCGCGCATCATCCAGAACAGGCTGCCCAGCCTCGCCTGCTGTTCCTGGTTGAGAGCCTGGCCGATCTTGGCCAGCGAACGCAGCTCGATTGTGGTCATCTGCGCGTCCAGTGCGGCGTAATCGTCAATCGTCTTGCCAATCTCGTCCTGGCTCTTGCCTGCCTGGATCGATTCGGCGATTCCCAACTGCGCCGCCACCAGCTGGTCGCGCACCGGCGCGGCCTCCTTCTGGCCATCGTCGAGAATCGACTTCACCTGCTTCCTCTGCTCCGGCTCCAGCGCCAGCATGGCGGTGATCCGGTCCATCCGCGTCTGCGCTGGACCCTCTCGCCGCGGGCTCAGATCTCCGCCGCCACCGCCGCCCCGGCCGCTCCACTGCGCCGATGCCAGCGACGCCGCCAGAATTCCCGCGAATAGGAGTTTGAAAGACATATGCCCCACCACGCTCATTTCCGGCCGCCACCGGCCCCGCTCCACTGGCCCTGCTGGCCGCCGTTCCACCGCCCGCCGCCGCCCATTTGCCCCTGTTCCACCAGTTGCGCCATCAGCCCGAAGTTCTGCACCGCTTTGGACTGCTGGTTGGGCTTGAGCAGCGTGCAGATCTTGCCGAAGGCTTTGGCTTCCACCGCTTTGGTTTGCGCCGAAAGCGATGTGTACGTCTTGGTCAGTTTGTCAACGGCGTCGCCGCTTTGGCCGCCAATCAACGCCGCTGCCAGGTTTCTGCGCGCCTCCAGCAGTTTCTGCTGCGCCGGCCCCATTTCTTCGCGCGCCGCGTCCATGATGGTCTCGGCCTCGCCGCGTTGTTCCTTGTTCAGCTTCAGCTTGTCGGCGAATTGGTCGAGCTGGCTTTGCCTCTGCGCCAGCATCCCGCCGCTCGGGTCCTCGCTCCTTTTTCCCCAGCCGCCCCCGCCCTGCGCGCCGGCGATCGCGGCCGCCATCATGCCCACCGTGAGGACTCTCGACAACATGGGATCTCCTCTCCGAGCCTCGCGGTCCGGATGAATCGATTTAATCACGTTTTGAACGGCAGCGAAAGGCTGCCGCCCGCATCAGGCATGCCCCAATGCCGTGCCTGGGGCCGTGTCGCGTACAATTGAAGCAGACATGAAACGCGCTGCCTTGGCCGCCGCTTTGCTTCCCTGCCTGGCGTTCGCCGCCTCCTTCGATTCGGGTAAGACCCTTGGCGGTACTAACGCACCCATCGTGGTCGAGGTGTTCAGCAGCTTCGACTGCCCGCATTGCAGGATGATGCATGATGACCTCCTGCCCCTGCTGGTCCGCGACTATGTGGTGGGCGGGAAAGTCTGCCTGGTGAATCGCGAGTTTCCCCTCGCCGGCCCGGGCCACCCCTATGCCCGCGAAGCCGCCCTCTATGCCACTGCGGCCGCCCGCCTTGGCAAGTACTCTCTAGTGGCGGATGCCCTCTGGAAGAACCAGGCGAACTGGGCCATGAACGGCCAGGTCTGGGAGACCGTCGCCTCGGTTTTGACAGCGGCCGAGCAGAAAAAAGTGCAGGCGCTCGCCAAAGATCCCGCCGTCGAAGCCGAGGTCCGCCGCGATATCGACGACGCCACCAAGGACGGTGTCGACCGCACGCCCACCATGTTCATTACCGCCAACGGCAGGCGTTTCATGCTGCCCGGCGGCGTCCCCAACTACCAGCTGCTCTCCAGCGTCCTGAATCATTACCTCGGCCAGTAGGCCGACTTTCCGCGCTCCTGCTGCGTAATATAGGAATATGAGACTCGGAGTTGTTGCGCTGCTGTCAATCTGGCCGGCCGTGGCGGCGGTGAGCGACATTGACCCCAACAAAACGGCAGGTACCCCCGCCGCCCCCGTGAGCATTCAGGTTTACAGCGATTTCGAGTGCCCTAGTTGCAAGCTGTTTCACGACCAGACCCTGCCGCTCTTGCAGCGGGACTTCGTAGCTGCCGGCAAGGTCTACCTCATTTATCGCGAGTTCCCTTTGCCCCAGCATGCGCACTCGCGCGAGGCAGCCGACTACGCCACCGCCGCCGCCCATTTCGGCCTCTATCAGCCCGTGGCGGATGCCCTGTTCCGCGACCAGGTCGCCTGGTCCGTCACCGGCAAGGTGTGGGAGACCGTGGCCAGCGCGCTTACCCTGTCGCAGCAGAAAAAGGTGAAGGCAACCGCCGATGACGCGTCCGTGTTGGGCGAAATTCAGCGCGACGTGAATGCTGGTCACGCCATTCCCGTGCCTTCCACCCCCACCCTGGTGATCTCGCGCGGCGTCAAACGGTATCCGGTATCCGGCACCCTGAATTACGCGATTCTGAAACAATTGATCGATGACCTCGCCAAGTAAGGCCGTACGCGCCGTCGCGCTCCTGCTCCGCATCGTTCTCGGTGCCATATTCGTCTATGCCGCCTGG
>Ga0181535_10002313_pt1 | contig 23540 bp, 18 predicted proteins | sample PEATcosm2014_Bin_44_FD_119774 | JGI IMG/M metagenome (GOLD analysis project Ga0181535, IMG submission 119774) | Peatland microbial communities from MTU Mesocosm Facility, Houghton, MI, USA - PEATcosm2014_Bin17_30_metaG | ecosystem: Environmental > Terrestrial > Soil > Wetlands > Peat | place...
TGCACGATGCGGATGCCCAGCTCTTTATCGCCGTGGATCCCGATCAGGAAGCCCAGTGTGCGCCAGGTCCAGGGAAGACTACCCACAATGTAATCGTGCAGACCCTCCACAAGGCGCGCGTCCACGTTGGTTGGCTCGAGCGCCTCTACGCGAGCGTGCAGGCGGCGGGCAGTTGTGGCGTCCTTGAGAGAATCGTGCCAAGCTTTTTTCACCACCCAATAGAAGTTGGACCGCAAGCCGTAGGAAATGCCCAGCGCGTATAGAGCCGCCGTGTCGCGTGGGTTCTTGTCGATCCGTGCCTGCGCCAGAGCCATCGCCTTCCCGACCTCATCCAGGAACCACTTCCCCGTTTCCGCCGAAGGATTCAGTTTCGGCCGGCGCAAGAACGAATTGTCACCGGACACCAGCTCGCTCTCCAGGGCCCCGTCCCGGAACATCTCTTGAAAGACGATGGTCTGAGCAAGATGATTGTGCAGCTCTGGATCGTCGGGATGGAGCGCGATAGCCTTCTGGAAATCGGCGATGGACTCGTCGAATTCCAGATTGTAGAAGTGGACGAAGCCGCGCTCGACCACCGGATCGGCTGCCCATGCCGCGAGTGTTAGAAGCGACGCCAACGCCAACAACCGCACACCTTCATCCTATCGCGGCAGCGGTTTCGGGTTCTTGAATGGTAGGGCACGCTTTAGCTTGCCCGTCCCGCTCCGGTATTCATCTGGTGTCAACCAGCTTTTCAATCGCCCATCGCGCATGCTCCGCCACCATCTGCTTCTCCGAAGCAGCCAGCTTGTCCAGCGCGGGGCGGAACTGTGGCAGCCCGCGGTTGCCCATCGCCACCGCCACATTCCGCAGGAAACCGGCATAGCGGGCGCGCCAGACAGGCGTACCGCCATACAGTTCGCGGAATTCCTCTTCGCTCAGCGCGGCGAGCTTCTCCAGCGGCGGCGCCACTTCGCGTGGGTGAAACGCCGGGTCACCAGTCACGGGCGCGCGCCGATTCCACGGGCACACGTCCTGGCAGATGTCGCAGCCGAAAACGTGGCCGCCGTTGCCGGCGCGCCGGTCTTCGGCGATCTCGCGGCGCAGCTCGATCGTTAAATAGGAGATGCACAGCCTCGAATCGACCGCGTGGCGGCCGCCAAACGGTACGATGGCTTCGGTCGGGCACGCATCGATGCACCGGCGGCAAGTCCCGCAGCGGTCCGGCGGAGGAGCGTCCGCTTCAATTTCCAGCGAAACCAGCAATTCGCCCAGGAAAAACCACGACCCGTGCGGCTGGTTGATCAGGCACGTGTTCTTGCCGATCCAGCCCAGGCCTGCCTGGCGCGCATAAGCGCGCTCCGCCAGCGGCGCGGTGTCCACGCAGATGCGGGCTTCGAAGGCCTCGCCGGCCAGCTCGCGGAGGCTCGCTTCCAGACGGCGCAAACCCTCCCGCACCGTCCGGTGATAATCGTCGCCCCAGGCGTAGCGCGAAATCCAGCCCAGTTCGGCGGCGTCGAACCGCGTGGAATATGGCTGCGGCGCGTTGTACAGCTTGCCCACGCAGATCACCGAACGGGCCGAGGGCAGCAGAGAACGCGGATCGTCGCGCAGTGCTGCGCGGCGGCCGGTCAGATAGAGCATTTCGCCCGCGAATCCGGCATCCACCCAATTGTGGTAGGCGTAGCGGTCGTCAACCGGCGCCGCACGGGCGACGCCTGCCAGCTTGAAGCCGCACTCCTGCGCCAGCCGGCGCACCTCCGCGCCCGTCAAATCTCCAGCCCTACGGAGCGCATCAGCTCGATCGCGTTGCTTTTGCGCACCACGCCCGGCCGCATCCGGTAGTCGAAATGGATTTTGCCCTCGCCGATGCGATCTTCGAAGTGGACGTTTTGGGCGCGCTCCGCCAGCGCATCGGCAATGCCGGCCAGCGCCAGGTCGTGGGTCGTGATCAGGCCCATCGCGCCGCGCTCCACCAGTCCCCGCACCAGTGCCTCGGCTCCAATCCGCCGGTCGTGGGAATTGGTTCCATGCAGGAATTCGTCGATCAGAAACAGCACCGGGCGCGCGCCGGCCGTCAGATCCAGAATCTGCCGCAGGCGCAGGATTTCCGCATAGAAGCGCGAGATGCCGCCCTGCAGCGAATCGTTGACGCGGATGGACGCGCCGACTGCCAGCGGCGAAAGCCGCAGCCGCCCGGCGCGCACCGGAGCGCCGGCCTGCGCCAGCACCACGTTCACCCCCAGCGTGCGCAGCAGCGTGCTCTTGCCCGACATGTTGGAGCCGCTCACCACCAGCAGCCGCAGGTTGCCGCCCAGCGATACCGAATTGCGAACCAGCTTCGACTCCGGGATGAGCGGATGGCCGATCTCTTCGGCCTCCAGTAGCGGCGATTCTTCCGCGAACTCGGGGAAGGGATCCTGCGGGTGCTCGTAGGCGTGGCTGGCCAGTGAACAGACGGCCTCGATCTCGCCCACCGCCGCCAGCCATCGCCGCACCGCCGGCCCCGAGTGGTGCCGCCACTGCTCGACGTGCGTCGCCAGGTGAGGCGTCCACAGAATGAAGATTTCCGCCACCCGCACGAAAACGTTGTCGCGCGAGTCCAGGTATTCGATCAGGCGCTTCAGCTGCCGCAGACGGCGCGAAGGCAACACTCCCTCGGCTGTTAGCGAGCTGCGCAGCGACTCCAGCAGCGGCGCCTGGAAATGTTCCTGTTCCAGCAGCAGCAGCACCTCGGCAATCAGCCCCAGCTCGTGCGCTGCCTGATCCACCGCTCCGACGACCTCCGCCACGCTGCGATACTGCTGGTAATAAAACCAGCCGTTGATGCCCAGCGTCGCCAGAAACAGGTCGCGTAGCCACAAACGCATGCTGTCGGCCAGTATCACGCCGCCGGTCAGGTCGAGCAGAACCGTGACTCCCGCCGCTGCGCCGGCAATTCCCAATATCGTGCACGCCCACAGCGCGAACCTCAGCCGCCGCTTGCCGAGCCTGGGCGGCGCCTCGCCCCATTTGGCCAGCGCATCGGCATCCACACCCGTGCGCGCATCTTCGGCCAGCACCGCCAGGTTCTCGCGCAGATCGAGCCGCGGCCGCAGCTCCGCGATCGCCTCCTGGCGCATTCGCACCGCCGGCGGGTCGGCCGGCTCCAGCAGCCAGCGCGCCAGGGTTCGCTCGCCGGCGCTGGTGCGCGCGGTGGAAAGAAGCTCGAACAGCGAACCGATACCGAACAGGTCGAGGTCCTGCGCATACGGATGCGACAGGTCCAGATAAGCGTCGCCCGTGCTGCCGGTGCCCGGCCACGTTCCGTCCAGCCGCGCCAAGCCGCGCTCAAAAAAGCTCGCGGCGCGCCGCTTCTTTTCCAACTGCCGCGTCAGCTTTGCATGCGCCGCCAGCAGCGCCACGAAACCCGCCACCGGCATCAGCACCCAGAGAATCGTGAGGCGCGGCCCGGAGAGCGCCAGCCAGACCAGCACGACCGCCGCTGCCACCGCGGCCAGCCGCCAGTAGCCAAGCACGCGTTGCCGGCTCTCCCCGGCAGCGATGGCGGCGCGGCGCTCCCGGTGCAGCTCGCTATAGACGTCACGCGGCGCTTGCATCATCTTTGCTTACCTATTCTCGCAGACGGCAACGTCCGATTCTGCACAGAACCTCCGTTGCCAGAACAGCTCGGCCGCACGCCGCATGTTATATTGAGGCCATGCCGGGCGGTTATCTTCCCATACTCATTTTCCTGGCAGTCGCCATCTCGTTCCCCGTCGTGGCCATTGTCGCGGCGAAATTCATCCGTCCTTCGGCTCCCTCGGTCGCCAAGCTCGAAGCCTATGAGTGCGGCATCCGCGCCGCGTCGGATTCGCGGGGCCGCTACACGGTCCGGTTCTATATCATCGCCATCCTCTTCGTGATCTTCGACGTGGAAACCATTTTCCTTTACCCGTGGGCCGTGCGTTATGGCTCCCTGGGCTGGTTCGGGGTGGCGGAAGTGACGGTATTTCTCGTGATACTGGTGGTGGGCTACATCTGGGCCTACAAAAAGGGTGCGTTGGAGTGGGTTTGAAGCTCGTTCGCCGCGCGGCTTTTGAGGCTGTGCCTGTCCGCCAGGGAGCGATCCTCCAAGCCGGCCTGCCAGCGCTCAGCAGCAGTTCCAGCGAAAGGGCCACCGCCGCTCGGCAACCAGGTGTGGCTTTTTTTTCTGGGGCTGTAGTGGAAAAACCCGCCCCGGGGTCTTAGGATTGGGAGCGCGCCATGATTTGCCGCTGTTTCGTGTGCGGCGAAAGTGGCAACGGTCCTGCTTATCATCTGCGTCGGCTATATCCGCGTCGGTTCTTGGTGAACATAAAGGAAAGGTGTGTTGGAATGGGCCTGAAATTCGTACGTTCGGCAATTCTCTCAGTTGTCGCAATCGGAGGGTTCAGTTCGCTTTACGCTGCGCCCATGCTACGCCTGGTCAACGCCACCGTCGGACCGGTCTCGATCGCTCCCGGCTCGAATGGCGTCAATCAGACGGTGCAGGCATACAACGCTGGCGATGGTACGCTTTCGCTCTCGCTCACCTCGTCGGTGACCTGGATCACGCCGAATGTGGGCGCGGGCGGCGCCTGCCCCGCGACCGTAACTGCTTCCTCCTGCACACCGCTGATTCTTGGCCTCAACACTGCCTCGCTGGCCGCATCCACGACGCCCTACACCGGCATCGTCACCGTCAACGGAGCCTCTGGCACTGTGGACGCCCCCCAAGCCATTACTGTGACCGTGCTGATCGGCGGCGCTGTGCCGCCCACCGTGAATGTTTACGTCGCGCCCGGGAGCGCCGCCAACGTCCCGTTCACCACCAACAGTTACCTCACGGGTAAGGTCACCACCCAGGACGGCGCCAAGTGGCTGAGCCTCCTGCTAAGCGGCGCCGGCAGCAATCAGTTCAGCTACCCGTACACTATCAACATCGCTCCGCAGTCCAGCAACACCGCCGGCAACACCTACACAGGCGCCATCGTGACTTCCGGTTCCACCTTCGCCCCCGACAACAAGACCATCTCGGTGACCATGAATGTGACCTCGCAGCCCATCGCGCAGCCTTCTACGGCCCAGATCACCGAGCAGCTTGCGGTAGGAGCGCCGGTCGGTTACGGAGTCGTCACCTTGAGCAACTCGGGGCAGGGAACGCTCACGATCTCGGGCGTGACCGCGACCGGATCCGGCATCACCACCACCACCTCCGGAAGCACCGTCCTCGTCGCTTTTAATCCCGCCGGCCTGTCGCCGCAGACCTATACCGGCTCCGTGAGCATCGCATCCAACGCGGTCAACAGTCCGACTACCGTTCCTGTGACCTTCCAGGTAGTGGCTGCCGGTGCTCCCACGGTTTTCTATCACGGCGTGGTGGACGACGCCGTCTTCGCCGGCAGCGGATTTACCGTGGCGCCGGGTGATGTGATGGCTCTATTCGGCGACCAGCTTTCCTTCCAGGCACCCGACGTCGGGCCGCAGCCCCCGCTCGCGCCCACGCTCGGCGGTTCTTCGGTCACCGTGAACGGTGAGGCTGCGCCGCTTTACTTCTCCTCGTACGGCCAGATCAATTTCCAGATGCCGGTGGATGCTGTGTCAGGAGAGGCGTTGGTGCAAGTCACAACCAGCGGCCAGACCAGCAATCTCGTTTCGGTCAACGTCGCATCGCGCGCACCGCGCCTGCTGCTCCTGGGTAGCGGCTACGGAGCCATCTTGGACGCCTCGAAAAGCAACGGCACCGGTGTCGATCTGCCCCTGCCGCCAAACATCACGTTTGCCGGCTTCATCAGCCAGCCGGCTGCCCCGGGCGACGTACTCACGATTTTCGCCATTGGACTCGGGCCTACCAGCCCGTCCGTCGCGACCGGCCAGCCCGCCCCCGCGGCCGAGCCCCTCGCGCGGCTGACCGTGGTGCCTACCGTGAATTTCGGCTTGAACCTGCTAGGGCTCCCGGTTCAGGTCACCGCGACTCCCACCTTCGCCGGTCTGTCGCCGAATTTTGCCGGCCTCTATCAGGTCAACGTGGCGATTCCCTCGAACTGTCCTGCGGGCACCGTCCAGGTGTCCCTGACGTTCCCGGATTCCACCAGCAACAGCGTCAACATCCAGGTCCAGTAACGGTAGGACAGACCATCGCCTCGCGTGGTCTGTCGCCTGCCCCCCGAAGCTCAGCGCACAGTAGCGCCGGCGGTCTTTGGTCTTTGCCGCCGGCGTCTTGCCGGGGATCGGCGCGGGTGCTGACCGCAGCCGCGCCGCCACGCTACCATATGAGTTGAACCCTTTGAAACCTGCTTCTACCCCCTGGCCTCAGGTTTACCTGTGTGTCGCTTTGACCACCCTGGCCACCCTGCTCCTCGAGCTTTCGCTGACGCGCATTTTTTCGGTAGTGTTCTACTACCATTTTGCGTTTCTGGCGATTTCCATCGCCCTCTTCGGGCTCGGCGCCGGCGGCGTTTTCTCCTATGTGGTGGCTGGCTGGAAGTCGCCGCTCTGGACCAGCCTGGGCCGCCTCAGCATGTTGAACGGTCTTCTGGTGGTTGGCGCGCTGGTGGTTCTCCTGGCGCAAAACAACAACCCCACCAACTGGGACCTGGCGCTGATCTATTTCAGCACTGCCCTGCCTTTTTTTGTCTCCGGGACGATCGTCTCCTTGGCGATTGGCGAAACCATTGCCCAGGTTCACCGCGTTTACTTCTTCGACCTGATGGGCGCCGCCGCCGGCTGCCTCTTGCTCTACCCGCTGCTCAATGGTTTCGGAGGCGTCAGCGCCGTGCTCGGCGCCGCCATTACCTTCGCCGTCGCCGCCGCCATCTGGCACAGCGTCTCGGGTTCGGTGCGGGGCCGCGTGGGTTCAGTGGCGCTGGCACTGGCCCTGGTGACGTTCCTTTTCCTCAATCAGCGATATCACTTCATCGACATCCGCCACGCCAAAGGGCAGACTATCGCCAACGAAATCTTCCACCGCTGGAACGTCTTCTCGCGAATCGGCCTGGTGGATCGCAGTAGCGAAGGCCGGTACAGCATCGTCATCGACGCCGATGCCGCCACTGACGTCGCCACCTTTGATTTTGACCACCTCACAGCCGCCCAACGCCACGACCTGATGGACCAGGGCCCCGCTCTGCCCTATGCCCTCCGCCCCGGCGCCAGGAGCTTGATCATCGGACCCGGCGGCGGCTGGGATGTGGCACGCGCGCTGGCTTCCGGCAGCCACGATATTACCGGCGTGGAAATCAATCCCATCATTGCCACTACCATCATGCAGGAGCGCTTTCCCGCGCTCAGCCACGGCCTCTACCTGCGGCCCGATGTCCACATTTACGTGGAAGACGGCCGCAGCTTCGTGCGCCGCAGTACGGATCACTATCAGGTGCTGCAGGCGACGCTGGTCGACACGTGGGCGTCCACTGCCGCCGGCGCCTTCGCCCTCTCGGAAAACAATCTCTACACGGTGGACGCTTTCCGCGACTACCTGCGACATCTAACCGACGATGGCGTGATCGCCTTCACGCGCTGGGGATTCGATCCGCCGCGCGAGTCCCTGCGCCTGATTGCGCTGGCCCGCGAGGCGCTCTCCGAGATCGGCGAAAATGATGCCTGGCGCCACGTGATCGTGGGACGCTCCGGTTCCGTGCACGGATGGGGCGCGCAGGACACCGCCATCATCAGCCGCAAGCCGCTCACTGCCGCCGATTGCGACCGCGCCCGCGCGCTGTTTGCCGCTGCCGGCATGCAGGCCATCTACCTGCCCGATGCCGCCGTTCCCAACCCGTTCTACGAATTGCTGCACACGCCCGATCCTGCCGGCTTCGAGCGCCGCTTCGTTTTTGATATCCGCCCGGTCACCGACAACCGGCCCTTCTTCTTCTACACCGTGCAGCCGCGCGACCTGCTCGTGTTTCTCCGAACGGCCTCCCATGAGACCGCCGATTACAAGGTGAACAAGGCCGTGCCGCTGCTGTTCGGCCTGGCGCTGGTTTCCATCGTCGCCACCATGCTGATTTTGCTGCTGCCGCCCCTGGTGCTGGGCACCCGCCTGCCGCGCCAGCCCGGCGTGCTGAAATTCCTGCTCTATTTCCTCTTCATCGGCGCAGGATACATCCTCATCGAGGTGGCCCTGATTCAACGATTCGTGCTCTTCCTCGGGCATCCCACGCCCGCTCTCACCGTGGTCATTTTCTCCCTCCTGGTGTCTAGCGGCCTCGGCAGCGCGGCGGCCGGACGCCTGACGGCTTACCGCGAAAGCCGCCTCATCAAGGTCCTCGGATGCGTCGCCATGCTCGCCGCGCTGATCGCGCTCGTGCTTGGCTCGCTCCTCACTGCGCTCGTCTGGCTGCCGCTGCCGCTCAAGGCGCTGATTACCGTGGCGCTGATTGCCCCCCTGGGTTTCGCCATGGGCATGCCATTTCCCAGCGGCCTCCGCCGGCTCGAGCAGTGGCACCCGCCGTCGGTTCGATGGGCCTGGGCGCTCAACGCCGCCGCCAGTGTGCTCGGCTCGGTGTGCGCCCTGGTCTCGGCAATCTATTTGGGGCTGACGGAAACCATGATCATTGGCGGCCTGTTCTACCTTGGCGCGCTCGCTGTTGTGGCTCGCGTTCACAGCGGCCAGAGCACCGCTCCTCTGCCCGGCGCCAATCGCGTCGTCCTGGCCAGCTGATAACGCGCATACCGTCACCCCTCTGGTCAACCGCACCAAAGAAGCCAGCCACCATAGGTTTTGGAGAAATCGCGCCCTACCCGCGGTCCGTGTCTTCCCGTACGCGGAAAGCGCTGTGCAGGATTCTCACCGCAATCCGGCTGCCTTGACTCCGTATCGTTTCGCCCGTTACGTGAAGCGAGACTTGGATCGCCTGCGCGGGCCAATCGACGTTGAGTTCGATTCGGGTGCTGGCCGGGATGTCGCGGTCGCATTCGAACAGCAGCCCGTTCCGGGAAATATTGGTCAAGCTGCCGGCTCCCGTCCGTAGCACCTGTCGGCGCTCGACCCATTTGTATTCAAGGCCCGTGCGGATCGTGTAGCGGCAGTCGGCTCGGCGTTCTGCCGTAAAGGTTGGGGTCGTCGGAGAGGTAGTGCTTTCCACCATGGAGACTCTGCATTTCATTATGGGGAATATCGGCACCCTTGCGACAGACCTGTTCGCCATTAAGGGTACTTGAAAATCAAGTAGCAGCTACAGTACCTGAGCGACAGGATGGTACGAATGGGCTATGAAGAACCAAATCGATCAGCGTGCGAACTTATGACTGGCAAGTCAGCTGCGGGAGGCCGATGTCTCGTAACTAGCGTTTAGGCTGCGAATCAATTCCAGCCACTCGTGCTTCGATGCCTCATCCCTACATCGTCCGTTGCGCTGCGAGACACCTTCTTGCGACCGCAAGATGCTGGAACGCACTTCACCCTCCAGATCGACCATCTGTAAATCGGGAGAGCCGAAACGCAGTTCATCGACAAACTCCGCAAGGCCCTGTGCTGCCGGTGATACTACCAGCACGTCCACATGCAGACGAAGCATGGTGACGATCTCTCTCGCCTCGGCAACGCCTCTGGCGGGTATGGCGACGTATCCGGTCGCATCCAGGATCTGGCCTAGCCAGAAGACAAATCCCAGATCCCTATCGACTATAAGGATATTCTTCAAGCGTGCACCAACTAGTACTAGACTGCAATTGACACTCCACATAAGAATGGCTGATTTCAAATGGGTTAGCAGTCGTGAGATCCGGTACAGTGGAAAAAATCCCCGGTTTTGCGGATCTAGTGGAACTCTTTCTCAGCCCAGGTCGCCGGCAAAACAGTGCCTAAAGGATAGACGCTGGGGGGCGTGGGTTCATCTGCCACGCGTTAAGCTGAGTGTGATGCAAACCACATGGATGGCCGCTGTCGCGCTTTGCGCGGTCGCGGCTACCGCGATAGGTGCTGGAGAGCCCGGCGATCAGCGCCCTTGGACGGCCGTGCTCTACGACGTTCGCGGCGCCGCTGTCGCCGGAGCCACTGTTCGCATCCAGCAGGGCGGCCGGCGTGCCGAGGCACACACCGCCGCAGATGGCCGCTTCACATTCGAGGCAGTCCGCCCGGGCGAGTATCTCGTCACCGTGGAATGGAATGGCAAAACCGCTGCCAGCGCGCGCGCTATCCACCTCCCTGCGGAAGCTGGTTGGCCGGTCCTCGAATGGACTGCCGCCGGTGAGCTTGCTCTGCGCCGCGATGACAAGGCTCGCGAGGGCACTGGCGGTGAGCAGCTTTCGTGCAAGGCCGTCTCCGGGTTGCCGCTCAACAAGCGGGATTTCAGTCAGCTGCTGCTGCAGGCCGCCGGCACCATGACCGACTCCAACGGCGCGGCCAATTGCACTCAGCAGTTCGCCGTCAATGGCCAGCGCGGAACCGCTGCCGTGTTTGCCATGGACGGCGCGGACACTTCCGATCCAGAGATCGGCGGCGCGACGTTTTCCAACTTCAATGTCGACGCGGTGGAACAGATCGAATCCAGCTCCGGTTGGATGCCGGCCGAGATCGGCCGCGGCGCCGCCGGCTTCACCAACATCATCACGCGGGCGGGAAGCAACTCGGAGCACGGCTCGGTCTTCGAATTCGTGCGCAACGCCGCCTTCGACGCGCGCAACTTCTTCGACCGGCGTTCGCTGGCCGACCCCGGCCGGATCCCGCCCTTCGTCCGCAATGAGTTCGGATTCACAAACGGCGGGCCGCTGGTTGTGCCCGGCATCTACAACGGCCGCAACCGGACCTTCTACGCCCTTCAATACCAGGGCTTCCGGCAGGTGATGGGAACCACGCAGGTCATCCCTGTCCCCACCGCCGCCGAGCGGTCTGGCCTCGATACCACCGCTTTTCCCGGTGACACCCTGGTGGTCCCTGTGGATCCGCGCATCGCCCCGTTGCTCAATCGTTACCCGCTGCCGAACGATCCACTGGGTCCGTACGGCGCGCGCACCTATGCCATTTCATCCAAGGTGACCACCGTGTCGGACCAGTTCTCCGTGCGCCTGGATCACCAGTTCTCCGCCAGGTCGCATCTCCTGGCGCGCGTCTCCGCCGACAACATTTCCGGACCCACCACCAATCCGAGCCAGACCGCCATCGACCCCGATTTCGGCGTGCGCTACATCGACCACCAGCGCAATGCCGTGCTGGCTCACACCTGGACCCCGTCGGCCAGGTTCGTCGCCGATTCGTCCGTGAGTTTCACCCGCACGACTCCATCGTTTCCCACTCCGGACCACACCGACCCGGCCCTCAAGTTCGGCGACGGCCTCTATGAGGCGTTCAACAACTCCGCGGGATCGGTGATCGGGGCGTATGGCAATCTGCTCCAGGCCGGGCAGGGCTTCACCTGGAATCGCGGCGCACACACCATCAAGGCGGGCGGGGAAGTCAGAGCCAACCGCGACACGACCGTCTTCGGCCTTAGCCCGAATGGCCAGTACACGTTCGGCGGTGGGACGGCATACTCCCCCGTCAACATTCCATCGGCCAGCGGCGGCCACAACATCGCAATAGGCGATCCCTTGCCGGACTCGCTCACTGGACTGCTGACGGCGAGCGCATTCACCTATTCGATTGCCGTCGCGCCGCTCCAGTTCGCGCAGGGCGGCCGCATCGGTGACTCGGCCATCCACCGTGACTCCTACAACGCCTACATCCAGGACAGCTGGAAACTGTCTTCACGCGTGCTGCTCAATTACGGCCTGCGCTACGAAATCACATCGCCCATCCGGGAGGCCGACAAGCGTACCTCCAACCCGGTGATGAGTTTGGGAAATGGCGTCCTACCGGGGTCTGAGCTGCTCATCAATCCTCAGCCCGGCTACCGCTGGGACAAGAACGGATGGGCTCCGCGCCTGGCGCTGGAGTGGCGTCCTGCGCCGGACACCGTGGTGCGCGTGGGCGGAGCCATCACCACCCTGCTGGTCAACCTCTGGCAGGACAACCTGCTCACCGGCAGTACCCCGTTCGTCGCCTATCCCAGTTTGACCGCGGCCCCCGGACAGCCCATCCGCTTCGGCATGACCATGACTCCGGCGCAATTGCCTACCGTCTATTCAATCAGCGGCGCCGCCGTCTTCGCTTCGGGAAATTCCAGGCAGGTCCCCGCCAACACCGTTATGGACGTGGACCGCTTCGAGCAAGGCCTGGCTGCGCTCTCGCCCGATCACCAGATCACGCCGCTGGCGGTAGCCGGAATCTCGCCCTCTTTTCAGGGCGGGTACATCGCCACCTGGACCACGGGCTTCGAACAAAAGGTACGCGGCGCCGTCCTCAGCGCGGAGTACGTGGGAACCGCCGGGATCAAACTGCCCTCTATGGATTATCCCAACGGCTACACCGGGGCCGATCCTGAGTTCGCGCCCTACACCCAGTTCGATCCAGCCGGCCAGGTGGTGGGCGGCTACGGGCCGGTGAACCTGATGACCAACCGGTCTCATTCGACCTACCACGCGCTCCAGACCTCGGCCCAGAAGGACCTGACCGCCTCGGGCCTTGGCTTTCAAGCCAGCTACACGTTCTCTAAATCGATTGACGACTCCAGCGCCGTGATCGGCGGATTCGTCAACGGTTCCTCCGGCGCGGTTTCACAGACGATGGCGCAGGACCCGTTTGACGCGCGCGCGGATAAGGGGCCCTCGTCGTTTGACATCACCCAGGCTTTCACATTCAATTTGTTCCAGGATCTACACGCCGACCGCGCCCCCGTGTTGCGTTTGCTGGGAAAGCGAGCCACCGCCGGCTGGCAGCTATTAGGCATCGGGACGTTTCTCACTGGCCCGCCGTTCACCGTGTACTCGGGCATCCAGCAAACCGGCGCCGGCTCGGGCGGCGCGGACCGGCCGGATCAGATCGCTGCGCCCGTCCTCTCCACCAGCCGCACCATCCGCGAGGACTATTTCGGTGAAGGCGCCGCCAATGCATCGTTCTTCAGCATTCCGATTAATGTCGCCGGCGGCACCGGACCCAACCAGGGCCGCTTCGGCACGCTCGGAAGAAATACTTTTCGCGGTCCCGGCCTTCACGACTTCGATCTGGCCGTGGTCAAAGATACGCCGCTCGGCTCGCGCCGAGGCGCCGAACTGGCGTCGCTCCAATTCCGCGCCGAGTTCTTCAACGTCTTCAACATCGTCAACTTTGGATTGCCTTCCAATATCCTCCTGGGCCCCGGCTTCGGCGAAATCAGCCGCACCGCCGGTTCCTCGCGCCAGATCCAGTTTTCGTTGAAGCTGATTTACTGACCCCATCCCCGTCGGCCGCCGTGGCGCAGACTGTCGCTGAGTCGAGAGTCGCCTCGACTCGTCTTTCTGCACCCCCACCCCCGGCTTTCTCGTGTCCGGTTAACGTTTCAACCTCCACCGCCGTCCTTTCCACAGATTTACATTTCCCAAGGAGGGAAATACGGATGCGAAACGTAAAACGAATCACTATTCCTGCGGTGCTTCTCGCGCTGGCTGGATCCCTATTTGCCGGCGGCTTCTTTGTGCAACTCGGCAACCCAGAAGCTAGCCCGGAAGCTCGGAAACTGAACGCCGTGGCCACTGTCATCTCGACCGGGTGCGTCGAGCCAGGCGCCACCAAAATCAGCGCCACCGCCATCGGCACTGTAAATGGAGAGCGGCGCGAGATCTCGCTCAAGCTCGAGCCGCTTTCCACCCCCGGCATGTACGCGCTTACCCAGCAGTGGCCGAAACAGGGCCGCTGGGTGATCCGCTTTGAAGCGACCAACGGCACCCGCTTTGCCAGCACGCTGGCAACCGCCGGACCGGATGGCGTAGACCGCGATCATGGCAAGTCCGGCAACGCGCAGTTCGCCATGGCTGACATCGAGGCTATGCTGCGGCAGTAATATGCAGGTAATGCTGGTGAGCATCCCCGAGCCCGCCGAGGACGAGCGCCTCATCTACCAGGCTGCGGGCGGCGACCGCGCCGCCTTCGGCGAGCTCTATCAGCGGCACGCGCGCATGGTTCACGCCATTCTGCTGGCGCGCGTGCCACCGGCCGACGCCGAAGACCTGGTGCAGGATGTCTTCGTGACGGCCATGAGCCGGTTGGGCGAACTGCGCGCAGCCGCTGCCTTTCGCAGCTGGCTCGGCGCCATCGCGCGCCGACGCGCCATCGACCATTTCCGCGATGGCCGCCGGCGCGCCGAGCTTTCCGTGAGCGCCGCACAACCGGACTCGGTGCCTGCCGACGCCGACCGGGCCCTGCTTACGCTCGACCTCGTCCGGCGCCTCCCCGAAGCGTATCGCGAAACGCTTCTCATGCGCTTGGTGGAAGGCATGACCGGCCCTGAAATCGCTGAGCAGACCGGCCTCACACCGGACTCCGTGCGAGTGAATCTGTGCCGTGGCATGAAGATGCTGCGCGAATTGTGGAAAGGTGACGCCCATGCGTGAAGACTACCTTTGGGATCGGTCCGGGCCGCCCGATCCGGAAATCGAGCTGCTGGAGGCTGAGCTTTCGACCCTGCGCTACCGGTTCGATCGCGGCTTTCCAGCCTTGCGGCAGAGGCCGCAGAGCGGCTGGTGGTTCGCCACGGCGGCCGCGGTCCTGCTGTCCGCTGCCGCATTGTTGTTCCGCGGCGCCGACGCGCCGGCTGCGCCCACCGCCTGGCGCGTGGGTAGCGTGCCCGTGCTCCAGGGCCAGGTCCTGCGCACCGGCGGCTCTCAGGTCACCCTTGAGTCCCAACAGGTGGGCCGCGTCGATCTCGGCCCCGGCTCGGAACTGCGCGCCGCCACCAGCCGCCAGTTGGAGCTGCGCCGCGGCCGCCTGCACGCCTTCATCTGGGCGCCGCCCCGTGAATTTGTCGTGGAAACCGCTTCCGCTCGCGCCGTCGACCTGGGCTGCCAGTACACCCTCGATGTCGACGGAGCCGGCAACGGCTTGCTGCGCGTCGAAACCGGTTGGGTGGCGTTTCAATCCCACGGCCACGAATCGTTCATACCCGCCGGCGCCCAATGCGCCACCAGTCATAAGAATGGTCCGGGTATCCCTTTCTATGAGGATGCGCCGGAAGCGCTCGCCCGCGCACTGGCCAGCTACGAAACCGGTGATGCCGCCGCCCTGCCGCGCGTCCTCGCCGCCGCCCGCCCGCAGGACGGCCTTACGCTTTGGCACCTGCTGCCGCGCGTTCCCGCCGCCGCGCGCGGCGAGGTCTTCGACCGCTTTGCCCAACTGGTTGGCGTGCCCCGCGAGCTGCGTCCCGGCGCTGTCCGCGGTGATGCTCACACCCTGGACCTGTGCTGGAACGCCCTCAACCTGGAAGACACTTCCTGGTGGCGCGGCTGGGAGCGCCCCTGGCGCTAGCAATAGTTCGCTCCAAGTTGCCCGTGGCGCAGGCTGTCCAGCCTGCTGAGCCGAGAGTCGTCTCGGCTTTTCTTTTCGAGGACCCTCCCTGCAACTGGTACGTCAGCCAACAAAAAACCGGGCGTCTTGGGGAAAGACGCCCGGGAGGAGTCACCCATAGTCTGCTCGGAGGGTGCAGGCTACGAGGGTGGAGGAAGTGTTTACGCCAACAAACCGCCGTGGCCCAAACAGGCAATTTCCCAGCCTGTGATGTGATACCGGGCTAACAGCGGAGGCAAAACCAGATCGACCACATTCGGTTTGGCGGAGCGGAAGCAGCCAGGCGCGGAAACCACCGGCACCTCATCCTTGTACGCCAATAAAAGCAGGTTTCCCGGCTCTACCGGAGCCAGGAACCGTTCTACTTGTCCGCCGACGCGCAACATTGCCTGGCCAATCACATCCTCCGGTCCAGCCGGAGCCGTTGTGGATGCCACCAGGATGAGGCTCGGTTTGGATCTCAATAAATGTTGTAGGCTGCGGGAAACCGAATTCTCATCTTCCGTGCAGGACAGCACGAAATTGGCGTTGACGCCAAAGCGCTCCAGCCGCTGCCGCATGATGTTCTCGAACAGTTGGCGCGCCCGCTCGCCGCTGATCGGATCGGTATAGAGAACGCCGACTGCTGCGGAGCGCACCGGCCGCGCCTGCAGGATCGGACCGCGCTCCTTCAAAATATTGATGACCGCTTCCAGTTGCTCCTTGGCTACCGCGAACGGCGCGCTCTTCACCGTTGCCACCCGCTGGCCCGCCAGAGCATGGCTGAAATTCAACGCCGTGGCGATCACTACGCTGGCGGCGCAGTTGATCTGCTTGAGGAGTTCATCGTCTACCAGCACACAGCAGTTTTCGGTCGCTACCAGGTTGGCTCGGCCCCCCGCGGCTACGCGGATTTCGAGGCTGCCGCACCCCATTTCCGCGGCGACGGCTGCGACCGCGTCATCTTCACCGACCTCGCCATCCTCCAGCTCGGTGACCCAGATCGTCTCCATGCCTTCGGATTCCAGGACCCGTATGTCCTCGTCGCTGATTACATGGCCTTTAGCCAACAGCTTCTTACCACCCGGGCGGAAGACGGTGCAGCAAAGGATCCGTCCCGTTGAGGATTTCACGTCAACAGTTTGCGCTCTCATGTAGCCTCACAAGAAGTTAGGATCGAAGAATTTTCAGATTTACAGCTCTTGAATACTGATTATATACCGAGTTACGAGCGTCCGTGGATAATTTCAGCGGTCTTTTGCGGGGTGGTGGAAAACCCAACTTTGCGGGTATTCCCAGGTATCGGAGCCGCGACCGTGAGGGAGCGGTGCCTTGATCCTCAGGCGGGGTAGTCAGCTCTCAGCCAAGCCGTGGAGTCGGAATCTGAATCAAATGATCGTCCGGCGTGGGCGCCCAAATTTCAGGCAGCGCTTCCGCCCAGTGGTCGGGACGCAGCACCCGTAGCACAGCCACTTCGTCGCAGGCCTGGAACTTGGGACAACGAAGGCAGTCCTTCCATGCCTTCAGTGGCAGCGCGCCGCGTTCCACCATCTGAAAGCCGACCTTCTGGAAAAAGGGCACCACGTACGTGAAAGCGAAGACCGCGTCCAATTCGTATTGCTCGGCTTCGGCCAGCAGCGCCGCTACCAGTCTGCGCCCCACCCCCTGTGTTTTGGCCTGTGCGCGCACCGCCAGGGAGCGGATTTCGGCCAGCGTGGGGCTGTAGAAATGGAGCGCCCCGCAGCCCAGCAGCTCCCTGCCGGCGGTAACCACCGTGAAGTCGCGAATGGCCTCCGACATTTCGAATTCGGTGCGCGGCAGCATCACGCCCTGCGCGGCATAGCCGTTGATGAGCTGGAGAATCGGACGAATGTCGCGCATCACCGCCTTGCGCACGGTGAGCGGCGTCGCGTCCTTGGATTCCACAAACGCGTCCTCGTGCAGCCCGCTGATCATGCCGTTGATACCTCGTTTGGCTCAAGCCGCGTGCCCAGCGCCTCTCCCTGCAGGATCCGCGTCAAAACCCGCTCCGCGGCCCCGGGCGCGATCCGCACTTCCTCCACCCCGGCCTCCAGGGCGGCCACCGCCGCCATCAGTTTCGCCTGCATACCGCCGATGGCGACGCCCGATGCGATCAACCCGCGGCTCTCGGCCGCCGTCAGCACCGGCCGCACCTGTTCAGAGGCATCCCGCACACCAGCGACGTCAGTGAGGAAAATCAATTGCCTGACGTGGAAGGCTGCCGCGCAGGCCACCGCCATCTGGTCCGCGTTCACATTGTAGATGTTGCCGGCGCGGTCTCCGGCCACGCAGGCCACCACCGGCAGGTAGCCGTTGGCGGTCAGCAGCTCCAATAACCCTGCGTTCGACTTGGTGACGCGCCCCACCGCGCCTAACGCCGGATCCAGCTGCTCGGCCTCCGTCAGCAGCGCGTCGATGCCGGTCAGCCCTACTGCCAGTGCGCCCGCGCGGTTCAGGCTGGCCACCAGCTCCTGATTCACGCTGCCGGCGAACACCTTCAACACCGCGTCCAACGCTTCCGGCGTGGTCACGCGCAGGCCGTTCACGAAGTGGCTTTCGATGCCGCGCTCTGCCAGGTATCGCGTCATCTGCTTGCCGCCGCCGTGCACCACTACCGCCTGCACGCCGGATGCGGCGAGGCCTCCAATCTCGCCCGCCAGCCGGTCGCGCGTTGCTGCGTCATCCAGCAGCGTGCCTCCCAGCTTGATCAGGATTCGATTCACTGCAGACCCTCGGTTTCGGCGTATCCCAGCATCAGGTTCATGTTCTGCACAGCCTGCCCGGCAGCGCCTTTCACCAGGTTGTCGATCGCGCTCACCACCACGCCCCGGCCCGTCTTCGCATCCAGCGTGACGCCGATGTCGCAGAAGTTGGTGCGCGCTACCGCGTGCAGGTCCGGCACGTGCCCGGCCTGGTACAGCCGTACGAACGGCTCGCCCGCGTAGCGCTTCTCGTAAATGGCCAGTAGGTCGCCGGCGGAGCCTGCGTTGCGGGCGCGAAAGTAGATGGTTTCCAGAATGCCCCGGTCCAGCGGCAGCAGGTGCGCCGTGAAGCTGAATTCGCTCTCTTCCAGGCCGCTCACCATCAGCACCTCCGGAACGTGGCGGTGGCGCAGGATGGAGTACGCCGAGAAGTTCTCCGTCACTTCACAGAAGCTGGTGGTCAGCGCCGGCTTGCGTCCGGCGCCGCTCACGCCGGACTTGGCGTCGCAAACGATTCCCGCCGCACGGTCCACCGCCCCGGCTTCGAGCAGCGGCCGAATCGCCAGGTTGGCCGCCGTCGGGAAGCAGCCCGGGTTCGCCACCAGCCGCGCGCCCGGAATGCGGTCGCGGCAGAATTCCGGAAGGCCATACACCGCCTCCGCCAACAGTTCAGGCTGAGTGTGAGTCGCCTTGTACCAGGCCAGGTAGTTGGCCGCCGTGCGCAGGCGGAAGGCGCCGCTCAGGTCGATCACCCGCACCCCTGCGTCCAGCATCGCCGGCGCCAGTTCCAGCGAGACTTCCGCCGGCGTGGCCAGAAAGACTAGCGTAATTCCCTCTGCATGAACTACTTGTGGATCACACGGCAGGCATTCCGGCGGCTCCGCGCCGCGTATCGCTGGTGCCCCGCCTGACTCTTCGCGATGCTCCAGCCGGTAGGCGTTAACCCCCGGATGCCGGCCCAGAATCCGCGCCACCTCCGCTCCGCTGTATCCCCTGTACCCGACAATGCCGACCTTGGCCTTCATAATGACTGTTTATTCTCTACAATGAATAATTATACCACAGGTCGGTGCTCTATTTTCGTAGCGCCGGCGGTCTTGCCGCCGGCTTTGGCAGATCGATTCCGCCCGCTTGGCAGGGCGGCGGCCCCGCACCTACCCTTCGGCGACCGAGCGTTCCGCCAGTTCGCCGAACAGCGGCAGCGAATACGCCTCCCCGTGCGAAGCCTTGATCATCATGAAGACGGACATGATCAGTAGGACCAGGTCGATCATCTTATCGATCTGCAAATGCATGGAGAGGTAAGAGAGAGGGTGAATCACCCAGGCGTTCATCAGCCAGGCAACGAACAGATACAATCCCTGGAAGGCATGGAAGCGCACCGCGCGATCCTGCCGGAAGCGGTCCGACGCCAGCCAGATGATGCACGCGATCCATCCAATGCCAGGTACGTAGCTCAGGATCGCCGCCGTGCGCGGCGAGACTCCCACCAGCGGGTCCTGCCCGGTGGGTGGCGCAGTCGCTGCCGGCTGGCGCAAGCCGCAACGCCAGCAGAACTGGTCGTGGGCCGCGACCGTGTTCCCGCACTGTGTGCAAAACGGCATCCTACTTCTCCATACGTTACGCAACCCCGGCTTGTTCCGCAACCTGCCGGGTACCGCATGCTAAGATTGCGCCATGAGACTGCTAGCCGCTGCGGTTCTAGCCGTAGCGTCGGCCGCGACCCTGCCTGCGGCCAGGAACCTGGAGATCTTTGCCATTGATGTGGAGGGCGGCCAGGCCACGCTGCTCGTCACGCCGGCCGGCGATTCGTTCCTGATCGATACCGGTTGGCCCGGCCACAACCACCGCGATGCCGACCGCATCGCGGCCGTCGCCAAAGCCGCTGGCGTCAAGAAGATCGACTGGCTGCTCATCACCCATTTCCACATGGACCATGTCGGCGGCGTCTACCAGCTGGCCGAGAAGATGCCGATCGTCCACTTTGTGGACCACGGTACCAGCGTCGAGAAGGACAAGAACGCTGAGATTCTGTTCAACGAATATGCTGCCGTCCGCGCCAAGGGCCAGCATCTCCGGATCGAGGCGGGCGCCACCATCCCGGTGAAGGGGATCGACGTCCAGGTGCTCTCCGCCGGCGGCAACGTGATTGACTCGCCGGTGGAAGACCTCCGGCCCGGCGCCCCTCTCCCCGACCCGAATGTCTTGCCGCCAGCCAATCCAGATTGCCGCGGCTACGACCGCCCGGTGGAAACCACCGATGAAAACGGCCAGTCCATCGGTGTGCTCATCACCTATGGCAGCTTCCGAATGTTGGATATGGGGGACCTCACACGGGACCGCGAATACGATCTGGTCTGCCCCGGCAATAAGATCGGCACGGTCGATTTCCTGCTGGTTTCGCATCATGGTTCCAACCTCTCCAGCTCGCCCGCTTTTGTGCACGCAATTTCGCCGCGTGTCGCGCTGGTGGACAACGGCCCGCACAAGGGTGGCACGGCCGAAGTCTGGCAGACCCTCCACGACACCCGCGGCCTGCTCGACATCTGGCAACTGCATTACGCCATCGACGCCGACAAGCAGCACAACTCGCCCGACACCTTCATCGCCAACGTCGATGCCGACTGCGAAGGCAAGTGGATCAAGGTGTCCGCCGCCAAAGACGGCTCCTTCACCGTCACCAACACCCGCAACAAATTCGAAAAAACGTACGTGAAGCGCTAAAATCGCAGCCGCATCGAAGTCGCCGAAGAACATCACCCGCAGACAGACACCGAATAAACAGAGATAAGCCCCCCGTCTTGCCTCGTTGTCACCCTTGCTCGTTTGTTCTATCTGTGTTCATCAGCGCCAATCTGTGGCTCAAAAAGGTTTTGTCGCGACTTCGGACGCGCCGATGAGCACACACCCCGCCAACCATTTGTATACTGATTGGATCGCGAGGGTGCTTCGTACTCAGGTCACTATCCCTGCGCGGTGGAAGAGTGGAAGCAATGCCGGTGCTAACAGGCCTGCGTGCGCGCAATGAGTGGAAATTTGTTGGTGTTCTGCCACAGGCCAGCCGCGCCCTGGCAACCTCCTGGTGGGCCCTGCTCGTTCTGCGCGGCCTGCTGCCCGCGATTTTCGCGGTCGCCATGGGGGAGCTCGTCGGCGCCGTGCAGCGAGGTGGCAGCCTGGCGATGCCTCTCGCTCTGGCAGGATCGGTGTTCGTGCTGTTGCAGGTGTTGTCGCCGGTCCACCGCGCGGTGGGCGCCAATCTCGGGAACCGCACTGCAGCCTGGCTTTATGACCGCCTCACACTGGCCTGCGTCGGACCTCCTGGCTTGGGGCATCTCGAGAACCCCGCGCTCACCGCCGACTTGACCCTGGCTCGCGATTTCGATCTCGCCATCAGCGGCCCGCCCTTATTCGTATCGATGGACTTCATCGCCGGCGGCCTGGTGGAAATGATCGGCGGCCTCGCCGCTGCGGCCGTGCTCGCTGCCTACACGTGGTGGGCGCCCGTTCTGCTGGCCGGCGCCTGGCTCGCCACTCACTGGCTGCTGCGTGAAAGCGCCATCTGGCGCGACCGTAACACGGCTGAAGTGCGGGAAGCCCAGCGGCATGCCGACTATACGTATCGACTCGCCGTCGAGCCGCCCGCTGCCAAGGAACTGCGGCTGTTCGGACTGGCCGAGTGGGTGGTCGATCGCTTCCGGGCGCGCCGCCGCCGCCTTTTCGAGCTCCGCTGGACCGCAACCCGCTTGCGCGAGCGCCCTTTGATATGGAGTTTGCTGTTGGTGCTCGGTGCGAACCTGGCGGTGTTCTGGTCGCTCGGAGCGGCCGCCGCCGGAGGCAGCCTGCCGCTTGGCAGGCTGGTGACCTTTGCAGCCGCTGCCGTCAGCACCAGCATGATCGCCTTCGGCGGGCTCTCGTGGGCGCTCGATGGGGCCGCCGCGCCGGCCGCCGCCGTGCTGCGCCTCGAGGGCGCGATGGAGCAGGGCGGTGCCCTCGCTTCGCTTGGGTCAGCCCGGTCCGCCCGCTCCGCGCAGGGGATGCCGGCTCGTGAGATCCGCTTCCGCAACGTCACGTTCGCCTACCCGGCTGCCAGTTCTGTGACCGCCGAGCAGAGCCACGACCGTCAGCGCGCGGTCCAGGGGGAAGGCGCACCTTCGACCGACGGCGCGCCGGATGGTGGTGCCGCACCCGTGCTCGCCGGATTGGATCTGACGATTCCCGCCGGATCGTCGCTCGCCATCGTCGGCAGGAACGGGGCAGGGAAGACCACCATCGCCAAGCTGCTCTGCCGCCTCTACGATCCGCAGCAGGGCGCCATCGAGGTGGACGGCGTCGACCTGCGCGCCCTCGATCTCGACGGCTGGCGCTCCCGCCTGGCCGCCGTCTTCCAGGACTTCATCCGCTTCGAGCTTCCTATGCGCGCCAACGTCGCTCCTGGTGGCGCGCCGGACGACACCATCGAAGCGGCCCTCGCCGACGCCGGCGCTTCCGGCCTGGTCGCCCTCGACACTATACTGGCGCGCGGCTACCCCGGCGGCACGGAGCTGTCCGGAGGCCAGTGGCAGCGCGTTGCGCTAGCGCGCGCGCTGGCTGCCGTCCGGCTTGGCGCGGGCCTGGTGCTGCTCGATGAGCCCACCGCCCAGCTCGATGTGCGCGGCGAGTCGGAAATCTTTGAGCGCATCCTGGCCGCCACCCGCCACGTCACCACCATCCTGATCTCTCACCGCTTCTCTACCGTGCGCCACGCCGATCGGATCTGCGTGCTCGAGCACGGCAAAGTGGTGGAGATCGGCACCCACGACGAGTTGATGGCGGCCGGCGGCCGCTACCACGACATGTTTGAGCTGCAGGCGTCCCGCTTCGGCGCCGACAGCGAGGAAGAGGCGGACCTCGATGCCCTCGATTGAAGTGCCTCCCGCCCTGCCCTCCATGTGGCGAGCCGTCAAGCGCGCGCATCAGGCCGAGCCTTCGCTGATGCTGGTGGCTTTCGGGCTGTCGCTGCTCGCCGCCCTGCCCGATGCCCTGATGGCGCTCTGGCTCAAGTTCCTGGCGGACGGTGTGCTGGGCCACCGGCGCGGATTGGTCATCGGCGCAGCCATTGGACTCGGCGTGTCGGCGGCAGCCACCTGGTTCCTGCGCGTCACCAGTGACCGCACGCAACGCCGCTTCCGCGAGCGGCTGACCATCTTTCTCGAGTCTCACGTGGCTTCCCTTCAGGCACGGGTTGCCACCATCGAGCATCACGAACGCCCCGAATACCTCGATCGCCTCGCCGTTCTGCGTGATCAGGTCTTTGTGCTCGACCACATGTACATGTCGTTGTTCACGACCTGCGGCTGGGTCCTGCGCCTCGGCGTCGCCATCTGGCTTCTGGTGTCGATCCACCCTGCTCTCGGGTTGCTTGCCTTGTTCGCCTTGCCGACGGTGCTCACCTCCACCTGGCGGCCGGGTGTCGAGCGCGCCGCCGAAGAGCAGGGCGCCTCTGCCATGCGCCTTTCGCGCCACCA
>Ga0181535_10002315_pt1 | contig 23521 bp, 15 predicted proteins | sample PEATcosm2014_Bin_44_FD_119774 | JGI IMG/M metagenome (GOLD analysis project Ga0181535, IMG submission 119774) | Peatland microbial communities from MTU Mesocosm Facility, Houghton, MI, USA - PEATcosm2014_Bin17_30_metaG | ecosystem: Environmental > Terrestrial > Soil > Wetlands > Peat | place...
GCCGCGCGCGGCGCGCCGCCGGCGTCGAGCGCGCGGCCGAAGGCCAGCCCGCCGAGCGCGCCCGCCAGCGCCGCCGCGGCGAGGACGCCGCCGAACGCGTCGAAGCGCGCGCCGAGCGAGCGGAAAACCATCAGGCTCCACGCCCATCCAGCCCCACTGTAGATCCAGCCGTCGGCGGCGAACGGCAGCGCGCCGCGGAGCGCGGCGCGATAGGCGCCCGACGGCATGTCGCGCTCGACCGGTCGATCGGCGCAGCCGACCAGCGGCGCGATCGCGACGAGTTCAACCGCCGCGGCGGCGCCGAAGGCGAGCCACGCGCCGCCGTAAGCCAGCGCGAACCCGCCCGCCGCAGGCCCGCCGACGCCGGCGACGGCGATCAGCAATTGCCGCAAGCCGATCTGGGCGCCGCGCCGCTCGGCGTCGCCGACCAACGCGAACATTGCGTGATAACTCGGCCAGTAGAGGACTCCGGCGACCGCCGCGACGGCGACATAGGCGAAGAGCGCGGCGTCAAGTCCGCGAACCGGCGCCAGCAGCGCCGCCTGCAGCGCCAACAGCGCCGCGCCGGCGATCAATGTGGCCTTCAAGCCGATCTGCCGCGCGATTGGGAGGACAGACGGACGCAGCAGGAAGCGCAAGGCGAGCACGCCAGCCATCGCCAGGAAGATCGCCTTCGGCTCGAGGCCTTGCCGATAAAGGAAGACCGCCGAGAAGGCGTCCGCGACGCTCGCGGCGAGTTGCTGCAGCGTCGAATGCAGCGTCAATCGGTTGAGATCGGGATTGTCGGAACGCGCCATGAATCGATTTGCCCTGCGGCCAGCCCATTTGGACCCGGCCAGCCAGCGGCGCAAATCAAACACGTCCCCTTGCGCTCTCGCGGCGCGCTCAGGAGGAAAATTCCAGAGTGAAATCAGCTGGCCGGGGGACCTGGACCCCCAACAATCATCGGGCGTTCTCAAGAAACGCCGACGTCTCCGAGGGTCTCCATGATTCAGAACGGACCAGCGATTTGGCTCGCGCAACCAAGAATTCGACCCCCAGCAAGGGCAGGCGCAGAGGGGCGGCTGGCGTAAGTTGCGCCGGCGCCGTGCGGCGAATTTGTGCCGCGCGCCGATGTGGCTAGCGAGTCTGAGGCGATCGGACAGAAGCTGAGAGGACGCCTCGGGCTGGACAGGGACTGCACCTCCGCTCGGCCTCGCGCGACGGCAAAAGTTGATCCCGCCAATGGAAAGCCAAACAGCAGGTTGCGACGCCGATCCGCGTTCGGACCTCGTGCTTATTTACAGTATAAATCAGCTTAACTTCTAGCCTAACACGCTAAAGCCGTCCTGGCGGCGCCCCCTGCCATCCGCATGAAGTTCTCAAGTTCGCCGATCTGCTCGGAACTCATCCGCAAGCCGAGTTTCGATCGCCGCCAGACGACGTCTTCGGCCGAGCGGGCCCATTCACAGTCAATGAGATACCGCACCTCGGCCTCGGTCAGGTCAGCTCCAAACTGACGACCAAGATCGTCCAGACTCGACGCCGAACCCAAGATGACCGCGCTGCGGCGTCCATACGATCGGACCAAGCGACGAGCGTGCGTAGCCGAGAGAAACGGATATTCCCGGCAAAGATCGGCCTGCAGGCTGTCGATTCCGTCGATCGGCACGTCCCCCCCAGGCAGAGCGGCGCGCGCCGTCCATCCCGCTTTCCCTTCAACTCCAGGAAAATAGGGCGTCAGGCGCGCCAGAGCCGCTTCGGCAAGGCGCCGATAGGTAGTGATCTTGCCGCCGAAAATGGACAACAGGGGCGCCTGGCCTTTGGGGGCGTCGAGCTCGAAAGCATAGTCGCGCGTCGCGGCTTGCGGATTGTCGGCGCCGTCGTCGTAAAGCGGCCTGACGCCCGAATAGGACCAAACGACGTCGCCCGGACTCAGCGGCAGCTGAAAATAGTCGCCGACAGCGGCGCACAGATAGTCGATCTCTTCCGCCGAGGCGGACACCGAAAGAAGATTCCCTTGGAAATCGCGATCGGTCGTCCCAATCAACGTGAAGTCGGACTCGTAGGGAATGACGAATACGATCCGTCCGTCGGCGTTCTGCAGCAGGTAGCATCGGTCATGATCGAAGCGCCGTCGAATGACAATATGCGAGCCCTGCACGAGGCGGACTTTGGCCTTTGCGTCCGGTTGACCGATGGCGGAGAGGATGTTCGTGACCCACGGCCCGCCCGCATTGACCAGGCATCTTGCTCTGATCGTCCGCCTCGACCCGTCCGGGGTCGCGACCGCCAGCAGCCAGAGCGCTCCGTCTCTGCGGCCGCACACCGCCTCCGTTCGTGTCTCGATGACGGCGCCGCGGTCGGCGGCGTCGCGCGCATTGAGCGCGACGAGTCGCGCGTCGTCGACCCAGCAGTCGGAAAATTCGAAGCCGAGCTTGAACGCGCCGTCTCTCAACGGCGCGCCGAATTCTCCAGCGTCGAGTCGCACGGTCCGGGTGGCGGGAAGGCGACGGCGCCCGCCGAGGTGATCGTAAACAAAAAGGCCGAGGCGCAGCAGCCAGGCCGGACGGAGACCTTTGTGGTAGGGCAGGATGATGCGCAGCGGTCGCACGAGATGCGGGGCGATCGCCCACAGCGTTTCACGCTCCATCAGCGCCTCGCGAACCAGCCGGAAGTCGTAGTGTTCGAGATAGCGGAGCCCGCCGTGGATCAGCTTCGTCGAGGCGGAGGACGTCCCGCTCGCGAGATCGCCTTTGTCGCAAAGGTAGACTGTCAGACCTCGCCCTGCGGCGTCGCGCGCCAAGCCGCAGCCGTTGACGCCGCCGCCAATGATCGCAACGTCGAAGATCTCCTCGGCCATCGGCTCCTCGCGCCGCCGTAAACAAACGGCCGCCTCCAGATTAACCGGAAACGAAATTAACCGCAATCGAAATCGCTATATTCGAAATTCATGTCGCGCTTGGTCGGCAGGTCGACGGGGCTGGAGTTTCGTAAGGGTATTGCGGTTCGCCCTCGATGTCGCTCCGCCCGCCGGGAGCGGTCCCTTTCGCGCTTTCTTGCAAAGTAGCGATGCCGGTAGCCGCTCGCGTAGGGCCGTTGGCGGTCTGGCGCGTGTCCTGCCTTCCGATAGACAGTTTGCAGGGGGTCGCGACCCGTCAACACCCAACCAATGGCGCGCGCGTTAGACGGCCTGGACGACCGTGTCGATTGGTTGGCGCTCGACGACAGTTTCGATGACCCTGACTTCCTGGCGCGCGCACAACTCTCTGATCGCCGGCGAGGGCAGCTTGTCTGTCACGAAGACATCGACGTCGCGAAGATGACCGACACGAGTTGACGCGACCCTGTCGAACTTGCTGGAATCGGCGACCAACACAACCGTTCGAGCATTGGCAATAATGGCTTGCGCGACCTGGATTTCGGTCAAGTCGAAGTCGAGCAGCGCACCGTCGGCGTCGATCGCCGAGACCCCAATAATCGCGTAGTCGACTTTGAATTGGTTGATCAGTTCGACCGCAAGCGGTCCGACCACGCCTCCATCTGAGCGACGAACGGCTCCTCCCGCGACCACGACGTCAATCCCTGGTACAGGGTAAAGCATCGTCGCCACGTGAAGGTTGTTCGTGACGACCAGCAATCCGGTATGCTGTCTCAATGCGCGAGCGACCTCTTCGGTCGTCGTGCCGATATTAATGAAGAGCGAAGAATTGGCGGGGACTAGCTCCGCCGCGGCGCGACCGATTTCTCGCTTTTCCGTCTCTGCAATTGTTCGACGAGCCTCGTACGCAAGATTTTGGACGCTGGAGGCAACGATGGCGCCGCCGTGCACCCGGTCCAACAACCGCTGGTCGCACAGCTCGTTCAGGTCTTTTCTGATCGTTTGCGACGACACGCCGAAGCGCGCCGCAAGCTCCTCGACGGTCACGCGGCCGGTCTGGCGCGCGAGGTCCACTATTTCCTGCTGACGCGGTGCTTGCATCGCCTGACCTCTCCGCTCGGCGGGCCGGTTGCGCCGCCGAGCCATTTATCCGGGGCCTCAATTGACGTCCCGACGGTGCATTGTCGCGCTTTAGCGCCTCGCCCGGCAAGATGTTCTCGGCTGGCGGCGACGCGGGGTGGAGGACTAGCCCGATCCAAATTGGCCGCAATCGGCGCTAGCCCCGATGACTTACCTCCCAAAGATAGCCGGAGGAAGCCTTTCGGCCCGCGTCGCGGGGCGACAGTCCAGGCGCGACGCCGCGCGAACGCAGCACGATTCTGTAGTCTATATTGCGCTCGCGCCGGTCACACCGGTTGGCGCGAGCGGCGGCTGCGTCCCTCATTCGCTGGTTTGAGCTTCGAGCGGCGGCTTGCCGCGGCCTGCGGGTTCGGAAGGACATTCGACCAAACGGGCAATCGCGTCGCGCCAGAGGTGGAGCTTGCGGCGTCGCTCCGAAGGGGCCATGCGGGACGTGAAACGGCGCTCGAGCGCCCAGTTCGTGGCGAAATCGTCGGGCTTCGGGTAAACGCCCGCTTGCAACCCGGCGAGATAGGCGGCGCCGACCGCCGTGGTCTCGAGAACCTTCGGCCGATCCACGGGGGCGTCGATCAAATCGGCGAGCCGTTGCATGGTCCAGTCCGAGGCGACCATGCCGCCATCGACCCGCAGCACGGCGGCGCCGACGCCGCCCCAGTCCTCCCGCATGGCGTCGAGGAGATCGACGGTCTGGAAGCAGACGCTTTCTAGCGCCGCCTTCGCCAGTTCCTTGCGACCTGTGCCCCTCGTCAGGCCGAAGAGGGCGCCGCGGGCGTCGGCGTCCCAGTACGGCGCCCCGAGGCCGACGAACGCCGGCACGAGCACGATGTCCTGGCCGGGATCGGCCTCAGCCGCCATGGACCCGCTCTCGGACGCGGCCTGCAGGATCCCCAATTCGTCGCGGAGCCATTGAATCGCCGCGCCGGCGACAAAGATCGAGCCTTCGAGCGCGTAGGTGCGTTCGCCGCCCAGCTGGTAGGCGATCGTGGTGAGAAGGCGATGCCTGGAGGCGACGGCGCGCTGGCCCGTGTTCAGCAACGCGAAGCAGCCGGTGCCGTAGGTCGACTTCAGCATGCCCGGTTCAAAACACGCCTGTCCGATGATGGCTGCTTGCTGATCGCCCGCTACGCCGCGCACCGGCACGGCGGCGCCGAGTATGGACGCGTCGGTAACGCCGAACTCCGCGGCGCAGTCGCGAACTTCGGGCAGCATCGAGGCCGGCACGCGGAACAGCCTCAGCAGATCGTCGCTCCACTCGCCGCGGTGGATGTCGAAAAGCATCGTGCGCGACGCGTTCGTCGCGTCCGTGACATGCATCCTGCCGCCAGTCAGCCGCCAGATGAGAAAGCTGTCGACGGTGCCGAATGCGAGTTCGCCGCGCTCGGCGCGCGACCTTGCTCCCTCGACATTGTCGAGTAGCCAGGCGATCTTTGTCGCGGAGAAATAAGGGTCGACCAGCAGCCCGGTCGTTTCGGCGATCCGCTGTTCCTGACCATCTCCGCGCAGGCGCCGGCATGCGTCCGCGGTTCGCCGGTCCTGCCAAACGATCGCAGAGTGGATCGGCTCGCCAGTGGCCCGATCCCAGACGAGCGTCGTTTCGCGCTGATTTGTGACTCCGACGCCGGCGAGGTCCCTCGCTTCGATTCCTGAGTTCCTGAGCGCGTCGCGCGCGGTGGCGACGCTGGTGCGCCAGAGATCGTCCGGATCATGTTCGACCCAGCCAGAATCGGGAAACGACTGCGGAAATTCCTGCTGGCTGGCGCTCACGATTCGCAGCGATTCATCGAACACGATCGCGCGAGAAGATGTCGTGCCTTGATCGATGGCAAGAACATAACTGCCCATGAAGGAGGTCCCGGTTCAGTCCCTTTGCCGATCTCTGAACGCTCGCCAGATCGCCCGCGACAGGTTCGCGCCGCTAGGGCGAGCGGCGAGGCGGCGGAGGCCAGAACGAAGCGGCCTTGCTGGCCGCCTCGATCGGCTGTTTCGCTCATTTCGCGGGGGTTAGCGAAATCCCGCCCACTTCCGCGAAGAACCGCCCGACGCGTTCGACGATCAGGTCCTTTTCATTGTCCAATGTCGAAACGTGATAGGATTCATCAAGCCAAAGCAGGCGAACGTCATTGGACTTGACCGTCGTTGCGATCATTGTCGCGTTGGCCGGCGCCACGACATGATCGTCACGACCCTGCACGACAAGGATGGGGCACGTGATCTTGTGGAGCAGATTGGCCGTGGCGTTCACCAGCACCACGACTTCGCCCATGCAGCGCACGGGTACCTCTCCATAGGCGAGTTCCTTGACTCCGGGCGCCTTGATGTCGGAGCCGATGCCTGGAATGCGCTTCAGCGGGGGATTGATCATCAGCGTGGCGCTGAAGCCCTCAGCGAAAACGCCTGCGGCCGCCGCGATCGGGGCGACGCCGCGTACGATCTCAGGAAAGCGCGCCGCCAAATTCAGCGTCAGCGTGCCGCCCATGGACAGGCCGGTCACGAACACTTTCGCCTTCCGCTTGGCTAGCACCTGGAGTTGAGCTTCGGCCTCGCCGAGCCAATCGAGATACCCGGTCGTCTCCATGTCGTCGGGCGTCGTGCCGTGACCGGGCAAGCGCGGTCCGACGACCGTGAAGCCAAAGCGCCGGTGCAAATTCTCGCCGAGGTAGCGCATGCTCTGCGTCGTCCCGGTGAATCCGTGCAACACCAGCACGCCGATATCATTCCCCTCGAATTGGAATGGCTCCGCGCCGTTTAGCACCGCAACCATCGCATCTCTCCTTGTTTGGGTTCACTCACTTTTCTTGTTTTCCGCCGCGGACGGCGTAGGCGACGGCGGCGAGCGCGATGATCGCGCCCTGCGCCATCTGTTTTCCCGGCTCGCCAAGCCCGAAGCTGGTCAACAGGTTGAAACAGAACATCAACATGAACCCGGCCACGGATGGGCCAAGGGCGCCCCCTCTGTCCGAGCCAAAGCTGACGCCGCCGAGAATAACCGCGGCCAGCGAGTTGAGGGCGAGGTCGGCTCCAATGCTGAGGCTGCCGACGCCGACGAAGCCCAGGATGAGAAACGCGCTGACAACCGCGAAGAGGCTCGACAGAACGTGCGCGAGGAACACCACTCTGACGTAGGGGATCCCCGAGGCCAGCGCAGCCCGCGGGCTTGCGCCGATCGCCTCGACGTAACGCCCGAACGTCGAAGTGCGCAGAAAGGCCGCCACCGGCACGAGCAGCGCGCACCAGACCAGGACGGCGATCGGAAGAATGCCGATTCGGACCTGCCCGACGTATCGCAGGAACGCGGGAGCGTCGCCGGGAGCGCGCAATTGGCTGAACGCCGTGACAACGCCCCCCAGAATGAGGGCCATCGCCAGAGTGACGATCACCGAAGACGCATTCAGGCGCGCAATGAAGAAGGCGTTTGTCGCCCCCACAGCGACCCCAAACAGGAGACAGATCAGGATGAGCGCGGGTTCCGACAGCGGCAAGTATCCACTCGTCATGATGTAGCTGACCGCCATCGCCACACCTCCGTAGGAGAGGTCGATGGAAAGCAGGCGCACACACAGCGACTGTCCAAGCACGGCGACGCCAAGCGGCGCTGTCTGCCTAAGAATCAATAGCAGGAGGAACGGCTGGAGGAGGTTGGGCCGCAGGAGTCCCGCACATGCGAGCAGGGCCAAGGTGCCGAAGTAGGAGATCGGCAAGGCGAGTAGTCGAGCGACAATCGCTTCGCGCCGCGGTGTGGCGACCATCGGGAAATCGGCAGTCGGCTGAGTCATATCCCGATTGCCTTTCGTCGCTGCAAACTGATGGCGCAGAGGAGCAGAAGGCCGGTCAAGACTCCGCGGAAGAACGGAGAGACGCCGAGCAGATTCATTCCGTTGGTAATGAGGCCGAGCGTGATCGTTCCGAGCGTAGCGCCGAGCACGCTGCCGACGCCGCCCGACAGTTGCACGCCGCCAAGCGCGACCGCGGTGACGGAATCAAGCCCGAAGGGCTGGCCCATCGACGGATCGCCTGCGGCGATCCGTCCGGTAAGATAAACGCCCGCCACCACGCCGCTGAGCGAGCACAGCACGTAACATGTCAGTCGCGGGCCGGCGACGCGCACGCCATTGAGCGCCGCGCTCTGAGCATTCGAGCCGATGGCGAAAAGACGCAGGCCGAAGCGCAAACCGTACAGAAGAAGCGAGGCGAACGCGATCGCCGCGATACACCAGTACAGGGCGGCGGGCAGCCAGAAGACGTGCCCTTGGGCCAAGTCCACCAGGACGGTCGGGACGGTTCCGCCGGCCCCCGATCGAATCAGCAGCGCCAGACCCTGAACGAACGTCATGGACGCTAGCGTCATGATGAGCGGATGCACGCCGAACAGGGCGACGCCCACGCCGTTGGTCAGGCCGATGGCAACGCCAAGCGCTAGGGCCACCGGGACGGCGACCCAGGAACCAAGAGAGACGAGAATGACGCTCGTCAGGCTGATGGCCGATCCAACCGAGATGTCCATCCCGCCGATCAACGCCACCAGCAACTGGCCGAGCGACACGATAGCAAGCGCCGTGATCTGATTGTTTACGTTGGTGACATTCTCCACCGAGAAGAAGTCCTGCGCTCCGAACGCAAGAAGCACAAACATGACCACGGGAAGTCCCAGCGAGACAACGCCGAGGCCGGAGCGTCCGAATAAGCCGGGCCGCGCCGCGCTCATTGAACTGGCCCCTCTTGCGGACGACCCAGCAGCGCATATCGCATGACCATTTCCTCCGTCGCCGAGGCCGCGGGAAGCTGGGCGACGATTTCTCCGCCGCGAACGACCAGAATGCGATCACACAGGCCGAGGTGCTCGGTCAGCTCGGTGGAAGTGAGCAGGACGGCGCCGCCCTGATCGGCAAATTCTCTCAGCAGCCGGTAGATCTCGGCTTTTGCGCCCACGTCGACGCCCCGGGTCGGCTCCTCGACCAGCAACACGTCGATCCCGGCGGCGAGCCAGCGGCCGATCATCACCTTCTGCTGATTGCCGCCGGATAGCGCCGAAACGACCTGGCGCGCGTCGCGCGCGCGAACGTTCATTGCCCGCATGAGCTGCCGAATGCGCTCCTTGTCGATCTGGGCTCTCGATGCGAGCGGCGCCCGTCGCAACATGCCGAGGCCGATATTTCTCTCGATCGACAACGAGAGATAGAGTCCTTCTGACTTTCGATCTTCGGGGATGAAACCGACTCCCGCCTTGACGACAGCGACGACCGAGGGCCGCAGACGCGTCTGGCGCCCTTGCCGGTCGTGCTTGCGCGCTTCGCCAGCGGGCGACGCTGCGATTCCCGCCAGCGCCCGAACGATGTCGCGCTGTCCCTGGCCTTCCAGCCCGGCCAGACCAACGATTTCGCCGCGGTATACAGAAAAGGAGACCGCCGGCCCTCCACGAATCGGCGCGAAATCGTCAACGCTCAAGGCGACGGGGGCTTCGGCAGGTCGCGGCTTTCTGGGCGGATAGAGATGGCCAATTTCGCGGCCGACCATGAGGGCGACGAGCCCGTCGCGGGTTAACTCTGCGGTGCGGCAGGTTCGAACATGTCGGCCGTCCTTGAGGACGGTTGTCGTATCGCAAATGTCGAAGATCTCGCCCATGCGATGACTGATGTAGAAGATGAGCTTGCCCGACCGCTTCTGCTCGTCGATCAGGCGAAACAGTTTCTCCACTCCCTGCGCGTCGAGCGCCGCCGTCGGCTCGTCGTAGATTACAACGCGCGCATCCTGCGCGGTGGCCTTGGCGATTTCGACCAGGTACTGTTCGCTGACGGCCAAGTCGCCACAGGCGACGTTCACGTTGAGGTCGACGCCGATCTTTTCGAGTATGTCCTCGGCCTGTCGCCGCATGGCGCCGCGATCGATGAGACCGTTCCGCCTCGGCTCCCGTCCGAGGAATAGGTTCTCCGCCACGGTCAGATTCGGAAGGAGCGTGGCTTCCTGAAAGACCGTGGCCACGCCGGCGCTGCGAGCTTCGGCTGGATTGGCCACAAGCAGCGGACGGCCTCCAAGCAGAATCTCGCCGGCGTCGGCCGCGTGCGCTCCGGCGAGCATTTTCATCAGCGTCGACTTCCCGGCGCCGTTCTCGCCGGTTATTGCGTGCACGGTTCCAGCTTCCCCAGCGAATGACACGTCCGTTAGAGCGGCGATCCGCGCGAATTGCTTCGTGATGCCGCAGAACTCGACAGCGATCCCCAGCTCCCCGGAAACCGGGGAGCTGGGCGCGTGCGCATGGGTCTGCATCACTTCATTTCCCGCTAGCTCAGCGCTTGAAGGTCTCTTTCAAGAGATCTTCCGACAGAGACGAGGGCATCCAATAAGCGTCGGTGAGGTCCGGACGATAGTACTGGTCGAAATTGTCGGCGGTTATCGGCTTGGGATCGTGGGCATAGGCGACGTGCAGGGGCTCGCCGGCCAACAGAGCGGTCGCCGCGTGGATCATCGCCGGGCCAATTTCGGGACTGAAGACAACTCCGACGCTATCCGCTTTCGATTCCTTCCAGATCCGCAGGAAGCCGTTGTTCCCTTCTCCCGTCATGGGCACGAGCGGCTTGCCGATTTCCCGGAAGACATCAATGCAGGCCCGCGTCATTTCCGCGCCGGAGAACCAAATCCCGTCGACGGGCTGTCCAGAAGCGACCAGGTTTTCACACAATTGTTTCGACTTCGCGTAGTTCCATTCCCCGTAGACTTCGGCGCCGACCTTGATGTCGGTACCCTTGATGGCGTTGAGGAAACCGTTGTAGCGGGTGGAGTCGTCGGAACTGCCTGCGACGCCGCGGAACGCCCACACCGTTCCCTTTCCGTGAAGTCTTTCCTTAAGGAATTCCCCGCCGACGCGACCAAAGAATTCTCCGCCGCCGTAGAAAGACACCGTCGCGCCCGGAATCGTCGTGCCCTGGGGGCTGTAAACGATGACCGGTATTCCTTTCGCGTTGGCTGCGGCGACTTCCGTTTTGACGAGGTCCGGCGTGATGGGAAGAATCAGCAGCGCGTCGATCTTGTGCGCCATGAGGTCTTCGATGTCGGCAACCTGTTTTGTAGGCTGCCAATTCGCTTCGACGAAACGAAGCTCCTTCACGTTCGGGTCATGGCTCGCCGCGTATTTGATTTCCTGGATCGTCTGCACAATCCAAGTGTTGCCGACGCCCGGCCACGAAAATCCGAGAACCCAAGGAGCGTCTTTCTTGAACTGCCCAGCGGCGGTCACGTCGTTGGACGCCGACTGCAGCAGAGAAGGCGGCAGTAGTTGCACGTCGCCTGCGACCGCTAGGCCGCTATAGAACGAAACGCCTGCGCACAGCGCGGCACAAAACAGAGCCTTCCACTTCATGCGTCTCTCCCCATTGCGCCACGGCGTTAACGCCGGGACGAACCTTCGATTTTTCCAACCGAATGTTTCATATTTGGTAGTAGAAACTTATAGGCGAAAGCCGATGCGCCAGCAAGTGATAAAAACGAACGCCAATGCGCCAACACAACGCGCAAGCGCACTTTTTCAGAGTTGATTCGTCCGCCAGCTCATTGAGCGAACAAGGCGCCGGGCGCGCCAGCGCGAAACCGGGTCGGGCTTCGGCCGGGGGCACTTTGCCGCAGGCCGGCCCGACCAGAGCCGCGCAAGAACGCGCGCTCTCGCCACGGGGAAAGAGAACAACGCGTGCATTTTCGGCGGTAAGGTGAGACACGTTCGTGGCGAAGCTCAGTAGACGTCCGCGAGGTAGCGGCCGGCCTTCTTCAAACCCGCGACAAAGCTGACAGCCTCTTCGACTGAGTGCGCGCCATTCTCGGCGATGATCTCGATCAGCGCCCGTTCGACGTCGCTGGCCATGCGCTTCGCGTCGCCGCAGACATAGACGTAAGCGCCATCGGCGAGCCAACGCCATAGCTCGGCGCCGGCTTCGCGCATGCGGTCTTGGACGTAGACCTTCCGCTCGCCGTCGCGCGACCACGCTAGCGACATGTGGGTGAGGAATCCCGACTTCCGCATCGCTTCGAATTCATCTTCGTAGAAGAAGTCGCAGCGGCGATGCTGGTGACCGAAGAACAACCAGTTGCGCCCGCGCGCGCCGACCGCTTGGCGCTCCTGGAGAAAGGCGCGGAACGGCGCAACGCCTGCGCCGGGCCCGATCATCACGACTGGCGCATCGGGATTGTCCGGCAGCCGGAAGCCGTGCGCCTTCTGCACATAGACCTTCACGCGTTCGCCGGGCGCGACGCGCTCGCCGAGAAAGGTCGATGCGACGCCGTGGCGGACGCGCGCGTCGACGCGATAGCGGACCGTGTCGACGGTCAGCTCCACTTGGCCGGGATTCGCTTTCGGCGACGACGAGATCGAATAGAGCCGCGGCTCGAGCGGGTCGAGCGCCTCCAAGAACGCTTCCGCGTCGGGCCGTGCGCCTTCGAACTTATCCAGAGCGGCCAGCACGTCGAGCGTCGCCGCGTCGCCGTCCGGATCTTCACCGTTCGCCAGCGCGCGCGCCTTGGCGCGCCGCTCGCCGCCGACCAGATAGGAAAGGAGGCGGAACAGATTGTCTGGCGCAACGCCAAGCGAAACGTCAGCGATCAGCGCCTCGCGCAGGCTCTTGCCGCCGACGTCGCGGCCTGGATCGGCGCCGAGCGTCGCAATCACCTGATCGACGAGCTCGGGATGATTCTTGGGAAAGACGCCGAAACTGTCGCCGACGACATAGTCGAGGCCACTGGCGCTGATGTCGAACTCGACGTGCCAGGTGGTCTTTGACGATTCTGCGCCGTTGAGGCGGCGACGCGACAGGAACTTCGCCTCCTTCGCAGTGTCGCGCGAGACGCCAGCTTCCGCAGCCGGCGCCGGCTCGTCCGACCGCACGGCGACGACCGCCGACGCGGCCCCGCCCGAGCCGATCTCAGCGACGAGCTGTCTGAGGACGCGCGCCGTCTCCTTGCCGCCCGTGGCGCACAGCGTCAGCCGTTTCTCTTCCTGAAGGACCAACGCATTTGCGTAGCCTGCGCAATCGTATCCGCACTGGCGGCAATCCTGTTGCGCCATTGCCGCCATCATACGCATCGCTAGCGGCTTGCCTGCCGCCATCGCCATACGTTCGCTGAGCGGCAGCGATGGGTCGTGCCACGGCGCGGAAACGTTGTCGGCTAGTTCGACCTCCGCTTCAGCGGAAACAGACGCGGCGGCGTCCAGTTCGCTCAAGGCCGCCAGGGCTTGGTCGGCGGCCTCGTTGGCGGCGTCCGCTTGCTCGGTCTCTCCCCAGTGCGCAGTGTCGAAGCTTTCCGCGCAATCGCGGGAGGCCAGGAAGTTGACGCCGAGGCCAAGCGCGTCGGCCAGGACCACGCTGTCGGCGGCGACCGGCGCGGCTGCCGTGACGCTCCTCAGCAAGCGCAGGCAGGCAGAGATTGAGCCTTTCAGAATTGGCCGATCCGAAACGACGGGCAGCAAGGGCAGGGCGCCGCCATTGACGCGCACCGTCGTCGTCACCATCCTCTTTGGCGCGACGACCTCCTCCGCTGCATAGGCCCTGCCGACATCGCAGGTGAAACCGCGCGTCTCGACGACCACGCCGTTTTCAATGATCACTTCTCCGCTGCAGCCGGTGGGGCAACCGATGCATTGAATGGGTTGGACGTGCCGGGTCATTCCGCCATCTCCGCCACCGGTTCAATCTTGCCTCCGCCGACGTCGGGCGCCGGCGACACCGTGAACGCCAACTCTTGGCCCGAGCCGATGTTCTTCCAAAGGACGTCGGCGATGATCATCTCGCTCGGTTTGACGACGCGATGCTGGCACTCCCAGACAACGCGATCGTTCGCATGAAGTCGCAATACGGATGCGCCCATCGGACGCGACGCGCGCAGATAGAAGCGAACGGAGCGCTCGCCAGCGGGCGGCGACAGTCTTTGCGGCAGGACCGTCCTGACGCCGTCGCCCGCCCTGACAGTTCGATAACCGCCGACTCGGGGCAGTTTTCCGAGCGCATGCAGCGCCGCCGATCTCCCGGCAGTCTCGGCTTCCAGCGACACCCAATCGACGAGATCGTGCACATGCAGCACATTGCCGGCGGCGAAATAGCCGGGAAGGGAGGTCCGCCGGAACTGATCGACGACCGCGCCGCCAGTCACAGGATCGATTTGCACTCCGCTCGCACGGCCGAGCTCGTTTTCGGGGATCAGTCCGACCGACAGCAGCACGCAGTCGCAATCCACGTCGAACTCCGTGCCCGCGATCGGGTTCATGCTCTCGTCGACCTGCGCGACGGTGACGCCGGTCACCCGATCGGCGCCGTGCACGGCGACGACGCTATGGCTGAGATAGAGGGGAATCCCGAAATCCTCGAGACACTGCACGATGTTGCGATTAAGACCGTTCGAATATGGCAAGATCTCAAACACGGCTTTCACTTTGGCGCCCTCGAGCGTCATGCGGCGCGCCATGATCAGACCGATATCGCCGGAGCCGATGATCACCACGTTGCGGCCCGGCAGATAACCCTCCATGTTGACGACGCGCTGCGCTGCGCCGGCCGTGAATACGCCGGCTGGCCGGCTGCCCGGAATACGGATGGCGCCGCGGGTTCGCTCACGACAACCCATCGCGTGGACCACCGAGGAGCTGACGACGACGCGCAATCCCTTTTCAGGATTGACGCTGGTGACGATGCACCCAGGGTCGGCCGATAGCACCGTAGAGTCGAGCCAAACGTCGATGCCGGCTGATTTCACCATCTCGATGAAGCGATGCGCGTAGCCCGGGCCGGTCAGTTCCTTCTCAAACCTGCGCAAGCCGAAACCGTTGTGGATGCATTGCTGGAGGATGCCGCCGAGTTCGCGGTCGCGCTCGATGATCAGCACCCGCTTGGCGCCGGCCTTTTTGGCGCTGATCGCAGCGGCCATGCCGGCCGGACCGCCGCCGATCGTCACAACGTCGTAGCGAGAGTCACGCATAGGCCTGCTCCGCAGTTTCGAGGTCCTCGCGGGAAACGAACAGCCATGAAGCCGCGCCATCCTTGCGCACAGCCGTCACCGGTATTCCCAGTTCGCGCGCTAGGATCGCAGTCACGCGCGGTCCGCAGAACCCGCCCTGGCATCTGCCCATGGCTGTGCGCACGCGCCGCTTGACGCCGTCCATCGTCCTGGCGCCGCACGGAGCGCGGATCGCTGCGACGATTTCGCCCTCGGTGATGGTCTCGCAGCGGCAAATCACCCGTCCGTACAGTGGATCCGCCGCGATGAGCTTCGCTTGCTCGCAAGGATTTAAATGAGCGAAGTTCGGCTGCACCGGATTGACCGGCACGAACGACGAGTTCGGCTTAAGTTTCAGACCTGCCTCGGCGAGGATTTCGGCGATCGCTTCGGCGATTGCGGGGGCGGCGGTCAGTCCGGGCGACTGGATGCCTGCGGCGTGCACCAGTCCGCGGACGACCGGCGAGGGTCCAATGACGAAGTCGTTGCCTGCCGCAGCTCTTACGCCGGCGAATTCGGTAATGGCGGCCGCCAACGGCAATTTCGGCACGACGCGCCGGGCGCCGGAAATAATCTCGGCGAAGCCGGGGCTGGTGGTCTCTTGATCGTCCAGGTCGTCGATTTCGGTCGCGTTCGGACCGATGAAGACATTGCCGTGAACGGTCGGCGCCACCAGAATGCCCTTGGATACTTTGTTCGGAGTCGGGAAGACGACCGAGCGCACCAAGTCGCCGACCGAGCGGTCGAACAGGATGTATTCGCCACGCCTCGGCTTGATGGTGAAACTTTCGTCGCCGGCCATTCGCGCGACGTCGCCGGAATGGACCCCGGCAGCGTTGACGACAAAGCGCGTCTCGATGCGACCGAGATTGGTCTCGACCGCCGTCGTCGCCTGGTCGACCACTTCGATGCCGATGACTTCACATTCGGTAATGATGCCGGCGCCGTTGCGGATGGCGTTCTCGGCGAGCGCAATTGTCGCCAAGAACGGGCAGACAATGGCTGCTGTCGGCGCCCACAATGCGCCGGCGACGTCTGGGGAAATGTTGGGCTCGTGCGCGAGCAATTGGTCGGGGCCCCATAACGCGAGCCCTGTCAAACCGTTTTCGACGCCGTGGCGACGAAGCTCTTCGATGGCGCCTAGCTGACCCTCGTCGCGCGCCACGACGAGGGACCCGACCCGCCGCCTTGGGATCCCAAGTTCCTCGCTGATCGACTGATAAAGGCGCGACCCACGCACGTTCAAGCGCGCTTTCCAGGTGCCCGGCTCGGCGTCGAAACCGGCGTGTAGGATCCCGCTGTTGGCTTTTGACGTGCCCGTCGCGACGTCGGGCGCGCGTTCGAGGACGACGACGGCCAGGGAATAGCGGGACAGTTCGCGAGCAATCGCGCACCCGATAATTCCGCCACCCACCACCACGACATCGGCGCGCTTCGGAAGCCCGGCGGCCCGCATCTGGTCAAGCATGCCATTTCCCTTTTCGCTTGCACGCGACGCAACGCTCCATGCGGCGCGGCCAGCCACGGTCAAGCGCCAAGCGATAATTCGTTTTTGATTTCGTATGTGTTGTTTTATCGACGTTACGAAAACGATAGCATCAAAATCGAAGATATCAACGAAAATTTCGTCCGTCGCCGAGCAGGAGCAACAGATCGCGCAAGCGAATGGGGCGCCGCGACCCGATAGATTTGGAATGCGTTGGCTGGCGCCGGTCCGATGGCGGGAGACTGCAGTTCCGCAGCGGTTTTCACGAAATTGCCAGCTGCTGCGCCGCATTCGCCGATATGGGCGAAGCGCGACTGCGGCAGGGCGTCGATCTCTGGTGGCGAGTGCCGCAGTCGACGCGCCGCGACGTTCAGTCGCATCGCTCCCGCCTTTCGTTGGAGTCCGCATCGGACGACTGATACCAAGACTCTCTGATCACGACCTGTAGGACCAGTCTCACAGGCCGATGGACATGATCCTCCAGGGCTGATCGACGAGCTTGTTCCAGGCGTCGCAGCAATGGTCGACGATGTCGTCGAAGGACTTGAAGATCCGGTTCGAGAGCCAGTTTTCGCGCATGAACTGCCAGACGTTTTCCTGCGGGTTCAACTCCGGGCATTTGGCCGGCAGCGGGATCAGCGTGATGTTGGGCGAGACGATCAGGCCAGCCGAAAGACGCCATCCGGTCTGATCGACCAGGATCGCCGCATGCGCGCCCGGCGTGATCTGCGTGGCGATCTCGGCCAGGTGAAGGTTCATCGCCTCGGTGTCGCATCGCGGCATGAAGAGCGCCGCACGCTTGCCGTCCTCGGGACAGATCGCGCCGAAGATATAGGCCGAGGCGGTTCGTTGGTCTTTCGGCGCGCTCAGGCGCGCGCCGCGCTTCGCCCAGCGACGCGTGATCTTGTTCTTCTGACCGACGCGCGCCTCATCGGCAAACCAGATCTCTATGGCGTCGGGCTCGACGCCTTCCTCGCTCCCGATCTGCGCCAGGCGCTCGGGTGGGCTTTTTTAAAATCTTCAATGGCGCTGGCGGCTTGCGCGTGATGGCGGGGACGCGTTGATCGTAGAAGCGCGCAAGGGCGCCCGTGAGCGCGTCCTCGACGCGAAAAGCGTCAACGCCGTCGAGATCGAATTGCACGCCAGCGGTCGCTGCGACCTCGGCCAGGGTGTCTTCATTGATCACCCGCGCCTTCGTTCGGCGTGCGTCCGCTATCGCGCGGGCGAGGTCGGAGTAGATCGCGATTTGCGTCCCGCGACGGAATTCACCTTCGGCTGGCGGGCGTCGCGGAAGCCAGCTGGCGAATTCCTGATCACGTTTGGCGAGGTCGTCGAGATAGACGGCGACCAATCGTTGAATGTCCTCGCGGGTCAGCGACGGCTGCGAACGCACGATGCGAAACACCTCGTCGCAGGCGAGACCGAATCGCCTGCTCGGCGAGTTTCGCTCGAAAAGCGGCAAGGCGCTGAGCGAACGCACGATTTCGCGGCGCCCGATTCGGGCCTTGAGGTCGACTGGAACGACGCGACGAAAATGCGCGGCGCCGCCGCGCTGACGCAGATGCCTGCCATATCCCATGCCCGTCCCCAGCCGGGATCGCGCGTCCAGGCGGCGACCGGAATGGACCAGCGAAATGGACCAGCGGGGGACATTCGAGAATCCGCCGATGTCCGGATTGAACGAAATCACAGGAGAATCAAATACTTGGCGGAGATGTTGGCTGGGGGACCTGGATTCGAACCAAGATTGACGGAGTCAGAGTCCGCAGTTCTACCGTTGAACTATCCCCCAACGACGAACCGAACGTCGCCGGCAGGCGGGTAGATAGCGGAGGCGCGCGGCGGCGGCAAGAGGAGCGGGAAGGGGCGCGGGCGCGGCGCGCCGCCGCGCCCGGTCCGGCTTGCGTTCGCCGACCAATTGATTAGGATGCGGGCACAATGCTCATTGCCCAGAAACTAGGCGCCCAAGGCGCGGCGCCGCGGGTGGGCTCGTTGGCGCTCGTCGGCGCCGCCATTCTGGCGCCGATGTCGGGCGTCAGCGACCTCGGGATGCGCCGGGCCGCGCGGCGGTTCGGCGCGGCGTTGGCGTTTTCGGAGATGGTCGCGAGCGCTGAGCTCGTCGCCGACGACGGCGAAGCGCGCTTGCGCGCCGAAGGCGAAGGGGCCGAGCCGCATGCGGCCCAACTCGTCGGTTCGGCGCCCGCGGCGATGGCCGAGGCCGCGCGAAGGCTCGAAGCGTCGGGCGCGCGGCTGATCGACATCAACATGGGCTGCCCGTCGCGCCGTGTCGCCGGCCGCGCCGCGGGCTGCGCGCTGATGCGCGACCTCGACCAGGCGACGCGGCTGATCGAAACCGTCGCGCGCGCGGTCGCAGCGCCGGTCAGCGTCAAGATGCGGCTCGGCTGGGACGACGACGAACGCAACGCCCCGGCGCTGGCCCGCCGCGCTCAAGCGGCGGGCGCGGCGATGATCACCGTCCACGGCCGCACCCGTCGCCAGCTCTACGACGGCAGGGCCGATTGGCGGGCGGTCGGCGAGGTCGTCGCCGCGGTCGACGTTCCGGTCGTCGTCAACGGCGATTGCCGCAGCGCCGACGACGCGCGGGCGATGTTGGCGCAGTCGGGCGCGGGCGCGGTGATGATTGGCCGCGCCGCCGTCGGCGCGCCGTGGCTGGTCGGGGCGATCGGCCGGGCGCTTGTCGCCGGCGGGCCGGCCGAAGGTCCGCCCGCCGCCGATCGGCGCGAGGCGGCGCTCGCGCATGTCGAATGGCTGCTGACGGCGCTCGGCCGGCGCGCCGGCCTGCGCCACGCCCGCAAGCATCTCGCCGCCTACGCCGAAAAGGCGGGTGCGCCGGAAGCGTTGCGCCGGGCGTTGGTGATCAGCGAAGACGCCGATGAGGCGCTGCGCCTGCTGGCGCTCGCCTTCGCGCCGCAGCCGCAGAGGGAGGCGGCATGATGGCGCCCGATCGCTTGCGGGCGGGCGGGTCGCTCGATCCATCGCAGCTTCTCAACGCTTTGCCGCAGCCGTTGCTGGCGATTGACGCCTCCGGCGTCGTCCGCGAGGTCAACACCGCGGCGGAGCATTTTTTCGATTCCGGCCGCTCGGCGCTCCTGCGCGCCAAGCTCGTCGACATTCTGCCCTTCGGCTCGCCGGTGGTCGGCCTTGTCGCCGACGCGATCGCCACTCAGGCGACGGTCAACGGCTACAAGCTCGATGTTTCGACGCCGCGCACCGGCCTGGGCCGGGTGGTCGACGCCTATGTCTCGCCGCTGCCGCGGGCCGAGGACGGCGTGCTGCTTCTGCTGCAAGAACGGTCAATTGCTGAAAAAATGGACAGGCAGCTCACCCATCGCAGCGCCGCGCGATCGGTGACGGCGCTCGGCGCGATGCTCGCCCACGAGATCAAGAACCCGCTTTCCGGCATCCGTGGCGCGGCGCAGCTGCTCGAAGCCTCGGCCTCCGACGAGGATCGGGCGCTGACGCGGCTGATTTGCGAGGAGACCGACCGCATCGTCAAACTGGTCGATCGGATGGAGTCGTTCTCCGAGGAGCGGCCGGGCGGACGCGAGAGCCTCAACATCCACCAGGTGCTCGACCACGTGAAGCGGCTCGCCCAGGCCGGCTTCGCCCAGCACATCCGCTTCTCCGAGGTCTACGATCCGTCGCTGCCGCATGTTCTCGGTTCGCGCGACGCGCTCATCCAGGTCTTCCTTAATCTCATCAAGAACGCCGCGGAAGCCATTGGTGAAGAAAGCATTGACGGCGAGATCACCCTAACGACCGCCTACCGCCAGGGCGTAAGACTGAAGGTCGGAGCGGGGGCCGAGCCGGTCAGTCTGCCGCTCGAGATCTGCGTGCGCGACAACGGCCCCGGCGTGCCGGCCGACATCGGCGCCAGTCTGTTCGAGCCGTTCGTCAGCTCGAAGTCCTCGGGCTCTGGCCTGGGACTTGCACTTGTCGCCAAAGTCATTGGCGACCACGGCGGAATCATCGAATTCGAGTCGCACCCGCGCCGTACGACGTTTCGAGTCCTGCTGCCGCTTGCCGCGCCGCGAGCGGCAAGGGGAGGAAGCGTCGACTAGGGCGGCGCGGCGGGCCGGACTAAAAAGCAGGCGCGGCCGGCGTTCCACCGCCGCCGGCGGCCCGCAAGGAGCTTGTGGATGCCGTCAGGGCATATTCTCGTCGCCGACGACGACGCGGCGATCAGAACGGTTCTCAATCAGGCGTTGTCGCGCGCCGGCTACGAAGTGCGCTCGACCGGCACCGTCGCCGGCCTGTGGCGATGGGTCGCCGCCGGCGAGGGCGACCTCGTCATCACCGATGTGGTGATGCCTGACGACAACGCGTTCGAGCTGCTGCCGCGCATCAAGCGCATGCGGCCCGATCTGCCGATCATCGTCATGAGCGCGCAGAACACCTTCATGACCGCGATCAAGGCGTCCGAGCGCGGCGCCTACGAATACCTGCCCAAGCCGTTCGACCTGAAGGAGTTGGTGTCGATCGTCGGCCGCGCCCTGGCGCAGCCCAAGCGCGCGCGCGAAGTCGGCGTGGAAGCGGCGGCGGCCGAATCGATGCCGCTGGTTGGCCGCTCGCCGGCGATGCAGGACATTTTCCGCTCGCTGGCGCGGCTGATGCAGACCGATCTGACGGTGATGATTTCCGGCGAGTCGGGCACCGGCAAGGAACTCGTCGCGCGCGCCCTGCACGATTACGGCAAGCGCAAGGCCGGGCCGTTCGTCGCCATCAACATGGCGGCGATCCCGCGCGACCTGATCGAGAGCGAACTGTTCGGCCACGAGAAGGGCGCCTTCACCGGCGCCAACGCGCGCTCGGCCGGCCGCTTCGAGCAGGCCGAGGGCGGCACGCTGTTCCTCGATGAAATCGGCGACATGCCGATGGAGGCGCAGACGCGGCTGCTCAGGGTGCTGCAGCAGGGCGAGTACACGACGGTCGGCGGCCGCACGCCGATCAAGACCAACGTCCGCATCGTCGCCGCCACCAACAAAGATCTGCGCTACTCCATCCAGCAGGGCGCATTCCGCGAAGACTTGTTCTTTCGGCTCAACGTCGTGCCGCTGCGCCTGCCGCCGCTGCGCGAGCGCAGCGAGGACATCCCCGACCTGGTGCGCCACTTCTTCCAGCGCGGCGTGACGGAAGGCTTGCCGCCCAAGAGCCTGGAATCGGCGGCGATGGATCGGCTGCGCCGCTATTCATGGCCGGGCAATGTGCGCGAGCTGGAGAACCTGACCCGACGCATCGCCGCGCTCTATCCCCAGGACGTCATCGGCGAGGCGCTGATCGAAGCCGAACTCGGGGCCAGCGCGCCGCTGCTTGGACTTTCGGGGCCCAGCGGCGGCGGCGACCGCGCGCCGACCCGCGAAGCGGCCCAAGCGCAGGAGCAATTCGTCTCCGGCATCGAGCGGCATATCGCCGATCTGTTCCGCTCGTTCGGCGACTCGCCGCCGCCGGTCGGCCTTTATCACCGCGTCCTGCGCGATCTCGAGGTGCCGCTGATCGCCGCGACGCTGTCGGTGACCCGCGGCAACCAGATCAAGGCGGCCGAGATTCTCGGCCTCAACCGCAACACGCTGCGCAAGAAGATCCGCGATCTCGATCTACGGGGCGTCCGCGGATTTAAATGATTTTCGCCGCCATTTCGTCGTAATCTTGCAACAGAGTTGCAATTACGCAACTCTGGATTCGGCCGCAAGGCGTAACGACGGCGAACTTTCGCGACGTGACGATTCAACAATCGCAGCAGCAGCCCGATGGGGGCGCGGCGCCCGTAGCAGGTCCGCGGCTCGACGAGCGCCGAATTTCCGGGGTGTTCGGTCCGATTGCGGTCGGCGGCGCCCTGATTCTGGCGCTGGCGACCTTCGTCACCTTCGCTGGCTTCACCCCGATCATCCCGACGCCGGGCGTGGTCCTGATCCTGCTCGGCGGCGACGGGCTGATCGTCCTTTGCCTGCTGGTGCTGATCGCCCTGGAGCTGCGCCGCCTGCGCGCCGCGCGCCGCGCCGCGCGCGCCGGAGCGCGGCTGCACAATCGCGTCGTCGCGCTCTTCTCGTTGGTGGCGGCGATCCCTGCGCTGGTGACCGCGCTGGTCGCCACCGTCTCGGTCGAATGGGTGATCAATCCCGCGTTCATGAAGGACATTGGCTCGTTCCTCGGCGAATCCGGCGCCTTGTCGCAGGTCTATCGCGAGACCCAATGCCAGGCGCTGCTGCGCGAGGCGGAACTGACCGCCGGCGATCTTTCGCAGGCGGCGCGTCTCATGCGTTCTGACCCGGAATTGTTCCAAGGTTTCCTCAATGCGCGGTCGCGCGCGCTTGGCTTCACCGCCGCCGCCGTCATCAAATCCGACGGCACGACGATGGCGAAGGCGACGGGTTCCGACCCCAAGCTGATCGCCAAGCCCGACCGGGGCGATTTCACCGCCGCCTCGGCCAGGCAGCCGTTCTGCGGCTTGCTCGGCAGTGGCGAGGTCTTCGTCGCTATACGGCCAATCGCGGGGATCGACGACGGCTATTTCTACGCCGCGCGCGGCGTCGACCCGATGTCGGGCAAGGTCGCGCGCGACGCTTCGCAAGTCTCGGCGGTTTTCGCCAACTTCGAGTCGCATCGCCACAACATCGAGCTCGGTTTCGGCGCGGTGTTCATCATGCTGTCGCTGACGATGTTGATTTCGGCGGTATGGATGGGCCTCACCTTCGCCAATCAGCTCGTCGGCCCGATCCGGCGGCTGATCCGCGCCACCGACGAGGTCGCCTCCGGCAACCTCTACGTCCAGGTTCCGACCCGGCGCTCCGAGGGCGACCTCGGCCATCTTGGCGAGACTTTCAACAAGATGACGATGGAGCTGCGCCATCAGCGCAATCGTCTGACCGCCGCCAACGCCCTCAACGACGAACGGCGCGCCTTCATCGAGGCGGTGCTGTCGGGCGTTCCGGCTTCCGTCATCGGCGTCGACGCGCAGGACCTCATCACGGTCAGCAACGCCGCCGCCGACAAGCTGCTGTGCGGCGACGATCCGCGCGGACTGGTCGGCCGGAACATCGGCGAGGTCTTCC
>Ga0181535_10002317_pt1 | contig 23501 bp, 24 predicted proteins | sample PEATcosm2014_Bin_44_FD_119774 | JGI IMG/M metagenome (GOLD analysis project Ga0181535, IMG submission 119774) | Peatland microbial communities from MTU Mesocosm Facility, Houghton, MI, USA - PEATcosm2014_Bin17_30_metaG | ecosystem: Environmental > Terrestrial > Soil > Wetlands > Peat | place...
TGCAGCAGGCTCCTTTACCGAATGATCCCCAGCAGCTCCCCCTCGCTCATGAGCCGCATCTCTTCCCCGCGCAGCACAATTGCGGCGCCGGAGTACTTCCCATACAACACCCGGTCGCCTGCTTCCACTTCGCTTGGAACCCAGCGCCCCAGCAAATCGAACCGCCCCGCGCTGGCCGCCACCACAATCCCCTCCATCGGCTTTTCCTGCGCCGTGGCAGGAATGTAGAGCGTTCCGCTTTCGTCCATCTCTTCCTTGGTGCACATCCTCACCAGCACCTGGCCCATCAGCGGTGTAAATGTCTGAGCTGCTCGCCGGATTGGCTCCGGTTTCGGCAGTTCCATCACCGTCGTCAGATGCACTTCCTCGGCGCGTATGCGCTGCCCTCGCACGAGCGGTGCCAGCCCTTCCATCTTTGCGGCCTCAAGCGCCATGGTCTCTGGTCCTTGTTCGCCCTCGCCTGTTCCCTGTTCCCTGTTCCCTGTTTCCTGCAATTTTACTTCCTCCCCGCAAATACTTCGTTAATTGTTTGTTTCAGCTTTTCAGATAACCTAGCGGCCAACGGCTCAAGGATGGGTATTTGAATTCTGCCCACATCTTCAAGTGTGAGAATGTGTACAGGATCGCCGTTTTCATCGGTGCAATGTTCCCACCATCGATCTCGAGCTAACGGTATGCCAATTGCTTTCATCCGCTTACCTTCTTCCTTGAAATTGAAACATCTGTTGTTTGTACCAGCTCGCCTGCGGCCCCGTGCCCACCGGGAAAGCCCTGTGCGCCTCGGCCACCGTGATCGCGCCATTGCGCACCAGCGCCAGCAGCGCGGTGCGCCATCCGATGAAGCGCGGCGTGCGCGGAACGCCGAATTCGTCGAACCTCATCACCATCCATTCCGTCCCAAACGGCCATTGCAGCGTGGCCACCTGTACCGGCTCTTCCGCCGCCGCCTTCTGCCCCGGCATCAGAATCGGCTGGTCGCTGTGCGCCATCACCAGCAGGCTCACCCGTCCGGCCTTGTCCTCACGGTGCATCTTCTTCACATCCCGCGCAATCAGAATTCTCCCGCTGCCGATCGTTCGCACATAATACTGATTGTCCACCAGCACGCCTTCCACCCATTCCATCTGCTTTACCGGGTAATCGTGCACATTGCCGATCCGCGCCGGTTGCAGCAGGCCCATCGTCACCAGGCGCGTGTAAAAATCCAGCGGCGTCAGAATCTTTCCCTTGCGCGCTTCGAGCGCGTCATCCTCGCTCCAGCGTTCCTGCCCGTCCCAGCGTTGCAGCCTCCGGCTCTCTTCCACTGTCTCATGCATCATCGCGGCCAGTTCGGCATACTTCTGGCCGTTGACTTTGGCTTCGCTCTTCTCCGCCTCCATCCGCGCCAGCGCCTCCACCACGCGCGGATGCTGCCCAATCACCAAGCTCTGATCCGTCCGGTCAAAGTCCTCCTGGCTCCAGGGCTTTACATCAGGTGTAACGCCGTCACGTAGCGCCAACCCAGGCACGGCGTCCAGCTCGGTCTCCTGCTCCCGGCTCAGCTTCCACCGGCCGCCCTCGATCTCGTCCGCCGCCAGCCGCACCGCCTTGTCGCCGTCCGTCTCCTTGGGCGCGCTCTGGTGCCTGCGGTCAATGTGAATCGCGGGCATCTTGTCAACCGTTTCGCTCATCGTTCACCCCAGATCTCCAACTGCAGAGAAACGCCCTCTTCCACCGTCAGCGCTATCATTTCCATTCATCTTCCACCGTAAAACCCCGCGTGGCCACCGCAACCGCTTCATATCTCGTCGATTGCCATGCCGGGTTGTTTGGATCCACACGGCGCTCGATCAGTTCGCCCAGCGCCTCGGCTAATTCTTCGCTGATGCGCTTCACTTTAGGATGCTGCTCCGGAAACTGAACAATCCGGAGTTCCGCCAGCCTCATCTCTTCCAGCCGCTCGGTGGAAATCATCCCTCCACCGTCCCTTCCAGCGGGATGCTGCTCGCCTTCCGCAGTTCGATCAACTCTTGCAGCGCCTTGCCCACATCCGCCCAGCTTTTGCGGATCTGCGGCCAGCCCTTCTTCGACCGCGCCACAGCCACATCATGCAGCCCCTTCAGTTGCTCGTCAGTGATCCGTTTCTGATCCCTGATCTCTGATCCCTGATCCCTGTCTTCCCTCATTGCTCCGATCCCCCTTCTTCCTTTGGTGCCTCTTCCGCCTGTTGTTCCCGGCTGGCGTCCGTCTGGTTCTTTTGAATCATCTCCGCGATAAACGGCCCGTAGCGTTTCGCCGTAGCCCCGCTCTCCAGCGCAAACATGAAGTTCTGCGCAATCTTCGGGTTCGCCTTGATCGCGTTCATCACCGCGTGTGTGGCCTCGTAGCCAGCCTCTCCTGCGGCCATTCCCCAATATGGAGTCATTCCTGCCGCGTGGGCTGCTAAACCTCCAATTGCCACCACCCCTGCTCGCTTCCCGAGGCCGATCATTCTTTGCGCTGGCGGCTTTGCGGTTGGTGCTGCCTGCTCCATCCTCTCCAACTCCTGCGCCACTGTCCGCACTCCTCCATTGAACACTTGCCGCTGTTTGTCGGTCATGTTCCTCTCGGCAATTTGCTCCAGCGTGTCCAGTCTTCCCGGCCCTAGAACCTGTTCGAGTTTTGGACGCGTGTAATCCTTCACTAGACGCAATAGATCGTTGTGCAGTCCCTTTCCATTGATGCCGCGTTGCGCGTTGCTTACTTCGCTCGCTCCAGGCAGCCCGCGCAAATTCCTGTCTAATGTGTTGCCTATATCACGCAAGATGTAGCTTTGCGTCCAACTGGCCTTCACGGCGGGCAACTCTTCCATCCCCGCTTCGCCCATGTGGCCGTTGAGTAGATCCTCCATCTCATTCAATTTTTCGATATAAGCGCCCTTTTCATCGTTCCCGCCCTTCCACGCGGCTTTCTGTGCTTTGGCAACTTCCTTGTTCAGGTCGCGGAACCTTCCATCTGTAGCTTTGTCGAGCGCGTCGTAGGCCTCATCGTTTACTTCAGTCAGACGATCCGCTGCCCCAGTAAAGTCGTGTGTGGTATTCAAAATATGATCCACATCGATAACTTTCGCTCCCGAAGCCAGCATAGGCTGAGCGTTTCCGCGCGCCGCGTTGATAGCTTCCATGTGCGGCTTAGCCGCGCCGCGCGCCACATCGCTATAAGTTGCGCTGTCCGCTGCCCGCGCTTCTTCCGTTGCGCGATTCGCCGCTGCTGCGCTCTCGGTTGCGGTTTGTACTCTTGCTGCCGCAGTTCCCGCCCGCGCCGTCTTGATCGCCGCTCCCCCCGCTCCCAGTGTGCTCAATCCCCCGCTCAACAGCCCCGTCTCACCCGCCGCCGTCGCCGCCGCCCCGGCATCGCCTCCGGTCTTGGCGTATGTCTGCGCGCCCGCAATCGTTCCCTGCTTCACAACGGTCGAACCGATCTTCAGCACCTTCGCCAGCATTGGATACTTTCCCAGCATCTGGGCCAAACCAGTCATGTTTTTCAGCTTCTCGGCAAGCGCCAGCCCCTCCGCGCCTTTCCCCAGCAAGCTAAGCAGTTCTTCGCCAGTGAAATACTCGGCCACGTTTTCTGAGGCCTCTCCTACTCCTTGTACCGCCCCCTTTGTAGGCTTGGCGGCCGCTAATTGCAATTCCGTTTCAAAGCGAGTCCTCGGCGTCCTGTCCAGTCCGGTCACCGTCTTGTCCACTCCGGTTCCGACTCCAACAAGCGCATTCACCGGCGCGGCAATCCATGGATGCTGGTCCAGATACTGCTCCACGCGTCCTTCGCTCAGCGGATCGGCGGCATGGTCGCGCGCATATTTTTGCAGCGTTCCCTTGTCGGCAAAGAGATAGCCGTTCTGAATCAATGTCTGGACTTTGCTATAAGGAATCTGCACCGCTCGCCCATCCGGAGAGAGCATCGCGTACAACCCTTCATTGTTTGGGTTCGCTGGGTTGGCTGGTTGTGCCGTCTGCGCCGGTTGCGCGCCTGAACCACTGGCGTTTATCGGCACAAATCCCGGCGGCGGTGGCGGCGCGTTACCGGCCTGAGAAGTGTCCTGATTCATCGGGACGAATCCCGGAGGAGGAGGAGGCGGTTGCGGAGTGCCATTCTGAGCTTGCGGGTCCATCTACTTCACCGCCTGACCTGTCTTCGTGTCCACATACTGCTGTCCGTTCCAGCCAATCGTCTGTCCAGTCTGCGGATTGGTGTGCAGGTTAGTCAGCGCGGGTGCGGAAGAAGTTGCCGCGCTTTTCGGGTTATAAGCTTTGTCTAATTCATTCCATGCCTGCTGTCCTTCCGGAGAAATCCACGGGAATTTTGCTTCATAGGCTTCACTCGGAGCTGCGTTCTTCCACTGCTGCCTGAAAGAGTTGAATTTTTCTTTCATCGACGCAACCTGCGTTTTGATTGCGGCATCTCGGTTCCCCGGCAGTGTGGATCCAAGTGTCGCCAAGACGCGCTCGGCGGCGGGGATGTTCTGATCTCCGTAAAATTTATTCAACTCCGGAGCTAACGTGTTGAGTTGATTGTGGTAGGCGGTATAGGCGGGAGTTCCGTAAATGTGGCTCGCGGGGGTATTGAGCTTGCGCAGTTGATTCAGATGAGCCAGCACTGTTCCGCCAGAGTTAAGTTGTCTCCCAACGTCACCCGATGTGAACTCCTTTTCAGCAGCCACATAGGCGTCAATTTTCCCACCATCGAAGCCCGGATACTTCGCAGAAACAGCCTCCAGCAATGCCGGATTTCTGGCTGCTAGATAAGCCATGCGTCCTACCGGCATCTGCCCTGTTCCCATCATGTCTACCAGCGGACCGCTGGTTTCCTTATTCTTCGCCGCCTCGTCGTCAGCTTTAGCTTGCTTTTCATGTGCCCCGGCCCAGGCATCCGCTGTCTCCGCTTTTAGGTGTGCAGACTCTTCTGGGGAAAGCGGCTTCGCCACTGGATGCAGCTTCTCTTGCGCGGCGGCTTTGTGCTCGTCAATCACGCTCTGGTCAAGCTGATACTTTTGCCGGGCATTCCCCGCCGCGGCATACAGCGCGTTCACATCGCCCTGCTTCATCGGCCCAGCGCTCTTCTGGTATTCAATATCATTCTTGACCGGATTGAAAAAAGGAACTTCCGTGCCTGCCGGCAGCATCTCTTCGTCGCTGCCGGGCACTTTCTTGTAAATATCAAACCCGTTCGGCTTGCCGTCTGCCCCGTAAGTGGCAACCGGCGTGTATATCGCCATCTTCGCCTGATCCTGGTTGAACTGCGGAGTGTCGCGCATGAACTTGGTCAATTCCTGCAAGTTCGCGGCGTGTCCAACTTGGGTTGCTCCCGCGGCTGTCAGCCGGTCCGCCTGTTTTTCGCTGAACTCGATGTCGTGTTGCTGACCCTCGATGCCTTTGCGCGTCAGTTCCAAGGCGTTGGCAGCCGTCTGGTGATTCAATGCTGAGATATTCGCCAACTGCACCAACTCCTGCGTTGGCGCTTCCTGCCGCTGCTGCTGAAGCTTCTCTCCGGCCTGCACGCCCGCGCCCAGCGCCGCTCCTTCGCTGCCGGCTCCGCGTTGCGACATTCCCGCCGCCGCGCCCAGCAGCGCCTCCGCGCCAATTCGCAGCCATTGCTTTCCATTTGAGAATCCCGGCTGCCCGCGTACCGGCTCATGCTCCAGATAAACGCTGCCGTCCGCTGCCTGGCGCACCTTGCTGGTCGGCGTTCCGGCCAGCGAGTCAATCATCTTGTCCATGAACCCGCGCAGCCCCGGAGCATAAACCGGCTTCGCCTCCGCCGGCGGCGCGGCCACAGCCGTAACTGCCGGCGGAGGCACTGGGGCGGCGTTAGGAGTCGAGGCAGTTGGTTGAGCCGGTGAAGCGCTCGCGCTTGTTCCTGCCGTCGCGGCTGCCTGCTGCCAGCTCTTGTCGCCGCTGCCCATGTCCCCGCTGGGCGGCGGCGCGCTCGGCGTCGATGCCGCCGGTGCCGGTGTTGCCATCGCTGTTGCGCCGCCTTGTGTCGGATCGTCCATCGCTCACCTATCCCATTAAAGCTATGCCTGCAACACTTCCTGCCGCTCCTATTGCCGCATTCATCCAGCTATTGTTTTCCTGGGCAATCGTGTTGGCTTCGCTTCCCGCGGCGCTCTCCGAGTTGATCTCCGCGCTCGAATATGCGATCGGGTTTTCTCCCGCCGCAATCGCCATCTCGCCCTGCTCCGCATTGGTGAAGTTTTCCCGGCCTGTCTGGTAGTTCGCGCTCTGGATCTGCGTCTCTTCCGAACTTTCCTGCTCCGCGGCGCTGTTAGCTACCTGTTGCTTCAATTGCGTCTGCGCCCCACTCGGAAGCGGATTGTCGCCGCCGCCCTCGGCCGCCAGATTCTCGCCAACCGCCTTGCCAGCCGCGCTGTAATTCTCGGCTGTGCCTTCCACCGCCTGCGCATTCAGAGTATTCAGCTCCGCGGGGCTCATTCCCTGCTGATTCGGTCCCGCATTCAATATCGGGTCCAGCACAGACTTCACCTGAGCATAGAGCGCCGTCTGGCGGGCGTACTGCTGCGCTTGCTGCTGGTTATATTCCTGCATGGTCTGTATGTCTTCCTGCTGAATCGTGTCTTGAGCGCCAGAAGCACACATATTACACCCCTTCCATCTTTTCGGCTCGCTTCTCAGGATGCAACACCCTACGCAGCCTTATATAGCCGTTTTGCAACTCTGTCCCGTCCACTATAAACCCTAAACGCTTCTGGCAGAAAGCAATTAGTTTCGGCTGCCGGCTGTCAAAGAACATTTCCTCCGCTCCACTCTGCTCGAGCACCGGCGCCAGCCAAGCCGTTCCCTCCATCAGCGCCTGCCGGGTCCGCTCCCGGTCCTCCTCCGTCGCGCATGGCATGAACTGGATAAACACCTCGGCGATGATCTTCATTACCGGCGGTCTCACTTCTTCAATCGTCTCCTGGCTTAGACCCACAAGTTGTATTGGGAGCGGGTTCTGATCGATTATCTTTACGATCATAAGGCGCGTCTTGAAGAAAAACACCGGCCCCTGGCTATCCTCCACCACCACGGAATCTATCCCCGGTTGCTGCTCCAGCCAGAATGCGGGATCGATCTTGCCCGCATGGTCCTCGTCCCGTGCTGTCCATTGCTCAGCCAGCATGCGGTCCTCTTCCCACGCTGGCCGCAGTGTGTAGGCTGAGAATCGCAAAGTGGAAAGTGCTGTCATGCTCGCCCCTAGCCGATCACTTCGTTGGTGAGCACAGAATCCGGCGTCAGTCCCGTCCACTTGCAGACATTCGCGATGTAGGATTCCGTCTGATTCTCAACTGGGGGTGCCCACTTGTTGAGAGCTTCCGCCACCGTCAAGCCGTTATACCCAATCTGGAGCAACTCTCGCATGGCTTGAAACCCTGCCTCCGGCGTGGCCCAGTGAGCAAATCGGTTGCCATCTGTGTGCAGCGCTCCATGAGTCCGGGCAAACTCGCCTTCCTCGATATTGCCGGGATTGTTGCGCCGCTGCGCCAGCGAACCGGCAACCTCAAACCCTTCCTCACGCGCAATCGCTTCGATGAAAGTCATTGTTTTACGCCTCCCGGCGCTGGTGTACTGGGTTTAGTGATCATTCGGTTCGACAAATACAAATTGTGGACTGCCCATGGCGCTGTTGTGCTGATATCCACGGAGGTCAGGAGATGCGCCCACCTCCGGTGATGATGCCTGGTGAGCATCCGGGAAAAATACCAGTCCACCACCACTGTCCCGGCAGAGTACGCTGCCATTGCCGGAACGTGGTCTGCGATGGCGGAGGGCAGAAATAGTTCCCGGTTGCCGTTCTGGAGCATATGGTGTGTTGAATACACGTCCAGGCCCCGTACTCCCGCATCAGTTGCCAGCAGACCCCACTCTACATGGTCAATCTGTTGTGGCTTGGGGGCTTCCGGCCACTGAGCATAAAGTGGGGCAGCCAAAAGTAAGATCAGAGCGATTTTCATTGCTGTTTACGCTCCTCTTCCTTCGCCCCGTAAATCGCAAACTCCAGCAGCTCGTCAGCCGCCGCCTGCGAACCGTAATCAAACTTCAGCAGAATTGAATCGCTCTTCATCACTGCTGCGCCCTGTTGCCCACTGTATCGATCGCTGTACACAGTCTGGCTCGGCGGCTGATCCGCCGGGTCAGGCGCCGTTGGCTGCAACACGGTCCATGGCGTATTGGCGGTTGCCGCGATCTCACCCATCAGCACGCTCACCACCGGCCTTGAACCCACCGCCGCGCTCTTCGCGGCAATCCATGCCACCTCGCTCACCGCGCCAGTCGAGCACAGCGGAATGACGCCCTTCGTGTCCCATGCCGGGTAAGCATTCCCATTGTCCGCCCAAGCTGTCTGCGTCACATCGCGCATCAAGATCGGCCCTCCGCCCGTTGGAGGTCCAATCAGCAAGTGGAAGACTCCGGGGCTTACTTCCACGCTCTGCACTGCGCTAGTGCCGCCCGCAATCGCCGCCCGCGGACTCCATACCAGTCCGCTCTCCGGCGGGCTTACCGCGCCCATTCTGAACCAGCCCACAGCCCCATCCGCCACATACATTCCCACATCGCGCGTGTTGGCGATATTCCAACTCAAATAACTTGTCGCCGGATTGTAGAGCGCCGCGCTGATGCCTCCCGTGGTCACCTTCAAAAACTGATCTCCAATCGGCAGCCCCACTTCGTTGTAGCCGCTCTGCGGGTTGAAGGGATAGGTCACAGTCAGCGAGCTTACCCGCCCATTTGACTCCATCAGGTTGATTTCCGTGCCCAGCACGTCTTCCACGTTGTAGCCGCCCAGGATGATCTTGTCGGCATATTTTGTGGTATAGAACGGATTGCTCGATGTGCCGATTCCCAGGATGATCCAGATCCCGCTGGTTGTGTAAACCAGTATGCCGCCGTTCTGCACCGTGATCGGACGCAGCTTGATCACCTTGCCGATGAAGGCAATAAAATTCAGCGGCGGCCACGCTGTGTTTCCGTTGCCCACCAGCGTGTCCGGCCCTCCGGAGTAGTAAACCAGGTTGCCGACAAATCCCCACGTCCGCTGCAAGTGATTAGCCATGCCTGTAATCCCGGCCGGCGGCGGATTATTCGCGCTCGCCACCGGCGCGGCGATAAAAGCGTTCAGCGCCCTTGCGCCGTTCGTTGACGTGTCGGGTATCCCTTGCTCGGCATAAGTGAAACTCGAAGCCCCGTAGAGGTAGAGGTCGATCGGGTACTGGTCTTCGAGAATCAACGTGCTTTCGCCCTGTGGCGTGCGCCAGATCCATATCTGATCGATCTGGGTATCCGGTTGAAATGTACCGTTTAGAGAGAGGTATGACGAACTGGCTTTCCCTAGGATTCCTCCTTGAATCGTCACAGGCAAAGATGCTGTCGAAACCGAACCATCAATGGCATGAGTTGAAAAAGAGTAGCTGATACTTGCTGTCGTCCACACCACGCCCGGTCCTACGCATGTCCAGGTCAAAGCTCCATCGCTAGTGGTTGTTCCAATGGTCGTTGCCCAGGTTGTTGGCGGCGATCCTCCGGAATTTCCACCAGTTCCGTTAGTCACAACTTGTAAATTCTGATTTGAATCGAGAATCGCACAGGTTTGAACTGAACCCGGAAGTCCAAAGGCTGTTACTGGCGACCAGACGCCTACAATCCCAAAATTCCACCAGATAGCATTACCATCAATCGTTATTGCAAAACCGTTTGTTGAAGTCTGAGGATTCCATTTTGGATAAGATAGACCTGTTGTATATGCAGGAAGACCACCTGTGTAGTTCATGATCACGTGCAGATTCTGATTAGGGTCCAGCACGCTGTAGTAGGCTCCAAGCGTTGCATTCGCTTGCCAGAACCGAGAGCCGTTATACGGCGTCACTGTCGGTTGCGTGGGTTGAGGGAGCCCCCAATTCTCAACTGCCGTCCCATAGCACTTCCACTGCTGGCCTCCATCGGCTGTTACCGCATACTGCGTTCCGCTGAAGCTCGGCGGGGTTGCTCCTGTTATCCCGTTTCCAGTCGTCGCCTGGCCGGTATCTGGGGTAACCGGTCCAGCCGCATGTAACAGTCCTGGCACCTCTACACACCCTAGCGTGGAGGATGATATAGATTGGATCGTCTTCGTCTGTCCGTTCAGCGATGTATAGTTGGTCAGCCCTGAGAAAGTGATGCTCGCGCCTAGCAGGTTGGCAAATTGATCGGGAATACTATTCAGATCGAAATAGATCAAAATTCCACTCGTGGAGAGATTTTGCGTGGCAACAATCGGCAATGTGATGCCGCCCAGCGCCATCTGCATATTGCCAGGTTCCGTGCCCACGTTGATCAGCGTTCCCGGCAGCACATTTGTGCTCGCCTGCCATCCGGCATTGTTCAGCCACTTCTTCTGATCCACGCCGTCGCCCATGAACAGTTCCGTATTCACATTCATGAAGCACATCGGTCCCGCGCCCGCCGATTTGGTAAAGATATTGGCATTGGTTCCCGCGGTTGCGTCCCAGATATTCCCGTCGGTCCCGTCCAGCAACACGCGCACCGATTCAATGCCATCCTGGATGCTTTTGAAGCTGAAAAAGCTCAGCGTCGGTGGAAAGGTTGCGGCGTTGTAAACCGCCGTTCCCGGTCGCCGCTTGTCAGTCAGGTTTACTGAGATCTCACGGTTCAACCCGTCCAGCATCTGATCGAAGTGAATACCGGAATAGAATCTCCGCATCAGATAAGAGCTGATGCCGTCGCTGTAGGGACTTCTTTGCGTGCGCAACCCGGCAAACTGCTCCGCGCTCGGCGTCAGCGCGGCATAGCGCGTTGGGTCGTGAATCGCTCCTGCCGATTCAAAAGGTCCAGCCATGGGTCGCGCCTCTCCAGTGGTCAGTGGTTAGTTGTCAGTGGTCAGTATTTTTTACCGTTGGCAGCTAACCGCGCCTCATGTTTGTGATCTTCTCGCACCGCATTGAACGCCGTTTTTTCTTGATAGGCGCCTTCTAAATCGAAGTTAAATCGGGCCGCTAGATCAAAGATCCGAATCAAGCAATCAGCAAGCTCGACTTCCACCATTTTTCGATGCGGAAGTTTGTCGTCGTCGAGATTTCTACGGTGCCCTTCCAGTGCTTCCGATAGTTCTGAATGGCAGAGAGCGATAAGTTCTCCGAAGTTTCGATTGATCGGCTCTCCGGTAGCTGGGTTCTGCCACCACTTCAAATTAGCCGCATGAGATTGCTTTGCATAATCGTTTAAGTCCATTCTGATCCCCTTTCTCATCCATTCCATCATTCAAACAGGTTGATCGATAATAGAATTAAATTACCATCATACCGCGTTACGCAGTCAACTGTTTATTTTGCCAGCCCCGCCATGCCCGACTTCACCGCGTCCTGGCTCTTAGCCAGCGTCTGCATCAGCCGGTCCCACTCGCCCGCGAAGATCGCAATCGCCTGCACGCTCAGCCCGGTCTGCGCACCCAGCAGCGCGCTCACTCCAAGCTGGCTCCAGAATGGCGTTCTCGGATCGCTTACCAGGTTGCCCGCCAGCGCCAGAAAGAGCTGATTGTAGATATAGCCGTACTCATCCGGAAGCGGCGCCCAGGTGCTTCCAAAACTGCTCGCCACCGGCGCTTTGCGCTGATAATCGATGTACACCGTATCGTTGTCTGTGGGTATGGCGTCGAAGCGGAAGGTGATGTTCCCGGCATTGTCGTCGTACACCGGCGCCATGGTCTTTGGCCGGTAACTAACCGTCGTCTTGGCCAGCGCCTCTGCGCCTTCCAGCGCGTGAATCTTGCCGCTCGCGTCCATGAGCCACAGCTTTTCTATCCATCCCAGGTCGCCCACCACCGCGCTGTAATCCGTTCCGCCAGCCGTCGTAATCGGAAAATTCAGGTTTCCGCGATTGAACCGCCATTTCATCGGCGGCCCCAGCACGCGCCCCAGCACCAGGTTCGCAAAGGTCAGACCCGGCTCCCAGTTTGAGACATTCAACGGCTGCTGCTTCAGGATCGTCGCCACCCAGTTCACTGAGTCCTGAATTGTCTTGGTGCAAGCCATTAGTTCACCGCCTGTGAACAGGGATCAGGGATCAGGGAACAGGGAACAGAAAAGGCCCCCTGTGGTTTGAAGGTTCGCGCGATGTGTTGCGCCAGCGCGAACGGTATTTTTGCGATCATGGCGCTTGCGGCCTTGCGGGAGCTGGACTTGCTTCCATGCTTCCTTTGCTCTGAGCAGTTCTCTCCAGAACCAAACCAATCTCCGCCAAGGCCGCAATAGAGGTCGATGCAGACGGGTTTTACTGTTCCCTGTTCCCTGTTCCCTGTTTTCTGCACTTCTCATCCCTTCCATCAATCAAACAGGCATATCCGCGGTATAGCGGTAGTTTCCTGGCCAGATATTGTCTACCGGGCTTGTGGCGGGCAGCAGCCCGTAGGCGTTCGGTTCCTTGTCCGCCTGCTTGGCTGCATCCTTCAATCCCGCCAGCCAGATCGGGTACTCCTGCAAAAATTCCTTGCGGTCGGCGGGGTTGCTGCTCGCGCCCTTACATTGGTATGCGAATGCCCTGCGGAAGTGGCGCGCATAGCTGTCCGGAATCGGATTGATCATCGTCTTGATCGAAGTGATCTTGGGCGGCTCCATCTGGTAGCTCGGAATCATCTGGTACACCGGCCCCGCCTGGTTCGGCAACGGCCAGATCCTGAATCCCTGGCTCGTCCCACTTACAACCGTCCATACGCAGCTTCCATCCGTCACCGTGACACCTTCCGCGGCTCCGGCTACCGCCGTTGGCTGCGTTAGGCCGGTGGTCCCAAACGTCGTCAGAATCAGGTAATTCCCGTTGGCGTCGATGAAGTTCATGATCGGATTCGGCGCCACCGCTCCAATCGTGATCAGCGGCGAATATGTCACGCCCGCCCCCGGCCAACTTCCGTAGCTCAGATCGCTGTTGTACATCCAGCAGATCGCCGTCGGGCCGCCCAGCACGCCGCCAAACTGCGCGCTTACCCGGCTCAGTTGCCGCTTCCACTTCGGCGAGCTTGGTACATTCACCGGCTTGGGAATCATTGTATTGTTAATGTCGATCTTGTCGCAGTCATCGCCCCAGCCGATTGGCCCGGCACTCTGCGCCAATTGCGGATAGTCCTGCTGAAAGGTATTGGTCAGGAAGGGCGCGGCAAAGGCGCGGTTGAACTTCCAGTTGAAGCGCTCCGCGATCAGATCAGCCATGGTATCGTTCGCCAGGCCAAGAATCAGATCGAGGTTGAAACCGCTGGGCGCGGTGCGCGGATCGTAGATTCCTCTGGCGGCTTGCTCATCCAGGATGGTCTCGATGCTGAGCGTACTGTTTCCCATCGCGTTATAATCCCTTCAACCGCCAACCTCTTCAACATCCTCGCAACCCATCCCGCCGTTGGCAAAAAGGCCGGAGGAATCTGGCTGTTTTGCGGGCAACGTGCAGTGTGGATCTGGGGATCGGAAACTGCACGTTGCCACTCGCGCGACCGGCTGGAATGGACAGCCTATCCCGCGTCTTGTACGCCTTCCTGGATTACTGGAAGGCTACCTTGATGCTCGAAAGCACCGGCGTGGGCGGAGGAACGACGGGAATAGCGACCGTCACCGCTTCCGTATCGGTCAAAGACAGCCCTTCGGCTGTGGTCAGCGTCGCGGTGATGTTTGCCACGCCGTTGGCGACTGCGGTCGTCAGGCCGGTTGCGGGATCGAAAGTCACAATGGCGCTGGCCGTGTCGTCGGAACTCAACGTAGCGGCCGGCATGGCGCCTGTGAACGGTTGGCCGAACTGGTCATAGCCCAGAACTGAGGCTGTGACCTGCTGGCCGGCGGAGGTGAGGGTAACTGGTCCTGCTGTTGCCATGGAAACTCCTTGGAACTTGATTTTGATGTTGGTGAGAGTTGCCGGTTCTTCTTCCTTGACGAGCTTGCGGAGCAGCCGAACGATGTCTTTCAGCAGCCTGTGATTTTCGACTTCTATCTCTTCATGCCGCATGACTCCTCCGCAAATGTTCAAATCCTACTCTCTCCGCCGTTCTCCCGGCGATCAAAAGAATACATCCACGCTTAGGCGACAACCTCGATAGTTGCCAGCCGCAACTGCGCGCTGGTCACCGTCGAACTGGCCGCAATTGTTACTAGCAGGGTCAGCGCCGTGGTCAGGTTTACCGCGCTCGAAACCGCCACGTTGGTGTCCGTGTAGGCGGCTATAGCCGCTGCGGCTACAGCCGTAATTCCTGCGGAAACCATGCCGTGCGACTCGATTGTTCCCGCGGTTCCCGTTGAGGCTACAGTCATCTCAAACGAGATCTGGAACGGAATATTGGTTCCGCTGCCCGCCGTGTTGGCGGTGGTAATCGAGGCCAGCGTCACGCCTCCCAGCGTCAAAGCGAAAGTCAGGTTTGGCGTTGCGGCTGGCGTGGTAAAAATGCCGTATCCAGTGATCAGCAAAGTTCTCCCCGCACGATTCAGGAATCCCGCGTTCAGAGCTTTGCTGATCAGGTTCTGTGCGGTGGTGATGGCCGTCAAAGCTGTCTGCGCATTGATGACGGTCAAGGCTGTCTGCAATGCCGACTCCTGGGCCGCCGAGCCCACGGTGTTCACCACATTGTTCTGCTGGTCGAAGCTGAATCCGTTCGGTGCCGCCGCACCGTTGACTCCAGTGGCGTTCAGCGGTCCCTTGGTAATCGTCGCAAATGGCATTGTCTCTCCTCGCTCTCTCAAAATGCCGTCGTGTCAGCTACAGGCTGACATTGCTATCGCATCGCCGGAATCACAGGGCTTCCATCCTCGTCGGTGAAGTCCCATGCCGGTCCCACCATCGGTGGCAAACCGGTGCCCAGCGCATCCTCTTTCAGCTCGTTGTGCCGCTCCAGGTCTTCCTGGTACTGCTGCACACGCGTGCGTACTTCGCTGGCGGTCTCCAGTCTGAGCACGCCGTCAACCTTCACTTCCTGCGGCTTGCTGCTCTTGCGGTTTGGGTTGGGCGTCAGATTCTTCATCCCGCACCATACGCACTGAATCAGCCACATCCAACTGAAGCCGATGCGGCTGGCGCTCAGGCAGCTTCCCCCTACGCCCTTGCCCATCACGTTGCCCGGCTGCACGCCTGCCTGATGCTTGCACTTACGCTCGCGCTTCGCCTGGTCGTCAATCGCAGCCTTGGCTTGCATCTGCGCCTGCTCGCGCTTGCGTTTCCGATCCTCTTCGGTCTCCTTATAAACGGCGGATTCCTTCTTGGTCCGGTCCAGCATCATCATCTCGCGCTCGAACTGCGCATCCAGCAGCAGCGCCTGCTTCTCTTCGATCGTCAGTTTCTTAGGGTCAGCCATGGTTCGCTCCAATTTTTCTGGACGCCCTCCGCGCTCTCAGCGTCCAGTCTTTCATCAGGGGCGGAATCAGGAAAAGCGGCAACGCGATTTGCCAATGTTGCGTTCGGTAGCGCGTACCGTACAGGTCCAGCTTGCTATGGCATAGGCTGGAAGTCCGTGCCCGCCTGTCCTTCGCTGTTTTGAAGGGGACGGCTAAGGCATGCTCTCTATCCTCGCGTTGTCTTCCCGACTCCTGTTTGAGATTCCTTTACGTGGTTTGAGGAACAGCAATTGCAATCCTCGCACGGCTGGTGTTATCCGGGCTGGGTCCAATGCCGCTGATCATGTTGTAGCTGGTCCCAGCCGCAATCACGCCGGCGCCGTCGTAGGCGCTGCGCGCGTACTCGCCGGCCCACAGGTCCAGGTTCTTCCAGTTCACGCCGGGGTTGGTGTGCCGCGCGCTCTCCAGCGTCACCCGCACCATCGCGTCTTCGCCGGCCAAATAGGTCGAGTAGCCGGTCAAGCCGCTGCCCTGCCAGTTGGTCGTCGCGGTGCAGTTGGTGCTCGGGAACCAGTCGCCGCCAAACAGCCGCAGAATGCCGACACTCTTCTCGCCCTCGTCCTCGTCGGTCAGCTCTTCCAGCTTGGTTTGGCCCTCACCGGTGTGCTTCAGCATATCCACGATGCTGTTATTGGTGTTGTCCAGCGCCGTCATGTCGCCGATCAACGCGGGCAGAATCTTGCCGATAAACCGTCCCGCTGACGGCATCGGAAGCACCTTGGCCTGGAAGAGACTGGCGGGTATCTGCTCGATGATCTGCTTGGTAAAGGCATAGAGCGGCCCGATAGTCGAGTCCTGATTTGTGGTGTTGGTGTCCAGCGTCCGCAGATAATCGAAGTTGGCCATGATCAGGTCGTCGTAGGTTTGCCCCAGCACATAGGCCAGCATCTTGCGATAGTTCATCAGGTCGTCGGAGATCGAAGTCATGAACGTGAAATCGCTGAAGTTGAGGTAGTTGGCCCACTGTCCCAGCTGAATGTCGCGGGAGTTGCAGCTCACGGTCACCGGAGAGCCAATCGTTCCCTGCGTCTGCTGCGGCATACTCGCGCCCAGCACCGTCAGCATGAAGTTGCGGAAGGTCATACCCGACTTCGCCGGCTGCGTCATGTGCGTGCACATCCGGTACATAAACAGATTGGCCGCCAGCCATTTCATAAAGGCTTTGTTGTAGTGAACCGTCAGCGAGGCCTGTGGCATATTGCCGGTCTGTTGGCTCGCCGGGCTGGCGCCGTCACAGAACACGGAGCAATGCGCAGCCTGGGAGGCCATGTTCAACATCAAACTCCCGGTCACCGCGATAGCTCCGCCGATGGATGCAATGATCTGCATCACGGTATAAAGCGTCCACGCCATAGCGTGGGAAATCTTGTACTGCGTTTGCTCCTTCATGGTTCCATCTCCCGCTCAGGCAATCGCCTGCGCTCCGGAGTACCAGTATTCGCACGCCTCCACATACTCTTTGTGGCGCGGATGCCCCGGCTGATTCAGCGCCGCGGTCTCCTTGGTCGTGAGCTTACTGATCTCCTCAAGGCTGTACTTCGGCTTCCATTGTGGCTGCTGCGGTGCGCCCAGCCGGTTGCTTCTGTGGCTGCTCGCGCTCACAACGCCGTTTGTTGGCCTCTCCGGTACAACTTCCAGGGTTCCCCCTGGCTGCGCTGTTGAGGTTTGATGGTTATCATTCGCCGAGGCCTTGGGCGTAACGTCGCTCTCCGTCAGGAGGTCGCCGCGTCCTTCAAGGTATCGGTAGGTATTGTCGAGCACTTCCAGCGTGATCCGCGTAATATCGTTGCCCACCGAAAGCAGAGCCGATGTGATCAACAGATTGCGATTGAACTGGTGCCCGTAAAATTCAGGGTGATTCGCGCTCCACTGCCGGCAGATCGCCAGGTAGCTCTCCTGCGCATCGGCGCGCTTGGCCCGCTCGCTCTCCGCCAGCCGGTAGGCCGCGTCCGCGCTCTTGGCCGGGTTCTGCAAATCCTGCGTCAGCCGCATCGTCTCGTCCGGAGTCAAGATCGCCGGATTCGGCGCGGTTGGTGCGGGCGGCCTCTGCGTCGGTCCTTGATCCCTGACCACTGACCCCTGATCCCTGCCACGCGCCAGCGTGGCCTGCGCCGTCATCATCGTGCGCTCGATCTTCGAGAAGATCTCCGCCTCGGTGCGTCCATACACGCGGATCGGCGTCGATCCGTCCTCCGGGTCTACCACCCGGCACAGCCGCCCGTCGGTGATCGGCGTCCCATCCGTCTTCGTCGTCGTCCAATAAGCGTTCATTCTGACCCCTGATCCCTGACCCCTGATCCCTGACTACGCTTCAGCGCCGCAATCTCCTGCTCCACCGCCGCCTGGTCCAGCCTCATCTGCTCCTGAAACATCGCCAGATTCGCCCATCCCAGCGCAATCTCCCGCTCCCGCTCCAGTGGATTACTCTTCGAAGCGATAATACTCGCCTGCTCCATTCGGTGTAAAGTGCGATTTCTAAGCCGCTTCAGCACCCGCCAGCCCGGCTCCATCGTCAGCCGCGCCAGATCCTCGCGCTCGGCGTCCGTCAGCGGCCGGTCTGGGTTATCTGGCGACCACGCCTCGGCAATTTCCGCCAAGGCCTCCGGCTCGTCCATCACCCCGGCCCTGATCCGCCGCAACTCCTCATTCAGCGGCACCCCGTTTTGGAAGTCCTCAAGACGAGGCATTTCGATCCCCCTATCCGTTCATCCCCGGCACGCCCTGCTCCAGCTCGCGCTCGTCCGTCTTCCGTTCCAGCAACCCTTCGGCCCGCTCCATCGGTACACTTCCAGCCGCGTGCTCCGCCGCAATCGTTGCCAATTTGGTCGTCATGTCCACTTGCCCCTTGGCCTGCGTCTCCTGCAACTTGTTCTGCCCGCGCGCCTGCTCCACCGCGAGCTGCCCCTGCACCTTCTGCGCTCCAGGGCTGTTCTGTGCGAAGGTCTTCTTTTCCTCCGGCGTCATCGCGCGGAAGATGTTATCGATGTTGCCGTCCAGCTCGCTCATCCGGATAAGAATCCCAAAGAGAGCCTGGTAGTCCAGCACCATGCCGATCTGGTTATAGAACGCCTGAATCTGCGGCTGCTGCAAGATTTGCAGAATGAATGGAATCAACTGCTGGATCGCCTGTTTGGCCATCATCCGCTGCCCGGCCAGCACATCCACCGTAAACTCCGCATTCAAAAAAGCGTCGAAATCGATGCTCTTGATGATCGCGTCCGAGTACTTCTTGCGTAGAATCTGCCGGATCTCTTCCAGCGGCATCTTCAATCGCACCATGTCGATCAGGAAGTATATCCAGCGCTCCAGCGCCCAGCTCTCATAGAGCACCGGCTTGGCCACGCTCTCGTCCGCCTTGCCGCCCACGCGGTTCACGCCCGTCGCCGTCCGCATCGCAGAGCTGCCCGGACCGCCCAGGTTCCCCTGGACGGTAGTTGAATTAGCCCCCACCAGGTCCTCGCCGCCATGCAGCGCCATGTCCATCAACTTCCACGCCTCGGCAGGAATCTGCGGCTTCTCCAGATATGTCGCCGCCTTCCGAACATCACCATCCGGCCCCGGATCAACCTGCATGAAAGTCCCAAGTCCGGCCACAATGTTCTGCGTCGGCGCATTCTCACCCCTCCGGATCAGCAGCGGCGTGTTGAACCACATCCCAATCATCTTCAACACTTCGTTCAGCACGCCGGTTTCCATGCGCTGATCGTCCATGTTGAGCTTGCCGATTCCCATGCCATATCCGCTGCTCGGCACATTCCACCAGTTGAAGGTGTAGTGCAGCGCATGGTCTCCCATCTCGTGCTCATCATTGCGGATGGTCAACTTGCGCCCGTCGTAGCAGAGAATCGCCTGCGCCCGCTCGCCAGTCCACATCGTCAGCAGCATCAGCTTCGTCTCAAAGGGATTCACGCCGCGGTTCTTCCACTCGCCCGCCGCGTGCATCGCAAGGCTGCTTTGGCTATCCGCCAACCCTTCCGCCACAGTCGAGGGCGCCGCCGTTCCCGTCATGGGATTCTGGATGAAATAGTTGATCAGCGTCTCGTCGTCGGGAATCTGCTTGTAGCAGTCCAGAGCCCGCAACTGCTGCAAGTCTTGGAAGTTCACGTAATCGCAGTCGATCACATAGCTCGCGCTCTCTTCGGGCGCGTTTGGCGTCGACCAGTTCTCGTCGAAGAATGTAAAGCCCAATCGCCGAAAGTTCAAAAAGGGCCAACATTCCTTCACTCCCTCTTTCACTATTTCGAAGTCGTCGCTTTCCTTGGTCGCGATGCTCTGCTCGCCGCCGATCGGCAGTGTCGCCGTGGGTTCTGGCGTCTTCCGCTTGCGCCGTTTCTTGACGACTGTGCGTTCTTCCCATCCCGCCTGCAAGATGCCGGTCCCAAAGATCCGCGACTGCTCGCCGGCCAGCCCAAAGTTGTACTCCGTCTTAGCGCGCTTCATCAGCGTCCACAGCAACTGAGTCCACGCCTCGAGCAGCAGTTCGCTGGTCCCGCCCTCCGGTTGCAGCGCAAAGGGCTTCTGGTTTCCCCAGATGCCGCGATGCACCTGGTTGTCCATCGTGTTCGCGTTCTTGGCGATGATGTAGCGCGCAATCCGCACCGGCCGCCCATCCGCCGGCCGCATCCAGCGGTCATTGTTCTGGTTCTGGTAGTAGTAATCCGCCGCCTGCCAGTCCAGCAGCCATGAGTTCTGTTCGAGGTAGGTCTTCGAGTTCTGGTAGTTCCGCCACACCAGCTCGGCCACGGCGTCATCGCTGAAGACCGGCTCCGCTTTGCCGTCTGTCGAGACTTCCACATCCTCGCGCCGGATCTCGCCAATCTCGCGCTGCCCCACCGGCATCAGCGCATCCGCTCCCGATCCCGCCGCGCCGCCAGTGTCCGCGCCAATCACCGTGCCCGTGTTTTCCACATCGTACTCGCTAGCCATTGCTCACCGCCGGTTCGATCTCGATATGTCTTCCATTGAATTTAACCCAGATCGGGACCAACCCTTGATCTTTGAATCGTCCCGGTCTGCGATATTGACGCCCAAATTCTTCTTTCCATGTTTCATAGTTTTCGCGGATCGGCAAGACCCCACAAGGAAAAAGTTCCATACAGCGCTGCACGAGTTTGTCTTCAGCACCAACGATATCCCATCGTAGCTGATGGTCCTCTCGTTCTCCACAAATCCGCAGATAGGCCCACCATCCCGCGTAGGCAAATCCGAAAAGTCCGGGCTGATAGAAGCACCAAAGATAAGCAGCTCGGCGCAATGGATAATCTACAGTCAAAACTTGACGTAAGTGTTCGCGTTGTCTCTTGATTCGCTCGGCTTTTAGTTGTGCATAAGTAACAGGCTTTCCGTTGATGACGAACTTCACACCGCGTGGCAAAAAGCTTCCGGTCTGGTGAAACCGCTCAATCATAGTCAAGCCGTCGTTTATAGCGCAGGCACTAGCCATCCAAACCCCCTGGCAGAGGAGCAACGCCGCCCGTCGCCATCTTCACGTTCTCCAGAGCCATCATTGTGGCCAGCGCCTGCCGCTGCGCTTCCTCGCCCACTTGATTCATCCCCATTTGCCCAAAAATTTGTGACCACTGTTGGTCTTCCCGCTTGCGCCGCTGATACTCCAGCTCCTCTTCCGTCATCTCCGCGCGCCACAAGCTACTGGGCACCAGGTCCGTCGCCCGCGAAATGCAATCAACGATGCCGTTTTCTTGGAGGAGACCGAAATTCAGAAACTGGCGTCGGCAGTCCGCCAGGTGCTTCATGCGCGTGCTGAATAGCAGCATCCCCGCCTTCATCAGCGGCTCGGCCTTCTTCATCCGCCCCAGCCGCACATGATCGTCTTCCTCAAATGGAACCCACTGCACCCGCACACTGCGGTTCTGCCGCAATCCCTCATTGCGCAAGTCGGCGCCGATGAACTCCGTGCCCGGCGCGGCCTCGATCACCAGCGCGTCGGCCTCGTGCTCCTTCATCGCCTGCACAATCTTTGTCGCCCGCGCCGTCGGCGAGTAGATGCCCTTCCAGGCGTCCAGCACAAACAGCTTGCCGTTCACCACCCGCACCATCGCGCCTTCGTCGTAGGTGGCCATCACCGGCTTGCCGCCATATGGCGCGCGCCAGTAAAGCAGCGTCTCGCCTACCGGCGGAATCCGCTCCTCATCCATCTGCGCCGCCGCCCACATCGCCTCTGTGAACGTCACCACCGCCCCGCCCATCGGGTCATTCATCTGCTGGCACATGAAGGTTTCATAGTCGGCATAGAACAGATCGCGCAGGCTCTCATAATCCATCTCGCGCAGCTCGCCGAAGTCCACCGTCATCTCGTCTTCGCGCGGAAACTCGCCCGCCACCAGCCGTTCGCCGCTCTTCAGCGTCAGACTGCCCCGCACCAGGCACTTCCACTTGGCGGGGTTCATCGTCTCCAGCTCACTGCCGTAGAGGTCGAAAGGATGGTAGCGCGTCCCACGAATGTTCATGTACCCGCCGGCGCGCAGCAGATTCTTGTTCGTCTGGTGGGTCGATTTCAGCTTGTTGCGGATCTCGTCGGTCGCGCCGATCCCGCTGTTCACCGCGTCCACCGCGTCGTCCACGTTCATCAGGAAAGGATGCCATCCGGCCTGGGCGCTCTGCGGGCTGGTGTATCCCACCGTCGGGTCAATGCTCGGCTCCATCCGCAGATCGCAGTCCCAGCAGTCTTCCTTCTTCCGCTTGGTGAACTGCACTTCCGGGAAGAGCTTATGCAGCCAGCTACGCTCAAAGTGCTGCACGGTCACATTCATCATGCTTGCTGCCAGCGGTTGGGTCGCCGTCTCGTAGAGGAGGGTTAGCCTCACCGCCCAGGCGGCCAGCCACTGCGCCGTGTCCACCAGCCCCAGCGTCGTCTTGAACGTCTTGCGCGGGTCCAGGTGCATCCTGAACTTGATCGGGTCTTGGTCTTCGATGCTGACGTTGGGATTCTTTGGGAAGAAGAGATCGACGGCCGGTTGATGCAGCCGCCGGTTGAACTGGTCAAATCCCATACACTCCGCGGCAAAGAAATGATCGGTCAAAAAGCGATGGCGCAGTTCCTCTCGGTATGCGCCATCCTGATCGATCTTGTCCGTGTCGAGAATCATCTTTCACCAGTTGAATTGCAGATCGAGGTCCATCACTCGGCGCGCGCCTTGTACCGGCAAAGAGGACGATTTCTGCTCGATCTGCAAACTTGAATTGCGCAGGCAGCGACTGGATTCGAACCAGCATCTAGCGGCCCCCGGCCGCCACTCTAACCATTGAGCTACGCTTCCTGCGCAAACTTGCCCAGTTGAATTGCGCGGGCCACATACTGAACGGGACTCGAACCCATATCTTGTGGTGACCACTATCCTGCCATTAGACGATCAGCATAGATGCCTGTGCGCACAGGTGCCCGCGCAAATTTGATTACATTCCCGGCTCGGGTTCGCCCGCGCCGCCGCCCGCCTGGGCCGGTTGCGCCTGGGCTTCCTCTTCCGGCTCCTGGCCGCCGCCGCCTTCCTGCGCGCCCATCTGCTCGGCCACGTGCTGCCCAGCTTCCTCGGCGCTGTCGTGCGTCGCCATCGGCTTTTCCGGCTCGGAGTGGTGGTCAGTCGCCTTGGCTTTGTAGGTGTGATGGCTGATGTAGCCAGTGGTCTTTCCTTTGTGATCCACCACAGCCTCGGTGCGGATCGAATGCAAGTGCTTGTGGGCCTTTTCCTTTTTCCCGCCCTCTTCGCGCTCGCCCTCTCCGTCCTTCTTCCCGCCCTCGCGTTCCCGCGTCTTCTTTGATTCCTTCTCTTCCACTTCCTTCGCCATCGCCGCTCCAATCTTTTTTGGTGGAGGCAATTGCAGTGTGGGATGCCCCCGTTTTCCTTATGTCGCGCTGCAATCACGTCTTATGCCGTCGGCCATGCGACATAAGCTGCTAGCTTTTCTGGCCGTTCGCTCACTCGTTAGAAATCAACCCGCGCTAAAGTCCTGCGTGTTCACGGTCGTCGGATAAACCGTCGTAGAACCACTGGACGTGACGCTGGCCAGGAAGCTCAACACATATTGCGGCGGTGTTCCAGTACCGGCGTCGGTGACGCCCGTCGGAACTGCGGTCAAGGTTGTCGGGGAGATCACGGTGGCATTCAACTGCCCA
>Ga0181535_10002318_pt1 | contig 23496 bp, 21 predicted proteins | sample PEATcosm2014_Bin_44_FD_119774 | JGI IMG/M metagenome (GOLD analysis project Ga0181535, IMG submission 119774) | Peatland microbial communities from MTU Mesocosm Facility, Houghton, MI, USA - PEATcosm2014_Bin17_30_metaG | ecosystem: Environmental > Terrestrial > Soil > Wetlands > Peat | place...
AGAACAGGGCGTGTCGAGCGGCATGGCTCGCGTGCGTCAATCGAAGCTGCCATTTTCTTTCCTACACCACGCGGGACTCTTTTTTGACCCATCCTGTCACCCTATTATGCGAGGTTGAGTAAGACATCGCCTTGAAGGAGCACTCTTTTGGTCTCGAGGAAATGCTCGACTGAGATAACGCTTCCGAATCCCAATCATTGACTACGTATTTATCCTATGCTGAGAACGTAAGAACCTTGGCGCTCTTCTGAGCCTTCAGTGCAAGCTCAGCGGCTAGCAGCGCCTGATCCTGATCCTGCGCCGTATGCGTGCGATTCACAATATCGGCCACAAACTGCGGCCCGAATGGAAGCACCACATTGCTGCAATCGATGTAGCGTGTCTGCTTCTGGTCCACGATAAACAGATGATTGCCACCTGGCCGCCCAGCAATATCGACATATTTGCGCAGCTCGATGTACCCGTCGGTCCCCAAAATGAAGAGCCGGCCGTCGCCCCAAGTGCCTAGACCATTCGGCGTGAACCAATCCACCCGAACATAACCCGCTCCGCCGTTGCCGTGCAGCATCATGTCACCGAAGTCTTGAAACTCAGGATGACTCGGGTAACTCACGTTCCCGACCTGCGACGCCGTCACTTCCGCAATCGTCGAACCGGTGTAGTAAATGAATTGTTCGGCCTGATGCGATCCAATATCGCAAAGAATTCCTCCGTTTTGAACTGGATCCCAAAACCAATCAGGCCGGCTTGGCGCGTTCACCTGATGGGGCGCGATGTTGATCGTCTGCACAACTCTTCCGATCGCTCCTGCTTTGACCAAGTATCCGGCCTGCACGGCTGCGGGAACCTCCAGCCGCTCAGAGTACATGATGCCGAAGATCTTCCCGGTATCCACGCAAACCTTGCGCACCTCGGCCAGTTGCTCCAAGGTTGTCATTGCCGGTTTGTCGCTTAGAAAGTCCTTCCCCTGTTTCATGGCGCGAATGCCTAGCGGTGCGCGCCAGTTGGGAATCGCAGCGCTCGCCACCAGTTGAATCTGCGGGTCGTCCAGTATCTCATCCTCGCTCTTTGCAAGGCGCGCATTCGGATAGAGCTTCTGAAAATCGGCAATCGCTTTGGGAAGCGTCGAATAAAACCATTTCAATTCTCCGCCGCCACGAGTTATTGCCTCAGTTATGCCCATGATATGCGCGTGATCGAGCCCAATCACACCAAACTTGATCGTGTAGTTAGGCTTTGGATCAGTGTCGGGGCCAGGCTGAGCGAGCTCACTTGCGATAGGCCTCTCGCCCGTATGCAAACCAAAGGCTGTCTCCGGAAGCGCCGATAACATACCCGCTGCCCCCATGGTTTTCAGAAAGGAACGTCTGCCAACACTCTCAGAATGCATAAGCCCCTGCTTTCTACTGACCTTCCACTGGCGATTGCATAAACAGCTTCCATAACCTCTATCCGCAGCTCAGTGTTGCTGCACATTGGGCGTAGCGGAGGACTTCCAATTGATGACATGATAAATAGCCTCATCGGCGCCGACATTTCTTAATCCGTGCAGTTGGTTCGAAGCGTTGAAGATTACCGACCCCGGCCCTACCCGCTTCCACTCACCATTCGACAAGGTTTCCACGGTGCCCTGTTTCACGATGATGAGTTCCTCATTTGGATGCCGGTGCGGTGGATGCGAGGTCTTGCCGGGCTCCAGCGCCGTTACATGCATCTCAAGTTCGTCCAGCGTGGCTGTCCGCGCTTTGAAAATCGAGCGCACTGAGCCAACCTCCGTCGGCTTGGCCGGAATCGAATTCCAATCGAAGACCGCGGAGCCCATGACGGGCTCCGAGTCGGCAAGAGCGAGTGCGCTGGCGGGTAATACGGTTGCAATCGAAGCAACAATCAAATCTCTGCGAGTGATCACATTATCCTCCTTTGCTTGAATCGCCTTTCATTGTTCCGGAACTCACCAATCCGTCAGGGTCCCGTCCAGCTTGCGGTTGATGGGAAGATAAGCCCGCTGATAAGGATATGTTGCCGCCAGGGCCTCGTCCAGTTCTACTCCCAGTCCCGGCGCATCGCCAGGGTACATCAGCCCGTCTTTTAAAGAGTAGCGATGCGGAAAGACATGGTCTGTCTCGTCGGTATGCGGCATGTGCTCTTGAATGCCGAAGTTATGGATCGCAATGTCGAAGTGAAGAGCTGCGGCCATGTTTACCGGCGATAGGTCCGTCGCTCCATGAAAGCCGGTCCGCACGTGATATAACTCCGCAAAATCAGCCACCTTCTTCAGGTGAGTAAAGCCGCCTCCGTGAACAAGGGTCATGCGAAGGTAATCGATCCACTGGTTGCGGATCAGATCATGCGCATCCCAAATAGAATTGAAGACTTCGCCCACGGCGATCGGTGTGGTTGTGTGTTCGCGGATGATCCTGAAACCCTCTTGTAACTCGGCCGGGGTTGGATCCTCCATCCAGAAAAGATGAAACGGTTCAAGCTCTTTGCCGAGCCGTCCCGCCTCGATAGGCGTCATGCGATGGTGGCAGTCGTGCAGTAAGTGCAGCTCTTCGCCAAAGCTCTCTCGCACCTGCGCAAACAGCTTTGGAACGTGACGCAAGTAATGCTCGGTGGACCACTCGTACTCCGATGGCAACCCGCGCTCGGCAGGCTCATATCTACCTGGCCCCTTTGAGATGCCGTAGGTGGTCGAGAGGCCGGGAACTCCGCTCTGCACGCGGATCGCCTTGTAGCCCATCTCTTTATGCCGCGCCACGTCTTCGAGAGCATGGTCGATGTCTTTGCCGGTGGCGTGACAATATACCAAAACGCCTTCTCGGCTCTTGCCGCCCAGCAAGTTATAGACCGGCGTGTTCAGAGCCTTGCCTTTAATGTCCCACAGAGCCACATCCACCGCGGCAATTGCGGACATTGTAACTGGCCCTCGCCGCCAATATGCGCCGCGATAAAGATATTGCCATATATCTTCAGTCTGAAACGGATCGCGGCCGATGATGCAAGGAATCACATGCTCTATGAGATAACTCGCGACCGATAACTCGCGTCCGTTCAATGTGCCATCGCCAAGACCGTAGATGCCCTCATCAGTCTCGATTTTCAGCGTAACAAAGTTTCTTCCCGGCGATGTAATGTTCACATACGCATTGGTGATCTTCATTGCCTCAAGCTCTCCGCAATCCGGTTCATCTCTGTTTACTGGTTCACGCCGCTGGCCAGGAAGCCGCCGTCCACAGCAATCACCTGCCCAGTGACAAAGGAAGTTGCCTCCGATGCCAGAAAAACCGCCGCTCCGGCAACCTCCCGCGCCTCGCCAAACCGGCTCATCGGCGTCCGCAGAAGCAGTTCCTTCCCGCGCGGCGTGCCCTCGACCAGCGAGGCATTCAGCGGCGTGGAGAAGACTCCCGGCGCAATGGCATTCACGTTCACGCCCTTCCGCGCCAACTCGACGGCCAGCGACCGGGTCAGTGATGCCACCGCCGCCTTGCTTGCCGAGTAGGCCGCCACCTCATGAAAGCTCACAAACGAAGAGAGCGACGCGATGTTGACGATGCGTCCATAACCGGCGTGCACCATCGTCGCACCGAAAATCTGGCAGGCACGCAGGGTTCCTGACAGGTTGGTCTCCATCACCCGCTGCCAGTGTGCCTCGTCCAACTCAAGCGTCGGTCCCTTATGGGTGATTCCGGCCGCATTCACCAAAATATCGACCCTTCCGAATTCCTTCAAGACAGCATCGTGCAACTGTTGAACTGAGCTCCGGTCCAGCATATCGCTGGTCACACGCAACGTTCGCCGTCCCAGTGCCTCGATCTCGGTGGCAGCCTCCTGCACCTGCTGCGGCCGTCTTGAGCTCGCCACTACATCCGCACCGGCTTCCGCCAGTCCCAAGGCGATGGCGTAACCTAGCCCAGTCGTTCCACCGGTCACCACAGCCACTCGGCCACTCAAATCGAATAAAGTCTGCCCCATGAACCAATTCCCTTAGCTCGATGTTCCTTCTTTCAATCAGAAGGACGTTCAACCGAAAGTTAGGCTTTACGGCTAGCGCTTAACCAACAACATTATCACTCAAGGCACCAGAAGAGCTTTCTCGTCGCGAGGTTGCGCGAAGATGCGATAGAGTATGTTTGACCGATGAACAATATCCTCATTCCCGATTCTCCGCGCCGCTGGGATTGCCTGAGCCTCGGCGAAGTCATGCTCCGCTTTGATCCCGGCGAGAGCCGCATACACACGGCGCGCCAGTTCCAACTCTGGGAGGGCGGTGGAGAATACAATGTGGCACGCGGTTTGCGCCGCTGTTTCGGCCTGCGCACAGCCATCGCCACCGCTCTTGCCGACAATCCCGTCGGGCGCCTTGTTGAAGATCTCATCCTCCAAGGCGGGGTCGATACTTCCCTGCTCAAATGGATTCCCTATGACGGCGTCGGACGCACGATCCGTAATGGCCTCAACTTCACCGAGCGGGGTTTCGGTCTGCGCGCTGCCGTCGGGTGCTCCGACCGGGGCAACACCGCCATCAGCCAGGTCAAGCCCGGCGATTTTGACTGGCTATCTGTCTTTGGACCCGAGAATGGCACGAAGTGCTTTCACACCGGCGGCATCTTCGCCGCGCTCTCCACTTCCACAGCAGAGGTAGCTGCCGAAGCTATGGACGCGGCTCGCGACAACGGCGTTCTGGTTTCCTACGATCTCAACTTCCGCGATTCTCTTTGGAAGTCTATCGGCGGCAAGGCCAAGGCGCAGCAGGTCAACCGCGAACTGGTCCGCAAGGTTGATCTGCTTCTGGGCAACGAAGAGGACTTCTCCGCCATGCTGGGTGTCGCCATTAAAGGCGTCAGCGAGAATTTCGACGAGTTGCCCATCGGCGGTTACGAAGAGATGCTCCGCGAAGTCTTGGCGGCTTACCCGAACCTCAAGCTCATCGCCAGTACCCTGCGCACCGCTCACACCGCCAGCCGCAACGCCTGGGGCGCGATTGCCCTCTATGAAGACAAGATCGTCCATGTACCGCAGCGCGAAATCGACATTCTTGACCGCGTGGGCGGCGGCGACAGCTTCGCATCCGGCCTGATCCATGGAATTCTCGCGGGCAAGCCCATCGAATGGTCCGTCCGCTGTGGCGTGGCCCACGGCGCCCTCGCCATGTCCACCCCTGGAGATACAAGCATGGCCACGCTGGCAGAGGTAGAGCGCATCATCAAAGGCGCCTCGGCAAGAATCGCCCGTTGAGTTATGACTGGACACCGGGTCAGTGACGTCGGCATTTTCGCGGTAAAAGCCTTTCCGGGTTCAAAGCTGAAGGAAATCCTCTTCCCTGTTGCTCTTTCCACTTTGATCAAATAGATTGATTGAGGCGGCAAAGCGGGCTGTGCTGTGGGGCCACACAGTTACGTTCCCCAGACGAGCTCGGGTTGCAGCCCTGTTCCGGTTCAGGAGTTGGGTTAAGTGGGCTCTTCACCTCGATCGTTTGCACTCTTCCCACACCGGTTGGCGAGCGGTTGCGAGTCCGGCCCAGATAGCTTAATCGATTTAGTTTGCATTCAATACAATATCTCCGCCATCTGTTCGCCTTCACTTTCGCCGGAAGGACTAACATCCGGTATTTGCAACTCGTCAGGTGATGTTTGTCACCATTGGAATCCCGCGCCCCAAATTAAGCTCAGTCATCCCACACATTTGCTGCGCATTGCCGCGCACAGGAAGTTCAAGGAATGGATCGCATGATCAAGAAGAAGTCCGCAGTCGCCGTGACCACCCGTAAAGCCGCCCCCGTCTATAAGAATCCCAGCCTGCCGTCTGCCAAGCGCGTCAAAGATCTGCTCTCGCGGATGACGCTCGAAGAGAAAGCTGCTCAGATGATGTGCGTCTGGCTATCGAAGGCCGAAAAAATGCTGGATACGGAAGGCAATTTCGATTTCAAGAAAGCGAAGAAATCGTTTCGCGATGGCCGCGGATTGGGTCAGGTGGGCCGGCCGAGCGATGCAGGCGGTGGAAAAAAGGCTCGCGAGATGGCCGTGCTGACGAATGCCATCCAAAAGTTTTTCCTCGAGAATAGCCGCCTCGGTATTCCGGTGATGTTCCATGAGGAGTGTCTCCACGGCCACGCGGCTCCAGATGGAACCAGCTTTCCCCAGCCCATTGCGCTGGGCGCGACGTTCAACCCTGCGCTGGTAGAGTCGCTTTTCACTATGACGGCTCTGGAAGCGCGTCTGCGCGGCGCTCACCATGCGCTGACCCCGGTTGTGGATGTAGCGCGCGAGCCGCGGTGGGGTCGCGTCGAAGAGACTTATGGCGAAGATCCCTACCTTGTTTCCCGGCTGGGCATCGCGGCAGTGCGTGGCTTCCAGGGAGAAAAGAACTTTCGCGACAAGCAGCACGTGCTGGCAACGCTCAAGCACTTCGTGGGACACGGACAGCCCGAGTCGGGCATGAATTGCGCCCCGTCCAATGTCTCGATGCGGGTACTACAGGAGACCTTCCTTTACACATTCAAGGAAGCTCTGCGCGAAGCCGGAGCCGTTACCCTGATGGCCTCGTACAATGAGATTGATGGCGTGCCTTCGCACGCCAGCAAGTGGCTCCTGCAGGACGTTCTGCGCAAGGAGTGGGGCTTCAAGGGTTTTGTGGTTTCCGACTACTACGCCATATGGGAACTGGGTTATCGGCCTGACACTCATGGTCACTTTGTCGCCAAAGACAAGAAAGAATCCTGCCGGCTCGCAGTCGAGGCAGGCGTCAACATCGAGTTGCCCGATCCCGACTGCTATCTGCACTTGGTTGAACTGGTCAAGAAGGGCGCGCTGAAGGAAAGTCAGCTCGACGATCTGGTTGCGCCGATGCTCTTCTGGAAGTTCGAAATGGGATTGTTCGACGACCCATACGTCGATCCCGAAGAGGCAGACAATGTGGTCGGCTGCGACGATCATCGCGGCCTGGCGCTTACAGCAGCGCATGAAGCGATCACCCTTCTCAAGAACGAGAACAACCTTGCGCCTCTCGATCTGAGCAAGATCAAGACCATCGCGGTGATTGGTCCCAATGCCAACCGTGGCCTGCTGGGCGGATATAGTGGCGTGCCCAAACAGAATGTAACCGTACTGGAAGGTATCAAGGCCAAGGTGGGCAAGAGGGTCAAGGTCCTCCACAGTGAAGGCTGCAAGATCACCGTCGGCGGAAGCTGGAATATCGACCCGGTTGTCGCCAGTGATCCGGAAGAAGACCGAAAGGCAATCGCCGAAGCGGTCCGCGTAGCGAAGAAGGCCGACGTCATTGTGCTCGCGATCGGCGGCAACGAGCAAACCTCACGCGAGGCTTGGGCGCTCAACCACATGGGCGATCGCACCAGCCTCGACCTGATCGGACGCCAGGAAGAGTTGGTCAAGGCGATGGTCGCGCTGGGCAAGCCGGTCATCGTCTTCCTTTTCAATGGCAGACCGCTCTCGATCAACTACGTGGCTGAGAATGTGCCGGTGATCTACGAATGCTGGTATCTCGGCCAGGAGACCGGACGCGCAGTGGCCGACGTACTCTTCGGCGACTATAACCCCGGCGGCAAGCTTCCGATCTCGGTGCCGCGCTCGGTGGGGCACTTGCCGGCCTTCTACAACTACAAGCCGTCGGCGCGGCGCGGATACCTCTTCGACGATGTCTCGCCGCTCTTTGCCTTCGGATATGGCCTCAGCTATACAAGCTTCGCCATCGAGAACCCGCGGCTGACCAAGAAGAAGATCAAGACAGATGGGTCGGCGCAAGTTCTAGTCGATGTGACCAATACGGGAGCGCGGGCCGGGACAGAAGTTGTGCAACTCTACATTCGTGATCTGGTCAGTTCGGTGACGCGTCCCATCAAGGAACTCAAGGGCTTCCGCAAGGTGCGGCTCGAGCCCGGCGAGAGCACTACGGTAGCATTCGACATCACGCCGGCATCGCTTTCCTTCCTCGATGTGAATATGAAGTTCGTGGTGGAACCGGGAGATTTTGAGATTATGGTTGGCAACTCATCGCGGAACGCCGATCTTCAGAAGCTGATTCTGCAAGTAACAAAGTAGAACCTTCGTTTAGGGCTTCCGGACTCCCATCTTACCCGCTGTATGCCGCAAACAGATGGGAGTCTGGGCAACCGCGCAGGGCAACCCAGCCGGCGCCTGAAATACGCTGCAGCTTTCAGTGAAAGTGAGTAGAAATCGATGAGTAGTACGAGCGTGAAACTCTCATTCGGTGAGAAATTCGGATACGGCCTCGGCGATCTTGCAGCCAACTTTGTCTTTCAGGCCCTTATGGCCCTACAAGTGGACTTTTACATCAAGACTTACGGATTGAAGCCCACGCAGGCGAGCCTGATGTTCCTGGTCGTCGGTCTCGGCTCAGCCGTTTTCAATCCGGTGATGGGTGTGATCGCCGACCGCACGAATACGCGCTGGGGGCGCTTCCGCCCCTGGCTGCTATGGACCTCTTTCCCCTTTGGCATCATCGGCATTCTCACCTTCACTACGCCGAACTTCAGCCCCTATGGAAAACTGCTCTATGCATGGTGCACCTATCTGTTACTGCGGTTGATTTACGCCGCCAACAATGTGCCCTACGCCTCGCTGACCGGGGTGATGACAGACGATCCTGACGAACGCAACTCCATCACCTCCTACCGCCAGTTCTTCGCCAACTCCGCCGGGTTCATCGTGGGCGCTCTTGCGGTGCCCATGGTCAAGGTCCTGGGTGGCGGCAACAGCGCCAAGGGTTATCAGTTGACGATGGGCAGCTTCCTTGGTCTCTCCATAGTTCTGTTCCTGATCGCCTTCGCCGTCTCCAAGGAAAGAATTCAGCCCGATGCCAGCCAGGAGAAATCGGTTAGACGCGATCTCAGCGACCTGATCCGCAACCGTCCCTGGGTCATGCTTTTTCTGGCCACTGTCTTCTATTTCACGGCGCTGCTGATCCGCGGCAATGTAATGCTGCCCTACTTTGAGAACCTGGCCGGCAATCGGATCATTTTCAGTTGGTTCAACGGCTTCGGGTTGGTAGCACTGTTGGTCGGCGTCACCTGCTCGACGGCGCTGGTCAAGAAGATCGGCAAGCGGGCGCTCTTCTTCGTTAGCATGCTGCTGACCGGATTCTGCTGCATTGCTCTTTACTTCTTCTCTCCCCATGCCACCGCGTCGATCATTGCCTTGGAGATAGTGCGCCAGTTTGCCTTCGGCTGTTCGGGTCCCGTGCTCTGGTCGATGATGGCCGACGTGGCCGACTTCGGCGAATGGAAGACGGGACGCCGCGCCACCGGAACCGTGATTTCCGCTGTGGTCTTCGCCTTGTGGGTCGGCGTCGCTCTGGGCGGCGCGATCGCCAGCTGGCTGCTCGGCCTCTACGGTTACGACTCGAGCACCACGGTTCAATCCGCGAACGCCCTTGACGGCATCCGAAAGATTGCTTCGGTCTATGCAGGCGCAACCTTCCTGGCCGTGGCCCTCTGCCTGCTTTTCTATCCGATCTCGCGCCAGCTGAACCAGAAGATCGCCGAAGAATTGGCCGAACGGCGCAAGGGCTTTTCGTCCGCGGCTTCGTAACACGTGAGGCTTCAAGCTACTGCCCGATAATCCGCCTAAAGAATCGCTCTGGCCACCGCTTGCAACGGCATCACCTTGTCTACGCCGCCAAGCTTGATGGCCTCCTTGGGCATGCCAAAGACCACGCAGGTGGCCTCGTCCTGGGCTATGGTCTCCGCCGCATCGATATTCCTTTCGAACTCGTTCGACTGGCGGGCGAGATCGTCCTTCAGGCTGGAGACCTTGGCGGCAAACTTCTGCTTGTCGAGATTGAGAATCACATCGCGCGAAGCCAGCCTCAGACCCTGGAGCGAAGCCGTCATGCCCATCAGTTGGCCTTCCGGCACGGTTGACCCCTGGTAGAGATCGACATTCGCGTTGGCCAGCGAACGCTGGCAGACAATGCCTGTGACACCGATAACGCCTGCGATCAGCGCCACCGCAACGAATCCGCCGATCAGCTTGGTCCCAATCTTGATGTGCTTCAGCATCGCCCGACTCCTCTGTGTTCTCTCCCGCGGAACGGCCAAGTCATGAATTCACCCGAATGCGATGCGGCGGTTTACCAGGCGATATCGCGCGCACCGCATCCTGCGCCAGCCGCTCCGGATCGAGGATCAATGCCACCGTTCCGTCGCCCAGAATCGTTGCCCCGGAGACTGCCTGCACATGCCGGTAAAATCGCCCCAGGTTCTTGATCACTGTCTGACAGTTGCCAAGCACCCGGTCCACGACAAAGCCGTAGCGCCCCAGCTCGGTCGCGACCAACATGATCTGTTCGATCTGGGGCCGTTCGGTCGGGATATTGAAGTGCTCGCGCAGGCGAATGTAGGGAACGATCTCCCCGCGCACGTAGGCCATGTGCTTGCCGTTGGCCTGTTCAATGTCGGCTCGGGTCAGCTCGATGCACTCCAGAATATTGGCCAGCGGCAGCACAAAACTGGCATCCCCAATGCTCACCAGCAGGCCGTCGATGATGGCCAGGGTCAGCGGCAGGCGCAGCGTTACAGTGGTGCCCTCTCCGCGCTCGCTGGCCACGTCGATCGATCCCCTGAGGCTGTCGACTCGCTGCCGGACCACATCCATGCCCACCCCTCGCCCGGAGACATCCGTGACCTGCTTGGCGGTCGAGAAACCAGGCTGAAAGATCAGAGCGAAGATCTCGCTCTGGGTGAGCTGCGCATCGGCGGCCACCAGGCCCCGCTCGATGGCCCGGTTGCGCACCGCGTCGGCGTCGATGCCTCCGCCGTCGTCATGCACGGTGATCAGCACGCTTGCCCCCGAGTGACGCGCGGAAAGGTGAATGGTCGCGCCGCGCCGCTTGCCGCAGGCTATGCGCAGATCGGGCGCTTCGATGCCGTGGTCCATGCTGTTGCGGATCAGGTGCATCAGCGGGTCGCTCAATTGGTCGATCACCGTCTTGTCCAGCTCCGTATCCGCGCCCTCGATGGCAAGCTCGACACTCTTGCCCAGGTCGCGCGCCAGATCGTGCACCAGGCGGCGAAACTTTTCAAAGGTCGCTCGAATGGGCATCATGCGGATGTTCATCGAGTTTTCGCGCAGCGACGACGTCAGCCGCTCTATCTCTTCTGAAACCACCGCCAGTTCGGGATCGTCGTGCTGCGCGGCAATCTCGCTTAACCGAGCCTGCACGGTCACCAGCTCACCCACCAGATCCACGAACTGGTCGAGCTTGGCGGCGGGAACGCGCAGGCTGGATGCGTTGCCAGGTGTGTCGTAGGCGCGGCGTCCGCCGCAGGTGGCGCGCGGATCCTCGACCGCGCGCGCCGTCTGCTCAGTTGCGCCGGTAACCGCCGGGGCCGCGATCGAATCCGCGCCAGAGGCGGATTTCGTGGCAGGCTCGATCGTTAGCTCGCAACAATCCTCGACGAAGATGAATACGTCCCGAATCGCTTCGCGCGCTGCCGCGGTGGCCAGCACCATCTCCCAATGTATGTAGCAACGCTCCGGGTCCATTTCGCTAAGGGGCGGGAGCGCCGCCATGCTAGCCCGGACCGAGAGACCACCCAGTTGTCGCAACTCCTCCAAGAGCAAGAGCGGATTGGCGCCATTCAGCATAAAATCCGCCCCAGGGGCAAAATGGATCGCCCACTCGCGCAACGCGCCCGTCTCAATCTCAAGGCCCGTCCCAAAACCGGCATGATCCGGCGCGTTCTTCTCTTTGCCTGACCCGCTCTCCGGCTTCCCCGTCAGATGCCGCACCTTCACCAGAATCTCTGCGCAGGCATCCGGGTCGGCCGGCGCCGCATCCTCGGAGCCTTCTTCGAGCATCGCCCGGATCTGATCGAGCGCCGAAAGCGTGAGATCGACAAGTTCCGAGCTAACCTCAAGCCGTCCATTGCGCACTTCGTCGAAGGCGTTTTCCAGGTTATGCGTGAAGGTGGCCAGATCCTCGAAGCCGAACATTGCCCCTGAACCCTTGAGAGTATGCAGGGCGCGGAAGACCCGGCCCACCAACTCCAGGTCGCCGCGGTTCGCGTTCAGTTCGAGCAAGGCAGCTTCTAGCTCGACAAGAATCTCGCGGCCCTCCTCGCGAAAGCTGTGCTTGAACTGATCGGCATTGAGTGCTTTTGACAACGGCCTGCTCCGCTTATTCGTTAGCTACAACCTCTGCCATAAAGTCTTCCAAACCCGCAGCGGCAAGGGCCGCTGATATGCGTTCCTGCGCCTGCCCCCCGATTGCAAAGCCAACCTCCGACGCTCGGGCCGTCTGGCGTGCGGCCCATAGCAACTGCATCGCGGTCACATCCAGACCGGTTGTTCCCTCAAGGACGGCGCGCACCGGTCTACCCGATCCAAGCGCCTCAAGCAGCAACGCCTTTAACTCCCCGGCCGAAACGATATCGATCGCACCCTCCAGGTGAATCATGCTCAAGACGTCATTCTGTTCCAAGGTGACCGACACACAACGCTCCTTTTGCACGCTCCGCGTTTTCTTCCCAGTCGCGTGCCGTCTCTCACTCCAATCCTCGGCGACAACAGAGATGCTGGCAGTCACTGAGGAATCATTCATCCATGAATGACTTCATGAGGTTGAGATTGACAAAACCCGCACGAGTCAATCCATCCTTTCAATGGAAGTTTCGTTCGCGTTTATCCTCTCCCCCCTGCCGAAGCGAACCGATATCATCCTGCCAGGGTGTGCTCCACCTCATCGGCAGGTATTGAGCAATTCCTGAGTTATAACTACGCCGAGTTAGCTTAGACGCTTCTCATGGCTGCTCGGATCGGCGTTTGCGAGAGACTCTAGAAGCTCTATCGACAGAGATATCGGGAAGACTTATCGCTCAAACCGCGAGGGCAAGAGACTCTCTTCCATTTCCCAAAAGCGAATCTCAGTTCCCGATCAGGGAAGCAGACGACTCATCCCTGAGATCATGCCTCAAAAATGGGCTTTGCATCTGGGCACGACATTAGGCCCGTCTCGAGCAAAGTCGAGGGGTGTCGAAAAAGGGCTGGGGGCCTGCGGGCTTCGCGCCAGAGAGAGGTCAGCTCAGGTCAGCCATGCCATTTTTGAAACATGCCGCAAGCAGTCTTCTTGTTCAAAATCGTCCATTCGCCCATTTTGCAATCTGTCCGATAAACCCAATGCGGGATAGGAATCAGCAGGGAGTGAGCGATGGCCTTGATCACCTGGAACAGCAAGTACTCGGTGGGCGTGCAAGTACTGGACGATCAGCACAAAGCGCTCTTGAAGGTCTTGAATGAGTTTCACGCCGCATCGATGACGGGCAAAGCCAAGGAGGTTGCCGGTCCTTCGATGCGCCAGATCGTTGCGCTGGCTCGGGAGCACTTCTCGACCGAGCAACGGATGATGGAATCGGCCGGGTATCCGGGGTTGGCTGAGCACCGCGCCACACATGAAAAACTGGCTATAAAGCTCACGGAGTTTGTCTCCCGCCATGAAAAGGGCGACACCACCATGTACAGCCAACTGCTCTACTTCATGCGCGATTGGCTCAGCAAGCACATGCAAACCGAAGATCAGCAGTATGTTCCCTGGCTTGCTTCGCACGGCGTCCATTGATGGAGCGGGGGGCCTGTGCGCCATTCCGCTGCGGCTCATCTTCCGCGAAACGCCGCCGATAAACCGGCTGTCCCTCCAAAGAAGAGGCGGAATGACCTGAGCAACGCTAACGGTGAGCGCAGAACAATCCGCACCGTGAGGAAGCCTCAATGGCAATGAAAGTCCTCGTCGTAGACGATTCAGTCACTATGGTGATGAGCCTCAAAGCCACTCTGACCATGAACGGGCTTGAGGTGGAAACCGCCGCCAACGGCCAGGCGGCACTGGACAAGTTAAATGCGGGTCTCAGTCCCAATCTGATCGTTACCGACATCAACATGCCGGTCATGGGCGGTCTTGAGTTGATCGGTAAAGTCCGCGCGATTCCGGGGTTGAAGTTCATTCCAATCCTCACCTTGACCACCGAGAGCGACACCGCCAAGCGCGACGAGGGCAAGCGCGCCGGCGCCACCGGCTGGATCGTGAAGCCATGTTCGGGCGACGACCTGATCAAAGTCATCAAGAAAGTTTTGCCGGGAGCGTAAGTGCATGGCGTCTGCCGCCTATCGAGGACTGGACGGGATTTCCGACGCGCCGTCAGCCCGCAAGGGATCTGAGGAAGAAGAGGCCCGGCTGGGTCGCAGATCCCGCCGGATCAAAGCCCGCAACCGGCTGCTGCTTGAGACGGCGATCAGGCTCATCGGCGCTCTAGTGTTTTATATCGCTCTCTCGTGTGTGCAAGGGCCAGTCTTCCTGCCGTACAGGAACCAGGTGACCGGGCTCTTGATCCTGTTCATCGTCCTTCCGTTGATGATCGTCGAGTGGAGGAATTGGCTCCAGGCCCTGCGCGGCATTGCCGATCTCGGGATTGTAGGGACATTGAGCAACACTGAGCTGGCGCATGTTTCGGCGCGTCGGATGGCAATGAGAGACGAATTGAAAGACTCCAAGCCATACATCGATGTCATGCACGACCAGATCGGCGATTCGCTGGCCGAATCTGAGCGCGAAGTCGTCGAGGTGATCGAGCAGATCGGCCTGCTCAATGCGAAGGCTAATCAACAACGGGAGCACATCGCCGAATCCATCAAAAGCGGCAAGGAGTTGACTGAAAGCACCGAAATCCGCGTGGAAAACAACAAGCAGATCATCGCCGCCATCGATATGCAGCTGGAGGCGCAGACCGAAGAGTTCAGAAGCAACTTCGAGCGCATTCAAGGGCTATCGCACGAGGTCGGCGCATTGACGCCGCTGATTAAGGTCATCACCTCCATCGCCCAGCAAACCAACCTTTTAGCGTTGAATGCCGAGATCGAGGCGGCGCGTGCGGGCAGCGCCGGCCGCAGCTTTGCGGTTGTGGCCTTCGAGGTACGAAAGCTGGCCGTACTCTCCACCCAGGCCGCCGCCGACATCTCCAAAAAGATCAACGCAACTTGCAAGAAAGTCGACGAAGAGATGGCTGCAGCCAAAGAGTCGCTGGAACAGCACGAGGCAAGCACGGCGATGAGTCAACTGGTGACAGATCTGAGCGAGATGCAGTCTGAGTTCGCCAGCAACAGCCAGCTTCTTCTCGATGTGATTCGCGAGGTGGATGCGACTTACGCGGAAAGCGTCAATCGTCTGACGCAGGCGCTCGGGCACATTCAGTTCCAGGACGTCATGCGGCAAAGAATGGAGCATGTGCAGGAAGGCTTGGTAGAGATGCGCGACCACATGCAACATCTATCCGAGAAGACCTTCGATATCGACGGGCAAGGGGAATTCGATCAGCACTTCAAGCAGATGCTCGAGGCCCATAAGAGCAGATACAGAATGACGAGCCAGACCGTCACTCACGTCCATGCCGCCGGAGGCGAAGACATTCAAGATCACAGCCGGCCCGTAATTGAGCTTTTTTGATTGCCGGCAATACGACTGACTCCGGCCCAATTCAAATCTCCGCAATGAGCGTACCTGCGGCGTTGCCGGCGGCTATTTTTGGTGACCCGCCCAGAAGAAGCTCCGCACCGGTAAACTGTTAAGAGAGGTCTCTTGTGCTTCGCATCGCTCTCTCAATCCTGCTGCTGGCATCGATCTCGGCTCCGGTTGCCGGTTTCAGCCAGAGTTCCGCGCAAAACGCTGACCAGCAGGCCGCCTCTGCCGCACCCCAGCCTGTCTCCGAAGAGGTAGCGGGGGCCGAGGCAAATATCGTCAAATCAGAATGGAAGGCGGCGGAGAGCAAGCTGGAGGCCTGGCTGGCCGCCCATCCAGCGGACGCGCGGGCGCTGTTTGACTCGGGCTACGTGGCGGACGCGCAAAATCGTCTGGACGATGCGGCGGAGCTTTACCGGCGGGCAGCGGAGGCGAATCCGCAGTCGTTTGAGGCGCATGTGGAGCTAGGGTTGCTGCTGGCCCGCCAAAGCAAGGACGCAGAGGCGCGGACTGAATTAACCCGCGCCACTGAACTCGATCCTGGCCCGGCCGGAATGACCGCCAAGGCCCGGGCTTGGCGCGCGCTGGCCGAGATCGACCGCGCATCTGATCCGGCAGCGGCGTCCGAGGAGCTGTTGCACGCATTGAAGCTTTCACCCGAGACGACGGACGACACGCTGCTGGCCGCCAGTCTGGCCGACCAGACTGGCCAGTTCGATGCTGCCGAGCGAGCCTACCGGCGCGTCCTGTCCGCCAACCCGAAGTCGGCGCCAGCTAACGCCGGCCTGGCTCACCTCTTGATTACGAGGAAGCAGTACCCCCAGGCCGAGACCTTTCTCCGCGCAGCACTGGAGAAGACACCCGATGACACCGCGCTGACAGCGCAACTTGCCACCGTGCTGGCTGAGCAGGACAAACCAGAGGCGCTGCCTTTGTTTCAAAAGCTGCATACCGCCCATCCCGGCGACTCCGCGATTACCCGCATGCTGGCCCAGGTGCTGGCCGACGCCGGAGACGCCGCGGGATCCGACCATCTGTATACCGGGCTGCTCACAGCCAGCCCCGAAGATCCGGAGCTGCTCGTGGCGCACGGACAAAACCTGACCCGCCAACTGAAGTATGCCGAGGCCTTTGCGGCCTTCGACAAGGCGACCAACCTCGACCCAGCCAACGCCGACGGCTGGAGCGGCCTTGCCTTTGCCGCCTCGAAGACGGGACAACCCTCGATCACACTCCACGCTCTCACCATGCGGTCAAAGTATCTTCCGGAAGTCCCCTCGACCTATTTTCTTTGGGCCACGGCTTACGATTCGCTCCACGACAAGGTAGCGGCCGCCACATACTACCAGCATTTTCTGGATTCGGCGGGCGGAAAGTACCCAAATCAGGAGTGGCAGGCACGGCAACGTCTGATATTGCTCAAGCGCAAGAATTAAAGTGTGCGATGATGCGATATTGAGAGCGGTGCTTCCCCTGAACGTCACCGCATATTCGAGCCGGTGAGATAACAAATCTTTCCGCTTGCAATCTCTCATCGAATGCTCTTATAGTGACGGCCTAGGGCAAATCCGCAGCAGGGGAGGTTCCTCATGCGGTTCGCGATTCCGGCAGTACTGGTCTTCCTCTCGGTGACAACGGTTCCGATGCGCGCATCGGGCTTCGACGACAAGGTCTTCGATCAGCAGAGCATCGACCTGCTGGCAGCCAAGGCCAGTCAGGCGCAGCCGCGCGAACAATGCTTTCTTTATGCCGAACTGGTTCACGAGATGACCGAGTTCAGCGTTCAGAAGTACGCGGCCGGCGACGTGGAAAAGGCTGCGGAACTGCTCAGGCAGATCCAGGGGCTGACCCACAAAATTCATCTCGCGGTGGCAGAAGACAGCAAACGGACGAGAAATACCGAGATTCTATTGCGCCACACCGCCTTTCGGCTCACCGGTTTGCTGCACTCCAGCAGCTTTGAAGACCAATCGCTGGTAGCCGAGACGCTGGCACAAGTCAACCAAGTGCAGAACGAAGCCATGATGCAGGTTTTCCGCAAATGAGCCAGCGTTCGATGCTCTGTTTTGCCGCGATTCTGGCCTGTCTGCTTGTGGCTGCTCCAGCCCACCCACAAAAGGAAAAGCGCGAACCGCTGAGCGAGTCCCAGATCGAGAAGATCCGCGAAGCTGGCATCGATCCGAACGAGCGGATTACCCTCTACACAAAATTCCTCGACGAACATGCGGAGACGATCAAAGGGCTGACCAATCGCGTTCGCTCAGACGCGCGCGCACACCGACTGGACGGCGAGTTGCAGGATTTCACTTCGCTGATGGATGAACTGGGGTCGAACCTGGACGTCTATTCCGAGCGCAAGGCCGACATCCGCAAGGCGCTTAAGCCGCTGACCGAGGCCAGCCAGCGCTGGTTGGGAATGCTGCGCGCCCTGGCCGGAGAGCCGGCCTTTGACCTGTCCCGCAAGGAAGCGATCGAGAGCGCCGAGGATCTGGCCGACGATTCCAAACGCATGGAGAACGAGCAGACCGAATACTTCAATCTGCACAAGGACGAACGTGGACAGGACCGTGCGGAGCCGAAGTGAGGCCAGTGGCCAGTGATCAATATGGTCTCATCCGGACTGAGAATACGGCTGTCTGTTTCGAGTAAAAACTCCACGCTTGATTTGAGCCTATTAATACGATTCAGATGGACAGCGTCAGAATCGTGTAAACAAACCCTGGAAGTTAACGGCTGGTCCGGGCACTGATCAGCCCCATCAATCCTCTTGGCTTTAGGTCTGGCTCAACGCAACTTAGCGGATTCTCCGCGCTGAGTCCAAGCTCCTGAGCAGCCATATGACCTGAGCGGGCGGCGCTCTCCATCGTCGAGGGCCAGCGGGTTTGCACCCAGTCGCCGGCAAGAAAGCAGTTGGGCCAGGGTGAGACGGCGGTGGGACGGGCGGCATCGATACCGGGGGACACGCCGAAGGTAGCATGAACTTCTTTCACTAGCGCAGCCTTCTCCAGCCTCGCAGCACTTACTCGCGGGAAAAACTCGGCAAGCTCGGCGAGGCCTTGTTGGATTGCGGCCTCGCGGGGAAGGGCCGCGAAGGAACGCGTTGCGCTGACGACTAACTCGATGTAGTGGCCGCTGCGTCCGGTTTGCAGCTTCGATTGGTTGTACATCCAGTGGATCTCGCGGTCTAAAAGCACGGCGTGTTCGAGGTCGGTAACTTCGCGGTCAAACCAGAGATGGACGCTGCAGAGAGGCCAATGCTCGTGGCGCTCGATCTGGCGGGCCAGCTTCTCCGCGCCCTCCTCTGCGGGCAAGTGGGGCAATAGCTTCTGCGTGGCCTCAAAGGGTAAAGCCAGGATCATGTAGTCCGAGATCAACTCACCGGTGCGCGTGAGAATCAACCACTTCTTAGTTGTTTCATCCCAGGCCGCTCCTTCGACGTTCGTATTCAGCATTACGCTGCCGCCGCGTTTGTCGAGGAATGGAGTTACGCCCGCGTATAACTCGCTGAGCGGGACCTTGCTCATTCCCATGCTGCCTGCTTCGGCGGAGTTCAGGAACAGTTCGCGAATGACCTTGGCTGCGTAGGGCACGGCGATCCAATCGAGCTCCGCGTTCAACGCGCTGGCAATCACCAGGCGCCAAAAACGATTGATGGAGCCTTCGGTCTGCTTGTGGCGGCGGAGCCAATCGGCCAATGTCTCCCTTGTGTCATTCATCGCGTCCGGCTGCATCATGGCGCGCATCGCGCGGCCTAGCGCGAGTTTGTCAGCAAGTGTAAATGCCTTGGCGTTGAGGAAGCTGGGCGCGCTATGCAATGGAGCGGGCAGGCGAAACGGCCCTAACTCGAAGGGACCAAGGCGCGAGCGGCGGCCACCCGGCTCGATCATGGTCATTTCGCTGGTCCAGTGGATGCGATCCGCCACGCCGATGCGGCGATAGAAGCCGATGAGATTGGTGCAGCAGCCGAAGAGAACATGCTGGCAATTATCGATGACTTCGTTGACACCGGGATGCAGATAAGAGCTGGCGCGTCCGCCGAGATAGCCGCGGCGCTCGACGAGTTGCACGCGGAAGCCAGCCTCGGCCAGGGCGCAGGCTGCGCTCATGCCGGCAACACCGGCGCCAATGATGGTGACGGATGCGTTGGAAGAACCTCGCAGTACCTGCCTCCTCTTTTTAAGAACTCTTACTCGTCGACTTTGTGTTCCTTGTGTTCTAACCTTTTGCTCGATAACAACTGAAAACCGAATACCAATACAATCCGGCGGTCAGGAAGAACCAAATGACTTGCATTGTCGCCAAGTTGCCTGAAAGTCTCTCGTTCTCAAGCACGAAAGAGAGAACCATAACATTGGGGACGAATAGTAGCGCGATAACCAAAGATAATCCCAATATATGCGTCCACCTATTCACGGGCGCATTTAGCATGAAGATTCTGTCGGTTAGCTTAATTATCGCCTGTCCGCAAATAACTACGGAAATAATTGACCATTCAGGCGCAAAGAATACCTCGCCAAGTCTTCCTCTATGGACGAAGGAAATAGATAGGATGACTATTGGGAGAATTACGAAGAGGATCTCGGAGAAGGCGACTTTTGGGGCTATTTTCTTTCGCTCTTCGGCACCAGCAATGTCTGTCATTCCGATTCCCTTTCTCTATCAAGTACTCCCGATATATCCTGTCTCACACCAGCCGCACCCACACCATTCGCGCAATGCCCATCGCCAGAATGCCAAGCTTTTGCGACATGGGAACGGCGGCGCGGGTGGTGAAGACATCATAGTCCATGCGGCGAATTCGCTTGAGCAATCCGTGATAGATCGAGACCAGCACCCACAGCGCCGGACGGCTCTCGCGGTCGATCAAGGGCAGCAGCTTTTGCGCGGATTGATAGAAGTCTTCGGCGCGCTGACCGATGGCGGCGAGGAGAGCGCGCTCGTTGGCCGTGGGCTGCGTGCCGGGCGGACGATGCAGGAGCGAGTCGAGCGGGACATCGTGAGCGGCAAGGTCTTCGAGCGGCAGATAGACGCGATTGCGGGCCGCATCTTCAGCTACATCTCGGAGAATGTTGGTGAGCTGGAAGGCAATGCCGGTCTCTTCGGCCAGCTTTTCGGCGCGGGGATCTGTGTAGCCGAAGATGCGAATGCAAACCAGGCCGACGACTGACGCCACGAGATAGCAGTAGCGATAGAGGTCAGCGAAGGTGGCATAGGTGTCGGGCTGCTGACTGGCTATGGGAAGCCCTGCCGTGGCATCCTTGTTTCCCACCCTCTCCGCAAAAGGCGCGGAATGGATGGGGCACCCACCGTCTGAGGCGCGATCCAAATCCATCGTCACGCCGGCGATCAGCTCATCGAGCAGGTTGAGAGGAATGGAGAAGCACTCGACGGCATCGCGAACGGCAAGGAAAATCAGATCAGAGGAGTCGCCGCCGTGGCAGACGCCGCGCCAGTGCGCCTGCCAGTTATCGAGACGGCGGCGCCGCTCTTCGCGCGAGAGGGATTCGTCGTCGGCCAGGTCGTCGGCCTGCCGCATAAAGGCATAGATCGCGCAGATGGCGTCTCGTCGCAGTTCGGGCAGCGCGACAAAGGCGTAGTAGAAGTTCTTTGCCTCGCGGCGGGCGATGTTGCGGCACAATGCGTAGGCTTCAATCAATTTGGGATCGTGCGTCAAGCGGTCAACCTTCAACTCTTGTGGCCAAGGCGCAAAAAGGGCAGGAACTTGCCGCTGACGGCGCGCAGAAGCAGCGCAAATTTGGTGACTTTGGAGATTGCCGGCCGCTTGCTAAGCACATCATATCCCCGGCGCTCGATGGCACGCAGAATCTCCAAGCCGCCCCGGCTGAAGAGGTCCAGTTCGACCGCCAGGTCCCGGTTCACCCTCCCAATCAGCGGAAGCCCCTCTTCAAAGAGATTGTGCGCATATTCGACCTCGCAACGCATCAGTGCGCGAAAGCCGGGAGTAACCACGCAATCGCTAATGTATTCCTCGGTGACGCCAAAGGACTCCATATCCTTTTGGGGGATATAGATACGCCCCTTGGCGAAGTCGCGACTCACATCCTGCCAGAAGTTGGCTAACTGGAGAGCGGTGCAGGTCGCATCGGAGAGGCGGACATTCTCTTCGCCGTGCTCACCGCAGACATAGAGCACCAACTGACCGACGGGGTTGGCCGAATAGCGGCAGTAGGCCAGAACATCCGCCATCGTCTTGAAGCGGGTCACCGTCTGATCCTGGCGAAAGGCGACCAGCAGATCGGCGAATGGCTCCTTGGGGATTGAGCATTCGCGGATGGTCTCCGCCAGGGCTACGAAGACCGGGTGACGCGCTCGACCTCGGTAGCAGTCATCGAGTTCACCACCCCAGAGCTCAAGCAGCGCCAAAGCCTGCTCCGGGTCGAGCACCTCATCGCCCAGGTCGTCGGAGACGCGGCAGTAGGCGTAGATCGCGTGAAAATGCGGGCGCAGAGCCTTGGGCAGGAACCAGGTGGCGACGTGGAAGTTTTCGTAGTGGGACTCGGCCAACTGCTGGCACCAGGCCCGAGCCTCGTCGAGGGTGGGTGCGGTCGCAGGAATGCGATAGCTCTCAGGAAGAGCCGACCAGCCGCGTTGGAGCAGCAGTTCGCGACGCTCTGCCTGCTGCGACGGCAACTGCGTTGACTTGCGGCGTGATTCGTTGTCCGATGCTGAAGTCTCTGTTGTCATGGCTTCGCCTCAGGGCACAATGGCGGTTTTGATCTCGCTTGAGCGCTTCATCAGCTTCTCAAAAACACGGTTGAGTTCATAGAGATGTGCGTGGCCGGTAATGAAAGCTCCGGCCTGGAAGCGGCCGCCGGCGATCAAATCGAGAGCCTTGCGGCAGATGGTCGGGGTGTGATGGAAGGTTGCGCGCAGGGTGATGTCCGAATAGTGCATTCGATTGGTGTCGAGGTTGACATGCGTGCCAACGGCGCAGCCGCCGAAAAAGTTGACAGTCCCGCCCTTTCGCACCAATTCGACTGCTTCTTCCCAGGCCTCTGGTACGCCGACTGCCTCGATGGCAATATCCACGCCGCGATTTTTCGGGGTAAGAGCGCGTGTCTCGCGGATCGCCTTACGAATGGTGGTGGTCTGCACCACGTGGGTGGCGCCCAACTGGCGCGCAGCCTCGACCTGTCCGTCGTGCTTGACGATGGCGATCACCTCGCAGCCGGCGAGAGCTGCGACGTGAAGAATCATCAGTCCCAGCGGGCCTCCGCCGATGATGGCCACGGTGTCGCCGGGATAAGGGCGCGAGTCCTCAAAGCCATGGACCGCGCATGCCAGCGGCTCGGTGAGTGCCGCATGCTCCAGCGGAACATGATCAGGAACGAGGAGGGTGTTTTTGGCTACGATGCGGGCCGGAATACGAATGAATTCGGCATAGGCGCCATTATTGAAGAGCAGATCGTCGCAGAGATTCTCCTGGCCACGCTCGCAGAAGTAGCATTGGCCGCAAGGGGCTGAATTGAGCGCCACCACACGGCTGCCTGAGGCAAAGCCCGCCACTCCCTCGCCAGCCTGGACGACCGTCCCGGCCAACTCATGTCCAAAGAGGGCCGGAGGCACGATCATGCGCGCATGATAGCCCCGCCGGAAGACCTTCAAGTCTGTGCCGCAAGTGAGCGCCGCGCCTACACGTAGAACCAATTCACCCGGCCCAGCCTCCGGTACCGGGACCTGCTCGATGCGCACATCCTCGCGTCCATGCAGAACCGCCGCGTTCATGGTTCCGCGGCTAACCTTCAGAACATCGCCCACAGTGTTGCGGCCGACCTGCAAGACCTCCTCGACCGTGTTCCGGCCAACATGGAGGACTTCTCCAACTGTGTTGCGGCCAACTTGCAGAACGTCCTCAACCGTGTTGCGTCCAACCTGCAGGACGTCCTCAACTGTCGTACGGCCTCGTTGAATGGCGTCCTTTACGCTCTTTGGCATCGATCCCTCATCGAGCGGCTACGGAGCTGCTCAGTCCCCCGGCAGTTGCCCTGCGTGGCC
>Ga0181535_10002319_pt1 | contig 23492 bp, 22 predicted proteins | sample PEATcosm2014_Bin_44_FD_119774 | JGI IMG/M metagenome (GOLD analysis project Ga0181535, IMG submission 119774) | Peatland microbial communities from MTU Mesocosm Facility, Houghton, MI, USA - PEATcosm2014_Bin17_30_metaG | ecosystem: Environmental > Terrestrial > Soil > Wetlands > Peat | place...
CCGCGGAGCGCGGCAAGATCGCCGGCCTGGCGGACGAGCTGGGGATCGAGCATCGCGTCGCGGCAGGTGCGCGGGCGGATGTACGGCCCGCCCGCACCGAAGGCCGCCGCGCCGGCACGCCACGGCGCGGTCGCGGCAAGCCCACGTCGGCGAACGCCGGTTCGGTCGCGCCGACGGGCGGACGCACGCGCTCATACGGCAGGCAGCGCGGGCGCTAGCTGCGCGCCTGCGTCGCCGGAGGAGCGCCCGGCGCTCAGAACAGCACGCGGACGACGCGCGGCAACACCTGCCACGCCGGCTGGTGGTAGTACGTCCAGGCGGTGGTCTCGAACAGGTAGATCGCGCCGAGGCCGCTGAGCGTCATCGCGGCGGCCGGGATGAACCACTTCGGTATCCGCCAGGGCAGCTTCACCGCGCCGACCAGGATCGGGATGACGAGCACCAGCAGCGGCGCGAAGTAGCGTCCCTGGATGCCCTGAACGATCGGCGCGCCGACCCCATCCCAGGTCGTGTACAGCGCAAACACCGTGACCAGGAAGCACACGACGAAGAGGCCGGCCAGTGCCGCGCGCAGGCGCCGCGGCGGAGCCGCGCGCTGAGGATAGACGAGCACCAGCGCCCCAACCAGGATCAGCCACGGCACGGCAAACCAGCCATTGAAGAAGTGGGTGCCGTAAGCCCCCACGAGCCCATCGACCTGCAGCAGCCGCCCGGCGGTGAACGTGTTCCAAAACAACGCCGGCATGTCGAGCAGGTGCGTGAGCACGTAATGGATCTGGGCGTGCTGGTTGATGTGCTCGCGCTCGGAGACGTTGAAGACCGTGTTGCGGTACGGCAGGAAATAGGCGTTGATCGTCACGTTCCACCAGGCCGCGGCGGCAAAGCAGGGCACCAGCAGCGCGGCCAGCGCCGCCGATCTGGACCGCCCGCGACCCAGCAGCGGCCAGACGATCAGTACGACCCCGACGAGCACGAGCGGGATCGGAAACTTCAACAGGCCGAGGAGCAGCCCGAGCACGGCCAGGCGAGCGACCTGCGAGCGGCGCAGCGGCTCGCCGGCGTGGGCGAGGCGAAACGCGTAGGCGACCGAGACCGCAACGAGACCGAGCACCACGGAATCGGCCGAGAGCGACGGCCCCTGAGCCAGGCCGGTCGGCACCAGCACGGCCACCGACCAAAGCCACCGCCAGCGCCGCATCAGCGCCACCGAGCAGGTCACCAGCGCCGCCCAGACCAGGCCGGCGACGAGGCGCGCGAGAAACAGCGTGGTCACGACCGGCGCCGAGAGCTGCCGGGCGAACCAGAACACGACCGTCTGTGGCACGTAGTTGACCGGCGAGTACAGCACCGTGTTCTCGAAGTGCGGGAACACCGTGTTCGATGCGTTCAACGCGAGGCCGAGATACCGGCTGTAGCTGCTGGGGTTGAAGTGCGTGCCCTGGCGCCCGAGGCTCAGACGAAACAGCTTGTGGATCACGAGGAACAGCGACTTGTTCAGGTAGCCGCCCACGCGACGATGCGGGACCAGGTAGCCGCTCTGCCCATTGCAGCCGACTGGCTTCGGATGCAGCGCGCAGCTGATGAACTGGGGGTACAGGTGCCCGAGCGCGAGCTGATAGGCACGGAAGACGTGTTCCGCCTCGTCGAGCCCGTCCCCGATCGGCACCGCGAACGTCATCCACACGACCGCCAGGAGCGCGACCACGGCCGTCCAGAGGACCGGCCCGGGGAGTCGCAGCCGCAGCCTCATCGCCCCCTGCTAGTCGCTGACTGCGGATTCCTGCGGGCGGGCCTCATCCTCGACGGTCTTCGTCTCGTGGTACTCCCGCTCCACGTTCACATCCCAGATGTTGTTCTTCGCGTCGATGCCCTTGGCGATGTTCTCGACCGCGGCGAAGGCCGTCAGGATCGAGTGGTCCTGGTTGTTGTAGCGGTGCATCCCGTTGCGGCCGATCAGGAAAAGGTTCGGCAGACGGTCGACCCATTCGCGGATCACCTCGAAGCGCTCGTAGCTGCCGAAATAGGCGGGATAGGCCTTCGGCACCCGCAGCACCTTGAGATCGAGGACGTCGTCGCGTTCGATTAGCGCGAGCTGGCAGAGCTCGTCGATCGCGAAAGCCGACAGCTCGCTGTCGCTCATCGACCACAGCTCGTCACCCTCGTTGGCGAAGTACTCCATCCCGACCCAAAGCGTGTCCGCCTGGCCGACCAGGTAGGGGCTCCAGTTGTTGAAGATCTGCAGGCGGCCGACCTTGACCTCGGGCTCCTGCACGTAGATCCAGTTGTCGCTCATCCCCTGCAGGCGTGCGCCGTCGCGCCCGCGCAGCAGCACGCCGATGGTGATGAAGTCGCGGTACACCAGATGCTCGGCGACGTCGCGAACCTCGGCGGGGACGGCTCCACCCATGCCGGCGATCAACTCGCGCACGGGCATCGTGGAGATGAAGTACTCCCCCGCGACTCGGCGCTCGTTGCCGTCGGCATCCCGGACCGTCGCGGCCACGACGCGTTCGCCGGCGATCTCGAGAGCGGTGATCGTGTTGCCGAGGTGGATCTCGCCGCCGCGCTCGACGACCTGGCGCGCGACCTCCTCCCACAGCTGCCCGGGACCGCGCTTGGGGTAGAGGAAGCGCTCGATCAGACTCGTCTCGCTGCCCTGCTGGTAGATGTCGCCGTCGGCGCCGCCGCGCGAGAAGATTCGGCTGAGCGCGTGGATCAGGACCTTCGACACCGACAGGCCCTTGATCCGCTGGGCGCCCCAGTCGGCCTTGATCTGCGAACAGGGAACTCCCCAGACCTTCTCGGTGTAGTCCTCGAAGAAGGTGCGGTAGAGCTCGCGACCGAAGCGGTTGATCATGAACTGCTCGAGCGTGCTCTCGTCGCGGATCGGGAAGGCCCGCGCACGGGCGTAGCTGACGGCGATCTTCAGCATTCGCCACGGTCCGAGGTTGCGCACCGTGTTGGCGTTGAGGCTGACCGGATAGTCGAACATGCGCCCGAGGTAGAGGATTCGCGAGCGACGCTCGCGCAGCAGCATCACGAGCTCGACCTCGTCCGGGTCGGGGCCGGCGGCGGCGACACCCGCCAGCCAGCCGGGATCGTCCTGCCGGCCGCCCTGGACGGGCATGATCTCGGTCCACCAATCCATCACGCGGGTGCTCTTGGAAAAGAAGCGGTGTCCGCCGATGTCCAGCCGGTTCCCCTTGTAGTTCACCGTCTTCGAGAGACCGCCGACCATCGCGTCGGCCTCGAAGACAAGCGGGACCACGTCGGTCCGCTCGAGCAGCTCGAGCGCCGCGGTGAGCCCGGCGGGACCGGCTCCAGCGATGATGGCCATGTCAGCCATGGTCAACCTCTCATCAGATCGGAGCACTCGGGCTCGCCAGCAGAACGGCTAACAGTATGGGATATTCGACGGCGAGCGGGAGCTCCCCGTCACGACGGGGCTGAAGGTGTTCGCAGATCGACCGCTCCATTGCGGATCCGCTCGATTGGGCGCTCATCGCCTGCACGTGCGCGCATGCTAGTCGGTCCTGCGGGAGCGTTCGGCCGCCAACCCGCTTGTGGCGAGCTCCGGTCGGCTGCGGGGAGTCGGGCGGCGCGAAAGGCCGCTTGCCGCTGCGATCCTGGTCGGGGCTGTGCGCCCCCGGCGCTGTGTTAGGGTGGCCTAATTAGGGTCCCCTAACCTCAGCGGAGGCGATATGCGCAGCGTGGTCGCTCGTCAGCGTTGGCCGGTGCCTCCGCGCCTATGAATGCACGAGGTCTTCGCGGGCTCGCAGCTCCTCGGTGTAGGGGATCGCGTCGCGTTCGAGAACGCCGTCGGGGCCGGTGCGGTAGACGCCCTGGCGGCTGAGCGGCGGCGAGTAGGCGTGAATCGTGAGCGCGGGAGTGCCGGCGTGACGCACGCGGTGGATCGCCGATGGCGGGAGGTGGAAGGACTGGCCGGCGCCGAATCGGCGCCCGAGCGGCGCTCCGCCCATTGTCAGGCGCTCTTCGATCACGCTGCCGTCGATCACAACGATCGCGCCAGCCGAGTCGTCATGATCGTGAAACCCGGTGTCGGAGTCCGCCGACCAGCGGATCGCCCACGCGTTGACGCGCTCATCCGACCAGATCGCCTCGTACACGCGCCCGTCGCCGACTGGACGGACGAGCTCGCGCCAGCGCTCGGGCGCCCTGGCGAGCTCGGCGGCGAAGCGCACGAGCTCGATCGCCCCGAGAGAGCCGGCTGCGCAGCGCCGCAGGCTCACGCCGGCACTCCAGCGCGTTCGAGCATCCGCCCGGCGTTCTCGCTCAGCGCCGCCTCGCGGCCGCTCGCGACCGGTTCGATCACCGGACGATCGGAGCCGTAGACGAGCTGGTCGTCGCCGACGCGGCGGGCCATCGCGTCGATCGCCACGGGACCGTAGGACGAGGTGTCGTAGAAGCTGTGGACATCGCGGATCGCGACGTCAGGCCCGCCGCGCGCCGTCAGTCGCTCGCTGAGCAGCGGGGCGCCGCCGGCGAGCATCGCGAACACCACCCGCAGCCGCGGGTGCGCTCGGCGTCCGAGCGCGCTGAACGCGAGCCACGCCGACTGCATCTGCGCCACGTATCGGGTGAGCGCCGGCCACCACAGCGGATCGGCGATCCCGCACTCCCTGGGCCGGGCGCCGAGACCCGGTCCCGGGTGGATAAACAAAGGCGCATCCAGTTGCTCGAGGCGCACCAGCACGGGCGCCAGCAAATCCAGCGACGACGACGGTCCGAACGCCCCGGCGGGCAGCGAGACCCCCACGCAGCCGCGCTCGAGCACCGCATCCACGTCGTCGTGGCGCAACCCGTCCAGGGCCAGCGGCCCCCACGCCCGAAACGGGGCACCAAGCGCTTCGACTCCATCGAGGTGTGCATCGATCAACGCCCGCGCTTCGGCTCGCGGCAGGGCCTCGATGCCTAGTGGGCTGGAAAGCGCGATCACCGCGCCGTCGAGGGCGTCGCGCTCGAGCAGCGCGACCCGGTGCGAGCGTTGTTCGCTCTCGAGCTCGACCGCCGAGGCCACCTCGCCGGCTACGTGCACCATGCAGAGCCCGCCATCGCAGCGGACAAACGGCAGGCGCGAGCGAGCCTCCAGCGCGCTCACGAGCGTCTCGGTCCAGAGATGCTGATGGATGTCGATCCGCACGCCGTTCAACGCTATCTCCCGCGCATAAACTCCATAAAGCTGATCAAGATACTTGACAATATCAAGAAGCGGAAGCTAGCGTGTCCGGGCGGCCCACGGTGCCGGCGCGTCGACCTGCACCCGCGCACCGGGCAAGGCGAGCCGGGTCCGACCGCCGCGATGTCAAGGCCGATCCACGCCCGGTGGCCGAGCGGTGAAGGCGGCCGCCTGCAAAGCCGCGCAGGCGAGTTCGACTCCGCCCGGGCGTCTCACGAGACGGACCCTCAACGTCCGCGGTCGCGCTCGAGGGCCGCTGCTCGTATGCTGGGCCGCGGTCTTCGACGACACCGACATACTGAGCTGCCGCGATGTGGGCGGGCAGGGACTTCTGGACGAGCCGAGGAGGGACGATGCGCAGGGCTATCGGGTTGGGAGCCGCGACGTTTGCGGCGTTGGCGCTGTGGAGCGGCAACGCGGTGGCGAGCACGACATTCCATCCGCGTGTCGGTGGTGCGCTCGGACTTTTCCCCTCCTACGCGGACACCGACGTCGCGACGGGCGCGGAGACGGCCGTCGATTACCACGGCGGCGCGGTCATGGACGCGAACGTCGCCGTCCACACGATCTTCTGGGCCCCCGCTGGCTACTCCTTCACCCCCGGCTACGAGGCGCTCCTCAAGCAGTTCCTGACCGACGCAGCCGCCGCGAGCGGCACGACGAGCAACGTCTTCTCGGTTCTGCACGAGTACGGGCAGCAGACCGGTAGCGCCACCGCGGTGCCCGGTAGCTACTCGATCGCCTACGACGCGGCGAGCGACTCGAGCGATGACGTCGACCCCTATCCGTCGTCGGGCGGCTGCGCATCACCAAACGGCGTGCCGACCTGCCTGACCGACGGGCAGATCCAGGCCGAGATCGACGCGGTTGCACCGGCGGCCGAGCGTGGCCTGGGCAACATCTGGTTCGTGCTGCTGCCGGCCAACGTCGATGAATGCATCACCGTCGGCTCCTGCGGCACGAACAGCTTCGCCGGCTACCACGAGGAGATGGACCGAGCCGACGGCCTGACGATCTACAGCGTGATCATCGACCCAATCGTCGAGGTCGTGCCCGGGCCGGGCGCCGACCCCGAGGGCAATCCCGACGCCGAGGCGACGATCGACACCGTCGCCCACGAGACGGTGGAGGCGATCACCGATCCCGAAGGCACTGGCTGGATGGACCCGGATGGCTACGAGGTGGCCGACAAGTGCGAGACGGGCCCGGAGATCGGAAACCCGCTCGGCTATGCCGCTAACGGCTCGCCCTACAACCAGCTCATCGGCGGTCACGAGTACCTGATTCAGGAGATGTGGTCCAACGACGACGGCGGCTGCGTACAGCGAACGACCCAGACCGCATCGCCGCTGCCGCTCCCCCAGGTCAACCTGACGCAGTTCAGCAGCACCGTGAGCGGCAACATCGGCTCCAACACCGCCGCCGTGAAGGTCACCGTCGCCGTCTATCGCAAGCGTCGGGGTGGGCGCGCGAACATGCCGCAGAGCGCGCTCGCCACCGAGGTGGCGAAGGCGTCCGCGACCACCGGCGCGAATGGAGAGTGGTCGCTATCGCTGGCGCCCTTCGCGGTCGGCGACGACCGCGACCTGATCACGGTCACCTACTCGGGCACGCCGCTGCCGCCGGACTTCATCACAACCGGCAGCGGCGGCAACGCGTTCGAGGAAGGCGGTTGGACCGGCTGGACGGACCTCGACAACGGTGCCGACTTCAGCAGCGGCGACCTTGTGACGCTGGGCCCATGCTTCCAAACCGGCGTGCTCACACTCGACGTCGGCACCACCGCCTACTCGGCGAACGACACCTGCAACACCCAGACCGACACCGCGACGATCACAACCGGCCCGATCTCCGCCGGCGAGGCCGTCACGTTCAGCTCGGTTGACAACCGCGCGTTCACGCAGCCGCAGCCGCTTGGGCCGTCGCTCGACGCGCAGGGCAACGAGACGGGCGCACTTGTCGATCTCACCGTCCAGCTCGGCGAGCCCGGGGCGCAGTCGACGTTCAGCAGTCCGCTTGCGGACGTCCTGCCGCTCATGAGACTGACGGGCTTCCCCACCTGCACGGCCGACCTGCAATTCGGCGTGGCCGTCTGCTCGGGCCTGGTGCCCGGCGACAAGTACCGCGTGACCCGCGCACGCGGCGCCGAAACGCTCTCCGGACATGCCAACCACGCAGGCACGCTTGTGGTCGGACCGTTCGGCGGCGCGCCGCCGCTGACCGGCGGCGACCTCCTGACGCTCAGCAACGGACGAAGGGTGCTGACCACGCTGCACCTGGCCCATCTCCGAGCCGTGGTCGACGGCGAGCAGACGGTGCTCGCGGCCGGCAGCAGGTGCCAGCCCGGCCTCTACTACGGAGCGCCTCCCACGATGCCCTCGCCGGCGAGCTCGGTCGCGGGGCTGACGGGTCAGAACGGCGCAACGCTGACCGGCCGGATCTGCCCGCCGAGCGGGTCGGCGCAGGGCCTGTCGGACGAGGCTGTGATGCAGGCCGACGACCGAAGCGGTGGCCTCACCCAGACGGAGGTCCCCGACATATCCACCACCTCGCCGATCGATGGCGAGACCGTCTACGGGCCATTCACCGCGCGGGCGCAGGCGACCTTCCTCGGACCCCACGACCGCGTGATCCCGAGCGGCTATCCCATTTCGCTAACGATCACACCGGCGAACCGCATCAAGCCGGGGATCACGCTCGACGACGTCAACACCGCGTCAGGCACGCCGATCAAACGCCTCAAGCCGGGGACCTACATCGCCATCTGGAGCTGGCACGATTTCAACGGCGACTCGCACACGATTGCCACGAGTTTCGTGGAGGAGCCGGCGAGCGGATCCACGTCCTCCGCCAGCGCTCCGGCCAAGAAGGCCGACTGCCCACTCGCCAGGAGCGCGATCGTCTGCGACGTACGCGCCGGACGGCTCCGCCTCGGCGGCACAGTTCAACGGTTCGTCCGCGGCGCGCAACAGTCTGGTGCGCGCGACCACGTGAGCTTAACGTTCGACCCAGCTGTGGCCGGCGAGCCGGCAGGCCTTCTGGCCATCTCGTCCCTGCCGCTCGACCTCGGCGCCGCCGGCCCGCTACGGGGCGCAGTCGGGGCAGGCGCCGTGAAGCACCACCTCGTGTTCTGAGACGTCGAGCGCGACGCGTTGGGAGACGTGGCGGATGGCGCGTTCGAGCTCCTCGTCGGCGAATGGCGTGAGCGTGCCGCAGTGGTCGCAGACGAGGTGGTGATGGTGGCCGGGCCCGCCGCGCACCGCCTCGAAGCGGTCGATGCCCTGCCCGACCTCGAGTCTCGTGACGAGGCCGAGCGTCTCGAGTTCGGCGAGGATGCGATAGATGCTGGCGCGCGAGACCGGGCGTGTGGCCTTCGCCTGATGGCGGAGGGTGTCCTCGATCTCGATCGCGGTTGCCGCGCACGGTTGGGTGTCGAGCAGTTCGAGTACGGCGTGCCGGGCGGCGCCGCGCCGGTAACCGGCGTCGTGGAGAGCCTGGCTTGCACCGTCGTACCAGCCGCCGTGGCTATTGGTCGTCATCCTTCGGTCCAGTCTAGCCCGCGCTTCCCGCGACCTGCGCGGGCTGCGGGTCCGACCCGCCGCGGATCGTTGCGTGGCGCGCCCAGGCAGCCCATCCGCGTGCGAACGCGTAGGCAGCCGCGCTGATCGTGCCGACGTAGAAGCCGACGGGGTAGTTGGTTTGGTAGGAGAGAGCGATCGCCGACCACACGACGACCAGCGCGATGACCACCGATAGGACCATGGCGTGGATCGGCCTGTCGGTGAACGAGCGGGCGGCGGCGGGCGGGCCGATCATGAGCGCGAAGATCAGCAGCGTGCCGACGACGGGGACGGTCATCGTCGTGGCGAGCGCAACGACCGCGAGGAACGCGAGGTTGATCCGGTTGGTGGAGATGCCGTGCGCTGCGGCGACGTCGGGTAGCAGTGAGGAGAGCATGAGCGGCCGGTAGAGCACGATGATCGCGATCACGCAGACGAGCGCGAGGGCGACTGTCGTTGTCAGCTGGTTGTTGCTGATGCCGAGGATCTCGCCGAACAAGAGCGAGTAGATCTCGGGGGTGTATTCGACGCTCAGGTCGACGAACAGCGCACCGAGCCCGAGCATCACGACGAGCGCGAGTGCGGTGGCGACGTCGTGGCGTCCGCGGCGGCTGAGCACGCCGATGCCGAGCGCGCCGAACAGCGCGAACACGCCGAACCCGAGGATCGTGTTGACGCCGATCAGGCTGGCTCCGGCGGCGCCGGCCAGCGATCCGTTGGGGATCGCGTGGGCGACGAACGCCGAGCCGCGGAGTACGACGAAGAACCCGACCAGGCCGGCGACGATCGAGACGATCGAGCCGACCGTCCAGGCGTTGACCATGAAGCCCGTGAACATGCTCAGGCGCGCGTCGCCGCGTCGGTCGGGGTCGCTGTCGCACGGTGGCGGCGCCAGTTGGGCAGTCCGGCGAAAAGGTAGGCGAGGAAGATCAGGGTGACGACAAAGAAGCTGACGGGCCAGCCCTGCCCGTGCGGCGGCCAGTCGTAGCTGTCGTAGGCCATCACGATCCCAAGCCAGGTCGTTGCGATCCCGATCAGCGCCGCGGCGAAGACCGCTTTGGCGGGACTGCGGGTCAGTCGCAGCGCCGTCGCGGCGGGTCCGACCAGGAGGGCGGTGCTGAGGATCGTGCCGATCGTGAACGCGGCGAGCGCGACGGTGAGTGCAAGCGCGAGTAGATATCCCGCGCCCAGGAGTCGGACGGGGATGCCGCGCGATGCGGCGAGCTCGGGGCTGATCGAGCTGAGCAGCAGGGGCCGAAACAGCAACACGATGATGCCGAGTGAGATCACGCTGAGGACGATCACGAGCGGGATCGCCGAGCTGGTGATCGTGAACGGTGAGCCGAACACGATCGTGAACGTCGCGCCGGTGGTGCTGTCTTGGACGGTGTCGATGTAGAGCAGGAGAGCGGCGACGCCGAGTCCAGCGCCGAGGACGATGCCGGTCGCGACATCGCGCCCACGCGGGCGTTGGATGCCGATCAGCTCCATCGCCGCCGCGCCCGCGACCGCAATCGCGCCGAACCCCCACAACGGACCGGCCGCGATCAGGTACGCGGCCGCCCCGCCGGTCGTGCCGATATCGCCCAGCGCCTCACCGGCAAAGGACTGGCCGCGGATGACCGTGAACATACCGACCGCACCCGCGACGACCGCGACGATCGCACAGACCAGCGCGGCGATCTGCACGGGCGAGCTCGTGAACAGGCCGGGGGCGAAGATCGCTGCGAGGGTCGGGTTCACGCGATGACCTCGACCTGGGTGTGGGTATGAGCCTGGTCGCTCGCGCCGGCCAGCTCGCCCGCCTCGCCGGCCACGACCAGCACGCGACCGTGCACTCTGAGCACGTCGACGTGGTGGCCATAGAGCTCGCTGAGCACCTGGGTGCGGACGACCTCATCGACGGTGCCGCTCACGGCCCGCCCGGCCGCGAGGTAGACGACACGATCCATCACGCCGAGCAGCGGGTTCATGTCGTGGGCCGAGATCAGGATCGCGATCTGCTGCTCGCGGGCGATCCGCGCGAGCAGCGCGACGACTTCATGGCCGCTGCGCAGGTCGAGGTTCGCGAGCGGCTCGTCCAGCAGGAGCAGCCGCGGCCGTGCGATCAGCGCGTGCGCGATCAGGACGCGCTGCTGCTCCCCGCCGGAGAGGCTGCCGACCCGCTGGTCGGCGAAGGCGCTCGCGTCGACCGCCTCGAGCATCCCCTCGATCCGCGCTCGACGCGCGCGCGACGGCAGCGACAAGCCGAAGCGGTGGGCGTCGAGGCCGAGGCCGACGAGGTCGCGCGTGCGCAGCGGCACGTCGGGATCGAGCAGGAACTTCTGCGGCACGTAGCCGATCAGCGGGTTGCGCCGCGCGCGCGGATGGCCGGCCACGAGCACACGGCCGCCGGCGGCCGGCTGGAGTCCGAGGATCACGCGGAACAGCGTCGTCTTGCCGGCGCCGTTTGAGCCGATCAGCCCGGTGAACTCGCCCGGGTTGATCGCGAAGCTGACATCGCGCAGGACATCGCGGCCGGCCAGGCGGACGCCGACCCCCGCGACCGAGACGATCGGCGCACCGCTAATCGGGGCGCTGCCGTCGAGTGAGGGATCGTCGTTCACAGCTTCTGTGTGGAGATCTTGTCGGCGACGGCCTTCTGCAGGGCGTTGATCTCGGCGAGCATCCAGGACTGGTAGTCGTAGCCGGGGGTCGGCATCGTCTCGTAGACGCCGACGACGGGGATGCCGTCCTTCTGGGCGTCGGCGAGGAACGACGCGGTCAGCGAGTCGGTTACCTGCTGGTTGTAGACGAACACCTTGACGAGATGCTTGGAGAACAACGAGTTCTGGAAGGTCACCGCCTGCGGAGCGGGATCGACGCCGTTCATGATGTCGGCCTGCAACGGGAGCGGCGTTTCGTTGACCGTCCCCGCCGCCTCGAGCATGTAGTCCCCGACCGGCTCGGTCGTCGCGACCGGCGTCTTGGGGTAGCGCTTGGCGAACGCCGCCACCGCGGCGTACCACGGCCTCAGCGAGTTATCGAACGCGGTCGCGTTCGCTTGGAAGTAGGCGCGGTGCGACGGCTGGATCGCCGAGAGGTCGGTGACGAGCGCCCGCGCGACCGCCGGCATCGTGTCCTCGCGGTACCAAAGGTGCGGGTTCGGCGTGGAGTTCGGCAGCCCCAGCAGCGTCTGCACGTCGATCACCTTCCGTGACGAGCTCGGCGAGGCGGCTTCGATGCTGTTCATGTACGTGTCGTAGCCGATGCCGTTCTGCACCACCACCTGCGCCGCGCTGACCTCCTTTGCAACGCTCGGACTGGCCTCGAAGGTGTGCGGGTCTGTGTTCGGGTTGCTCTCGATCGCGCTCGCCTTCACGTACTTCCCGCCGATCTGGCCGATCACGTTCGCGTACTCGTTCTCGGCCCCCAGGGCAACGATCACGCCGCCAGAGCCGCCCGCTGCCACCGCCGCCGACCCCCCGCAACCGACGAGCACCGCCGCCGCGGCCGCGGCCGCGACCGCCAACACCACGACACGACGAGCGACAGCTCCCATCGAGAACCTCACCTGGTCAGGGCCTGCTCGGCCAAGCGCTTCGGACCACCAGAGCATACATAAGAATACGTCGTGTTATCGTTGCCGCGTGGGGCGGCGACCGCCGCGAGTGCACCCGCCTATTCGCCGGGCAACCAGCGCCGTGGCTGCCGGTGGAGCCCGAGCGGCGACGACCGCCTACAGAACGTCCGACACCGAGCGGTAGCGAAGGTAGACCACGCGAGCGCCAAAGGTCTGCGTGTCGACCAACTCCAGGTTGGTTGTTCCGTCGAGAGGCGGCGCGTAGGGAGTGCCGCCGCCGAGCAAGACCGGACTGACGAACAGCCGCCACTCGTCGATCAGCCCCAGCTTCATGCACACGCCGGCGAGGCCGGCGCCGCCGACGGCGATGTCCTTTCCGGGCTGTTCCTTGAGCCTTGCGATCTCCTCGCCGACACCCTCGCTGGCCAGCCTGGCGTTGCCCACCACGCTCTCCAGCGTCGTGGAGAACACGATCTTCGGCAGGGCCTTCCAGATCTGGGCGAACTCGACTTGCTCCGCGGGCAGCGAGGTCTCCTGCGCCGTCTCCCAGTAGAGCATCGCTTCGTAGAGCCGCCGTCCGCAGAGCTGCACGCCCGTCTCGCGCACTCGCTGGGTGTGGAAGCGAAACAGCTCCTCATCGGGCACCGACCAGCCGATCGCGCCGTCCGGGCCGGCGATGAAGCCGTCCAGCGACACGGTCATCGAGTAGATCAGCCTGCGCACCAGATCCTCCCTCACCGGGGGTCCATTTCCTCCATGGAAAATAGTTGCCTGAACGTCTCGCCGCCACGAGCGTGGGACGTGTGCGACGGAGGCGGGCTCTATAGTTGCGCTGATGGTGGCCGGCTCGTGAATTTGCGTCGGCTGGGGGCGAGCGGCCCTGAGGTTTCGGCGCTGAGCCTGGGCTGCATGGGAATGTCCGGCATGTATGGACCGGCGGATCGCGGCGAGAGCATTGCGACGATCTGCGCGGCGCTGGACGCCGGTGTCAACCTGCTGGACACCGGGGACTTCTATGGGATGGGCCACAACGAGCTGCTCATCGCCGAGGCGATCCGGGGGCGCCCGCGCGAGGAGTACATGCTGAGCGTCAAGTTCGGAGCGCAGCGCGGTCCAGATGGCGCCTGGCTTGGCTACGACGCGAGCCCGCCGGCGGTCAAGACCGCCCTGGCACACTCGCTGACGCGACTCGGTGTCGACTACGTCGACATCTATCGGCCGGCGCGCCTTGATCCCGACGTGCCGATCGAGGAGACCGTCGGCGCGATCGCGGAACTTGTCCACGGGGGCTACGTGCGCCACATTGGACTCTCGGAGATGGGTTCCGAGACGATCCGCAGGGCGGCGGCGACCCATCCGATCTGCGATCTGCAGATCGAGTATTCACTCATCTCGCGAGGGATCGAGGCGGCGATCCTGCCGGTCTGCCGCGATCTGAGTATCGCGATCACCGCATACGGGGTTCTGAGCCGCGGTCTTATCAGCGGCCACTTCTCGGCGGAGCGTGAGTTCGCCTCCGGCGACTTCCGCGCTCACGCGCCGCGTTTCAGCGCTGCCAACCGAGCCCGCAACCTGGCTTTGGTCGACGCTCTGCGCGAGCTCGCCGAGGCCAAGGAAGTGACCGTCGCCCAGATCGCGATCGCCTGGGTGCTCGCCCAGGGACCGGACATCGTTGCGCTCGTCGGCTCCCGCACGCCCGACCGGCTGCGTGAGGCGCTGGGCACGCTGCGACTCGAGCTCAGCCCTGCCGACCTGGCCGAGCTCGAGCGCGCAGTCCCGCCCGACGCCGCCGTGGGCGACCGTTACCCGTCCCACCAGATGTCCATCCTCGACAGCGAGCGCGGATAACGCGGGTCGCTGTCGTAGGCGCGCGGTCAGTGGTCCTTGGGCGCACGCGAGGGCCCGCCGGCAGTCCGACGGCGCCTGCTCCTCGTCCTTTCGCGAAAGGCACAGTGCCGTTCGGCAGCGTGTCGCAACCACGCGTGGGCGGCGCTCTGGCCTGTCGCCAGAGCGCCGCCCTCTTGACTGCTCCTAAAAGAGCGTGACCGCGGCCACGGTGGAGCTCGACCCGATGTAGTCGATGGTCCCCGCGAAGGTGGCCGTGTAGTGGTTGTTGGTGTTCAGCAGCAACTGGTCAAACGGCGAGATCGTGCAGCGGGCGACGCCGTTGGCCTTGGTGACCGCGCTGCACAGCGGCGTCGAGCCATCACTGAACGAGATCGTCTGCCCAGCGAGCGGGGTGCCGCCGGTGGTCAGCGTCGCTTGCACGACCTGGCTGCCGACCCCGACGAACGGCTCGAACAGTATGAGCTGCGGCGACGCAACCAGGCTCGTCGACGCCCGCGCGATCGTCACCGGCTCGCCGGCGGTGGGGCTGGTCACGGCGCTGTTGTTGCCGTTGCCGTTGTAGGTCGCGACCCAGTAGTCGGTCCCCGCCGTCGTCGCCGTGTAGCTCTTGCTCGTGGCGCTGCCGCCCGAGAGCGTCTCGGTGTCGGTGAACAACGGCGTCCCGGTGCCGTTGGAGTTGCTGTACAGGTCGAAGGTGACCGTCCCCGTCGGGTTGTAGCCGCCGGTGACCGTCGCCTTATCGGCGACCGCGGTTCCGAACGTCACCGACGCCGGCTGCTGGCTCGTGCCGATCGACGGCGTCGCCTTCGTGATCGTCACCGGCTCGCCGGCGGTGGCGCTGGTCACGCCACTGTTGTTGCCATCCCCGTTGTAGGTCGCGACCCAGTAGTCGGTCCCGGCCGCCGTCGCCGTGTAGCCGGCCGACGTTGCGGTGCCGCCCGAGAGCGTCTCCGTGTCCGTGAACAGCGGCGTCCCCGACGCGGTCGAGTTGTTGTACAGGTCGAAGGTGACCGTCCCCGACGGGTCGTAGCCGCCCGTGACCGTCGCCTTATCGGCGATCGAGGATCCGACCGCCGCCGACGCCGGCTGCTGGCTCGTGCCGATCGACGGCGTCGCCTTCGTGATCGTCACCGGCTCACCGGCGGTGGCGCTGGTCACGCCACTGTTGTTGCCATCCCCGCTGTAGGTCGCGACCCAGTAGTCGGTGCCGAGCGCCGTCGCCGTGTAACCGGCCGACGTTGCGGTGCCGCCCGACAGCGTCTCGGTGTCCGTGAAGAGCGGCGTCCCCGAGGCGGTCGCGTTGTTGTACAGATCGAAGGTGACCGTCCCCGTCGGGTCGTAGCCGCCCGAAACCGTCGCCTCGTCGGCAATCGAGGACCCGACCGCCGCCGACGCCGGCTGCTGGCTCGTGCCAATCGACACCGGGGGCGCCGTGAAGGTGATGGTCACGGATGACGGTGCCCCGTTCGCGTCCACGCTGGCCGTTCCGCTTGCAGGGACGAGGTTCGAGCCGCCACCGCCGCCGCCGGCTCCAGCGTCAGAACAGGTGCCGCCGCCGCCGCCGCCGCCATAGAGGCCGCCGCCGCCACCGCCACCGTTGCCAACGTAGCCGTAAAGCGGAATATCGATGTAGTCGGTGCCGCCTTCGCCCAGCGTGCCCGACGTGGCGTCAAGGCTGACAGCCGTGCACACTCCGGCGCCACCGTCGCCGCCGCCATCGGAGGTGCCGGCGCCACCGTAGCCGGCGGTGCCAGCTCCGCAGTTCTCGCCATCGCTGCCCGGCTGTCCTTCATCGCCGCCCGCCCCACCGGGACAGTTAGGAACGAACTGCTCCTCCGCGATGCCGCCGCCGCCGCCTCCGGCGGCGACCAGGAGACGAGACGCGAGCGAGCCCGTGGCGCTGTCCGAAACCGTACGGACGTCGGACGCGCCGCCACCACCACCGCTGAGAGCGGGGTAGCCGCTCCCTCCCCCGTTGAAGCCTCCCGTGGTGCCGCCGGGCCCGCCGACCTCAATGTAGAGCGGGCCCGGTGAGACCGACAGGTCTCCGCTCACCACCGCCGCCCGACCACCGGCTGTACCGCCATCTGTGGCCACGCCCCCCGCGCCTCCGGTCGCCACCACATGGATGCTCGTCACCCCGGCAGGCACCGTGAAGGTCTGCTCGCTGCCGGTGTAGGCGAACGTCACCGTCGCGGTCGCCGCGTACGCACTCGCACCGAACCAGAGCATCCCGGCGACCACCAGCACCGCGGCGGCCGTGAACACCGACATCAACCCAGCAAGATCACGACGAGCACGCATCACAACAACCTCCCTGTCAGCAGGCGGACCAGAAGCAACGACCGAACCTACGGCTGTGCGGGGCGACTGTCAACCCACGCACCGGGGATCTTCACAACCAACCCATGCTGCAGCAACGCGCGAGTTGCGACGCGTATCGCTGACGCGGGCTGCGGAGCAATGGGCCGAACAAGTCGCAGACCGGGAGGAGGTCCCGCTCGCGGTCCGGCAGCTCTAGGACGTACCGCCGAAGTCGACGTCCTTGGTCTCGACGGTCCCGGCCGTGCGGCCCGGCGCCGTCTGGTAAGTCCAGTACAGGTTTGTGTGCGCTATGACCTTGTCCGGCGGTGGCGCTCCCCACGCCGTGTGGTCCTCCGTGGTGTGCGCGTCGCTGACAAGGGTCGCGTCGTAGCCCCTGACCAGCGCACCGTGAAGCGTCGAACGGATGCACGCATCGGTCTGTGCGCCGACGACGATGAGTCGCCCGACTCCGAAAGCCGCCAGGACGCTCTCGAGCGTGGTGCCCTCGAAGGAGTCGCCGTAGCTCTTCGCGACGAGAGGCTCGCCGTCGCCGGGGGACAGCTCGGGGACGATCCGCCAGTCGTCGCTGCCGCTCGCGAGTTGCTCATCGCAATGCTGGACCCAGACCACGGGGATCCCTTCCCCACGGGCCTTCTCAACGAGACTGCCGACATTCGCGACGACCGCGTCGCGCTCGTGAGCCCCCGCGACGACGCCGCTCTGCACGTCGACAACGAGGAGTGCGGTGTTCTGTCGGTTCTCGAGTGTCGTCATCGTCTCCCCTCGCTCACGCCTGGATCGTCCATCCGCCAAGATACCTACCCGGCCGCAAGGCATGAGAGCAGGCAGGATCACGGGCGCGTGACCGGGCGTTCTGCGGGCCGGTCAGTCGGATTGCTCGGCGGGCTTGCTCGAGGGCCAGTACGGGGGCACCCAGTCTCCGGCTGGGTCGGTGGTCTGCCCCACTTCGATCAGATGGCCGTCGGGATCGCGGATGTAGCACCGAATCTCGTACGCGTGCTGCCTGGGCGGTGTCAGGAACTCAGCACCTCGGGCGCTCCATTCGGCGTACACAGCCTCTATGTCTCTCACGCGGATATTGAGGAAGCTGTTAACCCGGTCGGGATCGGGCGGCGTCTCCAAAGTGACGGACGGCTTGTCGTCGGTCGGGCCTCCGCCCACGTTGATCACGATCCAGCTGTTGGCCAGTGCGACGTTGGTCGGCTGTCCGCCCGGTCCGGAGAAGACGACCCTGCCACCGAGCACCTCGGTGTAGAAGCGCCGCGAGCGTTCGATGTCGTCGGCGACGATGAAGTGGGTCAGCACAATTCCCTCCGGCGCTGCGGGACCTTCAGCCATCTGCGCACCTCCATCGGTTGGGCCGGGCGCCACGCCTCGACGGTAGGGCACGATAGGGCACACATGCGCGCAGACGTTGTCGCTTGGCGCGAGACGGGGCGGCGCGAGCTATGCGGCGGAGCAGCGCGCAGGAAGTCGCACCCGGACCGACGTCCAGCGACCGACGTCGACGGCGAACCGGGTCTCGACGCCGTCGGCGAGGCGGAGCCGGTAGTCGCCTGCAGCTAGGCGGTAGCGGAGGCATCCACTCGAATCGGTGACGAGCGGGATCTCCTCGCGATCGCTCGCGTCTGCAACCGCAACCTTCGCGAACCGGACACGGCGATCGTCCCGTTGGGTGCCGTGCAGCTTCAGCTTCAGACCGCCGGGCGCTTCCATCGGCCCATTCTAACCCGACGCGAACATGCAGCCACAACCTCCCGATACGTGGTTCCCACTTGGCGCGCAGCGTGGCGCGGGAGTGGGCAGCGTTGTCTCTCCGCACGAGAGGTGCGGCTCGTCCTCCGCGACCTCACGGGACGGTCAGCTTGATTGCGACGAGCGCGAAGCGGTCGATCGGCGTCGGATGGCCGGGCCGGTCCGGCACGTAGCTGTTGGCGCTACGGATCGTCCACAGCGGTGCGCGACGGTCTGGCGAGCCGATCAGGTACGACCCGCCGACACAGCCGTAGTTGATTCGCTCGCCTCCCATTGGCGCTGTGGCGCCTGTCAGGTAGACGCAGCGGCGTCCGTCGCCTGTCTCGATCGCCCATGGCAGCGCCTCCGCCGTGGCGGGCGCGTGGGTCGGGAGCGGGCGCGTCAGCACCAGCAGCGTGACCGGGTGCCATGGGTCGATGAAGCAGGCGACGGTGTCGGCGTGTGGGCTCGCCGCGAAGCACGGATCGTGGATCGCGTTGCCCTGCATGCAGCGGTAGGCGTCCGTCTCGTCGGTCGCCAGCGATGAGGTCCAGCAGTAGCCGCGCCCGCGACTGCCGACGCGGAACTGCGGCGAGAGTTCGCCGTGCGCCGTGAACACCGGCAGATGCCCGGTGTGCTCGGTCCGAGTCAGGATCGCCGCGATCGCGCCCCCGGCACCGGCCACCACCGTGACCGCGGCGAGCAAGGCGATCAGGCGGCTGCGGGGCGCGCGAACGCGGCGGCGTCGCGAGGCCGCTGCAAGCTGCCAGCGGGCCTCCGCGTCGATGCGCTCGTCAAGCAGCAGGCGAGCGCGCTCTCGGGCCGCGTCGTCGCGCGTGGGGACCCACGCCCGAAGCGCGGAGAACGGTGTGCGGCTGGGTTTCTCAGTCATTGCTGGGCTCCTCCTCGACCAGGCCGGCGAGCTCTTTGCCGGCACGCACGCGAGCGCGAGCGAGCCGCGAGCGCACGGTGCCAATCGGAACGTCGAGCGCGAACGCGACTTCCTCGTAGCTGAGGTCGCCGAGCGCGTAAAGCAGCAGCGCGTCGCGCTCGGGCCCGCGCAGCTTGCCGACCGCGCCGGCGACGGCGGCCGATACCCGCTCGGCATCGGCACGCTCGCGCGCCCGCTCGTAATCATCACCAGGATCGAGGCGGCGGCCGCCACTGCGGGCGTGGGCGTGCAGCGCACGGCGCTCGGTGCGCCGGCGCTTGGCGAGCAGGTTCGATGCGATGCCGTACAGCCAGGGGCGCGCCGAGGTACCCATCGCGCGGTAGTGGGCGCGGGCGTCGAACGCGGACACGAATACCTCGGCAGCAAGCTCGTCCGCTTCCTGGGGGTGGCGGCGGCGCAGGTAACGGTGAATCTCGTCGTAGTGGCGTTCGAAGATCACCGCGAACTCCTCAGGCTCGGCCAGTGACCGGCTGATCGCGCTCGCGTCGTCATCGGCGTGCGTGGTCACGCCGGCCTCGCGCGCGAGCGCGTGGGATGAGGTCCGGTCGAGCAGTGGCATCGATCAAGCGCGGTCGCCCGAATCGGCGGTTGCATCCGCCCTAGGTCGCCGGGAAGGCGGTGAACGTCCTCTCGTGACCGCCGAGCGCGTACGTGATCACAGCACGGCTGAAGAGAAGGCCCTTGCTCGTGTGCTCGGGGTCGAGCAGCGCCACCGTGCTGGCGGGGAAGAAACGCATTCGCGACGAGACGCACGTTGGTGTGCACAGGTTCACGCCAAAGTCGGTGCTGCCAATGGCTCCGTGCGCGTCCCACGAGCGCCAGTGTGTCCCTTTCAGCTCCGTGTTGCCGTCCGCGCAGGAGAGCACGACGGTTCCCCCGGGCCGAATGAGCGCGACGCCGGCGCAACTGAGGAGCTTGGGGACGGGGATGGCCGCGGTGGCGGCGCTCGCAAGGCACGTGGCAGCGGCGGCGGCGGCTACTGCGGCGGAAATCCAACGAGACATCGGAACCTCTTCGGGTCGCGGGTGGGAGCTTTCAACCGTTCATTCCCGAAGTCGCAGATCGGGTTCCGGTTCGGGTCACTGGCCTGCCGGCGACAGCGAGAGTCCGGCCGGGGCCGCCCACGCCCGCGCGGACCGGTGAACCTGTCGCTCACGGCTGCTTCGCGAATCGGGGAGACAGGATTTGAACCTGCGACCGCCCGGCCCCCAGCCGGGTGCGCTACCAGACTGCGCCACTCCCCGTGGCTTCGTGCAAGCGGGCGACGGGAATCGAACCCGCCCTAGAAGCTTGGAAGGCTTCTGTGCAACCACAACACTTCGCCCGCAAGCCTTTCGCACAGGATAGTCCGAAGCGGGGGTCGCCCGGCGTGGCACGTCGCGGGGATCGCACGGCGGCGGGCGCGACGGCCGGCCGGGGTGCCGCACGGCGCGCCGTCGGGGGGTGGCGATAGCCTTGCGGGCGATGCCGCTGGGACCGCTCGGGGTGACCGCCGTGCTCGCCGCACTCGACTGGGGAGCGTGGGACTGGGCCACCAACAACAACCAGACGACGGTCGGGCTGATCGCGGGGCTGCTGATGGCGCCGATCGCGGTGGCGTTCGCGTGGTCGCTTGCCCGCGTCCTCGTCGCGCTGGCTCGCCGCGGGATCGCGCGGCTCACGGCCGAGTCGCGTCCGCAGGGCTCGGCGGTGCCCACCGCACGCCCCGCCGAGCGACCGTTCGACATCGAGGCGCAGAGCGACCGGCTCGCGGCCTGAGCCGGCGGTCGTCCGCGGATGCGGACGCAGATCCGCCACTGCAGACTCTTACTCACCACTTCAGGCGATGTGCGAGAGTTAGCTCGGGCCCGGCATCCCCCGGCCGGGCCCGCCCTCGCCTGCAGCTCTGCCACTCGGGCAGCCCACTCGGGTAACGTGAAAACGGCATGAACGAGCGGCCGAAGATCCTCGTGGTTGATGATGAGCCGGCGGTGCAGCAGGCGCTCTCACGTGCGTTTGCGCTGGAGCACTACGCGGTGGCGGTCGCGAGCGACGGGGGCGAGGCGCTCGAGGCGCTCGCCGGCCAACGCTTCGACGCGGTCGTGCTCGACGTGATGATGCCGGGCGTCTCCGGCATCGAGGTCTGCCGCCGGCTGCGCGCGAGTGGGGACCGCAGCCCCGTGCTGATGCTGACCGCGCGCGACGGGATCGACGATCGCGTCGCCGGGCTCGACGCAGGCGCCGACGACTACCTGGTCAAGCCGTTCGCGCTGCGCGAGTTGATGGCGCGAATGCGCGCACTGCTGCGACGGCGCGAAGGCGACGATGCCGGTTCGGCGCCGGCACTCGCCTTCGAGGACCTGACGCTCGACTCGGTCGCCCACGAGGTGGCGCGCGGCGACCGGCGGCTCGAGCTCACCCGCACCGAGTTCGCGCTGCTGGAATTGTTCATGCGCCACCCGCGCCAGGTGCTCAGCCGCTCGACGATCTTCGAACACGTCTGGGGCTACGACTTCGGCGCGGCATCGAACACGCTCGGCGTGTACATGGGCTACCTGCGACGCAAGACCGAGGAGGGCGGCGAGCCGCGGCTGCTGCACACCGTCCGCGGCGTCGGCTACATCCTCAGGGCGCCATGAGCTTCCAGCGCCGGGTCACGCTCGCCTCCGCGGCCGCCGTCGCGGTCGCCGTCGCGATCGCTTCGCTGGCGACCTATGTCCTGGTGCGCAACGAGCTGCACCGGCATATCAACCGCTCGCTCAGCACGCTGGCGCAGGCGTTCGTCAGCGCCGAGCAGTCGATGCCGCTCACGCCCCCGCGCGGCAGTCACGCGACCGGCACGCCGCCCTACCCCTACGGCGTTCTGTTGCGCCGCTTCCCCGACCGTCCCGGCGACGTGACGAACGTCGTGCAAATCGTCACCGGCGCCGGAACCAGCTACCCCGCCTACCATGGCCAGCTGCTCGTGCTGCCCAGGCAGACGCGTGCGGCGATCCGGGCGGTCGCGCGTGCCGGGACCGGCTCGCAAGCGTTCGACGCGAGCGCCAACGGCGGAGAGTTCCGCGTCCTGGCGATCGGCGTGAGCCCCGGCTACGCGGTCGTCATCTCGCACTCGCTGTCGGACGTCAACTCGACGCTGAGCGAGCTGAGCCTGATCCTCGTGATCCTGACGCTCGGCGGCATCGCGCTCGCCGCGCTGCTCGGCTGGTTCGTGGCGCGGACCGCGCTCGCACCGGTGCGAAGGCTGACGGCGACCGTGCGCCACGTCGCCGAGACGAGGGACCTCGGCGAGCGGATCGACGAACGCCGCCGCGACGAGCTCGGCAGCCTCGCCCGCAGCTTCAACTCGATGCTGTCGGCGCTCGACGACACGGTCCACAAGCTCGACGAGTCCGCCCGCATGCAGCGCCGCCTCGTCGCCGACGCCTCACACGAGCTGCGCACGCCGGTGACGAGCGTGCGAACCAACATCGAGATCCTCGAACGCGCCGACGAGCTGCCGCCCGGAGAGCGAACCCGCCTGATCGGTGACGTCGTCGAGCAGCTCGAGGAGCTCTCGGCGCTGATCAACGACCTGATCGAGCTGGCGCGTGAGGATGAGCACATCGACTCGCGCGAGGAGGTCCGCTTCGACGTTCTCGTCAACGAGGCGATCGAGCGGGCCCGCCGGCACGCCCCGCAGGTCCGCTTCGACGTGAACCTCGAGCAGACGCTTGTCAACGGCGTGCCGTCACGGCTCGACCGCGCCGTCAACAACCTGCTCGACAACGCGGTCAAGTTCGCCGGCACGGACGAGCCGATCGAGGTTCGGCTGCACGACGGGGAGCTCGAGATCCGCGACCACGGCCCCGGCATCGACGCCGAGGACCTGCCGCACGTCTTCGACCGCTTCTTCCGCGGTGCCCGCTCGCGCGCGCGTCCGGGCAGCGGACTGGGTCTCGCGATCGTGCGCCAGGTCGCGGAGCTGCATGCCGGCAGCGTCAGCGTCGCGGCGGCGCCGGGCGGCGGCACCGTGGTGCGCCTGCGCGTGCCGGTCTCCTCGTGGGGAGCGTGAGCGCCCGCGGCGCGGGCACCACGCGTCAGCCCAAGCGCTCCTCGCCCGCCAGCAGCTCCATCAGCAGGCTGTCGTGCCAGCCCTCGCCGCCGGCGTCGCGCTCGTAGGCGCGCATCACGCCGACGGCCCTGAAGCCCACCTTCTCGTAGGCGCGAATCGCCGCGGCGTTCGCGGCGGCCGGGTCGATCGTGATGCGGTGGTGGTGGCGATCCTCGAAGAGGTGGCGCACGACCCGCCGGACCGCCTCCGTGCCGAGGCCTCGACCGTAGAGTGCCGGGTCG
>Ga0181535_10002320_pt1 | contig 23482 bp, 26 predicted proteins | sample PEATcosm2014_Bin_44_FD_119774 | JGI IMG/M metagenome (GOLD analysis project Ga0181535, IMG submission 119774) | Peatland microbial communities from MTU Mesocosm Facility, Houghton, MI, USA - PEATcosm2014_Bin17_30_metaG | ecosystem: Environmental > Terrestrial > Soil > Wetlands > Peat | place...
ATGCTTATGAAGGCGTTTGAGCCATGTAGCGGGGCAGCCAAGCCTCACAGGCTTGCGTTATTTCTTGCAGCAATATGGCGATCCCCGAGCCAAGGGTCAAATGATCCCCGCCGGTGACGCCGATGATTTCGATGACCACCCCCGCGCGTTCCGCCGCGTCCCGGATCGCCCCCGCGCTTTCAGGCGCGGCCGTGACGATATAGCGCGCCTGATCCTCGCCGAAGAGAAAGCTGGGCAAAAGCAGGGAAGCCGGAATGTCGATCGAAGCGCCAATTCCGCCTGCTATCGCCATCTCGGCGAGTGCCACCGCCAAACCGCCATCCGAAATGTCATGCACGGCGGTCACGCTCTGGCTAATGATGAGGCCGCGCACGAAATCGCCATTGCGCCTTTCCGCTGCCAGATCGACCGGCGGCGGCGCACCCTCCTCGCGCCCGCAAATCTCGCGCAAATACAGGGACTGGCCGAGCCAGCCCGCGGTTTCTCCGACCAGGAGAATTGTTTCGCCTGGCCGTTTGAAGGGCAAAGTCGCGGTCCGGCTCACATCCTCGATCAGGCCGACGCCGCCGATCGCAGGGGTCGGCGCGATCGCGCTTCCGCTGCTCTCATTATAGAGCGAGACATTGCCGGAAACGACCGGGAAATCGAGGGCGCGGCACGCTTCGCCGATCCCCTCGATGCAGCCTATCAGCTGGCCCATGATCTCCGGCTTTTCGGGATTGCCGAAATTCAGATTGTCGGTCACGGCGAGGGGCAGGGCGCCGACGGCGGTCAGGTTGCGCCAGGCCTCGGCGACAGCCTGTTTACCGCCCTCGAAGGGGCCGGCTTGGCAGTAGCGCTGCGTGACGTCGGTTGTAAGCGCCAAACCCTTCGGCCCATCCCCGATGCGAATGACCGCCGCGTCGCCGCCAGGCGCCTGCACCGTGTTGCCAAGGATCAAATGGTCGTACTGCTCATAGATCCAGCGTTTGGAGCAAAGATCGGGGGTGGCGATCAGGCGGATCAGTGCCTCGGCGTTTGGGATTGGCGCGGTGGCGCTGGCTGGGTCAACCAGCGCTTGCGGAGGCGCGGCGGCGTGCGGGCGATCATAAAGCGGCGCGGCGTCGCCAAGCTCCTTGATCGGCAAATCAGCTTTGATTTGCCCTTTATGGGTAACGGTGAAGCGGAGCGTATCCGTCGTCTCGCCGATGACCGCGAAATCGAGCCCCCATTTGCGGAAGACCGCCTCTGCCTCTTGCTCGTTGGCCGGATCGAGCACCATCAGCATCCGCTCCTGGCTCTCGGACAGCAGCATTTCATACGCCGTCATGCCGGTCTCGCGGCAGGGGACCTGATCGAGATTAAGCGCGATCCCGAGATTGCCCTTGGCGCCCATTTCGACGCCAGAAGAGGTGAGGCCCGCCGCGCCCATGTCCTGGATCGCGATGACGGCGCCCGTTTGCATCAACTCTAGGCAGGCTTCGAGCAGGAGTTTCTCGGTGAAAGGATCGCCAACTTGGACCGCCGGGCGTTTTGCCTCCGCGTCGGCCTCGAAAGCCGCCGAGGCCATGGTCGCGCCATGAATGCCGTCGCGGCCGGTTTTTGAGCCGAGATAGACGATTTTATTGCCGATCCCGCGCGCCTTGGCATAAAAAATTTCATTCACCTTGGCGATGCCCACCGCCATCGCGTTGACGAGAATATTGCCATCATAGCTCTTGTCGAAATTGGTCGATCCGCCAACGGTCGGCACCCCAAAGCTGTTGCCATAGGCGCCGATCCCAGCGACGACGCCCGCGACGAGATGGCGGGTGCGCGGATGATTTGGCGCGCCAAAACGCAAGAGGTTCAGGCAAGCGACCGGCCGGGCGCCCATGGTGAACACATCGCGCAGAATTCCGCCAACCCCTGTCGCCGCGCCCTGAAAAGGCTCGATGAAGGAGGGGTGGTTGTGGCTCTCCATCTTGAAGACGCAGGCCAGCCCATCGCCGATGTCGATGATTCCGGCGTTTTCGCCCGGCCCCTGGATCACCCAGGGCGCCTTGGTCGGAAGTTTGCGCAGATGAAGCCGCGAGGATTTGTAGGAACAATGCTCGTTCCACATCGCCGAGAAAATACCGAGCTCTGTGAACGTCGGTGTGCGGCCAATGAGCGCGAGAATGCGCCGATATTCATCCGGCTTCAAACCATGCGCGGCGGCGAGCTCGGGGGTGATTTTGGGTTCAGCGGTGGCTGGCAAGGGACCTCCGGAAGGAGCCTGCCAATTATCCCTTGTCGGGCGGAAACTCAATACGGATAAAAAGAACGTGCGGCCCTTCTCCCGCAAGCGGGAGAAGAGTCCCGCGGCACCGGCGCGTGTTCAATGGCCCGCCACGCTTTCAAACAATCCGCGCCCGTCGGTCCCGCCAACTAGTGGATCGACGAGATTTTCCGGATGCGGCATCAGGCCGAGAACCCGGTAATTTTCCGAATAGATTCCCGCTATATCGTTGGTTGATCCATTGGGGTTGGCGGCCCCGCCAATGACACCCTTCGCATCAGAATAGCGGAAGGCGATGCGGCCCTCGCCCTCCAACCGCGCGATGGTCTCCGTGTCGGCCTCGTAATTCCCCTCGCCATGGGCGATCGCGACTTTGATCACCTGGCCCTTGTCATAATGCGAGGTGAAGGGCGTGTCGTTGCGCTCCACCGTCAAATGCTGCATCCGGCAAACGAAGCGCAAATTGGCGTTGCGCATCAAGACGCCAGGCAAAAGCCCCGATTCGGCGAGGATCTGAAAGCCGTTGCAGATGCCGAGAACCAGCCCGCCCCGCGCCGCATGAGCCCGGACCGCATCCATGACGGGAGCGCGCGCGGCGATCGCCCCGCAGCGCAGATAATCGCCATAAGAAAAGCCGCCGGGCAGCAGGACAAGATCGGTGCCAACGGGAAGGGCCGGTTCGCCATGCCAGACGTGGGAAGGCTTTTTGCCGGTCACTTGCGCGATGGCGCGGATCGCATCTCCCTCACGATTGGAGCCGGGGAAGAGAATGATGGCGGCGTTCATGGCCCGGCGCGTGTGTCCCTGCTCATGTTTATTTCCGCTTACGAATGGCCGCGAGTGAACGATTTAGACGAGTTCCACCTGGAAATTCTCGATCACTTGGTTTGCCAGCAATTTCTCGCAGGCGCCGCGCAGAACTCCAGATGCTGCGGTGCGATCATCTGTCGCAAGCTCCATCTCGAAGATTTTGCCTTGCCGCACGCTGTCGATGCCATCGATCCCGAGCGCTTTGAGGGCGCCCTCTATGGCCTTGCCTTGCGGATCGAGAATACCGTCCTTGAGAGTGACGATAACCCGCGCTTTCATCGTCGCGGTCTCCCGTGCTTCGGCCGCGCGAGGTTTGCCTGACAACGCTCGCCTGGGGCTATCATGTCATCCTCGCCCCAGGCATCAAACCTTACTCTTGCTCTCACAACACCAGCTGTATGATGATTATGTTTAGCGGACGTGGCGGCGAACCGTCCGGCGCGCTGTGCGCCGGGCGCTACGGCGATACACGCCTGCTTTTACAACCAAACCATCGGAAGCGGAGAGTCCTGGGGGCGAATAGCTTACAACTGGCGCAGCCTCTGCCCCAGCACCTAATAAGATTGCAAGTCCAAGTCCGATAACAAACCTATTTAGCCCGTCTGTCACTTTAGACATTCCTCTTCTCCTTTGCGAGAATCCTCACACGAAGTCTCTAGCAAGGGTTGCTGACATAACCGTAACAGGGGCAGCGTCACTGGACGAGCTTTGGCCCAACGGCGCGTGGCTGCTCGTTTTCCTGCAGGATACCGAGCCGTCTCGCGACTTCCGTATAGGCCTCGACCAGCCCGCCGAGGTCCCGGCGGAAACGATCCTTGTCGAGCTTGTCATTCGATTTGATGTCCCATAGGCGGCAGGAATCCGGGGAAATCTCGTCGGCGACGACGATCCGCATCATATCGCCTTCCCAAAGCCTGCCGCATTCCATCTTGAAATCGACAAGCCTGATGCCAACGCCGAGGAAAAGCCCCGACAGGAAATCATTGACCCGGATCGCGAGCGACATGATGTCGTCGATTTCCTGAGGCGTGGCCCAGCCGAACGCCGTAATATGCTCTTCCGAGACCATCGGATCGTTGAGCTCGTCGTTCTTATAGTAGAATTCGATGATCGAGCGCGGCAATTGGGTGCCTTCCTCGATGCCGAGGCGAGTCGAGAGCGAACCCGCCGCGACGTTGCGGACAACCACTTCGAGAGGAACGATTTCCACTTCCCGAATCAATTGCTCGCGCATGTTGAGACGGCGGATGAAATGCGTCGGGACGCCAATGTCATTGAGGTTTTGGAAGACGAATTCCGAGATACGGTTGTTGAGCACCCCTTTTCCGTCGATCACCTCGTGCTTCTTGGCGTTAAAAGCGGTTGCATCATCCTTGAAGTGCTGGATCAGTGTACCCGGCTCGGGGCCCTCGTAGAGAACCTTTGCCTTGCCTTCGTAAATGCGCCGGCGGCGATTCATTGGGATTAACCGTGGCTTGAGGTGATCCATGGGCGGCCGTGGCTCCTGTGAACGTCCTAGGTTCGGTACCCTGACGCACCATCACGATGGGCATCAACGGTAGCGAAAGGCATAGGCTCTGCGCTTATTTGTCGCCGCGGCGTCGAGGGGGCCGAGCTATTTCCCATTGTGGAATAAGCCCGCCAACCCCAACCTATCCGAAAGCGCAATTTTGCACAATGCCAAGCTAAACATTAAGCTAAGCAAACATTGAGTTGAGTGAACACTTTGCCAAGCTTACATTTGCCAAGCTACAAATTGGGATTTCAGCGGATTGGCCCTCCATGCTGGAACGGATATCGCTCCTTAGCAGAGATTCGATACAGGATACAGGAAGAAATCGAGCTATACCGTTGCTTTGTGACGCGTGATCTTTTAACAAAATTTTGCTATTATGAAGGCAACCGCTTAAATGCGGCGGCGCAACAGTTTCGTGGGGAGCATTAATGACGACTTTCGACAAGCGTGAGCACGCCTTCGAAGAAAAATACGCCCACGATGAAGAGCTGAGATTCAAGGCCAGGGTACGGCGAGACAAGCTGCTCGGGCTTTGGGCTGCGGAAAAACTCGGTAAAACTGGGCCAGTCGCGGAAGATTATGCAAGCGGCCTCGTTGTTGCCGAAATCCGGAAAGATAGCGTCGAGCAGATTCTCAAAACGATTCGTGCCGATTTCGACAGTGCGGGAATTGCCATCCCGGATGCGGAGATTCACAAGCAAATGGAGCAGCTTTTTGCGGCGGCGGTCTCGGAAGTCACCAAGGGCACCGTACAGGGGAAGAAGTAACAAGGCGAGGCCTAAACTGCGGGTTCTCCCCCTTTAATTCTGCCCCATCATCTGATCCAAAATGTCTGCAACGTTTTGCCATTATGCTTAGCGGGGCGGAAAACGAAAATGAGTAGGCGAAAGCTTAATCATATCGGGAATCTTTACTAGCCCCAAATTCAAGGGCCGTACTTCGCCGCCGCCGGGCGCAAGTCCGTTTGCGCAAGCGTCAATCGGACCAAAATGTTTCACGTGAAACAGTTTTGTCCTATTGGGGCCGGGAATCAGTCAAAACTGATGGCTGGTGGGCGCGACAGGGATTGAACCTGTGACCCCTCCCGTGTGAAGGGAGTGCTCTGCCGCTGAGCTACGCGCCCCTATAGATTAAAGGGCCGCCCTTTATGAAACGCCAGCGCGTCAAGTCAAGGCGATTAGACTTTTGTTCGCGCCTGACCCGCCCGCTATATCACGCCGAGCGCTTCCACTGCGCCCCAGAGTTCGTCGTAATGGCCGATCACCCGGTCCGGCTTGAATGTATCGACGGGCTCGCTGGTATAGCCGAAATTGACCGCGACGACAGGGACCCCGGCATTGCGCGCGGTATCGATATCGGTCTTCGAATCGCCGATCATGACCGCCCGGCCGCGATCGCCGCCAGCCCGTGCGATGGTTTGCAGCAAGGCGTCGCCATTGGGCTTGCTCACCGGAAAAGTATCCTTGCCGCAAATCGCCCGGAACCGTCCGGCGATGCCAAGCGCGGTCAACAGCAAAACGGAAGGGTATTCGACCTTGTTGGTGCATACGGCAAAGGTGAAACCCGCGGCTTCGAAACGATCGAGTGTTCGGGCGACACCTGGAAACAACGCCGTCTCGTCCGCGATATGGGCCTCGTAATAGGCCAGGAAATCGGCGAGCATCGCGTCGAGACGGGGTTCGCTCACGCTCACGCCATTGGCGGAAAGCCCGCGTTGGATGAGCGCCCGCGCGCCGCTGCCGACCATCGCGCGCGCTTGCGCGAGTGCAACCTCTTTGAGGCCCTCGCGCGCGAGGATGACGTTCAAGGTGGCGACGAGGTCGCCCGCCGTATCGGCGAGTGTCCCGTCGAGGTCGAAGACGAGAAGCGGGGGAGGGGAGGGTTGCTGCATTGCGAAGGGCATAGGCGGCAAAACCGGCACGGTCAATATCGCGAAGAGTTCCAGTCCGGCCGCCAGTATCGGCCTGCCAATACCCTTGTCAGCCCTCTCGCTTAATCGCGCCTGTTGCGTATAAATGGGCGAGCTTCGAATCAGCTTGGGATCACATGAGGGGGGCTGGCAGCATGGGGTGCCCACAAAATGTATCGCCGCGGATGGGACGCTTTCTCGTCGCGGGGCTGGCCGTGGCTGCGGCCGCGCAAGGCGCCCTGGCGGCGAATTACGAATTTCTCGCGGCGCCGGAAACCGATCTCAACCGGGTCTATCGCCTCGAGAGGTCGACGGGTGAGATCGGCGCCTGCCAATATGGATTGAAAGAGGCCTCGGCCGTCGGCGTTACCCTTTGCTATCCGCCAGGGGAAGGGGCCGGTGCCCAAGCGCCGGGCGAATATTCGCTGGTCGCCTCCCACCACCAGGGAGAAGGGGGCGTATTCCGGGTCGATTTGCGCACCGGCATGATGTCGATTTGTTACGTCTTGAGCGATGCCGTCGTTTGCACACCGCAGGCGAAGTAAGGGGCTTTGGCTGATTGTAAGATGCCGTCTGGGCCTTTAGGCGCTCGTCATTTCTTGAGGAAACTATCGCCTTGAGCACGGCGGAATGTCGACCAAAAGGCGGTGATCGCTGCTGCCCCAAATCCATAGGTCGTCGTCGTAACGCTGGCGAAAGTATAGAGGCGGAAGATCAAAGGGAATAAGCCTTCAGCGGGGCCGGAAGACGGATCCAATACTGGAAATATGGATTGCATCAGAAACAGGCTGGAATTCCCAAAGGCGCCGATCACCATCGCCCAGCGCACCGTCCAATGAAGCGGAACTTTTGCCGCGTAAAACCCCAATATCAGGGCGGTCATCAACAGAAAATCGATGTGCGCCTGAAGCAGCCTGCAAAGATTGCTTTAACGAGCGGGACGCCAAGACCCAGCCCGACCAGGCACCAGGCCAATAGCAAGGCCATCAACAGCCACAGCGCGGCGCCTCTGAGCAGCACGATGTTGGGCGTATTCTGAGAGTGTTGGTCCATGTCTCAAACTTCCTGGCGTAGCGAGCCCGATTGCCATTATCCTAGAGAGAGGCTCTCTCCGCCGCTTGTTTGTAACGGTGTAAAAACTTGACTGAAACGGTACTTTCGCTATGCGATCCAGGGGTTTGCGGGGGCCGTGCGCTGGCGCGGCAAAGTCATGGGAGGCGGGAATCGCCGGTTGCTTAAAACTCTCGACTGATGATCTCCCGGCAAACCAACGCCGCGACTGGTTGCGCGAGGTGACCGGCCGCGAATATGCGAATGTTGAAATCACGCCGCCCGCGGATGGGCGGTTGTTCAATGAGATGACGATCTATCCATGGAACGCGCTCCGTTTGTCATCCATAAGATCGAATGCAATCACCATCGAACGGTCCCCAAATGAACCCGCCCAAAACGGCCATGATGCCTATTTTGCGGTTCTTCTGCTTTCGGGCAGCTATACCTTAGAGCAAACCGGCCGGAATGTTGTCTTACAGCCTGGCGATATGACGTTGTACGATGCCACCCTGCCGCACCGCATATTTTGTCCAGCGAGTTTTACAAAATTGATTGTGTCCATCCCCCGCCCGCTGTTGAGGGAGAGGGCGCCCAGTGTCGAGCATTGCACCGTGCTGCGCATTCCAGGACGGGAGGGAATTGGGGCCATCGCGGGAGACTTTATGCGTTCCTGCGCCAGGCATGCCGATGCCTTGCCGCCGCGCGATTTTTCCGCTCTGTCCGAACACGGTGCTGGCCTTTTGACTTTGGCGTTCGCATCGTTGCGCCCGGCGGCCGTCACCATGTCCCCAAGCCGTTCGCTCTTGCTGCTTAGGATCAAGGATTTTGTGGAGCGAAACCTGCGCGATCCCGGGTTAAACACCGCGATGGTGGCGAGCGGCGTGAGGCTGTCGCCGCGCTATATCAACGACATCTTCAAAGACGAGGAAACCTCGCTGATGCGCCATGTCTGGAGCCGCAGGCTTGAAAACTGCCGCACAGATTTGCTGTCCCATAGCCGGACCAGCCAGAGCATTTCCGACATTGCTTTGCGCTGGGGATTTAACGATTTTTCGCACTTCAGCCGTGCTTTCAAACAAAGCTTCGGGCACTCGCCGCGCGACTATAGACAACGGAATAGTGGCCGAGGCTGCACATCGCAGGCGCGGTAAGTGCCGCCCCTTGCACATTCGGGCGATCGTCATTTCTGGAGAAAATTGGTGCCAGGGTCAGGGCGGAATGTCGACCACAAGACGGTGAGTGCCGCCGCCCCGAATCCATAGGTCGTCGTTGAAATGCTTCCCATCGCATAGAATTGGAAGATCGCGAGGAGTGAGCCGTCCGCGGGGTCAGCAGATTCCAATACGGGAAAAATGGACTCCAGCAGAAATATGCTGGAATTTCCAAAAGCGCCGATAACCATAGCCCAGCGAACCGACCAATGGAGCGGAATCCGCGCCGCGTAAAACCCCAATATCAACGCGGTCATCAATAGAAAATCAATGTGCGCCTGAAGCAGCCTTGTCTGCTTTCCCAGAAAGATCGCCTTCAGGAACGGGACGTTAAGATTGAGTCCAACCATGCACCAGGCCAATAGCAAGGCCATCAACAGCCATAATGCGGCACCTCTGAGCAACACGATATTTGGCGAATTATGAGCGCGTTGGTTCATGTTTTAGCCTCCCGCCGATCGAACGGAATGGCCTATAAAGCATCTCCCGAAAAAGTTGCTCGACTTTTTCTGGACGTGCTCTAACGAAGAACGCAGCTCTGCGCACGGGGGTCCTGATTGCTTGCCATACGCCTTGCCAAGATTGGCTGCATCGCCGCCATCGGATTTGACGTGGCGCTGGTCGCTTTCGGCAATGTCACGGATTATTGGACGAATTTTGCCTTTGTCACCAATGTGCTAGACATGGATGAGGTCCCCGTCGTGTCGCGCATTCATTGGCGCGCTGTGACGTCTCCAATCCTCCACCATGCCGCCTATCTCTTGATCATCGCGACAGAGATCGCGATCGCGGCACTTTGTACGCTCGGCGCCGTTGCGATGGCGCGCCAGATCCGTGCGAAGACACCGCTCTTTCAAGATGCCAAGAACAAGGCTATCGCTGGGCTGACACTGGGTTTCCTGCTCTATGAGGGGGGCTTCGTGGCGGTGGGCGGCGAATGGTTCGGCATGTGGCAAGCGCGGGATTTTGATGCCGTGCAGAGCGCCTTCCGCACGCTAATGACCATGCTTGGCGCGCTGATTTTCGTCTCGCTGAAGGACGAAAACGTGCAATGAGCGCGAATGGATGCGATCATTGGTACCATGACCGGCGCCAGGCATTGGCGAACCTGATCGGCGCGGGTCTGGCTGGGGCTGCCCTGTGCGCGCCGGGCCGGGTCTTGGCGGAGGCGACGCGGATGGCACCAATTCCTGGTGATGAACATTTCATGCGGATGGCCATTGCTGAGGCCGCGCAGGGGGACTTCCCTTTCGGCGCGGTTATCGTCCGCGATGGAAAAGTCCTTTCGACAGGGCGGAATCTGGGCAAGACCACCAATGATCCGACGGCACATGGAGAAATGGTGGCGATCCGCCGTTTCGTTGCGGTACGGCCCGCCAGCGAACTCAACGGCACGACCCTCTACACCTCCGGCGAACCCTGCCCCATGTGCATGGGCGCCATACTGTGGTGTGGCATCGGCCGGGTGGTTTTTGCCGCCTCCATCGATGAACTCGCAACAAAGCTCGGACAGATCATGCTGACCAGCCGGGCGGTGGCCGACGCTGCTCCCTTTGCCTCCATCGCCATCACAGGCGGGGTGCTGTCCGCCGAGGCGCTGGCGCTGTTTTCCAAGTGAGCCAAAGCGAAGTGCCGGGCAAGCTAAGAAACTCAACCTCCGGGACTTGGGCAGTGCCGCTTACAATTGTCCTCGAATGTTTTGCAATTCGCCTGGCACGCGGCTTTATCACAATTCACAATACACTGCTGCTGCTCCTCGGGATCCGAACATTGCGAGTTGCAGGCGTCCGTGTTCACCCGGCAATTTGCCTGGCAGGTGTCGGCTTGACTGAGCTCATAGGCTCCCGCGCGGGAGAGATTGGCCGCCGCGGCACTTGCCAATAATAGCGTCCCGAAGATGCATGTGGTGCGCAGCGTTTTTTTCATGGACACCTTCTAGCGCACGATCCCAAAAAGTCTGCAACTTTTTTTAAGATCACACGCGAGGCAGGTGCTTGGGCGTGCCATTCATATGCCTGTCTGCCGCAATGCAAAAGCCGCCGCGAATGGCGCCCCGGCAATGGCGATCAGGGTGAGTGCGCAAAGGATCAAAAAAGGGGTTGCGAAGGGGACCAAGGAACCGGGTCCCGTGCTGGCCGCCGCGACGCCGAAGATCAGGACCGGCACGCAAAGCGGTAAAATCAATATCGCGAGCAAAAGCCCGCCGCGCCTGAGGCTCACCGTCAGCGCCGCGCCGATCGCGCCGATCAAGGTCAGCGCCGGGGTGCCCGCCAGCAGCGAGAGCGTGACATTCCAAAGCTGGTTTGCGGGCAGATTGAGCATCAGGCCAAAAATGGGCGCGGCGGCGGCGAGCGGCAGGCCGGTCACAAGCCAATGCGCGAGACATTTTACGAGGACAATCAATTCCAGCGGTGTGCGGCTTGTCAAAAGGAGATCGAGCGAACCATCCTCGTGATCGGCCTGGAAGAGCCTGTCGAGCCCAAGCAATGTCGCAAGCAGGCCGGAAATCCACAGAATCGCCGGGGCGATCTTGCCGAGAAGCGCGAGATCGGGGCCGATCGCGAAAGCACTCAGGGTGACGAGGATGAGAAAAAAAACCACGCCGAGGCTGGTGCCGCCGCCGATACGTTGCGAAGCCCTCAGATCACGCATGAAAAGCGCGAACAGCGGCGATTTATCCGTGCTCTTAGCCGGAACGCCCTGCGCGTTTTTCATGGCCCTGTCCCAAGCCGCAGTTCCTGTCCTGCAAGACCGAGCTGTACATGAGTGGCCGCGACGATCATGCCGCCTTGCGCCAGATGCGCCGTCATGATGTGCGTCATCAGGGCTTGGGAGGCCGCATCGAGGGCGGTCAAGGGCTCGTCCAGAAGCCAGACCGGGCGCTTCACCACGAGGAGTCTGGCGAGGCCCACGCGCCGTCTCTGCCCGGCCGAGAGATAGGCCGCCGGCAGTCCGGCGACATGCGAAAGACCAAACGCGGCGAGCGCTGCCCCCACCGCCATGCCGCCATGCCCTGCGTCAAGCAACCGGCCGAGGAATTCCAAATTTTCGGTCACCGTGAGAAGGTTTTTCAAGGCATCGGCATGCCCCACGTAGTGGGTCTGTTCGGCGAGCGTCTCGCCCGATTGCGGCGTCAGGGAGTGCGTGCCCGAGGCGAGCGGCAAAAACCCGGCGAGGACACGCAGAAGCGTCGATTTTCCAGCACCATTGGGACCAGTGACGGTGAGGCTTTCCCCATCATCGAGGGCGAAGGAGACATCCGAGAAGACATGGCGTCCACCGCGTTCGACGGTGAGCTTTGAGGCAGAAAGGCGCATAATGATTAAACCATGGGCACAACGACCAAGACACCGCTTTCCTCTATCATCCGTGTAGCTCTTGGGCAGAAAATTATTTATAAGCGGTGCGGCTTCCTATTTTTCAGATCTCCGTGCCGGGAACATTCCGATGACTTCGCTTGACAGTTTTAAAAGCCGCAAGACGCTCACCGTAGGCTCCAAGACCTATCATTATTTCTCGCTCAAGGCGGCTGAGAAACACGGTCTTGCGGGTGTGTCGGAGCTGCCGTTCTCGATGAAAATCCTTCTTGAGAATTTGCTCCGCTTCGAGGATGGCCGCTCGGTCACCAAGCAAGACATCGAAGGCGTTGCCGCCTGGCTCAGCAACAAGGGCAAGGCGGAACGCGAGATCGCATTCCGTCCCGCCCGGGTTTTGATGCAGGATTTCACCGGCGTGCCCGCCGTCGTCGATTTGGCCGCGATGCGCGACGCCATGACGAAACTTGGCGGCGATCCGCAGAAGATCAATCCGCTGGTGCCGGTCGATCTTGTCATCGATCATTCGGTCATCGTCGATGCGGCCGGCAATAGCCGGGCTTTAAAGACCAATGTCGATCTCGAATATGGCCGCAACGGCGAGCGTTACCGGTTCTTGAAATGGGGCCAAGGATCGTTCGACAATTTCCGTGTGGTTCCGCCGGGCACCGGGATTTGCCACCAGGTCAATCTCGAATATCTCGCCCAGACCGTTTGGACCCGCAAGGAGAAATATGCGCCGCCGCGCGGCAAGGCCGCGACCGTCGAGGTCGCCTATCCCGATACGCTCGTCGGCACGGATTCGCATACGACCATGGTGAATGGGCTCTCCGTGCTGGGCTGGGGTGTCGGCGGGATCGAGGCCGAGGCCTGCATGCTCGGGCAGCCGCTCTCCATGCTGTTGCCGGAAGTGATCGGCTTTAAACTGACAGGCGCTCTGGCCCCGGGGGTGACGGCGACCGATCTCGTTCTCACCGTCACGCAGCTGTTGCGGCAAAAAGGCGTTGTCGGCAAATTCGTCGAATTTTACGGGCCTGGCCTCAACCATCTGTCGCTCGCCGATCGCGCGACGATCGCCAACATGGCGCCGGAATATGGCGCGACCTGCGGGTTCTTCCCCGTCGATTCGGAGACGCTTTCCTATCTCGCGACGTCGGCGCGGACGCCATCCCGTGTCGCTCTTGTCGAAGCCTATGCGAAGGCGCAGGGGTTGTATCGCGCCAAGACGACGCCTGATCCCGTTTTTACCGATACGCTGTTGCTCGATCTTGCCAGCGTGGTGCCGTCGATGGCTGGCCCGAAACGTCCTGAAGGACGGGTCGCTCTCGGCGCGGTTGGAGCGGGCTTCAAAGCCGCGCTCGACAGCGAATACAAAAAGCCGGGCGAGATCGCCAAGCGCCATCCGGTCGAGGGAAAAAATTTCGATCTCGGGCACGGCGATGTGGTGATTGCCGCCATTACCTCCTGCACGAATACCTCGAACCCGAATGTGCTGATCGGCGCTGGTCTGCTTGCCCGCAATGCCATTGCCAAGGGGATCGGCGTGAAGCCTTGGGTGAAAACCTCGCTGGCACCCGGAAGCCAAGTGGTCGCCGAATATCTTGCCAACTCCGGGCTGCAAAAATCGCTCGACAAAATCGGCTTCAATCTAGTCGGCTTCGGCTGCACGACCTGCATCGGCAATTCGGGTCCCTTGGCGCCGGAAATTTCGAAAACCATCAACGACAATGGCATCATTGCTGCTGCGGTCCTCTCCGGCAACCGCAATTTCGAGGGCCGCGTCAGCCCCGATGTTCAGGCCAATTACCTTGCCTCGCCGCCGCTTGTCGTGGCGCATGCGCTTGCCGGCACGGTCGCGACGGACCTCACAACCGAACCGCTCGGCCATGACAAAAAGGGCCATCCGGTGTTTCTGAAGGACATCTGGCCTTCGCAGGAGGAAATCTCCGAAATCATCGAAGAATTCGTGACCAAGAAGGTGTTCAAATCGCGTTACGCCGATGTTTTCAAGGGCGACACCCATTGGCGCAAGGTGAAGGCCCCGGCGGGCGAGACCTACAAATGGGATATCGGCTCGACCTATGTTCAAAATCCGCCCTATTTCGTCGGGATGAAAATGGCACCGGAGCCGGTCCAGGACATCGAGAACGCGCGCATTCTGGCTTTGTTCGGCGACAAGATCACGACCGACCATATTTCGCCCGCGGGCTCGATCAAGGAGGCATCGCCCGCGGGCCAATATCTCCTCGAACGGCAAGTCTCAAAAGCTGATTTCAACCAATATGGCACAAGGCGCGGCAATCATGAGATCATGATGCGCGGCACCTTCGCCAATATCAGGATCAAGAATTTCATCCTGCAAAAGAGTGACGGTCTGGTGCCGGAGGGCGGCCTCACCAAGCATTGGCCGGACGGAACCGACATGCCGATCTTCGAGGCGGCGGTGAAATATGAAGCCGAGGGCGTGCCGCTCGTTGTTTTCGCAGGCGCCGAATATGGCAATGGCTCATCGCGGGATTGGGCGGCCAAGGGCACCAAGTTGCTCGGGGTCCGCGCCGTCATCACCGAATCCTTCGAACGCATTCACCGCTCGAACCTCGTCGGCATGGGCGTCCTTCCGTTGACCTTCGAACCCGGCACGACGTGGAAAACCCTTGACCTCAAAGGTGACGAGCTGGTGACCATCCATGGCCTGGGCAGCACGCTGAAGCCGCGCCAGACGATGGAGGCTGAGATCACCTATTCCGATGGAAGAGTGGTGAAAGTGCCGCTGCTTTGCCGCATCGCGACGCTCGACGAACTCGAATATTTCAACAACGGCGGGATTCTTCCCTACGTGTTGCGCCAGCTCGCGGCGGCGTGAAGGCGTTTGTGTTGGGGAGTCCTGTTCACATCTCGATCTGACCGCCGAGCTCAATCACCCGGTTCGGCGGAATCGAGAAGAATTCCGTCGCGGCCAGGGCGTTGCGATGCATGAGCATGAACAGCTTAACCTTGAAACGGTGCCATCTTGACCGGCCCGTGGGCACGATCGTCAATCTGCCGACGAAAAACGACGTGTCCATCATGTTGAAGTTGAGCTGCTGCGCGGCACAGCTTTCGAGAACCTGCGGAATGTCCGGCTGCTCCATGAAGCCATAATGGACAACGACGGAATGAAAATCATCGTCGAGATGCTGAACATTGATGCGCTGTTCGGGATTGGTGCGCGGAATGTTATCGGTTTTCACGTGTAAAAGCACGATACGTTCGTGCAACACCTTGTTATGCTTGAGATTATGCAGGAGGGGTACGGGCACGACATCGGTCCGGCTGGTCATATAGATCGCGGTGCCCGGCACCCGGTGCATATTTTGAATTTGCTTGATGAAGAAGGGGAGCGGCAACGTATCCCGCTCCAACATCTGGAGCAAGGCTAGGCGGCATTCCCGCCAGGTCCACATGAGAAAGAATATGATGGATCCCACCACAAGCGGGACCCAGCCGCCCTCGAAAAGTTTCATCATATTGGCTGTGACAAAGGACAAATCGACGGTAACGAAAAGCCCCGCCACGATGAGGCTTATGGCGAGGCTCCAGTGCCAAATGTCGCGCATCGCCCGGAACATCAGAATCGAGGTCAGCAACATGGTCAAGGATACGGCAATGCCAAACGCTGCCGCCAAATTGTCGGACGACCGGAACGACACCGTCAAAACAAGCGTGAGCGCCATCAAAATCCAATTGACGAAGCCGACATAGATTTGCCCATAGCCCTCGTCCGAGGTTTGTGTGATGTGCATGCGCGGGCACAAGCCGAGCTGGATCGCCTGACGGGTCATTGAAAACGCCCCGCTGATGATCGATTGGCTGGCGATGATCGTCGCCATGGTCGCGAGCAGAACCAGCGGTATTTGCAGCGGCGCCGGACACAGGACGAAAAACGGATTGGCCTGCGCGGCAACGGCGCCATCGATCACCATCGCGGTCTGACCCGCATAATTGAGCACGAGCATGGGTAGCACCAAACCATACCATGCCAGTCTGATCGGGCGCGGTCCGAAATGACCCATATCGGCGTAGAGGGCTTCAGCACCGGTTGCGCATAGAAAAACCGCGCCAAGCACAAGAAAGCCGCTGAAGCCATGCGTGAACAAATAGCTCAATCCATAGCGTGGATCGAGCGCCATCAAGGCGCCGGGATGGTGCAGCACGCCGCCGAGCCCCAACATGCCGATCGTGACGAACCAGACGGTCATAATCGGGCCGAACAATTTGCCGATCCGTGCACTGCCTTGCGGCTGCAGGCCGAAAACCCCGGCTAAAACGATGACCGACAAAGGAACGATGTAGGGTGCGATCATTGGAACGGGCAGTTTGAGCCCTTCAAGCGCGCTCAGCACCGAGATCGCCGGCGTGATCGCGCCATCGCCGTAGAGCAAGGCCGCGCCGAGGACCCCAATGGCGATGATACCAACTCGATTGCCATGCTTGATGCCGAGCAACGACATCAGGGCAAGGATTCCTCCCTCGCCTTCGTTGTCGGCGCGCATCACCACGGCGACATATTTGATCGAGGTGGTAATCAGCAGGGTCCAGACGATCAGCGACAGCATGCCCAAGGCGACCGCCGGGGTCGCTTCGCCGCCGGCCCAGTCGAGCGCCGTTTTCATCGTATAGAGAGGGCTTGTCCCGATATCGCCATAGACAACGCCGAGCGCGCCGAGCGCCATTGTTGCCAGGCGTCCGCGCGCCATGCTCGCGTGAGGATCGGCGTCGATTGCCAATGGTCCCATTTTGACTGGTTGTCCTCTTTGATCGGCGGAGTGAACGTAAAATGCATGAACTCGGCGGCTGCGGCAATGCGACTTGCTTATTCCCGCTTGCTTCTTGTCAGAGCCAGCCTGATGTGTTTGGTGTGCCGCGCGTGCTTGCAAGTGAAAGAAGGGTTCGAGTTCCCGGGCGGAGGCATTCTCGTTCCGGGCGTTAAAAATCAAGGGTTCTTAGATGACTGTCTACAAGCTATTTGTGCTGCCGGGCGACGGCATCGGCCCCGAGGTCATGGCCGAAGTCGAGAAAATCGCGGCGTGGTTTACGCGCGAAGGCATCCTCCGTTTCGAAATCGAAAAGGGGCTCGTCGGCGGCGCCGCCTATGACTTGCACAAAACCGCGATCAGCGATGCCGACATGGCGCGCGCGCAAGCGGCGGATGCCGTGCTGCTGGCCGCCGTCGGCGGGCCGAAATGGGATCCCGTCCCTTATGAGGTCCGCCCGGAAGCGGGTCTTTTGCGGCTTCGCAAGGATATGAACCTCTTTGCCAATCTGCGCCCGGCGATTTGCTATCCGGCGTTGGCCGATGCCTCTTCGCTGAAGCGCGAGCTCGTCGATGGGCTCGATCTCATGATCGTTCGCGAACTGACCGGCGGCGTTTATTTTGGCGAACCAAAGCAAATCATCGATCTCGGTAACGGTCAGAAGCGCGCCATCGATACGCAGGTCTACGACACCTATGAGATCGAGCGGATCGGCCGTATCGCTTTCGAACTCGCGCGGAAGAGGCGCAACAAGGTGACATCGTCCGACAAGCGCAATGTGATGAAATCCGGTGTCCTCTGGGATGAAACGATCAGAGCCTTGCACGCGCGCGAATATAAGGATGTCGAGCTTGAGCACCAGCTCGCCGACGCGCTCGGCATGCAGCTCGTGCGGCGCCCGAAGCAATTCGATGTCATCGTTACCGACAATCTGTTCGGCGACATGCTGTCGGACGTGGCCTCGATGCTGACCGGCTCGCTCGGCATGCTGCCCTCGGCGTCGCTCGGCGAAAAAGATGCGAAGAGCGAAACCCGCAAGGCACTGTATGAGCCTGTCCACGGCTCGGCCCCCGATATCGCCGGAAAGGGCATCGCCAATCCGATCGCGATGATCGGCTCCTTCGGCATGGCGCTGCGCTATTCGTTCAATCTTGGCGAGCTCGCGGACCGCATCGAAAAGGCCATCTCCGATGTGCTCGCGAAGGGACTGCGCACCGCCGACATCGCGGGCGGAGCGAAGGCGACGCTTTCGACATCGCAAATGGGCGATGCGATTCTTGCCGAGTTGCAGGCGGCGGTTTGAAGGATTTAGTTGACCCGTCTTCGATCTTGATCACAGAAAATTCGACACTTATTGTGCTGGCCATCTCGCAAGGAATACCCTTGAGGCTAAGCCACGAAACTGCAAGAACCGGGCGTATTGCATGAGCGCTAAGACTTACTCCTTGCCGGCTTCTGCGATGGCTGCTGTGATCATCGCGCTTATGATGAGCGCTGCGCAGGCGCAAGTAGCCGAACCGAGCTTTGATTGCCGGAAGGCTACGGCACCGGATGAACGCATGATTTGCAATGACAGGCGCCTTGCTGAACTCGATCAAACTGTCGCGATCGCATTTGAGCAAGCGGCCAAAGACGCCGGGAACGACGCTCACGAAGTTGTTAGGGAGACACTGGTATCCCGGCATGGCTGTGGTGAAGACGGTCTCTGCATCCTCGATCAACAAGTCAAAGCCATCGATACTCTTGCCGATCTGGGGTCAAAAGTTCCGGTGCCGCCTTGGGTTGGAACCTATCGTGTTGATCTTTTCAACGAACGACGGGATCCGCCATCCCAAACGCTTCCGGAACAGGCTGGCCAGTGCACGGTCACAAAAATCGCCTCGATCTCCACGCGGTTCGGAGAAGAACTAAAGCCGCCGGCCAGCGAGATGGACAGCTTGGGTAGTGCTGTCACTTTTGCCAATCGGGGATACCAAGTCTCTTACAGCTACATTGCAGCGATCGCGGACTCCCATATTGGTGACGAAATTCTGCTTTGCCTCGTGTCCCTCCCGAAAAATTGTCCCCCGGGCGATATCCGCGGGAAGTTTTATTCGGCGACGAACTTGAAGACGACGGGGTCTTGGCTCCTTCCCGACGCGCAGCACATGTGCGGCGGAGCATGAGCCAACGCCGACTTCGTGAAAACATTCGCCGTGTGACGTCCTACGACGGGCAAAGGCCCCGATGAGCTTTAAGGACCGGTCGGATGCCGGACGGCAATTGGCCGCGAGGCTTGTGAAGTATAAAGGCCAGTATCCCGTGCTGCTCGCCTTGCCGCGCGGCGGCGTTCCCGTCGCCGCCGAGGTCGCTGTGGTGCTGGGCGCACCCATCGATCTCGTGCTCGTGCGGAAAATCGGCGTGCCCTCACAGCCGGAACTGGCGATGGGTGCCATCGTCGATGGCGATACTCCCATTGTCGTGCGCAATGAAGAGGTCATCCGGATCGCCGGGGTGGACGAACGCAGCTTCCAGGCTGTGCGCGACAGGGAATTTGCCGAAATCGAACGGCGGCGCCGGGTCTATCTCGGGGACAGGGCCCGGATCGGCGTCAAAGACCGGGTTGCGATTGTCATCGACGATGGCATCGCGACGGGTGCCACGACCCGCGCCGCCTTGCGGGCCATAAGGATGCGCCAGCCAAAAAGGCTCATTCTCGCTGCGCCGGTCGGCCCCACGGATACGATCGCGGTGATGCGAGAAGAAACCGATGAAGTCCTATGCCTCGAGATTTACGAGGATTTTAGTTCGATCGGCGCTTTCTACGAGGACTTCCGGCAAATCACCGATCAAGAGGTGGTCGCACTCCTTGCGCGCTTTGCGGGACTAGGTCCGGCCGCGCCGGAGCGGCCCTCCCCCGAGAGCGTTGCTACTCTTCTTTGGCTTTTTGCGTGAATACCTGACGGCCGCGATACATGCCGGTTTTGAGATCGACGTGATGGGGGCGCCGCAACTCGCCGGAATCCTTGTCTTCCACATAGGTTGGCGCCTTGAGCGCATCGGCGGAACGGCGGAAGCCGCGCTTCATGGGAGATGTTTTTCGTTTCGGAACGGCCATGGGGGTGTCTCGATACTGGATTATGCGGAAGCGTAGCCGCGCAGGGCTATCGCGTTGGCCTGCATCTTACAATGGAAACTCCGGCTTGACCACCCCCAAATGCCAGGCGGCATGGGGATTGGCGCCGTCATTTGACGCATTCGACAAGCGAGCCGGCCCCCCGCGCCCGTGCCATGATCCGCGCCGCGAGCCCCGCGTGGCGTGGGGAGGGCTTCGCTGGATTGCGGAGCCTCGGATTTGGCAGGGCCGTGGCGAGTAATGCGGCCTCCCTGGCGTCGAGCCTGTCTGCGCCTTTATGGAAATAGTGGCGGGCCGCCGCTTCGGCGCCGAAAATGCCGTCGCCCCACTCGGCCAGGTTGAGGTAGACCTCCAAAATGCGCCGCTTTGACCATGCGAGATCGAGAGCCAACGCCAAGGGAATTTCGATTGCCTTGCGGATGTAGGAGCGTGATGGCCAGAGAAACAGGTTCTTCGCGGTCTGCATGGGAATGGTCGAAGCGCCTCGCGAAGGGCCAGCTTCCTTCGCCTTATCCATCACCTCGCGCAGCGCGCCCCAATCCACGCCTTCATGCTCGCAAAAACGGGCGTCCTCAGAAACAATGACATCGGCGCGGAGAAAACTGGAAATGCGTTCAAGCGGAACATATTGGCGGTCGACGGGTTCGCCTTCGAGCCAGCGCGCAAGCATCAGCGTCGATACAGGCGGGACGAACCGGTAGACAAGAATCAAACCGGCGATAGCAAGCGTGAACGCAAGGAGAGCGGCGAACACGACGCGAACGATGGTTCCGGACAAACTCCTCCGGCGGGACCTAGAACTCATGGCCAAGCCTTGACCGATCACGCCCTATCGGGCAAGCAAAGCCTCGGCTTCACCGGCCAAGCTTAGCCAATATGAGCAGTATGGTGTGACTTCCCGGACACAGACGCCGGATCGTCAAGGCGTTAGTGTGAAAATCACATCATAGGGTGGCGAAAGTCGGTTCGCCACAATGAAAGAGGCGAATCGGCGGGACAATGACGGGAGGCACGCGCGAAAGCGAATTCGAGGCGAGACTGCTGGACGCCGCCGATACGACGGAGCGCATGCTCGATTCCTTGCTCACGCTTTCTCTTCTGCCGGACGAGACGTTTCGGCCGCCGCGATTTCTTGAAGCCATGCGTTACGCGAGCCTCGGCGGCGGCAAGCGGTTCCGGCCATTTCTCACAATCGAGACGGCTCGCCTTTTTGGCACGGAGGGCAACGGCGTTGCCCGCGCCGCCGCGGCGATCGAAATGATTCATTGCTATTCGCTCGTCCATGACGATCTTCCGGCCCTCGACAATGACGATCTGCGGCGGGGAAGGCCGACCACGCACAAGGCCTTCGGCGAGGCAACCGCGATCCTGGTCGGAGACGGCCTTCTGACTTATGCGTTCGATGTCATCGCGGACCCGGCGACCCACAAGGATCCAGGCGTGCGAGCGGAACTCGTCCTCGCTCTGGCACGCGCGGCCGGTTTGGGAGGCATGATCGGCGGCCAAGTCCTCGATCTCGAAGCTGAGGAAGCGCGCGAGCCGCATGAGGCGGAAGCGGTAATCAAGCTTCAATCGATGAAAACCGGCGCGCTTTTGCGTTATGCCGTAGAGGCAGGCGCAATCCTTGGGCAAACGGGAGCCCCGGCGCGCGCCGCCCTTTCGCGCTTCGGCCGGGCGCTTGGTGCGGCTTTCCAGGTGGCCGACGATATTCTCGATATCGAGGCAGACGAACTGGCGCTTGGCAAGCGCGCGGGCAAGGACGCTGGCCGCAACAAGGCAACGCTTGTTGCGGCGCTCGGCATTGAAGCGGCGCGAAAGCGGCGCGACAGCCTCGTGGCGTCGGCGATCGAAGCGCTCGATTCATTCCCGCAAGGCGCGAGGGCAACGGTCCTGAAAGAGGCGGCCCAATTCGTTGCCATGCGGACGCATTGATGCAGCGCCATGACCCCGTTGCTTCGTGGTGGCGGCGTATGTTGCGGCATTGGCTTCCGCTGCGCGTTGTGCGCAGCCATCCGCGTCTCTTCGCGGGTATCGTGGTCAGCCTCGCCGTAGGTATGGTCTTGCCTGCGAGCCTCCGCCTCAACACCCGGCTTTTGATCGGCTGGAATGCGGGGACCTGGTTCTATTTCATAACCACGGGCCTCATGATCGCGCGGGCCACTCCATTATCGATCCGGCGGCGCGCGCGAACCACCGATGAAGGAAAGGTTTTTATCCTTGTCCTGACTAGCCTCGCGGCGATCGCGGCGATCGCGGCCATTGTTGCGCAGCTGGCCGCCGTGAAGGATGTGTCCGGGACGCTGAAGGGCCTGCATATTGGACTAGCGGCGGCGACGATCGTCAGCGCTTGGTTCTTCATCCATCTGACCTACGCGCTCCATTATGCGCATGAATATTTCGACGAATGTCTCGCCGAACCCGGCAGACCGGTCAGCGAGCGCGGCGGTTTGAAATTTCCGGGAACCGGGGACCCCGACTATTATGACTTTTTATATTTTTCCTATGTGATCGGTGTCGCGTGTCAGACCGCCGATGTGGAACTGTCTTCGCATGAGATGCGCCGGGTGGCGCTTGTTCATTGCATATTGGCGTTCTTTTTCAACAGCGCGGTCCTGGCGTTCACCATCAACATTGCCGCCGGACTGATTTGATTCGGGGATCGATTATGACTCGAAGGAAGGCATGTTCGCAATTTCGACACGCTCGCTCAAACCTGGTGCGATGAAGCCGAAAACCCGGCCGTAAAAATCGAGTTCCAATTCGAGCACGCGGCGCAAGGTCTCGGCCTTGCGAAACCCATGGCCCTCGCCCGTGAAGGCGTAATAGGCGACGGAAAGACCACGCGCGGTCATGGCCGCGACCATGGTTTCGGCCTGATTGGGAGGCACGGTTTTATCGTCTTCGCCTTGAAAGAAGATCACGGGACAGGCGATCTGGCCGACATGGTTGACCGGCGAGCGCTCGTTATAGAGCGCTTGCGCTTGCGGCAGGGGGCCAATCAGCTGGTCGAGGTAGCGGGATTCGAATTTATGGGTGTCATTGGCGAGCAGCATCAGATCGCCGACGCCGTAATGGCTCGCTCCCGCCTTGAATAGATTGAGGGTCGTCAGCGCGGCGAGCGTCGTGAAGCCGCCGGCGCTGCCGCCGCGAATGACGAGGCGGGCGGGATCAACGAGCCCGCGTTCGGCAAGGTGATTTGCGGCGGCGGCGCAATCTTCGACATCGACCATGCCCCACTGCCGAGTGAGCCGTTCGCGATAGGCGCGGCCAAAGCCGGTCGAGCCGCCGTAATTGACATCGACAACGCCAAAGCCGCGGCTCGTCCACCATTGGACGCTCAAGGAAAAACCGTTGTTCGTCATGCTGGTCGGCCCGCCATGCGACAAGACAACGAGCGGCGGCAGTTCACCAGCTGGCCCTGTGTAATCGCGGTTCTTCGGCGGATACCAGAAGGCGTGGGCGACGCCGCCACGGGTTGCGAATTGGATCGGCTCGCCGCGTGAAATGGTGTCCTCCGGCACG
>Ga0181535_10002323_pt1 | contig 23464 bp, 13 predicted proteins | sample PEATcosm2014_Bin_44_FD_119774 | JGI IMG/M metagenome (GOLD analysis project Ga0181535, IMG submission 119774) | Peatland microbial communities from MTU Mesocosm Facility, Houghton, MI, USA - PEATcosm2014_Bin17_30_metaG | ecosystem: Environmental > Terrestrial > Soil > Wetlands > Peat | place...
CGCTCTTTATCCCCGGAAAGCGGTACAAATCGATCAGCGCGTCACACCGCCGCTCCGACTCCTTGAGGGCTTCCTGAAGGCTGCGCACCTGGTCGCGCCAGTAGGACAGCACGTTGTCCGTGACCCCATCGAGACCGCTGGGCCGCGGCCTGGGGCGCACGATCAACGCCTCGGGCCGGGCGAGCTCGCGGGCGATGATCCGCGTGCGGGCCCAGAGCTGCTTGTCCACGTCGAAGACCTCATGAAATTTACGCCAGCCCGCGTAGGCCAGATCGTAGAGGCCTTGCGGTGCGGCCAACAGCTCGCGCAACAACGCGATGGTGTGCTCCGGTTCGTCGTCGAGCAAGGCGATGTCCTGCCGGTCGGTGAACGCGACATTCAGGCCCAGGGGATCGTTGATGCAGTTCAGCACGCCATGTAACCCGGCCTCGATGCAGGCGCCGGTGGGGAAGCCGTCGAACGCGCCGGGGAACTCCGCGACGGGGCGGTTGACGGCAATGATGGCGTCCATGCGGCGATAGAAACTTCGGAAGAAGTCGCTTGGCCGTCTGCCGTGGAAAGTGAAACACACGGCGGCATCGCCGAGCGGCAGGTCGTCCGCGGTATAGTCGCCGACCACGTGAAAGCGCAGGCGCGGGTCGTCCCTGGCCAGGGCACGCGCGACGGTAACGAAATGGTCGTAGCCTTTGGCGGCAAAGTTGGTCCCGTAGCGGTGGGCGACGAAACAAAGGTCAAGTGTGTCTTTGTCACGCCCGTAAACCACTTTGTCCTTCAGAAAATCAAAATTGACGCGGCTCTCGAAAACACCGCCGTAGATGAATTCTATTTTTTCGGGATCGCAGCCGATGCGCTCGGTGATATAACGCTGACTTACGGTTTGAGTCACGATTACTTTACGACAAAGGGGCGACAGCAGCACTTGGCGCAACCTCTCGTCCGTCTCGGCCTGCTCAAGATCAAAGGTGCCGCCCGGATAGAGCTGCAGGATGAACGGCAGGCCGCGCTCGGTAAAATAGGGCAGCAGAGTCATCGCGTTATTGAGAAACGTGACGTAGGCCAGGCGGGCGGCGATGCCGTCGCCCTCGTTGAACCGGCGGATGCGCGGCTTGACCGACGGATCCACCGGCAAGGCGGCGAGCGACTCGGTGAATGTCTCGTTGCCGACGTAAACGTGCCAATTTTCGAGGGACAGCAGGACGGCGTTGAAAAAGCTCAGATAGTGGCCGTACTCCAGGGTCCGAAAGGGGGAAAAATCCAGCGGCAGGATATCGTCCAGGAGCAAGAGGTCGGCGTACTGCGGACTGGATGGTCCCATGGAGTGGTCCTGTTCCCGGGGGTGACCACATCACAGGCGCCCGGATGCTTATTGGCTGGTGGGGCGGCTAATGGCCCGAAATCCCGCCGCCCGTCAAGGCCGGCGGGCGGTCACCGCGCCCCGTTCTCCGGGCGCTTCCCCGATGCGGGTGTGGTATTTTTGTCACAATCGGCCGGCCGGCCGCCGCAAAAAGAGCGTTAATCTCCCTTTTGTCATGGGTTCACGGTGGGTTACCTATTGATTGCGGTATGGGCAATGCTGTATGCCGCCTTTAACCCAAGATGCGGGCCGGTCGCATCTGGCGAAATGAGTCATGAGGGAGATATCCGATGTCGTACACCGCCACCCAAGTTGGCGACGCCTATGAGGCCATTCTGCGCGTTGCACCCCCCGGGGGGCTGACGGGCGCCTACGACGTCTCGGTGGCGGCCCAGATCAATGGCGGTTTTCTGACGCTCGCTGGCTATGAGACCTCCCTGATCACTTCCGACCAGGCGCTCTACACGACGGAAGCGGCGCTGGTCACGTACGACGCATTCTACAATGCGATGCCGACTTCTGCCGTGCTGACAACAATCGCGGTGTCCACCAGTGGTAACGCCGGCAACGGCAACGGCCTGTTGCTGCCCGACGGCCAGCTCTACTACCCGGCTCAAGAGCTGCATAACCTGGGCTATTCGGATGCCAACGTCTGGACAATTCTGGGCGCCGACTTTGCAACAGACACGCATTCGAGTTTCTATACTCTCTATGGCGGACTCGCCACCGGCAACATGACCGACTACGCCACCTTCATCAACACGGTCTATCAGCACGAGTTCGGCTACCTGCCGAGCGCGACCAACCTGAATTACCTGCTGGCCGACATTCCGGGTCTGTCCGCGCTGCTGGGCGGCGCCGGCGGCGCTGCCACCCCGCTTCAGATCGAGGGCGGCCTGTACGGCTATCTGCTGTATGCCGGCGAGACCAACAACCTCGGCATCTTCGCCCATCCCACCAGCGCCTTCCTGATGGCCGCGGCAACCGACGAAGCGACAACGCCGGGCTCCAGCGCTCCGCTCTATACCGGAGAGCTGGTCAGCAACATGGCGATCGTCGTCGATGTGACCAATGGCGGGACCCCCACGGCGACCGAGGGCGTCTCGGTCACCTTCCAGGTGACGTCCACCAATGTGGCGGCCGGGACGGTGCTGAACTACACCCTGTCCGGCGTGACCGCGTCCGAGGTCGTGGGTGGCCAGCTTACGGGTACGGTGGCGGTCGGTGCCCATGGCACCGCGAGCATCCCGGTGGTGCTGACCAGCACGCCGGGCCAGGGCCTGACCGGCCCGCTGGAGGTGACACTGGCGGCGCTGCCCAATGAGTCGCCCACCAGCGTGAACACCGCGACGGTCGCCCTGACCGAGACGCAGACGTCCTATACTCTTACCGATACCGCCCCGTCCCCGACCACCGAGGGCAGCTCGGTTATCTTCCATCTGGCGTCGAACGGCATCGTGCCGAACGGCGGGTCGGTGGCCTACACGCTGTCCGGCGTGACGGCGAGCGAAGTGGTGGGCGGCCAGCTCACCGGAACCGCGACGATAGTCAATGGCGTGGCCAACATCCCGGTGACGCTGAACAGCGTGCCGGGCGAGGGGCTCAGCGGACACCTGACGGCGACGCTGACGCTGCCGGCCGGCGCCAACAGCAACAGCGTGGGCACCGCCTCCGTTGCGCTGACCGAGACTCCCGCGACCTATTCCATCACCGATACCGGCAACATTACCCAGGGCAGCGCGGAGACGTTCCTCCTGCACACCAATATGCCGGCGGGGACGGTCGACTCCTGGGCGCTGAGCGGCGCGGCCGTGAGCCAGGTGGTTCCCCCGGTGAGCGGGACGGTGACGTTCGACGTCAACGGCAACGCGAGCGTGACGGTCACCACGAGCCCAACCGTCATCAACGGGCCCGCCTCGGAACCGCTGACCTTTACGCTGAGCAACGGCGTGGTGAACGTAGCGACCGCGACCGTCAACGTGACCGAGGCCACGGCGACGCTGTCCGACACGAACAGCCACGCGATCAACGAGGGCAGCACAGCCAACTTCACCCTGGCGACCACGAACCTGGCGAATGGAACGCAGCTCTCCTATACGCTGAGCGGCCCTGGTGTGGCGCAACTCGTCGATCCGACCCAGGTCACTGGTACGCTGACGGTGTCGGGCAACGCGGCGACGCTGAACGTCGCCACCCTTGCCGACGTCTTCAATGCGCCCGGCGCCGCGCCGCTGGTGCTGACCCTCAATGGTGTCCCCGGGGCCGGGGCCACCGACACCGTGAACATCAACGAGAATTCGAACATCGCGGTCGCCAACCCGGCCGCGGTCTCCGAAGGCAGCCCGCTCGTCTTCAATGTCAGCACGACCAACGTGCCGGTTGGCACGGCCGAGACCTTTACGCTCAGCGGTACCGGCACGGGGCAGGTCACGAGCCCGCTCACCGGCATCGTGACGGTTGGGGCTAATGGGCTTGCGACGGTGACGGTGAACACCGCGGCTACCGTGTTCAACGCCGCCGCGGGCGCCCAGGACCCGGTGGTTCTGACCCTGACTGGCCTGGCGGGAGCGACCGCCACCGGCCAGATCAACGAAAACGCGACCATCTCGGTCGCCACGAGCGCGACCCCGGTCAACGAGGGCGGCGCGGTCACCTTCGACCTGTTCGCCTCCCCCAATGTGCCGGCTGGCACGCAGGTCAGCTACACGCTCTCCGGCCCCGCGTTGGGCAACGTTCTGCCGGCCTTGCAGACCGGCACGGCGACGGTCAGCCCTGGTGGTGAAGTGTTCATCAACGTGCCGACGCTCGCCAACGATCCGAGCGGCGAGACCAAGGGCCTGACCCTGACGCTCAATAACCTGAACAACGGTGTTGCCGACCCGACCGTCGCCCTCGCCGAAGTCAACGAGAACGCGGCGGGCGTCTTCGTCCTGACGACGGGCACCGATAATGGCGCGGCTCCCGGCCAGCCGTTCTATGGCAACCCGGTTGGCGGCAATAACTACTTTGCCACGCAGGCGACGCTCGGCCAGACCGACGTCCTCAACGCCGGCGGCGGTCCCAACAACGAGTTGTTCCTGACCACGTCGGGCTTCTTCTCGTTCATCACCAGCTTCACGACCGTTGGCATCCAGACCTTCGACATCAACGCCAACTCGACCACGGTCATCGACATGTCGAGCACCACTGGCGTGACGACGGTGATCGACGACAACAGCTCCGCGAGCCTGACCCTGAGCAACGTTACGGCGCCTGTCTCGCTGACGATCCTGAATCCGTCGGCCATCTTCCCTGGCACGAACACTGTGACGATCGGCTACGTCGCGGCGGCGCAGGGCGGCACCCAGTATGTGACGCTGATCAACACGCTGGATCCGCTCACGGGTATGCCGAATAACGCACTGTCGGTTGTCGGGATGCCGACCCTCAGCATCTCGTCGCAGGGCACGGCCACCAACGGCTTGATCAGTGTGGTCGATCCCCAGCTGACCCATGTCGTGTTCACGGCGACCCCCGCGGGTGACGGCACGGATCAAAGCTTCGTTCTCGGCAATGGCACTGCCGGCGGCGTGCCGCTGGCGTTCGCGGGCGCCAACCACGCGGCTGGCACCAACGTCCTGGATCTGTCGGCCTGGACCGGCACGTTCTTCGACATCGGCAACGGCGGCGCAAACGCCATCACGAGCGCCGGCGGTCTCACCATCGACGGCGGCGCGGGCGGCATGAACTCGCAGTTCACGCCGAACGTGTTCGGTGGCGCGAAGGTTACGGGCGGCGGCATTCAGACCGTGGGTAGCCTGACGATCAACCTGGGCGACCCCGCTGCCAGCAGCTTCCTCGGACAGCAGCTTCTGTCGACCGCTGGCAACATCCTCATCCAGGGCACCGTCAACACGACGCCTGCCGGCTTCCTCAACAATGGCGGCCAGTCCACCAATATCGCCACGGACGGCGGCAGCGTCACGATCGAGGGCTTCAAGGGTGGATTGGGCGGCCCCGGCGCCACCATCACGACGAATGGCGCTTCGGCTGCGACTGGCGGCAACGTCACGATCGGCGTCGGCGCTGGCAACGCGGTTACCGGTGGCATCATCGAAATCATCAACACCGCGGGCACGGTCAATGGCGGTGTGGTGGCTGTCAACCTCAGCCAGGGCACGAACACGCTGATCATCCAGAACAGCGGCGACGCCCATACGGCCGTCGGGATTTCCGGCGGAACCAATACGGTCGACTTCTCGAATCCAACGTCGACCGGATTCCACGGCGGCAACATCTACGACCCGACTCCGGACTCCGTCACCGCGAGCGCGCCCGCCAACCCCGCCAACCAGACCCTGGTTCTGGACCCGCAGTTACTCGGCGGCAACGCCACCGGTGTGCAGAATATCAACTTCGCAACCGGCAACCTGACGGCCGGCAGCCCGGTCTATATGGCCGCGCTGGATCAGACCGGGATCGTGCAGACGATCACTGTCACGGACACGATCGGGGCGAACCCGGACCTGTCCTACATGACGTCCGGCGACACGCTCGACTTCTCCCAGATCGCCGCCGCGACTTACACCCTCAATACCGGGTTCACCAGTAACGGTGCGGAGCTGGAACTCTACGTCAAGGGCGGTTCCACCGTCACCGTGACCAATACCGATTCCGGCAGCCTTGCCACGTTGAACTTCCATGTGGTTGACGGCACCACGGTTCTGAATATCTCCGACGATCCCGGACTCACGACGTTGGGGCTCTTCGGCGGCAACAGCAGCGACTTCCTGAACGTGTTCGCTGTCCCGACCAACTACGCCACCATCACTGCCGTGACTGGGCATACCGACCAGGCCAACGTAAACATGGCCGGGCTGGCGGCCGACCTGTCGGTCTCCGATGCCCTGACTGGCGGCGGCGCGCCGGTGGACACCATCAACCTCGGCAACGGCAACGACACCATAGCCGTTACCAATGTCATCGGCGGCTTCGACGGCAGCTGGGCCATCACGGCCGGCGACGGGAACAACGTTGTCACCGTTACGCCTCAGTTTGGCGACTACGACGTCATCCACCTTGGCCTCACCGGCTCTGGCGGGAACAACACGATCAACGTCAACGGCGTCGGCGGCGTCGTGAACATCCACACGGGTTCGGGGAACGACACGGTTATCTTCAACCAGTCGACCGTGAATCTCACGGATGCCGACACTCTCACTCTGGGTGCCCCCAACAGCGGCGACTACAACCAGGTGACGATCATCGACGGCGCCGTGAACCTGAACGACTCCATCTTCCAGAACTGGACCGACGTCGACCAGCTCAATCTGGCGGCCGGTTTCGCCAATTCGTTGATCCTGGACGTCAATGCCGCCGCGAACGCGGGGACCATTGGCAATAACGTGTTCACGATCGACACGGGCGGCAACAACGGTGCGATCCCGGGCAGCACGACCATCTACGCCGGCGCGGGCTACACCGGCATCCCTCTGGCTGTGAACGTTGCCGAGGGCGGCGACGCTGGCGGCGACAGCATCCAGATGAACCATTACGTCACCGGTAGCCTGACCGTCACCGCCTCCGTGACGGACTACGACACGTCCTTTGAGAGTGCGTTGACAACGGTCCAGTTGGCGCCCGAAGGCGTCTTCGGGTATCCGACCACGGCCAATACCCTGCAGCTCTATGCCGACAACAACCTCGCCACCATCGACATCCTCAACTCGGCCGTCGCCGGCTTGCAGGGCGTCCAGACCATCGACGGTGAGTACGGTGGCGTTGACGTCGGCATGGGCGTGTGGCTGGCGAACAACCATGCCTCGACGGCTAGCACGATCAACCTGAGCGCCGTCGACGGAACCACGGATGTCTGGGCTCAGACCGTCACCAACCACGCGGCCCTGACCATCACGGGCGGCGGCACTTACGATCCCGGCTATTACTATAACTACAACACCCTGTATGCCGACAACGGCGCGGACATCCTCACGGCCAACGCTGACACGTGGAATGCGGGCGCCAACCCGCTGACGGATATCCAGAACTTCATCGTGAGTGGCGGCGGCGCCAATCACATGACCGGTGTGGCTGGCCTGAATAACACCGGCACGGCCTTCGCCTTCAACAGCCTTACCGATCTGCTCAACAACGCCGCGATCACGAACTACCACACCGCGACGGATGCGATCTTCGTCCCGACGGCGTCGGTGCAGGCCGCGAATGCCGCCGTTCTTCTCGGGCCCACCAACACGGATGGCGCCATCATCTTCGAGGGGTCGGTGACCACTCCGGTCGGTGCCTCGACAGCTACCATCTACACCTATCTGAACTCGCAGCTGGACACCGTCGCTCCCGGCAACGCAATTCAGGCGGTCTACGATACGACGACCGGGTTGATGTATTTGGATATCGGCAATACCCCGATATTCAACTCGGACACCATCTCGTTCGCCATCAGCTACGCCAGCACGCCGGGGTTGACGGACCTGACGACTGCGCAGTTCAACGCCTACGCTGCCGAGTCGAACCTGTTCTTCAACGGCACGAGCATTGTGCCCGATTTGCAGATCTCCGGCGCGGACGTCACTGTGACCCAGTGGAACTTCTTCGAGACGCTGGGCCTGATCAACGGCCAGCCCGGTGGTGGCAACACCGCGATCTTCGATGGCCCGGGCGGCGCGATCACGACCAGCGCCAATGTTGGGAACTACAACTTCTCGGATGTGACGGGTCCGATGTCGGTGACCACGACGGGTTACACCGGCGGCGCGCCCACGGGGCCGGGGACGATCACCGGCACCAGCTATGGTGACAGCTTCTTCGTCAGCAGTGCCGAGCTGTTTGGTGGCCTGATCATCGACGGCGGCAGCGGGGCAAACCAGATCACCATCGATCCGGTGGGTCCGCTGACCATCACGCTCAGCTCCTCGACCTTCGGGGCGGGCGTCGGTGAGGTTGCGAACGTCCAGACGCTGAACCTGGTCGATACCGCCGGGAATACCGTCAGCTTCGACGCCGGCGTGGCGTTCGCGCACGTCAACGTCGCCGCCGGTGCCGGGCCGACTGTGATCAATACCGCCCACATGGCTCAAGACGCGGTTAACGGCGACTCTCTCACCTTCGCCAACACCGCCGGCAACACCGTCAATCTGGCTCCGGGCGCCGTCGCTGACGGCACTCCCGCCGCCACGATCAAGTTCTCGTCGCTCACCAGCGCCGAAAACAACGTGGTCTCGAGCGTTGGCGGCACGATCAACACGATCATCCAGGGCGGTGGCTACACCACGTTGGATCTGATCAACAACGACAACATCACTGCGGCGGTGCTGTCGGGCATCGATACCCTGAATATCGCTAACAACGCCCACATCACCTTGACCGGATCGGAGTGGAACGGCTTCACCTTCGTCACTTCGGGCAATGGCGACGCCACGGTGAACTTCACCGGCAACGAGATGGTGACAGCTACGCCGAACCTCTACAGCACCCTTGTCACCACGGCGACCTACAACCTCGGCGGCAGTCCTGGCCAGACCAACCAGATCACGCTCGTGAACAACGAGCACGTGCTGGGTGTGTTGGTTCCGGGGGCCAACACCTTCATCGGTACTGTGGACGGCGGAGCCGCCAATGACACGGTCGTGGTCGGAGCCTTGAGTCTCGGCCTGGTCGCGGTTGGGGCAACCCACATCGACCTCGGTGCCGGGCTCAACCACATCAGCGTCAGCAACGGCGCCAACCTGGGTCCGGCCCTCTCTGGCACGACCATCATCGACACCGGCGGCACCACCGAGCTGGATATCACCGGTTCGGGCGCGGCGACGGTGACGATGAGCAACGCCGAGTACGCGATTTTCGAGCTGGCGCTCGGTGGGATCAACATCGGCAGCACCTCCGGCGACACCGTGGTGTTCTCCGATACCGACGGCAACTCCAACTTCACGCTCGATGCGAATATCCTGAACTGGGATCTGGCAGGCGGTGGACCCAATTCTTACACGCTGGGTGCCGCGGACCAGAATGTGACGGGCAACTCGGGTGCCGATAACATCAATGTTGGCTCGTATGACTTCACCGGAACGCTTGCTCTCCACAGCGGTGCCAACGTGGTCGATGTCAGCGATGGCGCCGATCTCGCCGGCGGCACCATCTCGGTCAGCGGCTCCGGCCACGCGGTCCTGAACTTCAACGGGTCTGGTGTTGACCATGTCACCATGACCTCGGGGCAGGAGAACTTCTTCGACGCCGCTTCTACCGGTGGCACCATGACGAGTGGCGGTGGTGTGGCCAACGTCATCAACATCACCGACAACGCCAGCCACGTCGTACTCGATGCCAACGAGGCCGTGGTTGGTACGGTGAACCTCCAGGCCAGCAGCACGACTGTTGACCTGTCGGTTGGCGGTGGCGCCACAGCAGGCTGGGCCGGCACGCTCAACCTCGGTAGTGCTCTGAGCCAACAGACGGTCAACATCAACAACGGCACGCCGGGCGTGGCGCTTGGTACCAATGACCACCAGCACTACTCCACCATCACGAACTTCGTGCCTGGTACGATAGCGAACCCCGTGGACTTCCTTCACCTGGTGTTTGATGGCAACGTTCAAACCTGGGGTGAGTTGGTCGTGACGCCTAGTTTCGCAGCGGCGGAAGGGCCGAATTCGATCATCTCGATCTCCGGTTCCATTGGCAACCTTTCCAGTGGGGATATTGGGGGGACGAACTTGCTGGTGGACGCCCAAGCCTTGGTCCACTCTGCCCTGCTCTCCTCGACAGTCCTTACGACGGGCGACGAGTACACCTTCCTCATGTCGGCTCCGCAGGGCGTCGCGATCATTGAGGCCCACGCCGCATCGGCGAATACCATCGATGGGGTGCAACTCATCGGCGTGATCTCCGGACAGACGTCGGACTTTATGGTCCCACATAACTTCGTGTAACCGGCAACGGCGGCGAGCGGGCTATACCCCGCTCGCTGTCACGGCTAGACTTCAGCGGCGGGGGACCCCGGTCCCCCGCCGTTTCTCTTGCCGGGACGTCCGATGACCCAGGCTTCCTCACCAGCACCCCCCCCCACCACGCGATTCGCACCGGTCGGCCGAGAGCGGCATGCCGGCAAGAGCTGGCGCGTGATAACCAGGTTCTCCTTCGCCGCGACCACCGCGCTGGTGCCGTTGATCGCGGCGGAGCTCCCGAAAGCGGCGCTGGCGATGCCGTTCGGCTTCAATCAGCGACCCGATGAGAGCTTCGTGCTCGTGGGCATCCTGTCGCTGACCCCCGGGCGCAACCTGTTCGTCGCGCCGGATGGCCGCTGGTACGGCGACTACGTGCCGGCGTCCATCCGGAGCCACCCCTTCCGGCTTATCCGCAGGGAAGGGACGGACGAGCTGGTCCTGTGCGTCGACGAGCAATCGGACCTGTTCGGAGAGGGCGGCGCGCAGGGCCTGCCCTTCTTTGACGGGCAGGGCAATCTCACCCCGGACACCAAGGCCGTGCTCGATTTTCTGGGCCAGATCGAACGCAACCGAGCCGCGACCGAGACCGCGGTGTCGGACCTGGCCGCGACCGGCCTGATCTGCCCGTGGCCGATCAAATACAGGGCCGGCGACCAGGATCAGGAGGTCGCGGGGTTGCACCGGATCGACGAACGCGCGATGAACGCGCTCTCGGATGACGCCTTCCTGCGGCTGCGGAAGAGCTCGGCGATATCCATCGCCTACGCGCAACTCCTGTCGATGGGGCAGGTCCAGGTGTTGGAGCGCCTCGCTGCGCTGCACGCCAAGCTTGCGCCAGCCGTGACGGCATTGCCGGAGTCACTCGATAAAATCTTCCAGATACAGGGTGACGAGTTGCTCCGTTTTGACTAGAACGATGCCCCCGGGCACCGGCTAAAACGTTCGTAACCAAGGAGACCGCTACCATGTCCATCATTCTCGTTGACGGCATCAAAGACGTCACGTTTCACAACGGCATCGTCCGCATCGAGTGCATCACCGCCGGTCCGAACGGGGAGCAGCGCTCGTCCGGGACGTTGGTCATCCCCGGAAATGTGACGGGCCCGGTGCTGCAGGCGCTGGTGCAGGCCATCCAGGAACTCGACAAGAAGATCCGCGATCACGTGGCGGAGCAGGCGGCCAAGGCGGCCGAGACCGCGAAGGCGAGCTAACACACCGTAAGAGGGGGCGGTCGCGGTGGCGATTGGCGCCGCGACCGGGGGGGACGTGGCGTGACCCTCGTGCACGCTCTCAAGTCGCTTTCGTTGACCTATGACGCCGGCCAGGATCGGATCCTGGCCGTGGTCAATCCCGGTCGGCTCGACTCCTGGGCGTTCTGGCTGACCCGGCGATTGACGCTCGGCCTGCTGGCACGCCTGCCGGCGACCCTGGCGGGCACATCGCCCGTGGTCAAACAGGCGCCTGCCGAATACCGCGGCGAACTGGCGGCCTTCGAGCGGGAAGCCGCGCTGGCGAGCACCGCCGGCGCGATGGCCTGGACCGATGATTCGGTGTTGAAAAACAATGCCGTGATCGCCGAACTCGCGATCGCCGTGCGGATCACCGAGGCGGGCAACGGCTTCGGCGTGGAACTGCGGGGCGAGCGGGGCGGGCAGGCCGCGGGTGTGCTCGGTCGCGACCAGTTGCAACGGGTGTTGCAGATGGTTTATGGCGAGGCCACAAAAGCATATTGGCTCGGTACGCCGGCCAAGCCCAAAGAAACAGAAGAAACCAAAGCGGCAACGCCGAAGCCAATGCGGCACTAACCCGGTAAATTGATCCGGACGCGTTGTGCCGCGACTTTTTTTGTTTGGCTTTATGGATCAGCACACGGAGATTGCCTGTCGCCGCAAGGCTCTTGTGCCGCCGGGCTGACGTGCCGGGCTGTCGCAGGACGACCGGCGAGGCGGCCAGCCGCTCCGCGGCACGACGAATCACACGATCGCGCGTCGGGTGGTTTGCACGATTAAGTTGGTGGCATCGGTCTTGTGAAATGCTGTATAGTCGCACCCGATCCGTTCCCTCAGTTTTGCGAGTGCGGCAATGTACGGAAACCCTCAAAGACGCACCTCCTTCGAAGTCCAGGATCTGCGCCGCGACGGCGGCCGGTGGCTGAAGGAACAGCGCGAACGCGCCGGCTTGTCACAGCGCCAACTCGCCGAGCGGGTCGGCGCCGAGTATTATACTTTCATTTCGCAACTGGAGACGGGGCACGGCCGCATTCCACCCGACCGCTACCGTGCCTGGGCGGATGCCCTGGGCTTGTCGCCCGGCAGCTTCGTCCGCGACGTCATGCGGTTCTATGACCCGATCACTCACGAAATCCTTTTCTGCAACAGCGACGAAGTGAATAAATCCGCGGCGGAATGAATCCCATGGGGGCGAATGTCGTTGCGTTTATCCGGCGCACTCTGTCGCGTGACTGGTCAGCGCAGGAGCTTGCCGAATTCTACCGGGTCGAAGCGGCGCTGATCCAGTCGGGTCTGCACGTGTGCTCGGATCGCGGCATCGCCGACGAAGGCGATCCGTGGTTCATCTTCTGCCGCGCCGAGGACGACGAAGTCATCGTCCATTTCGCGCGGATCGATGGCCAGTATCTGATCAGCGCGCCGGCCTATGGCGGCGACGTCAGGGGCTATAATTTCCGGGCGCTGCTGCGCGGCCTGGTGGACCGTCATCCGGTCCTGCGGCCGGCGCAGCAAACCAGCAATGTGACGTGGCACCCGTCCGCGTTGCTGATCGTGCTGGTCGCTTCCGCCCTGCTGAAGATGGGTCACAACGCGGAAGCGGCACCCGCGCGGCCGGGCGACCCCCTGGCAGCCGACCGCGTGCCATTGAACGTCGACCTTGCGGGCCTGGAGCATACCGGGGACACCGTTGCTCAGGAGGTGCAGCAGAACGCGGTGATCCTGGCGGCGATCGCGTGTGCCACGGTTTCGCAGGACATGTCCTCGGTTCCAATGACCTGGGCGCCAGTGTTGGCGTCCGAACCGGTGCTGCCCGCGCACGACGCACTCCCGCTTGCGCCGGTGCTGGACAGCTCCACCGCCGCCGACCTCGGCGGTTCGCACGGCGTCGTGCCTGTGCCGCCACAATTGTCCTTCCTGTTTTCGCCGGTGGTGGACCCTGGCGCGCACTTGCACGATCTGGCGTCCTGGCAGGTTCAGACCACGCCGGTCGTGAGCGGATTGGGGCTGCCGCTTGACCAGGGGGCGGCGGCGACGGGGCTGGCGCCCTTGCAGGCGCCGCCGCAACCAGCGCCCGAGCTGGCGAACGTGTCGGGAGCTACCGCGCCCCTGCACTCGGGAGCACAGGACATTGTCGGCTCCGTGCTGTCCAGCCTGGGCGCAAACGTGCCGATCGTGTACGTCTACACGCTGCCCTTCGCACTCACCGCTCCCCTGAATGACAGCGTTCATACCGAGACCGCCGCGATAACGGCGCACCTGACGACCGCGACCTCCTCCGCTGCCGTCTCTGGCGATGCGACGACGACCCCGGCAATAGCGACCGGCGGGGCCAATGCGCTCGATTTGGGTGGCACGGCCTCGGTGCCCGAGGTGCTGCAGATCATGCAGAATTTCGCCACGGAAGTGGGGCCGCATCTTGCCGTGGTGGTGACGCCGACCCAGGTGGTCGAGTACGACTACTACGCGGTCGATACCACGCCCGCGGCGGTTACCGCCGTGACATACGATTTCGCGAATGGTAGTCACCTCAGCCTCGTCGGACTGCCTGCCGAAATATCGCATGCCCTGGTTTAGACACGCATTTGCCTTTTCAGGGTGGCCTCGCGAGCCTATTGCAATCATTCGTTCATGAGTTTGGGAGCGCGTTTGGTGTCCATGCGACTACGTACCGAGAATCGTCCCGGGATGCGCAAGCCGCGGCCGGCCGAGACTTCCGCGCTGACGGCCGGGTTGCGCGCGATCCGCCCGATGGTTTTGACTGCGGTTGTGTTCAGTCTGTTCATCAATATCCTGCTGCTCGTTACCCCTCTGTATATGCTGCAGATTTACGACCGGGTGCTGAGCACGCGCAGCCACAGCACGCTGATCACCATTACGGTGATCGCGGCGTTGATGCTGCTGGTTTATGCGGTTCTGGAAACGCTGCGGACGCAGGTGCTGGTCCGCGCCGGCCTGCTGTTCGATCACGACCTTGCCGGGGCGGTTTTCAATGCCATCCATCGCGGCATGCTGCGGCAGTCCGGCAACAACCTGGTGCAAGGGCTGCGTGACGTCGATGCCCTACGCGAGTTCCTGACCGGCTCCGGCCTGATCGCGTTTTGCGATGCGCCGTGGTTCCCGGTTTTTGTCGGCGCTTCCTTTCTGCTGCATCCGTGGTTCGGGTGGCTCGCCCTCTTCGGGGCCGTGGTCATCTGGAGCCTGACGCTGACCAACGAGTTGCTGACCAAGCGGGATTTGACCGAGTCGACGACGGCGAGCATCGAGGCGGGAGTGCGGGCGACCTCCACGTTCCGCAACGTCGAGGTGCTGCAGGCCATGGGCATGCTGGGGGCGTTGCGCTCGCTGTGGCTGGGCATGCATCAGACGCATCTCGGCTGGCAGGCACGCGCCAGCGATCGCGCGGGCGCGCTGCTCGCCGGGACAAAGTTTTTCCGGATGTTCCTGCAGATCGTCATTCTCGGAACCGGCGGCTACCTGGCCATCGAACAGGAGATTTCGCCTGGTGGCATCGTGGCCGCCTCCATTCTGATCGGCCGGGCATTGCAGCCGATGGAGGTTGCGGTCGCCAGTTGGAAGCACTTCGTCAGCGCGCGCGGCGCATACCGGCGGCTGACGGCGTTGTTCAGCATGGCGGGTGCCGAGCCCGAACGCATGGCGCTGCCGCGGCCGAACGGCACGCTCGCGGTGGAGTCGATCGTCGTCGCCGCTCCCGGACAGCGCGAGGCGATCCTTCGCGGCGTGTCGTTCGCACTGTCTCCCGGCGAGATGTTGTGCATTGTCGGTCCCAGTGCCGCCGGCAAATCGACGCTGGCACGGGCGCTCGTCGGCGTTTGGGCGCCGGCGCAGGGTGCGGTCCGATTGGACGGGGCCGATCTGTCGCACTGGGATTCGCAGCAGCTCGGCCAGCATATCGGCTATCTGCCGCAGGACGTGGAGTTGTTCGTCGGCACGGTGGCGCAGAACATTGGCCGGTTTCAGGACAACATCGATCCGACGCAGGTGATCGCCGCGGCTGAGCAGGCCGGTTGCCACGAGCTCATCCAGCTGCTTTCCGACGGCTACAACACGCAGATCGGCGAGGGCGGCCAGGCGCTCTCGGGTGGCCAGCGCCAGCGCATTGCCCTGGCGCGGGCGCTCTACGGCGATCCCAACCTGATCGTGCTGGATGAGCCGAACTCGAACCTCGATGCCGCCGGGGAAGAGGCGCTGTTGAGCGCCATCCATGGGCTGAAGGCGCGCAAGAAGACCGTGATCCTGATCACCCACAAGGTGAACATCCTTGCCGCGGCCGACAAGATCCTGGTGATGAGCCTCGGCACGGTGCAGGGCTTCGGCCCGCGCGACGAGGTTCTGTCGAAGTTGCTGGGTCCGCGCATCGTGCCGCCGAGCATTCAGTCTCCGCCGGAAGAAACCGCGGCACTGCAAGCCACGTCCGACAGTCACGGAGCGGTGCGATGAGCATGACCGTGGCGATCAAGGTCGCTCCCGGCGACTGGCGCCGGCCGGCAAAACTGGGATTCCTGGTTATCTTCCTGGCGTTTGGGGTTGCCGGCGGATGGGCGGCGACGACGGAAGTCGACGGTGCGATTGTCGGTTCGGGGACGGTCGCGATCGAAACCAACAGCAAGCAGGTGCAGCACCTGGAAGGCGGGATCATCGGCGAGATCCTGGTGAAGGAGGGCCAGTTGGTCCACGCGGGCGATGTCGTGCTGCGGCTGAGCGACATTTCGGCGAAGGCGACACGCGATACCTACCGCAACCAGTTGCTGGCTGCCCGTGTGCTCGAGGCACGGCTGACCGCCGAGCGCGACGAGCAACCGACCATCAAGCTACCCGACGATATCGTGGCGCTGGCGGGCGATCCGGTGGTGCAAAAGGCTGTCGCCGACCAGCAGGTTCAATTCGATGACCGCCGCCGCTCGCTGAAAAGCCAGATGGGCATCCTGGATGCGCGGGTCGACGGCCTGAATACGGAAATCGGGGGCCTGGCGATCGAGCAGGATTCGACCACCAAGCAGGTCGGCTACATCAATCAGGAACTGGTGGGCCTGCGGCAGATGCTGGCGAGCAAGCTGGTGCCGCTTGATCGTGTGCTGTCCATGGAGCGCGAGCGCACCCGTCTGGAGGGCGCCATTGGCCGGGCAATCGCGGACCAGGCACGCGCGCGCAACTCGATCGGCGAAGCGCAGATGCAGAGGCAGGAGCTGCAGCACAAGTTCCAGGAGGAAACGGCTGCGGCAATTACCGAAGTGCGCCAGAAGATCGGCGATCTGACCGAGAAAGATCGGGTAGCCCAGGATGTCATGGGCCGGATCGATATTCGCGCCCCGGTTGACGGCACCGTGCAGGACCTGAAGGTGTTCAGTGTCGGCCAGGTGATTCGACCCGGCGAGGCCCTCATGGAAGTTGTCCCCGGCAACGAGAGCCTGATCGTCCGGGCCCATTTCGCGACGAATGACATCTCCCACGTGTACGCGGGCCAGAAGGCGGAGGTTCGGTTTCCGGCGTTCCATTCCAGGTCCATCCCGGTCATCCTTGGCCGCCTGGCATCGGTTTCGCATGACCGGTTGGTGGACGAGGTGACGCATCAGCCGTATTTTCTTGGATTGGTTGAAGTCAACACGACCGATATCCCCGATGAGCTGCGGTCGAGATTGCGTGCCGGCATGCCGGCCGAGATCATCGTTTCGTCGGGTTCACGCACTGTGCTCAGCTACCTGACATCACCGCTGACGGAGGCCTGGCGCAAGTCGTTCAGCGCGCCCTGAGGCGACCGGCGCGGCTGTCGGCCATCGCCCGTCCGTTGGCGGGTTGCCTGGGTGACTCGAAGAGAGGCATATGGTGGTCTGCGGTAGTGCGGTGGAAGAGGCAGTTGGGCCGGATGCTCGAATCGAAACGAGTCCTGGTGACGGGCGCGGCGGGGTTCATCGGCAGTCATCTTGTCGAGGCACTCGTGGCGCTCGGCGCGCGCGTGACGTGCCTGGTGCGCTACAACTCGGCCTCCAGCATCGGCAACCTTGAATTGCTGGCGGCCGATAGCAAGGCCGGGATCACGATTGCACCCGGCAACATCGAGGACAGCGATTTCGTCCAACGCACGGTCGAGGGGCAGGAGATCGTTCTGCATCTGGCGGCGCTCATTGGCATTCCGTACTCCTACGTGGCGCCCCGCAGCTACGTTCGCACCAACGTCGAGGGGACGCTGAACGTGCTGGAAGCGGCGCGCCGCTGTGGCGTGGGGCGCGTCGTGCACACCAGCACCTCCGAGGTTTATGGCAGCGCGCGGCGGGTGCCGATTGACGAGGAACACCCGTTGCAGGCCCAATCGCCCTACGCGGCAAGCAAGATCGCGGCCGACAAGCTGGCCGAGAGCTATCATCGGTCGTTCAACACGCCGGTGGTGACGCTGCGGCCTTTCAACACCTTCGGGCCGCGCCAGTCGGCGCGTGCATTCATCCCGGCAATCATCAGCCAGGCGTTGGCGGGCGACACCGTTCGTCTTGGCGCGCTGGCGCCCAGGCGCGACATGACTTACGTGAGCGACACGGTGGATGGGTTCGTCCGCGCGGCGACCGCGGCGGGGATCGAGGGGGAGACGATCAATCTGGGCACTGGCGAAATGTTCTCCGTGGGGGAATTCGCCGAGCGTATTCTTGCGATGATGGGCTCCAAGGCCGGGATCGAATGCGATCCGGCAAGGAAGCGGCCGGAAGCCAGCGAAGTGGCGGCGTTGGTCTCGGACAACGGCAAGGCACGGCGCCTGCTGGGTTGGCAACCGGGCACGGCGCTGGATGATGGCCTGAGGGCGACGATTGACTTCCTTGAGCGGCATCGTGAGTTGTACCAGCCACAACTGTACGCTCTCTGATGAGAACGTTACTATGAAGGCGATTGTCCTGGCCGGCGGCAAGGGGTCGCGCCTCTATCCCTACTCCGCGACGCTGCCGAAACCGTTGATGCCGCTGGGCAACATGCCGGTGCTTGAACTGCTGTTGCGCCAACTGAGGCACGCGGGAATCGAAGAGGTGGTTCTCGCGGTCAACTATCTGCGTCATCTGATCGAGGCATTCTTCGGCGACGGGGCCCGTTTCGGGATACCCATACAATACAGCGTGGAGCACGAACCGTTGGGCACAGCGGGGCCGATGGCTGCCGCGCTCGACCGCATGGGTGAGCACTTCATGCTGCTCAACGGCGACCTGCTGACTTCGCTTGATTTCCGGGAGATGATGGATAGTCACTTGGCATCGACCGCCGATGTCACGATCGGCGTGTTCGAGCGCGAAGTAACGATCGACTTCGGGCTGATCGATGTCGACTCGCAGATGCGGATGGTCGATTACCGCGAAAAGCCAAGCCACAAGCAGCTCATCAGCATGGGGGTCTACGTGATCCGCACCGCCGCGGTGCGGCAATTCGTCAAGCCGGACGAGCGCCTCGACATGCCGCAACTCCTGATGACGATGATGCGGGCTGGCCGCGATCTGCGTTGCCATCGCCAGGACTGCGTCTGGCTGGACATCGGCCGGCCCGACGATTTCGCCCTCGCGCAGGAGATGTTCGAAACGGAGATGCACATCTTCCAGCGGTTCAGCACGAAATGAGACGCGCCCTGGTCACCGGCGCCACCGGATTTGTCGGCGGCGCGGTGGTCGCACGGCTCGAGGCGGAAGGCTGGCACGTGGTCCGCGCGGTGCGCGTCCCGGTCCGTGGTTCGCTTGCGCAGACCATGGTACTCGGTCCGGCCCCATGGGACCAGGCGACATTCGCTTCCGCCATCGCAAGCGTCAGACCGGATGTCGTGTTTCATCTGGCCGGGGTGACACATGCGCCCAGCGCCGCGGACATGTATGGCACCAACACGGGGCTCGCGGCGAGCCTGCTGGACGCGGTCTCGGCCTCGCCGGCACGGCCCGCGGTCGTTCTCATGGGATCGGCGGCTGAATATGGCAACCTGCCGCCGGACTGCCTGCCGGCGCGGGAAGACGGTCCGTGCCAGCCGGTCACGGATTACGGCATCAGCAAGTTTGCCCAGACGCTGCTTGGCATGGCGCGCGCCAGGAACGGCATCGCTGTCCTGGTCGCGCGCATGTTCAATCCGTTGGGGGCGGGAATGCCGCCCCAGCTTGCCTTGGCGAGTTTCGCGCGGCAGTTGCGGCAGGGCGCTTCCCGGCTGCTGGTCGGCGATCTCGATGTGGCGCGCGATTTCATCGACGTGGTTGAAGCGGCCGGGCTGATCGTGGCGCTGGCCAGCGGCCCGCAGAACTATGGCCGCGTCTACAACATCTGCTCGGGTACCGCCGTCGTCCTGCGACCGCTGGTGGAGGAACTGATTGGGCTGAGCGGGCAGGCGGTACAACTGGTTGTCGACCGGGAACGGCTTCGGCCCGGCGAGGCGCGCGTATTGTTTGGCGACACGGCGCGGCTTCGCGCGGCGGGTCTTTCGGTGGGTGCTCCCGATTTCGCGGCGCTGCTGGCGAAGCTGATCGCGGGTTAGAGCGTGATCGCCCGAATCGGCATCGGCCGAGGGCGTGAATCACGCGATCAAACAAAGGGCTGGAGCGGGATGACTTCGCCTATCAGAAGTCATCCCGCTCCAGTTCGCGGCGACTTGGGTTTTGGGCCAGGGCGGGTTGGCGGTATAGATGCGGCGCCAGCCAGACCGGCTTCCGCCGTTCAGGCTCCCAACCTGGAGTGCGCGCGTTGTCCGACCCGCGATCAGGCCCTGCCGATCCTTCCCCCCGAACCGCGGCGCCGGCGGGCGGCGGAATGGGTGGGGGCACGCGCATCCACGGCCGGTGTCGGGGGCATCCTGCATGACCGGCGAGCCGGGATTGCTCCAGCGCCTGACCGTCCTCAAGGACAGTTTCGACAGGCGCCGGCTCAAGATAGGCTTCGATCTGCTGCGCCGGTACGGGCTGCGCGTGCTGTTGCTGCAACTCATGGTCCACACCGCCTATCGCTGGCGTCTGCGGCGGCTGGCCGCCGGCGCCGGTGCCGCGCTGCCGGCGGAGGAGTCGGAGGGTCCGTTCGAGCCCTATCGCGAGGGGATTTGGCCCGCAGAGCAACCGCTGATCAGTGTCGTCATCCCCTGCTTCAATGACGGCGATTTCGTCGCGGAGGCAGTCGATTCGGTACTGGCGCAAACCTTCCTGAACCTGGAGATCATCGTCGTCGAAGGCGGCTCGACCGATGCCACCACCCGCCAGACGGTCGCGGCGCTGCGGCGTCCGAAGACGCTTGCGTTGTTCCGTGACGCAGCCCGTGGCGTCGGCGACAACCGGAATTTCGGGATTGGTCGCGCGCACGGCAAATACATCTGCTGTCTCGATGCGAACCATGTCCCGGAACCCACCTATCTCGAGAAGGCGGTGTTTCTGTTGGAGACCGGCGGCTACGATGTGGTCTCCACCTCGGTCAAACGGCCCGGTGCCGCCGCGGGCGGCGACGACGTGATGGCCAATCCGGCCCTGTCGGACATGCTGCAGCACAACCATGTCGCCCCCTGTGCTGTGTTCCGCCGCTCGCTGTGGCACCAGGCCGGCGGCTTCAAGGACGCCAGCCCCGATCTGCCGGTCGTTGACGAGGACTGGCGGTTTTGGCTGAGGCTCGCCGCGCTCGGCGCGCGGGTCCGCAACATCGGCGGCGAACCTCTCGTGTCGTGCCGCCAGCCCCCCCATGCCAGCCCACCCGACAGTCAGGCGCAGGCTCTGTTTGTGCGGGAACTGAACCAGGACGCCATCACGCCCGCGGCGCTGGAGCGATCGCGGACCCGCGCGACGATGCGACTCCGTTCGCTGGACGGAACGTGCAATCTGATCGGACGGACCGACGCGACCCAGGCGATGCCCACCATTCTGCTGGCGTTTCCTTATCTCGTGATGGGCGGCGGCGAACGCCTGCTGAGTCAGGTCGCGCCCGGTCTGCGTCAATCCGGCTTTCGCATTGTCATCGTTACGACCGTTCCCGCCTGGCCGGACCTCGGCGATACGACGTCCTGGTTCGAACCGGCCACCAGCGAGATCTATCATCTGCCACGCTTCCTGCCGCGCTCGCGCTGGTTGGAGTTCATCGAGTACCTGATCGACGCCAAACGCGTGAACGTGCTGCTGATTGTCGGCAGCCTGTATTTCTACGATATCATTCCTGAACTGAAGGCGAAGCACCCCGCCATGCGGGTCGCCGATCTGCTGTTCAATGCCGTTGCCCATGCCGACAACAACCGGAGCATCGCCGCGCTGCTCGACATGATCATCGTCGAAGGGGAAAAGGTCCGATCCTGGCTGCTCGCCAGGGGCGAGGCGCCGGAACGGGTATGTCTGATTTCCAGCGGCATCGATCTGCAGTGGTTCCGACCGACCGGCAAGCTTCCCCGGATCATGCAGAAGCTGGGCTTCGGGCCCGACGCATTCATCGCCGGATTTTCCGGACGGCTGGCCGAAGAGAAGGCGCCCCTGTCATTCGTCAGGATTGCCGCCGCGATCGCGCCGGAATCGCCGATCCGTTTCGTCATGACCGGAACCGGACCGCTGGAGGAAAAAATCCGCGCCGCGTTGCGCCGCAACCAGCTTGGCGAGCGTCTGCATTTTGCCGGCATGATCGCCGATGTCCGCGATTACCTGGGCTGTTACGACGTCCTGGTCCTGCCCTCCGTCTTCGACGGACGCCCGACCGTTGTCATGGAGGCGCTCGCCATGGGAATCCCGGTGGTGGCGTCCGCGGTGGGCTCCTTGCCGGATCTGGTGATTCACGGGCAAACCGGATTCCTGTGCAAACCCACCGATGTGCACGGATTCGCCGGCCACATCCAATGGCTGCACGATCATCCCGAGGAACATGCCCGCATGCGCGGGGCGGCGCGCCAATTCGCGGAGGCGCATTTCCGACTGGAGCCGATGGTCGCGAGCTATGTGGAGGTCCTCGGCAAGCTGGCAGGCCAAGGCGTGGCGCCAACAGTTCCCGCCATGGCCCCGTGTCCGGGTGGGCACGCCGTCCTGCCGGGGCCACGGATCGCCGATGCGGTGCCGCACGACAATGGCTGACAACAGCACGCGAATCGTGATCTTCGGTGCGGGCGGGCTGGGCCGCGAAGTGCTGCAGGCCCTGCGCGATCAGCAGCGTGCGGGCCTGCCAGTCGAGTGCGTCGGATTTCTGGTGGATCCGGATTTTGCCGGCCCGGCGATCGTCAATGGTGTTCCTGTCCATCAGGATCTTGCCGCCCTTGCCGCGGACGCGAGCGTTCGGTTCATCGTCGCGGTGGGAAATTCCGTGATGCGCGCGCGCATCACCGCGCGGATCGAACGCCTGGCAGGTCCACGGTTCGCAACGGTCGTGCACCCCAGCAGCATTCTCGGCGACACCGTCGCTGTCGGAAGCGGCTCGATGATACTGGCAGCCACCTCGGTCACCACCGATGCGCGGATAGGGCAGCATGTGCTGATCAATCCGCATGTCAGTATTGCCCATGATTGCGTGCTGGAGGATTTTGTCTCCCTGGCGCCCGCGGTGACTCTCGCCGGCGACGTCCATGTCGAATGGGGCTGCGAGATTGGCGCCGCTGCGACGGTTATTCCGAGGCAGCGAATCGGCCGTTGGGCCATCGTCGGTGCCGGTGCGGTCGTCATCAAACCGGTCGCCGCGAATACGACCGTGGCTGGCGTACCGGCACGCGAGGTGGCGCACCGGGGCGCCGACTGACCGGTTGCCGCCAAGCCGGCTTGGCGATGGCCGGCGCGGCCCGTATAACGACAGGCCCCTGACGAGCGCACGCCGCCCCATGATCCATCCCACGATCGATACCGCCGATTCCCGCAGCCGCATGGTCGACTGCCAGTTGCGTCCCAACAAGGTGTCCGACAGCCGTGTGCTCGGGGCCATGCGGACCCTGCCGCGCGAGCGTTTCCTGCCGCCGGCATCGGCGGCTCTCGCCTATACCGATGCGGACG
>Ga0181535_10002326_pt1 | contig 23448 bp, 26 predicted proteins | sample PEATcosm2014_Bin_44_FD_119774 | JGI IMG/M metagenome (GOLD analysis project Ga0181535, IMG submission 119774) | Peatland microbial communities from MTU Mesocosm Facility, Houghton, MI, USA - PEATcosm2014_Bin17_30_metaG | ecosystem: Environmental > Terrestrial > Soil > Wetlands > Peat | place...
CGATGGCGATGCCGCCCATGGTCGGCGTGCCGGCCTTGGCGATGTGCGTCGCCGGGCCGTCCTCCCTGATGTGCTGGCCCATCTGCCGGCTGCGGAAGTAGCGGATGAGAAAAGGGGTCGAGAGGATGGCCGCCCACATGGCGACGCCTCCCGAGACCAGCAGTCCGAGCACGTTCTCGTCAGACCTCGGAGTGTGCGCTGCCGGATGGGGCGGCGGAAGTGGAGCCGACGGGGGTCGTCGCCGCACCCGTGGCCCACGTGGTGGGGTCGGATCCGTATCGCACGGCCAGTGCCTGGCGCGCCTCGACGGCATCGTCGAAGGGCAGTCGCCTGCCTGCGATCTCCTGGTACGTCTCGTGTCCCTTCCCGGCGAGGACGACCACGTCCCCGGGGCCGGCCGCGTCGAGGGCACGGCGGATGGCGCTCCGGCGGTCGGGTTCGACGACGATGCGCTGGTTGGTGCGCCCACCCGGGATCCCCCGCAGCACATCGTCGATGATCTCGAGCGGATCCTCGTCGCGCGGGTTGTCCGACGTGACGAAGGCCAGATCGCTCATCCGCGCCGCGACACCGCCCATGACCGGTCGCTTCGAGCGGTCCCGGTTGCCCCCACACCCGAAGATGCTGAGCACCCGGCCGCCGGGCACCAGTGACCGTGCCTCGCCCAGGACCACCTCGAGACCGGCGGGGGTGTGTGCGTAGTCCACCAGGACGGTGAAGGGCGGCCGCTCCGCGGCCTCCGCTGCAGCCTGGGCCCCGGCCGCCCCCGCCCCACGGGCTGCTGGTGGCGTGGCGATGACCTGGAGCCGCCCGGGGACCGGCTGCACGTGACGCAGCGCGAGCGCGATGTCCTCCGGGCCCAGGTGTGGCTCGCCGAGCGCGAGCGCCGCCTCGGCGGCCAGCAAGGTGTTGTCGACGTTGATTGCGCCGGTCAACGTCGTCGTGATCCGCTGGCCGCGCCAGGTGAACTCGGTGTGTCCCGGCCTCAGCACCACATCGGAGGCGTCGGAGTGGTGCACGGGGACGGTCGGGATGCGTGATCTCTCCAGAAGCCGGCGACCCCACGGATCGTCGGCGTGCACCACCCCGCGCAACGCGTGGCGCGGGGTGAAAAGCGTCGCCTTCGCCTCGAAGTAGTCCTCCATCGTCACGTGGTAGTCCAGATGATCGTGGCTCAGGTTGGTGAAGACGGCCACGTCGAAGTGGATGCCCTCCACCCGCGACTGCACCAGCGCGTGGCTCGACACCTCCATGGCGACCGCGTGCCGGGCACCGTCGGATTTCTGCCGGTCCCGCACCCCGGCGAGCAGACGCTGGACCTCCGTGGCCTCGGGCGTCGTCCTCGCGCCCGAGAGCGTGCCCATCACGTTGGTCGGCCGGCCGGTCGCACCGAGCAGGTCACCCAGGAGCTGCGTCACGGTGGTCTTGCCGTTCGTCCCGGTCACCCCGATCATCAAGAGGTCTCGCGCGGGGAACGAGTAGAACCCCGCGGCCAACCGGGCCATGGTGGTGCGCATCGTCCCCGGCGCGATCCGCGTCTGCACGACGTCGCGGTCGATCAGCTCGGGGATGAAGTGCTCGCAAATGAGGCCGACCGCGCCGCGCTCCACCGCCTCTGCGGCATGGGTGTGCCCGTCGCTGACGAGGCCGGGGACGCAACAGAACAGGTCCCCCGGCACCACCCTCCGGCTGTCGTGGGTGATGCCGCCGACGAGGACGCTGGAGGGGTCTCCCACCGACTCGATCACCTCGATGTCGTCGAAGAGGAGGTTCATGGGCACGGTTCGCATGATCGAACCGACAGCGTTGCATGCCCCGGACACCCCTGCGTCACGCCTGCAATGGGTGTGTGGGACCGGGTCACGTGATGTCCTGGGCCTGACTCGTCGTCGACGGCGGGGTCGTGCCGGGTGGGACGCTGGAGGTCTGTGCACCCGGGGTGGTGGGGATGTCGTAGCGGTGCAGGGCATAGCTCATGATCTGGGAGAACACCGGGGCCGCCACCGTGCCGCCGAAGATCGGGGTCGGCCGGTCCAGCACGACGATCATGGACAGCGTCGGGTTCACCGCCGGCGCGAACCCGACGAAGGAGGCCATGTAGGCCCCCGTGACGTAGGAGTCACGGCCCTGGGTGGGGATCTGGGCCGTCCCGGTCTTCCCGGCCACGGTGTACCCCGGAACGGCGGCGCTGGTCCCGGTGCCGGTGTTCACGACCTGCTCGAGCATGGACGTCAGCTCGGAGTCGACGGAGGGCGAGAAGACCTCGTGGGTGGCCGAGGGTGCGGTCTGGGTGAGCGCGCCCGACGGGCTGACGGTGGCCTGCACGAGCTTCGGAGCGACGAAGACGCCGCCATTGGCCACTGCGTTGTAGGCGTCGAGCACCTGCAAAGCACTCACGGCGTCCACCTGGCCGATGGGAAGGGAGACGTAGTCCGTGGGCTCCCACTGGGCGGAGGTGGCGAGCAGCCCGGGCGACTCCCCGGGGAAGTCCAGTCCGGTCGGCTGCCCGAAACCGAGCGCCTTGACCTGGTTCAGCAACCGCTGCTCACCGACACCCTGCGCGATCTCCGACGTCCCGATGTTGGAGGACTGCGCCAGGATCTGCGTCGCGGTGAGCGCCTCGGTGGGATGCGGCTCGGCGTCGTGGAAGGTCGAGCCGTCGAGGTGGATCTGGTCGGGCACGGTGAAGACGCTGTTCGGATTGATGAGGCTGTCCTGCAGGGCGGCCGAGAAGGTGACGAGCTTGAAGACGGAGCCCGGCTCGTAGAGCTGGGTCACCGCGAGGTTGCTCTGCGCCTCGTCGATGGCGTCGTGCGGCCCGATGGGGATGACCCCTCCGGAGCCCGATGGCGTCGTGCCGGTTGGGCTGGTCGCGCCCGACGCGTCGGGGTGGGTGGCTGCGAGATTGGCCATTGAGAGGATTTGGCCCGTCTTGACGTCCATCACGACGGCGGTGCCGCTGACGGCGTTCGACGATTCGATCGCCTCGGCGAGAGCCTGCTCGGACTCGTACTGGAGCTGGGTGTCGAGCGTGAGCTCGAGTCCCGCGCCCGGGGTCGTCGACACCTGGTTCGTCACCGGGGACTGTGGGAGTGCCACCCCGGCAGGCGACTCCATGATCGTCTCTTGGCCGGCCGTTCCTGCCAGCTGGCGGTTGTCGCCGTACTCGAGCCCCGCCGCGCCCTGGCCGGCCGCGTTGGTGAAGCCGACCACGGGTGCGGCCAGGTTCCCGTTGGGCACCAGCCGCTTGGAGTCGTCGATGAGGGTGATGCCGGGGATGGCGTCCGCGGCGATCTTCTGGCCCGTCGTCTGGGACAGCTGGCGGGCCAGCACCACGTACCCCGATCGCTCGTGGAGCTGGGTCGCGAGCGTGGTGGCAGGGATGCCGAGCAGAGGTGACAACGCGAGCGCCGTCGCCACGGGATGGGCCACCTGGAAGTCGTCGGCCACGACGTCATCGGTCGGCACGGACATCGCAAGGGGTGACCCGTCGCGGGCGTAGATCCCGCCCCGTAGCGACGGGAGGGAGACGGAGATGGAGGATTCCCCGCGTGCCGCCGCCTCGTAGGCGCCGGCGTGCAGGACCTGGACGTCGACCAGGCGCGCCACGAGGAGCAGCATGGCGACCACGAGCACGAACCGGACGAGCCGGACCCTCCGGTGAAACCTGCCACCGGCCCACGACTCCTGCGGCCGCGACTTCGAAAGGCGCGCCGCCTTCGGGGCCGGCCGATGCGGGCGCGGGCGCTGGCGCTGGCGCGGCGATGTGATGGTGCGGGTCGACGTGGCAGCGGCGCGGCGGGGCGGTGCCGCCGGGCGCTGGTGCCGGGCCGGACCGGCCGGGCGCGCCGGGCGCGCCGGGCGCGCCGGAGCCGTCGGCGACCGGACCCCGGCCGATGACGTGCGGGCGCGGGCCGATGTCGTCGAGGGCTTGGGCGCCCGCGCGGGTGACTTCCGTTCAGCCTGTTTGGCCGTCGATGCTGACGCTCCGCGACCCGTGAGGGCGCGCGCGCGGCGAGGCTCATGTCGGGTCGTGCCGCTCATGGCGTCGAGGTTGCCGTCGTCGTCGAAGTGGGTGACCCCGATGCGCCCGTGGTTGCAGCGCCGGAGCCCGATGTTCCCGTCCCCGAGGTCGATGTCGTCCCCGAGGCGGAGGTCGATGCCGGAGGCGGTGTCGGTGCGGGCGTGACCTTCGGAGTGGGGAGCGGAACGGAGAGGGAGACATAGGGCAGCTCGACCACGCCGGCGGGCCGCACCATGCCTTCGCTCGTCGCGGCTGCCACGATACGAGAGGGTGTTTCGAGCTGCGCGACGGCCAGCTCCGCCTGCCGGTGCGCGGCCTGCTCGAGTGCGAGGTCGTGCTGAAGCGTGGACATCCTCACCTGGCCGTTCGCGAGGAGCGCCTGGGCGACGACCACGGCCAGGAGCGCCGCCACCACGATCGAGACGGACAGGATGTTGAGCACCCGCCCACCGGCGACGCGGCGGGTTCGTGTTCCAGACCGGGTCCGACCCGGGATGACCTTGAGGGGCGCCCGGCGTGTTTCCGGTGCCGCTGCACCCGAACCGCGGCTCCAGCGGCGCGATGGGCTGGCTCCGGTGGCGGCGTGGCGGCGGGACGGGGCTGCCGTTGCCGCGGAAGGAGGCGCCATCAGCCCGCGTCCGTCCGCACGATTGCACGCAGCCGAGCGCTCTCGGCACGAGGGTTCGCGGCGACTTCAGACGGAGACGGCTTGCGGGCACCACGGAAGACCAGTTGGTGGCGGGCCACCGCACCACACACACACGGAAGACCCGGCGGGCACACGCACCCGCCGGACGCCGCCTCGGCGAAGGTCTGCTTGGTGAGGCGGTCCTCACCCGAGTGGTAGCTGATGACGGCACAGACGCCGCCCACCGCCAGGTGTGCCAGGGCTGGCGGCAGCGCAGTACGGAGCTGGCCCAATTCGTCGTTGACCTCAATCCGCAGGGCCTGGAACACCCGGCGGGCCGGGTGCCCCTTCCGGCGTGCCGCCGCCGGCACCGCTGCCACCACGACATCGGCCAGCTGGGCGGTCGTCGTCAACGGCCGGGCGCGCACGATCGCCCGAGCGATGCGTCCGGAGAGACGGCCCTCCCCGTTCTCACGGAACAGCGCAGCCAGCGCGTCCTCAGGAAGCTCGTTCACGAGGTCGGCCGCCGTGACGCCAGCGGTCGGATCCATGCGCATGTCGAGCGGACCGTCAGCGCGGTACGAGAAGCCGCGCTCGGCACGGTCGATCTGGGGTGAACTCACCCCCAGGTCGAGCAGAACGCCCGACAGGGGGCCGAGCCCGGCGGAGGTGATGACCTCCTCCAACGCCGAGAACGGGGACCGGATCAACGTGACCCGGTCCCCGAACGAGACCAACCGGAGCTGCGCCGCCTCGAGCGCCACCGGATCGCGGTCCAAGCCGACCACGCGGAGCTCTGGATACGCCTCGAGCAACGCCGCGGCGTGACCTCCCCCTCCGACCGTCGCATCGACGACGATGCCGGGCGGTACGGACGCGTAGAGCGACACCACTTCGTCGCGCAGCACGGGGATGTGTTCGAACGAGTGGGCCATCTGCAGCCCCTCGGCCAGCCGGTCGAGAGGGAGGTGGAGATCCGGACGACCAGCGAGGAAGTGGGTGGAGTGGGCTTCCAGCGTGCCGGTCGAGGAGCTGCACATGGTCCAGTGCGTTCCGTGTGACGTCGTGGTCCTGTCGAGTGTCCTTTCTCTTGTTGGCTCTGTCGTCTCTCTCCTTTTTTCTGTCGTCGTTGCTCGTGTCGTCCCGGTCGTCCCGGTCGTCCCGGTCGTCCCGATTCCAACTACTCCCCGTCGCCCTCGAGGAGCCAGCTCTCCTCGGGCAGCACCCGATCCGTCCACGCCGTGGGGTTCCACAGCTCGACCCTGTCGATGGCGCCGTGTACGAGCACCTCGGCCTCCAGTCCGGCGAAGGCACGGAGGTGCGCCGGAATCGGCATCCTCCCCTGGCGATCGATCTCGACCTCGGCTGAGTTCGAGGCCCAGATCCGAGCCCGGTTCCGGTCGGAACGGCCGGCGTCCGCCCGGTCCTGCATCGCCTGCATCTGTCGTTCGAACTCCCCGGGCGTCCAGAGCGCGAGGCAGCCCTCCGAGTTCTGGGTCAGGTAGCCGCCCCGCTCGAACTGGGCGCGGAACTTCGCGGGCAGGATCACCCTGCCCTTCGTGTCGAGCGAGTGCTCGTACCTCCCGACGAAGCCTGCCACCGGCTGTATCTCCCACGACGCTCCCTGGCCTGCGTCCCTTGACGCTCGGTTGCACCATTTCGAACCACTTTACGCCATTTCCCTCCACCTAACAACCACCATGAACCCCCGGCAACTCAAAAGCAACCGTCTCCCCCCACCGGGCCCCACCCGGGCACGCGCGTGACCAGCCGGAACGGGTGGTTGGAGATCCCCGAGGAGTGAAGAAGGAGGGGGAGGAAGGTGAGGGGCGAGGCGCCGAGAAGCGCTACGCGGCGCTCGGCGCCTCGCCACCGGTCCGCGGTGGCATCCCGAGAGTGGCAAACGAGCCCAGGAGCTCGTCCCGCACACGGTCCAGGTCCTCGACCGGAGGTTGGATCTCGCGCAGGCCGACCGCCAACCGCTTCAGGCCGCGACCGACCTCTTCGCGGGCCTGCTCGTCCACGGCGAGGAGATCGAGCAGCGGATCCGCATCCCAGCGCAGATAGGCGCACGACGAGAAGAGTGCGCCCTGGCGGGACCGCCACTGCGAGAGACCGACCAGCTTGCGTCCGCCGTGGAACACCTCGCCGGGCCCTCGGCCCGCGAAGCACACGAGCTCACCGAGCTCACCGGGCACGGACCGGCCGGAGTGCGTATCGAGGTCGCGGTGCCCGAGGCGCGCCAGCGTGTCCGTCCACCACGAGCCGACCCACTCCGCCGCGACCGAGACGTCGAGCTCCCACAGTGGATCGTCACTCGGGATCCAGGCGTCGACCCAGAGCTGGCGAGCCGGCTCGAGGTACACGACACCGCCACCCCCACGACGCCGACTCAGCTCAACGGAGCGCCGGCGCAGCGCCGCCGGATCCACGATCTCCGCGCGTTGCGTGCTGCCGAGCACCAGGGTCGGTCGCGTCACCTCACGGGCGAGGGCCAGTCGCCGGGGTTCGGAGCGGAACTGCTCGACGTCGAAGAGCGGCTGCGACGAGGCCAAACTCAGGAGGCCGCGGCCAGGTACGGCTCCCACAACGGATCGACGTCGGAGAGGTGACGCAGCCGCCACAGGTGGCCGTCGGGCGGGGCCGGCTTCACCCGCAGCGTCCAGCCCAGCTCGGAGAGCAACTGGTCGGCCTTCTCCAGGTTGTCGCGCTTGCATGCGGCGACGACGTTGGACCAGTCGTGGGTGCCGCCACGACTGCGTGGGATCACGTGGTCGATGGTGTCGGCCGGTTGGGAGCAGTAGACACACAGACCCCCGTCCCGGCGCAGGACTGACCGCCGCGTCACGGGCGGCGTACGGGCCCACCGCGGGATGCGCACCATGTGGGCCAGTCGCACGATCGACGGCACCTCTATTTCGAGCCTCGCGGAGTGGAAGACCTTGCAGTCGTCGCGGATTGCCACGGCCTCGGCCCGGCCCGCAAGCACCAGAACGACGGCACGGCGATCAGAGACGAGGGCGAGCGGCTCGTAGGTCGCGTTGAGGAGGAGCACCCGCTCCATACCTCACAGAGGCTACCCGCGGCGGGGACGCGACCTCTGACACCACCGGAGGTAGGTCACGACGTCGGATGAGGTCAACGCCTCGGCCTCCCCCTCGCCGCCGTACGCCGTGACCAGCCGGAACCGCCAGTACCGCTCGCCGGGGAGGGGCACGAAGGGGGGACGGTGCCACCACCCCCGCCGCGCCAGCCGACGCAGAGCTCCGGCGGCGGCCCACCACAGCCCCGGACGGGGCAGCACGGCCCGCGCCACCACGGCGGCGTCCCTCCCCCACCGGGCGCGGCTCAATCCCCGACCCCTGCGCCGCGCCAGCCAACCCGGGCGGCGCCGACGAGTGGCCCCCTGTCCCCGAGTCCGCCCGGAACCACCCGCGCACCCAGCGCGAACTCGAGCCGACAGAGCCGATCCATCTCCGCCTGGGCGGCCCCGAAGAAGGGCTCGCCGAATCCGAGCGCCACCGACCCGCTCACCACCGCAAGTGGTAGGTCGAGGAGGTTCACCACCGATGCGATGGCCCGACCGACCAGCGTTCCCGCGCGCTCCACGACGACGGCGGGGGCGAGTCGTGCGGGCTGCCCGGTGATCGACGCCAGCGCCGTCCCCGACGCCTCCGCCTCGAGGCAGCCGCGGCCGCCGCACCGGCACTCCCGCCCACCAGGCTCGACGATCACGTGGCCGATGTGACCGGCGTTGCCGAGGCGCCCCGCGAGGAGCCGTCCATTGAGCACGATGCCACCGCCCACGCCGGTCGACACCACCATGGCGATGTAGTTCTCGCAGCCGGCGGCCGCGCCGACCCAGCCCTCGCCGAGTGCGAGGGCCTTGGCGTCGTTGTCGACGAAGGCCGGCACTCCGGCCAGCTCGGCGAGCCGTGCGCGCAAGGGGAAGGCTCGCCAGGCGCCGATGTTCAGCGGGGACACCTCGTCGCCGCCCGGGCTCATCGGACCGCCACAGCCCGCGCCGCACACGACGACCCTGTCGCCGGCACCCACCCCGGCGAGGACGCGCTCGACCAGTCCGGCGAGGTCTCCCCACAGCAGCTCGGCGGCGGAATCGAGGTCCTCGCCGTGCTCCTCGCGCCCGCCCGAGGCCCAGCCCGCCGGTGCCGGCGAGGCCCTGGTCGGCAGCATCGCCCGCTGGTCCAGGGATCCGTCCCGGGAGACCAGGCCGACCGCCATCTTGGTGCCGCCGATGTCGACGGCGAGTGCAAGGTCTGCCACGGAACCAGTGTTACCTCGACATCGGGGTCGCGGCCCGGAGGGACCGCGGACAGCCCTGCGAGATGCTCAGTCCTCGCGCCGATGGAAGCGAGAGCGGAACCAGTCGCGCGCCTCGGTGACCGCGCCCTCGATCCCGTTCGACGCACCGGCCGACTTGGACTGCTCCCCGTCCTTCGCGCGCGTCAGATCGTGCCAGCCCGCCCGGCCCATGCGGCGGAGGTTCCGCTCGAACCAGACGGCGGAGGCGAACATGATGACGACGCCCAGGAAGCCGGCGATGACCGAATTGCTGTAGAACGCCACCAGGATGACCACGCCGAGGACGAAGGTGACGGCGGCCCACTTGCAGTAGCGACCGGCGTGCCGGTAAACGGTCTCCGATCTGACGCGCTCGGCAAACTCGGGGTCCTGGCGAACCAAGGACTCCTCGAGCTCGGCCAAAATTCGCTGTTCGTGGTCGGAAAGCGGCACTACCACCTGCCCCCTGGGATCTCCACATCCATCTGCGCCCCATGTTTGCACGCGCGGACGGCGCGGACAATGCGGATGTGCTCCTTCGCTCCTGACGACACGGCCGTCTCCACCGCCACTCAGCTTAGAACCCGCGCCGAGCGGTCAGCACGCGGTCATGGAGTTGTAACGGGCTGCCTCAGGTCCAGCTCAGGAGGGTCGGCCCGCCCCGGCAGAACTCGGGTGCCGGTGCCCCGGGTTCTGCCGGGGCTACTCCTTGGGCTTCCGGCGCATGATGAGCGCCGTGATGAGGGCCCCGAGCAGGCCGGCGATCACGATGACGAGGATCAGGGGTGCCTGGCGGTGGAAGACCCAGAAATCGATCCTGACCCGGCCCAGGTTGGCCAGAGCGAACCAGACCAGCAGGATGACCGCCACGGCGACCCCGACCAGGGTGGCCTGGTGCCGGCGGTCCACCTCCTTGCCGCCTCCGCCATGGCCGCCCGCGCCGCCGAGGGAGTCGGGGGGATCCGAGTGGACCGGACGCTTCGCCACGGGGCCATTCTGCCCCCTCCGCCGCCCGCCGTCGCGCAACCCTGCAGCGCTCTCAGCTCTGCCCCGGTTTCAGCCTCGGGCCCCGACAGCCGGCCGCCACCTGCTATGAGAGAGGTCCCGAAAGGAGGCGTCATGAGCACGAGCGAGATACTCACGGGCGCGCGCACCATGTGGGAGCTCGTCGACCGCCGCGCCGCGGCATCGCCCGACCACCCCATGCTCATTGCCGCGGACGGCGAGACCGTTACCTTCGGGGCATTCCGCGACCGGGCCGAACGGGCGGCCGCCGGGCTGCACGGTATGGGGGTCGCCACCGGCTCCGTCGTGTCGTGGCAGCTCCCCACACGCATCGACACCGTGGTCTTGTCCATTGCGCTCTCGCGCCTGGGGGCCGTCCAGAACCCGATCATCCACCTCTACCGCGAGCGCGAAGTCGGATTCGCGCTCCGCCAGACGGGCGCCTCCCTGTTCGTGATCCCCGGCATCTGGCGGGAGATCGACTTCGGCGCCATCGCCGACCGCGCGCTCGACGGCGCCCCCACCCGGCCGACGATCCTCACCGTCGACGTGGGCCTTCCGGAAGGCGACCCCGCGATCCTGCCTCCACCGCCCCCGGGGGCCGCGCCGGAAGACGCCCCCATCCGCTGGATCTACTACACGTCGGGCTCCACGGCCGACCCCAAGGGCGTGCAGCACACCGACCAGACGCTGATCGCGGGAGGCTGGGGCCTCGCCCGCGCCCTCGATATGCGTCCGGACGACGTCGGCTCCATCGCGTTCCCGTTCGCGCACATCGCGGGGCCCGACTATCTCGTGACGATGCTCTCGTTCGGGTTCCCGGCGATCCTGGTCGAGGCCTTCTCCGCACCCGACGTGCTGCCGATCTTCCACCGGCACGGAGCGACCATGGTGGGTGGGAGCACGGCGTTCTACGTCGCATACCTGGCCGAGCAGCGCAAGACACCGAGCGAGCCGATACTCCCCGCGCTGCGGCTCATGTCGGGGGGTGGCGCCGCCAAACCCCCCGAGGTCCACTACGAGGTTCGCGACGAGATCGGCGGCCGCGGCGTGGTGCACGGCTACGGCATGACCGAGGTGCCGATGATCTCCAACGGCTCGCCCCACGACACCGATGAGCAGCTGGCGAACACCGACGGCAAGCCGGTCGAGGGTGCCGACGTCCGCATCGTGACCCTCGACGGGCGCATTGCCGCTCCCGACGAGGAGGGCGAGGTCAGGGTGAAGGGACCGATGGTCTTCCATGGCTACACCGACCCATCCCTCAACGCGGACGCCTTCGACGAGGACGGCTACTTCCGCACGGGGGATCTGGGACGGCTCCGCCCGGACGGGCATCTCACGCTCACCGGACGGCTGAAGGACGTCATCGTCCGCAAGGGAGAGAACATCAGCGCCAAGGAGATCGAGGACCTCCTCTACACCCATCCCAAAGTGGTCGAGGTGGCGGTCATCGGGCTCCCCGACACCGAGCGGGGCGAGCGCGTCTGCGCGGTCGTGCAACTCGGCGACGACGCCGGCGGGCTCGAGCTCACCGACGTCGTTGCCTTCTGTCGGGAGGCTGGCCTCATGACCCAGAAGATCCCCGAGCAGCTCGAGGTCCGCACCGACTGGCCCCGCGCCGGGACCGGCAAGATCGTGAAGAAGACGTTGCGCGACGAGTACTCGGAGGCCTAGTGCCCGGCCTCGTCGTCCCGCCGGACCCGATTGGCGGCCGCCCGTATCGCATTGTCTTCGTCTGCACCGGGAACATCTGCCGCTCCCCCATGGCGGAGGTGATCACCCGAAGCCTGGCGGGGTCCACGGGACTGGAAGACGGCACGACGCTCACCGACCACCTGGACGTGCGCAGCGCCGGCACGGGCCCCTGGCATGAGGGGGAGCCGATGCACGAGCGGGCGTCGGACGCTCTGGTTCGGGCCGGCTATCCGCGCCACCGCCACGTCGCCCACCAGTTCTCGTCGTCGACGCTCGGGCAGATCGACCTCATGGTGGCCCTCGACCGCCGCCATCAACAGACCCTGCGGGGCCTGGGCGCCGACCCGCACCGCCTCGCCCTCCTCCGTGCGTTCGACTCGGCCTCGGGCGCCGCGGCGGACGTCCCGGACCCCTATTACGGCGACGACGACGTCTTCGACGACTGCCGGGACATGATCGCCGTCGCGTGCTCGGGCCTCGTGGACTCCCTGGCCGCCCATTGGGACTCGCTCTGGGCGGCCTAGGCCCTAGGCGGGACGAGGCGCCAGCCGCGCGAAACGGCTGGTCAGCGACCCGCCCGCCTGTGGCCGGCGTCCCACCGTGTGAGATAGTGCCGTCGTGGTCTCACGAAGGGTCATGCGCCGGCGCCGCCAATTTGCGGTCGGGGGCGCGCTCGTCCTCCTCCTGCTGATCTATTTCGCCTTCTTCTCGGGCGGCTCGGGCAATCCGGGCAAAGCGGGCACCTCCACCACGGCGACCGGTCCGGGGCACCATGCCACCGTCACCGCCGAACGCTTCCCGAAGCGCTCGCCGCTCAACCCCGACTGGAAGGGCAACGGCAAGACCGTGACGCTCGGCTTCGGGGGGGACGTGCACTTTGCCGGCGTCGTGGGCGAGAACCTCGCCAAGGATCCTTCGACTGCGCTCGGGACGACCATCCCCCAGCTCTTCTCAGGGGCCCAGCTCCGCATGGTGAACCTCGAGACCGCCGTCACGGACGGCACCTGTCCCGAGCCCCAGTCCAAGCCGTACATCTTCGACGCTCCGGCCTCGGCCGTCACCGCTCTCAAGAGCGCGTCGATCTCGCTCGCCACGGAGGCCAACGACCACGGCATGGACTGTGGTCCGCAGGGGCTGTCTCAGAACCTGACCATTGCGCAACAGGCCAGCTACCCGATCGTCGGGATCGGCAACAACGCCGCTCAGGCGTTTGCCCCGTACCGGATCACCATCGACGGGCAACGCATCGCGGTCATCACGGCGACGCAGGTGATCGCCCCCAACCTCGTGAGCACATGGACCGCCACCGGCACCCAACCCGGCGTCGCCTCGGCCATCGACCCGACCGAGCTCGTGCGTGAAGTGCAACAGGTGCGCCGCACCGCCGACACCGTGATCGTCTACGTCCACTGGGGCACCGAGACCCAGGCGTGCCCGAACCCGCAGCAGGAGCCCCTCGCCCAGCAGCTGGTGAAGGCCGGCGCCGACATCGTGATCGGCTCGGGTACGCACGTCCTCCTGGGGGGCGGCTACCTCGGCAGCGCCTACGTGGACTACGGGCTCGGGAATCTCGCCTTCTACGACGATGAAGCTCCGGAGACGAGCAGTGGCGCGCTCATCATCACCGCCGAGGGCCGACACGTCGCGGGAGTCGTGTTCCGCCCGGCCACGATCCTGGCCGGGCTGCCCCAACCCCTCAGCGGCGCACCCGCGGCCACCGCGCTCCAGAGCTGGAACGCGGCGCGGGGCTGCACCGGGTTGTCCGCCACCCCTTCGGCGAGCTCGGCAACCATGCGCGGCGAAACCGTGGCCTTCGTTGCGCCTCCGGCGACGGCGACCACGACCACGACCTCGACGACCGCGGGCTCGACCTCGGGCGCAGCGACCACGACGACAAACGCAAACGGATCAGGATCGTCGTCGACCGGCGCGGGCACAGGTGCCGGCGCCACCACCACGACGACTGTGCCCGCCTCGACCACAACCTCTCCCACCGACAACGCCGGCTGACCCGTCGTCGGGGGTTCTCGGCTCAGCCCACCGAGTCGAAGGTCGGCGCGCCATCCTCCAGCGGCACCCGCGCTGCCCGGGCGGTGAAGCTGATGGCGTGGTACCAGCCGCAGAGGAGCAGCAGGTCGAGGAGCTGCGCGTGATCGAACAGCTCGTGGAGCTCCTCCCACAGCAGATCGCCCACGTCGGACGAGTCATGTAGCTCGTCCACGAGCCGGAGCAGCAGCCGGTCTCGCTCCTCCCAACACGGGTCGGCGGGCCCACCGTGCGTGAGCGAGGAGATCTGCGCGGCGTCGAGGCCGGCACGCGCTGCGAAGAAGGCGACATGGACGCCCCACTCGTACTCGCAACCACACCGGGCGCAAGTCCGATCGATCACGATTTCGCGCTCCCTCAGGCCCAGCGACAGCGAGCGGCCCAGCTGGTACCGGCCCCATGGCTGCATCGCAGCGGTCATCGGAGGGTTCCGCACAAACGTCCGGAAGAGAGCGATGGGCGGCACGCCAGCCGGCATCATCGCGCGCAGCTGCTCCTCTATCGCCGGCGCGAACGGTGGCTCGAGCGGCGCGATGCGCGGGTTGAGGGACATTCCAGCACCTCCATTTCAATTGCGTCCGAATATTCGATGTTTCTGAATCAGAAACATCGGGACGGCAGTTACCCTATCCGATATGTTTCGGATTCAGAAGCACTGGTCCCGCTCCGTCCCGTTCTGGGGGGTTCCGGTCCCGTGACGCCCTCCCGCCCCGTTCCCGGGCGCCCGGTCCGAGGTTCGTCATCAGGACGGCCCCTCATGGCGGCGCTCGACCTGCTCGGCCGCCGTTGGGCGCTTCGCATCCTGTGGGAGCTGCGCCAGGGCAGTCTGGGCGCCCGCGCCCTGCGGGTCCGCTGCGACGACATGTCCTCCAGCGTGCTCTACGAACGGCTCGCCGACCTGCGCACGGCGGGCCTCGTCGCCCGGGGGAACGACGGCACGTACGCGCTCACCGCGGTCGGGCGCCAGCTCGGCGACGCCATCACGCCGCTACAACAATGGGCCGAGCGCTGGTCCAGGGCGCAGCGCGACGTCGGAACCTGAACCCGCTGCCACCGCCCATCAGGCCGGGTCCATCGTGGACCAGGTGTGGGGCTTCTCCTCGAAGACGTCCTCGTCGGGCAGGCGCCGATAGCGGAACCGGATCTCCTCCAGGTCGTTGGGCTCGTTGACCGTCTCCTCTGCCAGCCGCAGGACCATGTCGGCCTGGCGCCGGAGCACGGTGCGTTGGTCGACCGAAGTGGTGTCGAGCATGATGGATCCCAGCGAGTCGATGAGCCGGATCAGCACCGCCGGCGCCCCCCGGGCCGACTGCCGGATCTTGTCGAAGGCGCGGTTCACCATGCGGGCATACGACGGATCCGACTCGATCAGACGCACGTACCCCGACGCATCTCTGTAGACGCCCTCGTCGAGCACGCGGCCGGACACCCGGCCGAGGCCGGCCGACAGCCAGTCGATGCACGTGAGTGCCGTGAAGGTGTCGTTGACGGCGGCCGAGAGCGCTCGGATGGCGATCTCGACGAGCTGGTCGATGGCGAAGACAGGGTCCTGCACGAGCGTCCGGTGCGGTCCCGTCACGTGGGCCTTGGACAGAGCCCGCGCCACCTCGGGCGCCGCTCCCCTGGGCCACACGATGGCAAGCGCGCGGCCGTTCGCCAGGTAGTGACCCGGCCGGTGCTCCAGTCGGACTACGGAGTCGGTGCGGGTCGCGATGGCGATCAACTGGGAGTAGCCGACGTACTGGATGTAGCCGCTGACCTGCGAGGGCACGATGGCACCGCGCTCGTCAATGAGCTGGAGCAGCTCGGGCACCGACTTCCCCGCATGGGTGTGCGAGGCCGGCCCGGCGTCCGCCCCCACCCTGTCGGGGAACTCGGCATCGATCGAGTTCATCAGGTCGTCAGCGATCCCGGCGATCACCTCGGGAAGTTGGATCGACTTCGCGATGTGATGGATGAAGTAGATCAGCACTCCGAGGTCGACCATCAAGAGGCCCTCGGCAACCGAGGTGGAGAGGTACGGCACGAACTTCGGCGCCACGCTGCCGATGGAGACCAGCACGAGCACCGCGTACACGAACGTCCCGACGAAGACGCCCAGCGTGACCTGGTTGCCGATGTCGCGCACGAAGTTGCGCATCATTCGGGGCCCGAACTGCTGTGACGCCAGCGTCAGGGCCAGGATCGTGATGGAGAACACCACGCCCACCACCGTGATGACGGCCGCGGCGATTGCGATCAGAACCTGTTCCGCATCGCCACTCCCGGTGTGGATCCACGAGGGCAGGATCCGCGGATCGTGGAACGCCGCCACGTCGATCTCGAACGTGACGATGAACAACAGGACCGATACCACGATCAAGATGCTCGGGACGACCCACAGCGTCGTCCGGAGCTCCTCCCAGCGCCAGCTCGGCAGCTGGCGGCGGTCCTTGCCGACGCGCGCCGGCTGCGGCGCGACCACTTCCTCCATGTCGCTCATGACGGCCCGGTCGATCCCCGACCGCGAGGGATCGAGGCGAGACGGCGAGGGCACAGCGCAGCGCACCGGGAACGGTTCGAAAGGGCGGGGTCGATCATGGCGAAGGGGTCACTCGTCGCCGACCAGTCTTCCCGGCACACCGCTCAAGAGCGGCGCCAGCCTAGCCGCGACCCTTGTGACACCCGTCCGGCTCACGACGGAGAGAAGCGGGGCAGAAGGTACCTGTTCGCCGCGAGCAGCTCGTCCGCCAGATCGGCCGCCAGCGGGTACTGCCCGACGACCGGGTTGGCGAGCAGAGCCCGCACGACGTCGTCGCGGCTCCCGGAGCATGCGGCCCGGACGGCCAACCGCTCGTAGGCCTTCGCATGCTGGACCAGCCCGAGCATCTCGGGCGGCAGTTCCCGCTGGGGCAATGGATGGGCACCGCTGGCGTCGACGGCGGCGGTCGTCTCGACGACCGCATCGTCGGGCAGTCCCGGCACGGCCCCGTCGTTCCGCATGTCGACGACCTGGATGTCGCCGGTGCCCGCGTGCAGTGACGCCATCAGGCGCACCGCGGCGAGGGAGTAATAGGCACCGCCTCGGTGCGACAGCGCGGCCGGTTTCGATGCGAGGGCCGGGTCACGGTACTCCTCGAGGAGCGTGGTCTCGAGCTCGGCCACCACGTCGGCCCGCGACCGGTACCCGGGTGCGGATTGTTGCGCCACCTCGGCATCGTGGCCGTAGTAGTAGTGGACGTAGTACGACGGCAGTGCGTGCTGCAGGCGGAGCACGTCGAGGGGTACCCCGCTCTCGAGCTCGACCTCCGGGCCGAAGCGATCGAAGAGCTCGTCGAGGCGGTCCTCACCGGACATCTCACCGCCGACCCCACCGGCACGTGGCGTGCGCGCGGAGCGGATCCACGTCAGGTGGTTGAGCCCGACGTGCTCGACGTCCACGTCGTCAGGATCGACCCCGAGATAGTGGCCGATCCGCCTCTGGGCCCAGATGGCGACGTTGCAGAGGCCCACGGCGCGGTGGCCCTCATCGAGCAGTGCCTGCGTCACGATCCCCACCGGATTGGTGAAGTCGACCAGCCACGCGCCCGGATTGGCCCGGGCCGCCATCTCCTCGGCCAGCTCGAGGACGACCGGCACCGTGCGCAGAGCCTTGGCCAGGCCGCCGGCGCCGACGGTCTCCTGGCCCAGGCACCCGTATCCGACCGGCAGCGTCTCGTCGACGTGCCGAGCCGCCTGGCCGCCGATCCGGAGTTGGACCACGACGAAGTCCGCTCCCTCGAGGGCGGCGTGCGGGTCGGCGGTGGTCCAGAACGTCCCGCCCCAACCCCGCGCTCTGAGAATCCGCTCGGACAGCCCGCCGACGACGTCGCGGCGCAGATCGCTGGGATCGAGGAGCACGAGGTCGTCGACGACGATGCGGTCCTCGAGGTCGCACAGCCCATCGACCAGCTCGGGGGTGTACGTGCTGCCTCCGCCGACGACGGCCACCTTTGTCCCCACGCAGCGCAACGTAACATCCGTGCGTGCCCGACCTCGCTCCTCTCGAGCCAGCCGTGCTCGCAGTCGACGGGGGCAGCACCAAGACCGACGCCCTCCTCGTCTCGAGCTCGGGCAGCGTCCTGGGCCGCGCCCGGGTCGGTCCGAGCAACCACCAACTCGTCGGCCTCGACGGCATGCTCGAGGCGCTGGGCGACGCCGTCGCCGCCGTCACCGAGGACGCGCACCTGGCGGACGGGGCCACACCGGTCTGCGCGACCGGCGTCTACTGCCTGGCCGGCGTGGACCTACCGGTCGACGAAGAGAAGCTCGCTCCGGCAATTGGCGACGCGGGGTGGACGGAAGCCGTGATTCTGCGCAACGACACCTTCGCGGTGTCGCGGGCGGGCACGACGGCGTCCTGGGGTGTCGGGGTCGTCTGCGGCACGGGGATGAACTGCGCCGCCGTCGGTCCGGACGGCCGCACGGTGAGGTTCCCCGCACTCGCCGAGCTGTCGGGGGATTTCGCTCCCGGCGGCGCGTGGCTCGGCCTGCGCGCACTCGGCCTGGCGCTGCGCGCCGGCGACGGCCGTGGCGCCACCACCTCTCTGAGCGGGCTGGTGCCATCCCACCTCGGCGAGAGCGATGCGGAGGCGGTCCTCACGGGCATCTACACCGGCGCCATCCCGTACGCCCGCCTCTTCGAACTGGCGCGCGTCCTCCTCGATGCCGCGGCCGACGGCGACGCCGTCGCCCGCGAGGCGGCCGACACGCTGGCTGACGAGGTGGTGGCCTTCGTCCACGCCGCGGTCGACCGGCTCGGCCTGCAGGACCAACCCGTCGAGGTGGTGCTGGGCGGTGGCATCTTCGACACCCGGGACACGGCCTTCCACGGCCGCGTCGCTGCTGGCGTCCACCGGGCGGCGCCCCGGGCCGTGCTCGTCCGCCTCGATGCCCCGCCGGTGCTGGGGGCCGCCCTGATCGGGCTGGACGCGATCGGGGCACCGCCGGGCGCGCTGGCTGCCCTGCGGGAGGCCCTCACCACTTCCCCGGATTCGTGACCGCCCGCCGGTCGCACGCGCGCGACCTGCAGACCCGGCGGGCGAGCCGAGGCCGCTGACGGCTCGACGGAACCGATGGAGCGGGCGAGCCGAAGGCTCAGTCTCGGATCCGGCTCAGGATCCTGTCGCGGCGCTGGCGCTCGGCCCGAGGCAGATCGCACTGCGCAACTGCGGCGGGCCCATTGGTTGCGGCCGCCTCACGGAGCAACTCGGCGATGCCCGAATAGATGACTTCGATCGTGAAGTCGTCGACTTCGATGGCAGCCATCTCGGTACCATCGTCGGCGAGGTGGATGACTTTGACCATCAGTCCACCAAAACCCGTGAACGGATTTCCTCGCCGTGGCGCTCTACCGCGATGCACGCGCCGTCACGGAAGATCCAGCCCACCTCGCGCCAAGGCTTCAGGTCGGGCAGCACCTCGGCCGACGCCGTGGTCCCTCCCTGCCCCGACTGGTCCGTGCGCCTCATGGGGTCGAATTTGATCCTGGGTTGTCTCAACTTCGGTCACTTCCGGTTGCAATTGCGGTGCCGGCCGTCCGCTCGGACGAGCCAGGACAGTCGTCCCAGCTCAGAAGCGTTTCTTCGGGCACACAAGCCGATCTGCGTCAGCGAGCGAAGAGGTGCCACCCCGCCCACATCCATGCCAGCACCAGAAGTATGCGCAACAGGGGCCCGGTCGCCAGCCGCTCCACGACCACTGCGGGGCGAGCCACGCTCGCCTGTGACGAGCGGGAGCGTGCCCACAGCCCGAGTGCGCACACGCCCAGCACGACCCACACCGCGTAGGAGACGGCGGCGATCACAGGTCCTCGGCCGGTCCTGTCGACCCCGTCGGCCTGGTCGACCCCTCAGCCCCCGGGAGCGCTCGCGCACCCCGGCGGAGGATGCAGGCGCCGAGGCACAACCAGCCGAAGAACACGGCCGCCTTCAAGACGTAGGACCGGTCCACCGCGTCGGCAATGGAGCTCAGCGTGGGATGCTCCCCCCGGCTTCCACTGGCGAGATACTCGACCAGCTCCCACGCCACAACGACGGCGAAGAGCACCGCCCACGCCCGGAAGGGGTGGCCGCTCCGGGGCGGCGTCCCGGAGTCGCGTGTCTCCGGCAACGGGAGCACCAACGGCTGTGGTCGCCATGGCCAGCGCACCACGACGAGCACCGCCAGCGCGACGATCGGGATCGCCGTGACGACATCCGCGGGCAAGGTGAAGGCCCTCGTGGCGGCCGCGCCGAGGGCGTAGGCCGCACCGCCAGCCAGCAACACGGGCCCCCACCGACCGCGCGGGTGTTCGTCTGCCGGCACCGGCGCCGTCGTGCCTGACCGTCAGCCGGACCCTGCCGAGCCGACCAGGGGCAACAGCGCGGCACGGATCGGCCGCGATCCGCCGACGCCGTCACCCGAGCGCACCCTGACGGGCCCGGGGGCTTCGACGCTGCGGTGTAGGTACCCGAGCGCGGCCCAGGCCCCCAGCTCGGCGCTCCATGCCGCAGAGGTGACGGTGCCGGCGACCTTGTCGTCCGCCGCACCGTCACCGGGAGGCGCCTCGCCCGCGTGAAGCGTCATGCCCCTGGCCAGGACGGCGTCACCGGCGTCACCGGCGGGTCCCGCAGGAGCCACCAGCCCCACCAGGCGCCGCGCCACGTTGGAGCCCCGCGAATCGATTCGTGCCACGAGCTCCTGACCGGTGTAGCAGCCCTTGGTGAAGCTCACCGTCCGCTCGACCAGCCCCGCCTCGGCTGCGATGGTCTTGCCCGTGAGCTCGGTGCCCATCGCGGGAATCCCCGAGACGATGCGACAGGCCTCCACGGCAAGCGGACCGCATGCCACCAATCCGACGGGGAGCTCGACCGCATCCGGTCCGAGCACGACGTCCTCGGGGCCGAGCAGGTCGACTCCCGCCCAGCCGTTCCACTCGAAGGGCAACGCCAGGACACCGCGCTCGCTGAGGACCGCAAGCAGCCCCGCGGCAGCCTCGCCGACCACCGGGCCACGCAGCGACAGGCAGCGCCACGCGACCTTCTCCAGCTCCACCTTGGATCGCAGCAGGAAGCGGCGCAGCCGCGCCGTGACCGCATCGCCGTAGCCGGCGTCGACGTCGATCACGAAGCCCTGCCCGTCGCTGCGGGTCACCCGCAGCAGAGCGGACAGCTTCCCGTCGGGCTCGAGCAGGAGCGAATCGGCCGCTGCGCCCACCGGCAGGGCGGCCACGTCCTGGCTCAGTTGGCCCTGCAGATATGCCTCGGCGTCGGGTCCGCGCACCGCCAGCACGTCCCGGGACGAGCGGAAGACACCGGCACCGTGACGGAGTGCGGCCGTCTCCGCGTCGAGGCTGCTGCTCATCGACCCGCTGCGCCGTGCCGTGCCACGCTCATGCGCCGCGCGGCCGTCACCGCCACCAACAGGGCACCCGCCTTGTGCGCGCACTCCTCGTCCTCGCTCTGGGGGTCGCTGTCGGCCACGATGCCCGCCCCGGCCTGCACGCTGGCCCGCCCGTCGGGCGTCACCACCATGGTGCGGATGGCGATGGCCGTGTCCACGTTGCCCGAGAAGTCGATGTACCCGACCACGCCCCCGTACACGCCCCGCTTGGTGGGCTCGAGCTCGTCGATGATCTCCATGGCCCGCACCTTGGGGGCGCCCGAGAGGGTGCCGGCGGGCAGGGTCGCCCGCAGCACGTCGATCGGGCCCTTGCCCTCGGCCAGCTCACCCGACACCTGGGAGGTGATGTGCATGATGTGGCTGTAGCGCTCGATCGTCATGAGCTCGTCCACCTTCTCGGTCCCGAAGCGGACGACGCGGCCGACGTCGTTGCGGGCCAGGTCCACCAGCATGATGTGCTCGGCCAGCTCCTTGGGGTCCTCCGCCAGTTCGCCCTCGAGGAGCCGGTCGTGCTGCTCGCTCTCGCCGCGCGGTCGCGACCCTGCGATCGGCCGCGAGATCACGATGTTGTCGCGCAGGCGCACCATCGGCTCGGGCGACGCGCCGACGACGGTCACCTCGGGGAAGCGCAGGAAGTACAGGTACGGGCTCGGATTGAGCAGCCGCAGGGCACGGTAGACGTCGAAAGGATCGGCATCGAGCGTGAGGTCGAAGCGCTGCGACAGCACGACCTGGAAGATGTCCCCGGCGCGGATGTACTCCTTGGCCACGGCGATGGCGGCCTTGTACTCCTCCGACGTCATCGTCCGCCCCGCCTCGGCTCTCTCCAGTCCGGGCGCGGGTGCCGCCACCATCTCGCCGGACATGGGTCCCGGGCGCGCGCAGTCCGCCGCCAGCTCGCGCAACCGCTCGCACGCGGCCTCGTAGGCACCCGTCAAGGCCACGGCGTCGACGACGCCGTCGGGCGCATCGGGCACCACGACGTTGTCGATCAGGACGACGCGCTGGCGCCAATGGTCGAAGGCACAGAACTGCCCGATCACCACCAACGCGGCGTCGGGATGGCCGAGGTCGTCGTACGGCGGGTCCGGTAGCCGCTCGACCTCGCGGACCACGTCATAGCCGAGATACCCCACCAGTCCCCCGTGCAGGGGTGGCAGCCCGGCCAGGACCGGCGACTGGAAGCGCGTGACGAGGCCCTCGACGGCGGCCAGGATCCCGTCGTCGGTGCGCTCGACGTCCAGGCGACCCGTCGCCTCGACGGTCCGCCCCCTCGCCGTCAACGTGGCCAGGGGCCGCCGGCCCACGAAGGAGTAGCGACCCCAACGCTCACCACCCTCGACGGACTCGAACAGGAACCCGTCCCCCTCCCCCACCACGTTGGCGAAGCAGGCGACGGGGGTCAGGGTGTCGGCCACCACCTCACACCAGACCGGGACGATGGTGTGCTCCTTGGCCAGCGCTGCGAATTCGGCCGGATCGGGCCGGAAGACGAGCCCGCCCGGGCCCGAGCCCCCCTCGGGCGTCACGGAGCGGGCACTCCCGGGCCCGTCCCGATGGTCCGGTAGAAGCACGACCGCTCACCGGTGTGGCACGCCCCTCGACCGTGCTGGTCCACCAGCACCACGAGCGCGTCCCCGTCGCAGTCGATGCGCACCTCGCGCACGTACTGCCGGTCGCCCGAGGTCTCGCCCTTCTGCCAGTACTCCTTGCGGCTGCGGCTGTAGAACCACGAGCGTCCCGACGCCAGGGTGCGGCGCAGGGCCTCGGCGTCCATGTAGGCCACCGTGAGCACCGTTCCGTCGTCTGCATCCTGCACGATCGCCGGCACCAGGCCGTCCGCATCCTTGGCGAAGTCCACGGCCCGCACCAGGTCCTCGTCGACAGTGAGCGCCACACCCTCGGGAACGGCGGAGGCCTGCGTGGCCCCGGCCCCGGTCCCGCTCAAAGGTAGAGCCCCGTGCCGCTGTCGTTGCGGGGGGAGGCGATGGCGTGGATGTCGCGCTCGCGCAGAATCACGTACTCCTCGCCGTGCACCTCGACCTCGAAGCGGTCCTCGGGATTGAACAGGACGGTGTCGCCGACCTTGACCGTCCGGACGTGAGGCCCGACCGCCACCGCCTCGGCCCAGGTCAGGCGGCGGGTGATCTGCGCCGTGGCGGGGATCAGGATGCCGGCACGCGAGCGCCGCTCGCCGTCGGTCGGCGAGATCTGGACCATGACGCGGTCGAAGAGGACCGAGATCGGCTGCTTGTCCTCTGCTGCGGGTGCCTTGGCCGTTGTCGTGGCCTTGGCCTGGTCCGTCCCGTTCTTCGTGGTCGACGAGGGCACCCTGGCACGGTAC